>ERZ772973.3-NODE-3-length-328375-cov-16.6024_pt1 | contig 328375 bp, 316 predicted proteins | sample MGYA00580672_ERZ772973 | MGnify/ENA primary metagenome ERZ772973 (study PRJEB29015, sample SAMEA2737938) | human oral metagenome | biome: human oral; feature: human-associated habitat; material: dental | place: China | collected 2152 ...
GCAAACAGTGTCCATTTTCTACCCCCTCTGTGTCCAGTTTTAGTTTACCACTTCAGAACTCTTTTCTTTTGCAAAGAATCATTAGCCATCTTCCCCTTTCTTGTGTTATAATTTTCTTATATTTGAAACGTAGGAGGGAAGGCCGTTGTTTGCAAAGACTTATGGTGCGACGACCCTCGGGATAGATGGACGAATTATCGACGTTGAGGTGGATGTGTCGCCTGGGCTGCCGGGCTTTGAGCTGGTCGGGCTTCCCGATACGTCGGTAAAGGAGTCAAAGGAGCGGGTACGGACTGCGATCCGCAACTCCGGCATTCAGCTGCGGCAGGAGCGGGTGACGGTAAATCTTGCACCTGCCGATGTCCGAAAGGACAGCTCGGGGCTTGATCTGCCGATTGCGGTTGGTCTCCTTGCATCCTACGGTATGGTTCCGGAGCTGGCGGTGCAGAGCGCACTTTTCTCAGCGGAGCTTTCCCTCGATGGAAACTGCCGTCCAATCAGCGGCATCCTTCCAATGGCGATTACGGCGCGGGAACATGGGCTGACAGAGTTTTACGTTGCACCGTCCAATGCAGACGAGGCACTCTTGATTGATGGGCTGAAGGTCTATGCGGTCGAGAATCTGGCGCAGCTTGTGCGTCATCTGACTGGCATGGAGGTGCTGACTCCTGCTGTGCCACGCCCAACAGAGCAGAAAAAAGACGCTGCATTTACCGATGACTTTGCGGACGTGCAGGGACAGTATCAGGCGAAGCGTGCGCTTGAGATTGCGGCGGCGGGAGGGCATAATGTTCTGATGGTCGGTGTGCCCGGCTCGGGCAAGACGATGCTGGCGCGTCGCATGAGTTCGATTCTGCCGGAACTGACGAAGGAAGAAGCCATTGAGATCACGAAGATCTACAGCATCTCGGGGCTGCTCGGAAAGGATACGGGACTTGTGACCACGCGCCCCTTCCGCAGTCCACATCACACGTCCTCGACGGTAGCGATGATCGGCGGCGGGAGCATCCCGCGTCCGGGCGAGGTGACGCTTGCGCATCACGGCGTGCTCTTTCTCGATGAGCTGCCGGAGTTCAGCAAGAAGACGCTTGAGGTGCTGCGTGAGCCGATCGAGGATCGTCACATCACGGTGTCGCGTGCGAACGCGACGCTGACCTTTCCCTCCAGTATCATTTTGGTAGCGGCAATGAACGAAGTAACGTCGATAACGATACAATGTAACGACGAACGAGATTCTGCTTAATGCTTTATTGAATCACACAAATCAATTCCATAAAACTATAGGGTCGAGTGCATGGGAGTTTCTTATGCCTCGACCCTATAGTTTCAATTATTGATTTTCCAATGTCCGAATCGCTTGCTGCCGATACGCTCGATGCTGCCTGTTTCACGAAGCTGTTTTACCTCGCACTCAATTGTTCTTTTTGTGACACCTAGCCTTTCTGCCATTTCAACCATTGTTATTTTAGGATTAGCTACGACCAGTTCCAGAATTTTATACGCTATACCGACATCCAAACCGACATTATGTCGGTTTTGGGATTTAGGATGAGAAACAAGTGGACTATGGGGAGCCTTAAAATGAACTCGAAGTCCATTTCCTCGTAATTCATAAAACGGAAGGTCTGCCCCCAACTCCTTGCAGGCCTCGCAGAGCTGTGAATGTCTTTTCACAAATGTGCCAGAAGTTCCTGTAGGAGAGCCTCATCTTGCAAAAGTGTGATGGCAAAACATTTCTTTCCGGCATCTTTGAGCGATGCGCCGATGTGATATGCCTCTTGGTGGTCAAGAATAAGGAAACGATCGTGAAAGGCATTGGTGTGATTGATGGTAAGCGTTGGATATTGACGGTTGAAGGTCGCAACATCTGCTGCCGTCAATCTCGTATTGCTAAATGTGTGGATTTCCACGGCAACATTGGCTTGCTTTTTTGCCAGTAGATTGAGCGTCCCTATATCCACATAGCCGTCAATGAGAATGATGTTCTTGGCAGCCTTTTGAATCAAGTTCGTCAACAAGCTGAAGGCATCGTAAATTTGTCCGTTGAAGAATATCTTTTGGCTGGACTCTGTATGAGTGTGTATGAAATCAAATATCTGCTCGAATTTTTCATCGGCTTCTTTTTGATAGGTGAGCTGCTTTAACTCCACACGCTCTATTCGCTCGAAAAGGTGAGCGTTGCCCGAGATAAAATGCCGCATCTCTACGAAAGCATCCATGATACGGATGCTGACATCAATGGCAACATCGCTGCGGAGAACTGCCGACAACATAGCTATGCCCTGTTCGGTAAAGGCGTAAGGAGGAATGCGCCGCCCGCCATGTGAGGAACTTGACATCACAAATTGTGATGTCAAGTTTTCCGCTTCCTCTTTGGTTAACTGGAAACAGTATCTTTCGGGAAATCTTTTTTGATTCCGCTTCACAGCCTGATTCAGGACTCGTGTCTCCACTTGGTAGAGCATAGCAAGGTCGCTGGCAAGCATTACCTGTTGATTGCGTATGGTGTAAATAAGTCGGCTGATATTTGGAGTGTCCGTGGTCGGCGAGATGGACACAGGCTGAAATTCTTTCATGATGCTTTATCTCCTATTGAGGTTCTAATCAGGCATATCGAGTTTTCTGCTGAAAAGGCTAACCCTCCCACTCGGCTTGAGGTGTCAAATTGGGATCTCAAATTTTGCTATTGAATGGCAATAAACCAAATTTTCTTGAGGTAACTTTTACTAGTTATACAGAAATTTGTCGATTTCTTGCCAAGCCTAAAATATTATATCACAAAATATAATTAAATATCAAAAAAGGGGTTGAAATCGCAGGAAACTCCTTGCTGATAGGGATGATACATTATATAATAAAAAATTAGAAGTACATCCGTAAGATAGAATTGTAACGGAGATGATGGTTATGGCGCGTATTCCTTCCGAGGACAATTACATAAGCATAGACGAGGCGGCTGAATACATTGGTATAAAGACTGTAACACTTAGAAATTGGATAAAGAGCAAGAAACCAGGGCTACCGGTGTATCGTGTGGGAAAGCTGTGGAAATTCAAACGAGCAGAATTAGATGAATGGATAGCCAGCGGTAAAAGTGCGATGGAATAAATAGAGGTTCGTATGATTAGCAGCAAATAAGACGATAAGTATTGCTGAATAGAAACACATGAGGAGAATAAATTTATGAACAAGCAGGAATTGGCATCGACTATCTGGGAGTCGGCAAATCAAATGCGTTCCAAGATTGAAGCCAATGAGTATAAGGATTTTATTTTGGGGTTTATCTTCTACAAATACGTGTCCGACAAGGAAGTCCAGTTCTTTGAAGGGATTGGTATGACGGAGGATAAGATCAAGAGCCTGAAAGAGTCGCAGAAGACCTATGTGAACCATGCCCAAAAGAAGCTGGGGTACTTCATAGCTTATGACAATTTGTTCTCCACATGGATTGAGAAAAAATCGAAGTTCGATGTGTCTGATGTTCGAAAGGCGCTCTCTGCTTTTGACCGTCTGATCGGAAAATCCCACAAAAAGCTATTCACCAACATATTTAAAACACTTCAGACTGGTCTTTCCAAATTAGGTGCAACTGCCAGCGAACAGACCAAGGCTATCAGAAAACTCATCGGACTCATCGATAAAATTCCGATGGATGGCAAGCAGGACTACGATGTTCTGGGGTTTATCTATGAGTATCTCATTAGCATGTTCGCCGCTAATGCAGGAAAAAAAGCAGGTGAGTTCTATACGCCCCATGAGGTTTCTCTCCTCATGTCGGAGATTGTGGCGGAGCATCTAAAGGAAAAAACCGAGATTCGCATATATGATGAGGCAGTTGCGTGATTGATACAAAGATTTCTGCCTGTTTTAGTTAGGGGCGTTTTGAATACATAGGAATTACCGCCTCTCTCTCACCGGTGGGTGTGCAGAAGACTTATTTTTTGTCTGCCAGTGCCGGAGATGCCTCTTGTCCAGTAGCGAGGGGGGGGCAGACTGTTTGAACTTGCACACGTACATAACGAAAAGTCTTGTCCCGTAACGATTTGCAAGGAGTATCGTTACGAGGGTATGCAATGATAAGAGGTAAAAACAAATAATAGAAAACAACAACAAATTATAGGAAACATATTGTGAATTGCATCCGGATGAGTTATAATATAAGATAATTTACTGTGAGGTTTAGTTCGGAGGTATTGAAATGGCAGAAGTCAACACCGATAAATGGATAAACATCGATGAGGCCGCAGAGTATCTTGGTGTAAAGCCGGGTACTATTCGTGACTGGATTAGAAAAGGAAAAGACGTACCAGCTCATAAAATTGGAAAGCAATGGAAATTCAAATGCTCTGAATTGGATAACTGGGTTGCGAGTGGAAAGAGCGCAATGGAGTGAGTATAGCCTTACATATAGGATAATAGCGTCCGTGCGAGGAAGGAATGGTAGGAATCTGATATGAGCGGATTAAGTAAAAAGAAACCAGTTGAGCTGGGGAGAAAATATAATTTTATAGATTTGTTTGCTGGATGTGGCGGGTTGAGCGAAGGATTCTATGCACAAGGGTTTAATGCACTGGCTCATGTAGAGATTGACCATTTTGCGTGTGAAACCCTTAAAACAAGAATGAAGTATTATGGCTACGATGATGCCGATACCGCTGTTTTAGAGGAAGACATCACTTCAAAGGATATTCTTGCAAAAATAAAGAAAGTTGTAGGAGAACAGATGGTTGACATTATTATAGGCGGTCCTCCTTGTCAGTCCTTTTCTCCTTTAGGAAAGGCAAAAGACGAAAATAATATGCAAGATGATCCGAGAAACTACTTGTTTGAGAACTATGTTAAGGTGTTGAACCATTTCAAACCCAAGTTCTTTGTGTTCGAGAATGTAACGGGGTTGTTGGATACGGAAGTCAAAGGAAAAAGTATATTCAAAATGATTCTTCGCCGCCTCAGAAGAAATTATCGCGTTTTAAGCGATGAGGATACGATTGTACTTAATGCGACAAACTATGGAGTTCCACAGGAACGGAAACGTGTCATCTTGATTGGGGTGCGGAAAGATATTAATATTGCTGCGGAGGATGTCTATAAAGCGTTTGAAAAAACGCACTACCTGCCGGGAGCACCAAGTGATGCGAAAAAAGGTTTGAAAAAATATGTAACAGTAAAGGCTGCGATTGGCGATCTTCCAAAACTGCAACAGGGACAGGGTGAAAAAATCATGGATTATCCTAATGAGTATGATTCATGCAATACCTATGTTAAGAAAATCAGAAAGAGGAGTGACAAGAAACTTCGGGATCATGTTGCCCGCATGAACAACGAAAAAGATGTTGAACGATATAGGGTGATGGCAGAAAATCACTGGAATTTTTTGGAACTGTTAGAATATAGACCTGACTTAGGACATGAAAAAAAGCGTGTATTCTTCAACAGCTACAAGGTACAGTGGTGGGATATGCCGGCAAGAACAATAATCGCACACCTGCATAAAGATGGAAATCAGTTTATCCATCCCGATTCCGACCAAGGACGCAGCATAACAGTAAGAGAAGCTGCAAGGCTACAGTCATTTCCTGACGATTTTGTCTTTGAGGGTTCACGATCAGAACAGTTCAAGCAAATCGGGAATGCTGTGCCACCGATGTTGGCTGAGGCAATCGCTAAAGCCGTTCGGATGCAATTTGAAAAAATAGAACAGGAGCAATAAATGTATGTATCAGCCAATTGCGGATATAGATAAATGGGACAATGCGACCAAACGTTATTATAAAGAGAAAATCGAAATCTTTATAAAAACCGTGATGGCTGTATCCATGAAAGAGAACGTTTCTTTGGACGTAACTGATGACGAGGGCGCAGTTGACCTTTTTATAGAAATGGGCTTTATTAAGCAGGCAGATGATCTTGAATCTGTAAAAGTGCTTATTAAAGGAGGAACTTATAAGGCGTTCATAAAATGCGGTACAGTTGTGGCTGGAAAGCGCAAAATCTATGATCCTTATCTTCTCAAGCTGCATGAATCGACTCGCAAGGAATTGCAGCGTAAAGAAGCGGAATCAACTAAGTTTCGCCTTGTCGATCTGTTTTGTGGCGCAGGCGGATTGAGTTTAGGATTCATTAGAGAAGGGTGCCGTGTGGTTTTTGCAAACGATATAGACGACCTTTGTATTGAAACATATAAGTATAACCATCTCGAAATTCCGGAGGATGATGTTATTTGTGGTGACATAAGAAAAATCGTGGATAGGATCGAAGACTATATTGACGAGGATATAGACATTGTCATAGGGGGACCGCCGTGCCAGGGATTCAGTTCTGCGAATAAGCATCATAGGGTAATCAATGATCCTCGAAATGAACTGTATAAGTATTACATTAAAGCTGTTGAGAAACTTGCACCGAAGATTGTGGTCATGGAAAATGTCCGTGGGATGCTGAAAGTTGCCGATCAAGTAGTAGAAGATTATGAATCTATCTGTGCGAAAAAAGGTGGTCAAGAATATCACTATAAAATTGCGTATAGACTTCTTAACTCCGCTGATTTTTCGGTCGCGCAAAGTAGAGAACGCCTAATATACATTGCTATCCGAGATGATATTGTTGAGAGAACCGGCACCAATCCCGATAACATTTTCCAGGCTATTGAGACTAACGGGAAAAATGCGACTGTGTTTAATCTTTCGTCTGCATTGGAAGGTGTACGCCCGTTGGAACCTCCAGAGGTTATGGGTGTGGGAGAAGTGGATACTGAGGAGGCAGGGAGAAAAATTGATGTAAATCCATTTGATGGTCGCGAAAACGAATATCTCCGTCTGATAAATGATGGTAGGGCTATGCCGCTCGTGTTTAATCATAAGGCACGCTACTGTAGTCCAATTAATCATGAGATATATCGTAGACTCAATCCTGGGGACGATGCTACAGATCCTAAAATTGCCGATATAATGCCCTACGCACATAGGAACGACAAGTTTAAGGATAAATACTTTAAGCTTCATGCTGATAGACCTTGCCGAACTATAACGGCTCATTTGCGTTCGGATTGTCATTCGCATATACATCCAACAGAGGCGAGAACTTTGACGCCAAGGGAAGCCGCCAGGGTACAGTCTTTTCCAGACGACTATCTCTTCCTTGGTCCTTACCTAAAAACGTACATCCAAATAGGCAATGCGGTACCTCCGCTTATGGCAAAAGGAATAGCGCATGAATTGATAAAACTATTAGGCGGTGATGAGGATGAAAATTGAGAGCTTTATTAAAAGACTGAATGCAACAGAGCTTGGCGAAGGCGTTACAAACGATACTTACATAGCGATTCCAAGAGATGTTGATTTGTCGCAGATGTTAGAGAACCAGCAGGCAATGACCATATTTGATCGAGTCGAGGGTATTCTCTATACCCCTGAAAACTCAAATATCAAGTATGTTCAAACGGGGCAAAATAATCAGGAGAGAATATCTGGGCTGGGACAGTATTTTCGCCGTGTGAGTGCTAATGTTGGCGATGAAATACTTATCGAAAAAGTTGAGGATGGAGATAGTTGCATCTTGTACTTAGATTTCAACCATAGGGATGTCATCGTGTTTCAAAAGAACAAGGATTGGGTTGAGATATTAACGCCTCAACGCATGGAACCGTACAAGACAGGTGACGACTATTCAATGGATGTTATTTATCAGAATGAGCGAGTAAAGTTGTATGTAAAGTATCTCGGTCAAAAAATGAAGAAAAAGACATCTCCTGCGGACACGGCAGCATATGACTTGTTGATTGATAGTAAAAGCATCTTGCCCAATTACGAGTATTTGGATTACATAGAAATTAGCAATGGGGATGCAGAAAGAAGACTCGCAAGAATGAAAACATATATGCTTTCGCTGATAGATACAATGAATGCAGGAGGAGACAAAAAATGAATTACTATATTTTGATTCTTGAAGAAAAAGTAAAGTCCTTTTCGCTGGTTGGGCACGGTGAAAAGTGTGCTGTTTCTCTTGTGCTCAAAGGATACGCTAGTCCTTTAGATACCCTTACGGAAGGAGATAAAGTCGTTGGGTATGTTGCTGGTGCAACAAAGACATTTTGCTACCTTTTCGATGTGGGATTTGATCAGAGTAATCAGCAGTTGTACTTTGAAAAGATCCTTGAAACAAAAATGGGAGCAAAACTTACGGCCGTCCCTACTGAACTTCAAGAAATCATCAATGCAAGAGAACAAACAGAGTCATTTATAAACATCACGGGAGAACAATATAGGCAGATCATGTCCTTGATGATGAATATGGTTTCTTCCTGGGGGAATGCAGCCATTGAAAAAAGCGAGGAACGTGAGATTGATGAAGAGAAACGCATAGATGGCGGCACGAATATACTGCTATATGGTGTGCCTGGTTCTGGTAAGAGCTGGACAATAGAGCATGAATATTGCCACAAAGATAGCGTTGTAGAACGCTTGGTATTCCATCCGGACTATACCAACGCGGACTTTATCGGACAGATTCTTCCGGTAGTTGATGCTGAAAAACAGGTTACATACGAGTTCACAGCCGGACCTTTCACGACTATCTTAAGAGATGCATATAGGCATCCTATGCAGGAGTATATCCTTATTATCGAAGAAGTGAATCGTGGAAACGCTCCGGCAATCTTTGGTGAAGTATTCCAGTTGTTGGACAGAACGGTTGAACCGAAAACGGTGGAAGGAATCACTTATCCAATTGGAACGAGTGAGTATGGCATCACACATAAGTATATGGCCGAAAAAATATACGGCGATCCTTCTCATAAGGTTAGGATTCCTTCAAATCTCTCCATCGTAGGCACGATGAACACCTCGGATCAGAATGTATTCACTCTTGATACGGCGTTCCAGCGCAGATGGAGAATGCGCCTTATAGAGAACAACTTTGATAATGTGCGAGCGTCCCTTGCCAATGCGCAGATTCTTGATACAGAAGTTACATGGAAAACATTCTGCGAAAAGATTAATGCCATCATAGTAGGCAATAAGGCAAAGATGGCGTCTGCCGAGGATAAGAGGCTGGGCGTTTATTTCGTGCACGAGAATGATGTGACCTTCGATCAACGGGCAGTACCTTCGGAGGGATACACTTCACTTCTTACAGAATATAACGACCTTCTGCGGGCTGAAGCCGCTGGTGATATGCCGGAGGATAAGAAGCAGAGACTTGCGATTATCAGAGAGGCACTTATGCATAACCGTATGTTCCCGGAGAAAGTTATCAAATATCTGTGGGACGATGCGTTTAAGTTTAATCCGGAAGCATTGTTCGACACTGATAATATGGAGAGCTTGGAGCAGGTCATCCGTACTTTTGAGTATTCAATGGGGCGTGAAAGATTTAAGATTTTCAAGCCGACTGTCCATGCATCTCTCTATCCTGATTCGCAGGCACGATAATATGCCTAATGGAAAGCGAGGTGGTCAGTGGCTATGGATTTACAAAAAAATATTAGAGAACGCTGCCACGTCAACAAGAATGACGAAGGAGACAGTTTTGTCGGTGTAAAGGCGGATACGGATGATGCCGTTATCTATTTCCCAATAGGCTATCAGCTTCCTCCGAATGACGATGATCTCCGTACGGACATAAACAACTTGTTCTATGTGCTTGCTGCATTCATGAAAGAGGACAAGCTGATAGAGGAATCGAAGTTTGCTGCGCCGCGAACGGTTGACTTTCCGATGCACGCATACCTCAAGGTGATTCGGGATTTTCTGCGAACGGGTCGTTATTACATTGAGACTGATCTGCGGTTTAAGACGGATACCAAGGGAAATGCATCGTGGCCGCGTACTGTCCGTGAACAACGGGCATTGGTACAGAAGAACGGCTCTCTGATTTTTACAAATATGACCGTGCGTTCCGTAACGCCGAATGCCGACAAGAAAATTACGCAGATTCATCGGTACTGCGTGTACGAGGCATTCGATAAAATGGGCTGGCTCTATGTTCCCTATATGCCGGAAAAGTCCGGTCCGCATCCCGACAACAGAGAAGCCATTTACATCCTGGAAAAGAAGCTGGCATCTACTCACAACGATGTGGAGCAAGAGCTGTTTTCGGCAATGGTATCCATGCTCAAATATATGGACGAGAAGTCTTCCGAAAAGCAATACTTCTTCGGCACGGATTTCTTTGAGCGTATTTGGGAAAAGATGATTGATAAGGCATTTGGCATTGAAGATAAGGATCAGTATTTCCCGCGTACCCGGTGGCTTCTTGACTACGGACCCAACAGGAAAAAAACACCATTGCAGCCGGATGCTATCATGATTTACAACGGAAAGGTCTATGTCCTCGATGCAAAACTGTACCGTTATGGATATAGCGGCAATCCCGATCATCTTCCGAACGGTCGCGATATCAACAAACAGATTACATACGGGGAGTACATTGAACGTGCCAAGTGCGTGCCGAGTGCTAATCTGTATAACGCATTTATAATGCCGTTCAACCGTGAGGACAACACATTCTTTGAGATGGGGGGAGACGGCAATCCGATACCTCGTGTAACGGACAATATTGGAAACATCGGTGAAGCAGTCGGCGACTGGAAGCCTGATCCGAAGAACTACGAACGTGTCCAAGGCATTGTGATTGATACCCGATTCCTCATGTATAACTACATCGGTATGCCAGATCAGCAGAAACGGCAGCTTGCGGAAGCAATAGAAAAAGTGGAGACCAGGGCTCCCGTTCCAAGACCGGCAACATAAAGAATAAAGGCTCTACCTTTCAACCAATGGGAGGTAGAGCCTTATTTTTTGCCCGTTTATAACTGTCGATTCCGGTATCGTTGCGCGCCGGCTGCATTTCTGCATTGTTCGCAACAGTAGTGTTTATTCGTCCTCGTTGCTTCTACCAGGAAAAACCTGTCTCTCTTACAATTCGGATTTTCGCATTCTTTATACATCTCACCATTTCTCATATAGAAGATGGAAAAATAAAGGGCTTCGATGAGCGTATCGACCTGCCATGTAGCGGTCAGCTTGCCACCGTTATATTTCGGATGGATGCCGCGAATGTTATGGTTGATCTCCTCTGCCACGACTATCCTTGCAATCTTCAACAGAGCGTTCTTGAAAGAATCGTCAAGCGCATCTTCGCTGAATGTCGTATATGACTTGAAACCGCCGTAATAGACTTCTTTTATGACAGACACTTCCGTCTGGAGATGGTAAAAGAAATCAATAAGGTATCGAGTCTCTTCATCCACATCCTTACATCCCATGTACATTGCCATTAAGTTCTTAAACCACGGGTCTTTGCTTCCCTGCAAATTCGTATCTGAGCTACTCCTCACGGCGTTATAAAAACTGATGTCGACAGCATTTTTCTTTCCGAGAAACGCATCGTCTACAGAGTATGTTCCACTCGCAGCAACTTCCGGCTCTCTGTTCAAATCCGGAAACAAATTATAGGAGTCAAGCAGTTTCTTGAAACGATGGGAACAAGTCGAAAAAGCATCATCACCGATCCGCAGTTCTGTCACGGGAGTGAAAAGCAAATAGACTACACGGATGAGGACTCCTTTGTAATCTTTTTTATTGATACAACTGTACAACCGAATGGTTGATTTTATTCTGTTGATGATGGCAACAAGATCGCTCGCTTCAACGGCCGTGTACTCATTTTCCGGAAGCGGATATAAGAAACCGTATTTTTCAATAAACTCGATATGTTTGTCTATGTCTTCCTTGGGAAGGGCGAGTAGTTTACCCAGGATGTTTTTCTCATGAATGCCTCCTGCAACGCCGGTCATATTCAAACCGTCTTTTGGTGCATAGGAGAATAACAACTGTGTGCTTGTATCGGGACAAACTTTGAGGGTAACAGTCGGAGCTTCATCGGGAGATGTATTTACTGTGTCTTTTGCACAGAGACAGCCGTATCCCTCGTGCTGAAACATTGTTTTTAATGAAATTCCAGAAATTTTTTCGTCCATAACGACATTTTCCTTTCCGTGGGGCTATCTAAAACAGGCTCCGACTTTGCAGAAACCATTATCTACGATAGCGTTAGGGTTCCCGATCGGGAGCCCTTTTCTCTTATTATACACAAAAATAATGAAAAATAAAAGAAATACCAATTATATAATTAGTTAAAAATAATGGGATTTCTTGGGAAATTTTATTACTCTTCCTTGCAGAGTACAATAAAGATGCTGCCGATGGTGGCGGCAAAATCAACCTCTTAGTCCGAATAGCGCTATAAGGGCGGAGGGATGCATGAGAGTTCAACGTATCGCTATTAAAGCCGCACGGGGAATGAAGATGCTCCCACCGTAGTTTCGTGCGCCTTTTTTCGGCTATCGGAGCCTATGGTCATCTTCGACCGCAGGCTCTTTTGTGTCCTTCCGTGCCGCTCGGACGGAAAGGACACTGCAATGAAGAACAACGAAACCAAGAAACTCAAAAGTGGATTCAACCCCAACCGTACCTGTTATCTGACGGTGGACGGCAAGTATTACTGCTACAAACGCTGGGATGACAATGCAAAGTGCGAGGTCACTCAGAGACTCGAAGTAGGCAAAGATCTGTCGCTCGAACTGACCATCATGCTCGATGAGTCCGACCACGGGATGGATTTGCAGGATCGCTACGTGGGTGAGCTGCGTGATCCCGTGTTTGATGCCAAGGAGAGCAGCTACAAGGCCGATCCCGACAATGAGGATGCGGTCGATCCGTGGGACACGCTTGCCGGCAACGGTGGAAGCCCGGAAAATGTTCTGTTTTCCGAGCCGGAGACAGAAAATCCCGAAGCCGCTCTAGTACGCAAGGTGATTGATGAAAACTGCACGGATGCCCAGCGGGATCTTTACTACGAGCATTTCGGAATGAGGAAGCAGCTGGAGGAAATCCGTCAAGAGGAAGCGGAACGGACGGAAAAGCTGGTGTCTCAGGCGGCTATGACGAAGCGCAAGAACAAGATTATCGACAAAGTCGCAAAAGTCCTCGGCGTGAGTCGGATAAAACGCAGTCAGCACAACAAAAAGTAAGCCGTGATGCGCGTCAATATCGCCGGGGAGTCCTTCCCCGGCTGCACGCATTCTTGGGGGGGGGTTAAGTTTTTCGGTAGATAGTAGGAGGATTTTGATCTTCCACCCATGTGAAAATTTTAGAACGGGAGGAGAATCCAATGATTCTGAACCACAAGGTTTGCGTGAACGTCTCGGCTCCGCACGGTTGCAAACAGGAAGTCCTGCAGAGCCGCCACATGAGTCTGCCAAAGAAGCTGCTTTCTTTTTTCTTCGGTGATTTTTGCGACATCATCGTACTGACGCCGGGGGAAACTGTGCGGGGGATCGAGATTAAGGAAGTTGATCATGGAGGTGGATGCTGTGCCAAAAACTGCTGACGCTTTGCCGCCGATGCCTGTCTCCGTACAACCCTTTCTGCATCAGCAGCGTGCGTATCGGTTTACCTTGGGCTTGTTTGATGTCGCGGCATCTGAGGTACACAGTCGGGGGGCGGCGCTCCTGATGGAGATGGGGACAGGGAAGAGTCTCACGGCCATCGCTGTGTCAGGAACAATGTACCGACTCAATCAGGTGCGCCGACTCCTTATCGTATCGCCCTTATCCATCACAGGAGTCTGGGCGGAGGAGTTCGAGAAATTTGCTGCATTCCCCTATACGCTCTCTGTCCTTGAGGGGAGCAGCGACAAAAAAAGGAAAACACTCCGCAGCTTCTGCGGAGAAGGACTGAAAGTTCTGGTTATCAATTATGAGTCGGCGTGGCGTCTCGAAAAGGATCTGGCCGCATGGAAGCCGGATATGGTGATCTGTGATGAAGGCCACAAGATCAAGACACACAACACATCGGTATCCAAGGCCATGCACAAGATGGGAGCAGTGGCAAAGTATCGGATGCTGCTCACAGGCACGCCCGTAACAAACAGGGCGATCGACATTTTCTCGCAGTACAAGTTCCTCAACCCCGGTGTTTTCGGGTCAAGTTTTTACGCATTTCGCTCCAAATATTTCTTCATGACGGGCTACGGGCAACATACCCCCGTTATGAAAGAATCCATGGAGGAAGCATTTACCCGTCGGATGCACAGCATCGCGTTTCGAGCGACGAAAGCTGAGTGTCTCGACCTGCCCGAAACTACGGACATCGTCCGTAAGGTGACATTGGAGCCTACCGCTATGAAGATTTACCAAAATCTCGTGGAGCAAAGTTACGCCGAACTCGTGAGCGGGGAGGAAGTGACCGCACCGAACGTGTTGACCCGGCTTTTACGCTTATCGCAGCTTACGGGCGGTTTTCTCGGAAACGATGCCACGGAAGCGGTGGAAGCGGTCAGTACGGCAAAACTGGCGATGTTGGAAGACATCGTCGACGCTTCGGTGCAGGAGAATCAAAAAATCGTAGTCATTGCACGGTTTGTTCCGGAAATAGATGCCATCCGAAAAATGCTCGACCGAAAGGGCATTCACTTCTCGCTCATTATGGGCGGTGTGAAGGATCGAGACGGACAGGTGCGGCAGTTTCAAAATGACCCGGCGGTGCAAGTGTTCATCGGGCAAATTGCCACGGCGGGGATGGGACTTACCTTGACGGCGGCAAGCACGATGGTTTTTTACTCGCTCGACTATTCCATGAGCAACTATGAACAATGCCGCGCCCGCATACACCGGGCAGGACAGAAATTTCCCTGCACATACATCCACCTCATCGCCAAGGGGACGGTGGACGGAAAGGTCATGCAGGCGCTCAAAAACAAAGCGAACCTTGCGAAATCTCTGATTGACCACTGGCGCAAGGGGAACAACCCTTTTGAAGAATAGGAGGAAGTCAAGATGGAAGAACAGATTTCCAATGAGATGTTTGCCTTGGCGGAGCGGCTTAAGGAACTTCGTGATGCCAAGAGTGCATCTGAAGAGAAAACGAAGGAGATCAACGCCGCACTCTGCGAGGTGGAACAACAGCTTGTCCAAATGATGGCGGATACCGAAACCCAGAATTTTACCCGCGGCGGCACGATGTTTTTCCTCACCAACAAAACCCGTGCATCGGCGGTGGCAGAATCCAAGACCAAGCTGTATCAGGCATTAAAGCGCAAAGGTTACGGCGATCTGGTTTACGAGACGGTTAACGCCAACAGTCTGTCCGCCTTTGTAAACGAGCAGATTTCGGAGAACAATGAGGAACTCCCCCGGTGGTTAAACGGTCTTGTCAATGTATATGAGCAGACCAAGGTGAGCGTCCGCAAAGCGGCACGCAAGTGAGAAAGGACGGATCTATATGGCTAAGAACAATGCACTCGCAGCAGTAAACAGTACCGATGGCTTCCTCGCATTGCAGGATTTCAACCTCTCCGATGTGATGGCGGAGGAATTGAGCGGGCTGTCCGTCTCATTTGAGCGTATCAAGATTCCCATTGGCGGCGGCACGGTTTTCGAGATCCTGGGGGACGATCCGGATGATATGGACACGCTGAAGGAAGTCAACGCCGTCATCCTTTATCAACACACGTTGAACGCCTACTATGCTACGAAGTACGCAGGCGGCTCTCATCCGCCGGACTGCGGCAGCTTTGACGGGGTAACGGGGCGTGGCAATCCCGGCGGGCTTTGCAGAAACTGCCCCTATAACGAATTCGGTTCTGGAGAGAACGGGGCGAAGGCTTGCAAGAACCGCCGCCGTCTGTACCTCCTGCGCGAAGGCGATGTGTTCCCTGTGATTCTGTCCCTGCCAACCGGCTCACTGAAAGGCTTTACGCGCTATCTCATGCGCATCCTGCCAAAGTATAAATCCAGCAATGCGGTAGTGACGCGCTTCACTTTGAAGAAGGCCACTTCCGGCACGGGCGTTATCTACTCGCAGGCACAGTTCTCCGTAGCAAGGGTGCTGACGCTTGAAGAATGGACATTGATTGCCGCCATGACTGAGCAGGTAAAAGCCGTGAGCATGAATGTGGGCTACGATGCCGAGGATACCATTCCTCCCCATGTTGATCCCGATACCGGGGAAATCATCGAACCGCTGAGATAAGAAGATACACAGGGGATTCCGCGCACCGAGGGAGACTTTCTCTCTTGGTGCGGCGGAAGAGCTACCGTGTAACATTGGAGGAATGTCAAAGTGAAAAACCAGATGTTTGAATATCAATGGGGCATACCACAGGACGGCTGTCATTATATCAGCGAGAGCGATTTGTATCATGCGATATGCAATTCCGACCGGTTCCCTTTTTCCCTGATGAAAAAACCGGAAACACCGGAGGAAAAGGTTATGCAGGAAACGCTGGATGCCGTCGTCGCCGCCATCAATGCTGTGCCAAAGCACAAACTCCGCTATCAAATGTTGGTGAATCCGGAGCAAGCCAACAAGCGACTGGGAGAAGTTTACAAAGGAAAGACGACGGATATTTGTCTTCACCCGTTGGGGATGATGAATTTTATTGACGATATGGCAAGGCGTGTTTCCGTTATTGAGCAGGTCAATACGGCATCATCGCCTCCTTGCAAACTTGTGGGGGTTATGTTATGAAAGCAAACTACCAATGCGTGACGACGGTGCAGGGCATCCGTGATTACTTGGGCGATGCGGAGATTATCGCCTTTGACTTTGAAACCGCACCGGACGAACCTCATCGGGCTGAGGAGAAAGCCGCGCTTGATCCTGCAAGGGCGCATATTGTCGGCTGCGCTTTCTCCGCTTCGGAGAGAACGGGCATTTATGTTCCTGTCGCGCATAAAATTGGCGCAAATATTGATCAAACGGCGTTTTTCTTGTTTCTTTCCGATCTCCTTGCCAATCCCCACATCACCAAGGTCGCCCACAATATTGCCTTTGAATCCTCGATGGCATATGCGAAGGGCATCGTGATACAGCCGCCCGTCTATGACACAATGGCGGCGGCACAGATGACCTTGAGATCTGCATATGAGTTCCGCAAACTGAATGAAAGCGGGCTGAAACATTTAGCGGGAGAGCTCTTGGAAGAGTCACTGCCCACCTTCGCCGAGACGACGGGGGGCAAACACTTTGACGAACTTTCCGCACAGGACAAAGAAACTGTCCGCTATGGTGCAGCCGACGCAGATTTTTCTCTGCGTCTCTATCATACGTTCAACGACTGGTTTGACCGTTATCTTCCTCGGCATCGGTGGATTGTGGAATACATGGAATCTCCCACGGCTATTTACTTGGGCGTGATGAAAAACAACGGCGTACCCATTGACCAATCTCTGATGCAGAAGCGAAAAGCCGAGTCGGAAATGGAGATGGAGCGGATTCGGCAGGAAATCACGTTTCTCATCGGGGATGTGAACATCGGAGCCAACTGCTCAACCGTCGATTTCAAGAAATATCTCTTCGAGAGTCAAGGACTGCCCGTCCTCAAGGTTACCAACAAATCCCAAGCAGCTCTGGACGATATGGCGATGGTTCTCCTCGGTGAATGGTGCGAGGAACATAAGCCGGAACTCGTGCCGCTCTTCAAGCTGGTGCAGGAATACCGGAGGTGGGGAAAGATACAGTCCACCTACATCGACGGTTACTTGAAATTCCTCAACCCCGTGACCAAAAGGCTGCATCCCGACATTTTCGCTCTTTCCACGGATACGGGCAGAATGAACTGCCGAAAGCCGAACTGCCAGAATATGCCGAGAAAGTCCAATGATCCCATCGGCGTTCGGAACTTTATCAAAGCACCGAGCGGTCACCTGATTTTATCCTTGGATTTTTCACAGATCGAACTGCGTGTCGGCGCGTTCTACTGCCGGGATGAGCGCATGATGGAGACCTACCGCACGGGCGGCGATATTCACGCCGCCACGACCTGCGTCATTTTCGGCGTGACCGATGAGGAAGCCCAAGACAAGCATCGAGCCGACTACAAGGAGCGGCGCACCATCGCCAAAAATGTCAACTTCGGCACGTTTTACGGACTGTTCCCCCGCGGGCTGCAGAATACCCTCAAGTTCAAAGCGGGGGTGGAAAAGACGCTCCCGGAATGCGAGTCCGTCATTGCCAACCTCAAAGCCGGGTATCGCGGACTTTCCACGTGGCAGGAAGAGACGAAAGCACAGGCCGCGCGCAGGCTGTATTCGGAGACATGGCTCGGACGCAGGCGTTACCTTCCCGATATCCGCAGCAAGGAATGGGCAAGGAAGTCCTTTGCTGAGCGCTGCGCTCTGAACACACCCATCCAAGGGACGGCGGCCGACATTTTGAAGCTGGCGATTGTCCGCATCTTAAAGGGACTGCCGGACAGACCCTGGCTGAAGCCGATCCTGCAGATCCATGACGAATTGACCTTCATTATTCCTGCCGGACGGCTCGATGAAGCGGTGGCGTTTATCCGTGCGTGCATGGAAGAACAGCCTTTCCCGGAATTTGACTTGCCTCTTATCGCCGAAGCCTCCGCCGGAGAAAACTTTGGCGCTATGGAGGAACTGGAGGAGTGATTATGTTCAAAAACATTGAGGGCTATCCAGACCCTACGGCAGGGACGGCGATGAGCCGAGTGCTGAAGGAGTATAAACAGAGACAGCGGCGGCGCTTTGCCGCCAAGAATCGCAGGAAGATTTACGTGGTGTCAAAGTACGCCGGAGACGTCGCGACCAACAAAGAGAATGCCGTCCGGTTCTGCCGCTATGTCATAGGTCGGGGGAATATGCCCGTGGCGAGCCATCTTCTCTATCCGCAGATTTTGAATGACAGCTCCCCGCATGAGCGGGAAATGGGCTTGATGTTCGGGCTTGCCCTTCTTGCGCTGTGTGACGAGGTATGGATCTTTACGGAAAACGGTGAAATTTCCTCCGGCATGAAGAGGGAAATCGAGGAAGCCAAGCGACTGGGGATTCCTATACGGCAGCCGGATATGGGGGAATGCTGATATGAACGTCACGGCGATGGATGTCCTCGGCTGCCTGTTCAATCCTGCTGAAACCGTCTGCTTCCGTGTCTTTGAGGACAGGAAGGACGGTGTGTTCCACGGAGCAAAACTGGAATGTGAGTGCGGGAAATACATGGGCATCGAGGAAACGCTCAAAAAGCACAACGCGCAGAACCGCGGCGTTTTCTTCGTGGTGAACTACGGCGGTCACGACGATGGGGCAATCACCCGCATCAATGCCCAGTTTTTCGAGATGGACGACGGCACTTTCGAGGAGCAGCAAGCAAAGATTGACGCATTTCCTTTGCCCCCGTCGATGGTGATAAAGACCAGAAAATCCCTGCACGTCTACTACTTTATGGACGGTTCGGCACGGGTGGAGCGTTTTCGCACGATCCAGCAACAGCTGGTGAAGCAGTTTGACGGCGATCCGGTCTGTGTCAACGAATCCCGCGTCATGCGCCTTCCGGGTTTCTGTCACTGCAAGAAAGAGCCAATAAGCGTGGAATGTATCAGCTTTCACCCGGAACGGAAATACACACAGGATCAGTTGTCCGATGCATTGCCGGCGATGGATGAGCAGACGGTAGAGAAGAAGTCCGGCAATGACAGGGGACTGGACATTGTCATGCGTTCCTGCGATTTTTTGAAGCACTGCCGGGATGAGGCGGCGAACCTTTCCGAGCATGACTGGTATGCCATGATTACGAACCTTGCTCCCTTTGACGGCGGAACGACACGGATTCATGCCCTTTCCGCGCCGTACCCGGGGTACAACGAGAACGGTACGCAGAAGAAAATCAATCACTTCTTGGAGAGCGGTACAAAGCCGATCACCTGCAAGGTTATCTCTGAAAAGGGCTTCAAGTGTCCCAAATTTCTCGCAGGGGCGTGTCCGGTGAAGTCTCCTGCAGCACTATGTTTTCAACCACTGAATACGGACGCTTTGATGGCCGTTTTGGCAGAAATCCCCGTCACCGGGGAAACGCTGAAGGACTTGCAGGCGGCAAAGGACTTTGTGACGGACTATCTCTACAATCAGGACGTTGTCGTCGCCGATGTGATGATTAACGCCGAAATCCGCGAGCACTTCAAACTCCGTGCGAACTTCTTGAAATCGTTGAATGCGGCGTACAAAGAAGTCAGCCGTCAATATCAATCCGGCAAGGGAGCAAAACGTGCCCAAGCGGGAAGCACCGTGCCGGACTGGTACGAGCCGACCAAGAGCGGGCTGCGTTTCCTGCCGGGCGTCCTTGCAAAGGAAATGGCGGGAGCGCAGCAGGTGTTCTATGCAGCTGAGCAACATTTCTGCTATCGAGCGGGCGTCTATCATGAGATGCCCGAGATGGAAGCCCAGCGGATGGTGCAGGAAAAACTCCTGCTCCGTGAGTCGCGGATGCGCCATATCGTTGATGCCGAAAAACAGTGGCGGCTGCTCGTGCAGCGGGATGTGCGGGAACTCAATGCAAATCCCTTTATCATCAACGTGAAAAACGGTCTTTATAACGTGTTGGAGGATACCCTTTCTGTGCATACCCCGGATTATTGCTCCACGGTGCAGCTGAATGTCGCCTATGACAAGGGAGCGGACTGTCCCCGCTTCAAGCAGTTTCTTGCCGCATCGATGGGCGGCGATATGGCGCAGGTGGCACTCTTGCAGGAGATGTTGGGCTACTTTCTCATTCCGGTGAATTCTGCCCAGAAATGCTTTGTCATCGTGGGGGTTGCGAGTGCCGGAAAGTCCGTCCTCCTGCGCGTCCTGAATGATGTCCTCCTCGGCAGGCAGAATGTGTCCAATGTGTCGTGGCAGGCGCTGAACGAGCGATTCAAAACGGCGGAGCTGTTCGGAAAACTTGCCAATATCTTTGCCGATCTGCCAACGAAGAACATCGACGACAACGGCATTTTCAAGGCTCTGGTGGGCGAGGACTATCTGACCGTGGAAAAGAAAAACAAGAATCCGTTTTCCTTCCAATCTACGGCGCGGCTGCTGTTTTCCTGTAACAGCATACCAAAAAACTATGGGGATAAGTCCGAGGGATTCTATCGTCGGCTCATTATCGTGCGGTTCAATCATTCTGTGCCAAAGGAAAAGCGCGACCCGGAGCTTTTGGAGAAGTTCCGCGCCGAGGCGGACGGGATTTTTCTCTTTGCCCTCCAAGGTCTGCGGCGGCTTATGGGAAATCACTACGTGTTCTCCGAGACGGAAAAGAACCGGGCGGAGCTTCAGCAATACCGGGAAGAATCCGACTCGGTGCTGTCCTTCGTCAAGGAGCACTGCATCGTCCTGTCGGAAGGAGACGGATGCGTTGGATCTACGGATCTGTGGAGCGCTTACAAAGGCTACTGCGAGGAATGCGGTCTTAAACCTTACTCGCAGAAAACCTTTGTGCAGCAGATCATGACAGCCTTTCCCCATTTGGAGCGGAAGATTGACCGCATTGCCAAGCGACGTGTTCTCGTCGGCATCAAACTCGGAGAAATCCTTGCGTGACAAGGTTTCGGAAGGATTTTTATGAACGGAAAAGGAACGGTTCGGAACACGTGGAACACGAAAAGCCCTATTTCTATATATATTATAAAAAATACCACCCATTTATTTTTTATAGAAAATGTATATAGTAATCGCTTTTCTCGTGTTCTATGTGTTCCAACTCTTGAAAATAAAGGAAAGTGGTGGAACACATGAAAGAATCGTCAATCGTGAAATCCACTTTGACGTACTTGAAATCCCGCCCGGACTGCTTCTGCTGGAAGACGCATGGAGGGCTGTACGGAACGGCGGGAATCCCAGACATCATCGCCTGCATTGGCGGTAAATTTTACGGATTTGAGGTCAAGACCGAGCGCGGCAAGCCTACGGCACTGCAAGAAGCGATCCTGCGGAAAATCAATGCGGTCGGCGGTATAGCCGCAGTGGTTCGTTCTGTGGCTGATGTCAAGGCTGTGTTGGAAGATGGGAGATGATCCTGTGGATGCATACGAAGTTCTGGCAAACGCTGTCATAACGCAAGCGGTCAACGACTATCGGAAAGCCGCAAAGTTCCTCAAAAAGCACCCTCGCACCAAGGAATTGGAGGATCGTGTTGCGGCGCGGCTTGCTAAAAAGAAAAAACTGCGCGAGGAGCATAAGAAAGGGCGTCTCCCCGTCGGGAAAGAGAAAAAGAGCAAGGAAGAGCGTCTGTTGGATTCCATTCGGGAGAGCGAGCAGATGGTTGCAGAGACGGAGCGGTTCTTCCACTCCAAGTGGTTTACGCAACTGACATCGATTGACGGACATCGGCTTTTTGAGCAGATCAAGAAAGATTTGGAGGATGATTGAGATGGCTGTAAAAGAATATTTGGGGCGGGCGTTACAACTGGATCAGCTGATTCACTCCAAGATGGAGGAAGTGAATCAATTCCGCAGACTTGCCGAGAGCATCAGCGCCGGCTGCTTGGAGGAGCACGTCAGCCGCAGCGCACCGGAGGAGGCCTCCTATACCAAGTGGGTAGAGCGCATCGTGGAGAAGGAAAAGGAACTGGATGCAGACATCGACCGATTGGTGAGCGTGAAGATGGAAATCAGCGGTTTTATCGGCAGAGTCCGCAATCCACAATGGCAGTGTCTTCTGCGTAGTCGTTACGTAATGGGAAAATCATGGGCGCAAATCGCCGAGGAGATGGATTGCAGTCTGCGCTCCGTTCATCGTTTTCACAAAAAAATCATAAAAAATCTCGAAAATTGACACGGCGTGTCACTCGAATGGTATCTGTTGGCACTACTTGTCACGTTGCGTGTCACACCCTTGACATGGTAATCTATATCATAGAAAAGTGTAAGCGACAGCCTCCAATGGGAGCAATCCCGGCGGAGGTTTTTTCATGCCGCAATGGAGGTGAAGTGATGCCGATAAAGCCGAAGCGGTCCTGCCGCATGATGGGCTGTCCGAACCTTACGGATCGAAAGAGCTGTTATTGCGAGGAGCACGAGAAAACGATGCAGCGGCATTATGACCACTTCACGCGTGGGTACGATCAGCACGCGAGATATGGGAGCGCGTGGCGCAGGATTCGTGACCGACATTTGGCAGGACATCCGCTCTGTGAGATGTGCAAAGAGCAGGGCAGATATGTTCTCGCAACACTCGTGCATCACATCAAACCCCTCTCGGACGGTGGCACGCATGACGAGAGTAATTTGATGTCGCTCTGCGTATCGTGTCATGAGCGGATTCATCAACGGAAAGCACCAAAATAAAAAGCCGACTCCAATGAATCGGCTAGAAGAGATCGCTATGCGAGCCCGTGCGGGAAGCGGTCAGAATCAGTTTTCCTTTGTCGATGGCGTACACAAGTAACCAGTCCGGCATGATGTGGCATTCACGAAAACCAATGTAATCACCAACGAGCGCATGATCCCGATACCTTTCGGAGAGTTGTTTTTCCGCGCAGAGCATTTGCAGGACATCATCCAGTTTTTGCATATCTGCTCCGCGTTTACGCAGCTTCTTTAAATCCTTGCGGAACTGCGTGGTGGTGACGAGATCAAGCATGAGCGTCCTCCGCATCCAGATCATCCATTAGTGCGGACAGCGACGGATAACGCTTCGGCTCGATTTTGCCATCCATGATGTCGCGCGCTTCCTGCATGGCAAGAAGTGTTTCCCTGTTGTAACGGGGCTGTTTCGGTTGGAAGGGGAAGCCTCCCTCCATGATGGATGCGTGCAGAAAGATGTTGATGGCGTCGGTAACGGAGATACCGAAACTAGAAAAAACGGTTTCAGCCTGCGCTTTGATTGTCGGCTCAATGCGCATATTGATTGTTGCGGTCTTGGACATGGTGCATAACCTCCTTTTGGTTATTGTAACGCGAAAGTGAAGCAAATGCAACACGATATTATCCCTCCAGGGGGCGGTCAAATCTCTAAAACCGCGCCGTTACTGGACCGGGAAGGGGGCGTACGCACAAAAACGTCGGTTCAAACGGGGTATTAAGGGAAGGGGGCGGGAAGATGGCGCGTGACGGTACAAATCGCGGAGGACGGCGCATCCGGGCGGGAGACAAACCCGAAGCACTCGCAGATAAAATCGCGGGCGGGCGAACAGCACACATCATGGAGTTCCCCATGACGGAACTGGACGGCACAGACCTTGTGGATGCCGCCGACCTCTATGGAGAGGAAATGCCAACCCCGAGCGAGTTCCTATCTGCAAGGCAGCGCAACGGAAAACCGCTCGGTGCGGATGAGATTTTCCGCGAAACATGGCTGTGGCTGAAGGAGCGCGGCTGTGAGCGGCTTGTGAATCCACGGCTCATTGAAAGCTACGCGCAGGCATTTGCCCGCTTTATCCAGTGCGAGGAGGCAATGAGTCAATACGGACTCATCGGCAAGCATCCGACCACAGGAGGAGCGATTGCAAGCCCCTTTGTCCAGATGGGGCAGGCATTCCAGAAGCAGTCCAATCTGCTCTGGTATGAGATTTTCGACATCGTAAAGCAGAACTGCACTACCACGTTTAGCGGTTCTCCGCAGGAAGATCGGATGGAGCGTCTGCTGCGTTCGAGGAAGTAGGGAGGGATTTGGTTGAACAAAACAACATCGGAGATGAAGCTCGTTCCGATCAGTAAACTCGTGCCATATGCCAACAACGCACGGACACATTCGCCCGAGCAGATCAACAAGCTGCGCGGCAGTCTGCGTGAGTTTGGATTCGTCAGTCCCGTCATTATCGACAAGGACTACGGCATTCTCGCAGGACATGGGCGCGTTATGGCTGCGCGGGCAGAGAACATCGAGCAAGTTCCATGCGTATTCGTCAATCATCTGACGGAGGCACAGAAGAAGGCATACATCCTTGCGGACAACCGTTTCGCACTTGACGCAGGATGGGATGAAGATATGCTGCGCGTTGAGATGGAAGCCCTGCAAGGCATGGATTTCGACATCTCACTCACAGGCTTCGACGAAGCCGAGATTGCCGACCTGCTCTCACTGGATGACGGTGATGCGCAGGAAGATGACTTCGATGTGGAAGCAGAGCTTCAGAGACCTTGCGTCTCTCGCTCTGGTGATGTCTGGTATCTCGGAAAGCATCGTGTTATCTGCGGCGACTCCACGCTGCCGGAGACATACGAGCGGCTGCTCGGCAGCGAGAAGGTCAACCTCGTATGCACGGACCCGCCGTATTTTGTGGCTCTGGAAAGTTCCTCCGGGAAAATCAAGAACGACGATCTGAATGACGAGGACGCCTACGAGTTCCTGAAAGCTGCCTTTACCGCATTCCACTCGGCGATGGCGACGGACGCTTCCATCTACGTTTTCTACGCAACGGCAAAAGCCCGCATCTTTCATGACGCTTATGAAGATGCGGGTTTTAAAGTTGGTGCGGGACTCGTGTGGAAGAAAGACCGCCTCGTCCTCACACGGACGGACTGGAAGTACATCCACGAGCCAATTATCTGGGGATGGAGGAAGGACGGACGGCACAGGTGGTACGGCGATCAGAAGCAGACCACCGTCTTTGCATTTGATCGTATCAAGGACTCGAAGAAGGACGGCTGCGGACATCCGTCCTCGAAGCCTGTGCCGCTTCTGGCGTATCTCATCAAGCAGTGTACGCAGACGAATGGTATCGTTCTCGACGGATTCCTTGGTTCGGCATCGACACTGATTGCCTGTGAGCAGTTGGGGCGTATCTGTTACGGTGTGGAGCTTGAGCCGAAGTTCGTGGATGTGGCGGTCGAACGGTACATCCAGAGCAGAGAAGGGAATGCCGAAGATGTGTTTTTGGAACGCGACGGTAAGCGCATTCCGTATGCGGACGTGCCGAAATCAAAGGAGGAATCGTAATGCGTGTGTTTTTGAATCCAGGACACGCTCCGGACGGAAACCCCGACCCCGGCGCGTGCGGCTTTGGACTGCGGGAATGTGATGTGGCAAAGAACGTCGCAGACCTTGTTGTGGGCTATCTTACTGCCGCAGGTGTAGAAGTTGTTGGATGTTTGCAGTCGGACAGTCTGCATGAAGTCGTCTCGGCTTCCAACCGTGTGGATGCTGATGTGTTTATCTCCATCCACTGCAACGCCTATAACGGCGTAGCAAACGGAACGGAGGTCTGGCACTTCTACGGAAGCGGCGTAGGAGAGAAGCTGTCAAGCTGCATTCAGAACCAGATTGTGGATGCGCTTGGTACAACGGATCGCGGAATAAAGGGAGCAAAGCCCGGTGTTAACGGTCTGTACGTTCTGAGCAACACGGATGCGGTCGCTGTGCTTGTGGAGCTTGCGTTTATCGATCATGCGGGCGATGCGCAGCTTCTTCGCGAGCAGCAGGATGAATTTGCCCGCGCCATTGCGCGTGGGGTAACGGATTATGAAGGAGCGTGTTGAAGATGAAACTGGAACACATTCAAAACGAACTGAAGAATCATGTGGGGGATTTTGTACGGACGGAGGCGAAGGAAGCAACTGTTCTCTGGATGCACGAGAAGGGGCTTCCCGCCGCTCGTGAGGTGTCGGCGGCGTACGCGGCGGCGCTGAAGGAGAGTGCTGAGAAGGAGACGGGATGGTGCAGATTCCGTGATCGCATCTTCCTGCCGCTTGTCATCGACGGGGCGATCTGGATGACGGGCAAGATGCTCGAGCGGATGACTGCTCCTCATTCTGTGAAATGATGATGCTCTGCGATTTATCTCACTGAGGCCATGGTGTATACAACACAATCCGCTTGCTAATTCTTCCCACGTGAGTGATGAATGTAATGACCAAAGTTCATAAAGGAGGAAACCACCATGAAGGTCAATTACAACATCCAGAAGGAAGAGCGCAAGGCGATGGTCGGGATTGTGGGAAAGGTGCTCGAGATGAAGCCCACCTACTGCGGCGCACCGAGCTTTTCCTACAAGGTCGGTGCGTTCGAAATCACGAAGGACGGCAGCCTTTACTTCGACGATGCCACTGACGAAGCGACAGTTGCGCATGTGCGCACGGCACTGCGCGAGGCGGGCTTCATGTCCGAGGATTGGGAGAACGAGGCTTCCTGCGCGGACACAGGGGCGAATGAGCCGATCCCGACGGAAGCGGCAGAGATCGAGTCGAGCCAGACAGAAGCCGTCGAAGATAATGTGCTAGTCCAGATGGGAACGCCGGCAGAACCTGCTCCGACAGAGGAAACCATCACGGAATCCAACGAGGACAGCCTTTCCATCAGTCTTCCGCGCAGCCTTTTCACCGAGACGGCACTGCAGAATCTCGATGCACTTCTTCTGAGCAAGGGACGGCTGATTCGCCACGCCTTTGACATCAGGGAGGCAACCTACACGCTGACCGATGACCGCATCACCTTTGCATGGCTGCACGGCACGATCACGGACGAGACGGCAAAGGCTTATGCTGAGTTCATCAGCAAGTTCTGCCTGATGGCGCGGACGCAGAAGCGCGTCACGGCAAAGGAGAAGATTGTGGACAACGAGAAATACGCCTTCCGCTGCTTCCTCCTGCGCCTTGGCATGATCGGTAGCGCCTACAAGGAGAGCCGCAAGATCCTCATGCAGAACCTCACGGGCAGCAGCGCATTCAAGAGCGGACATCGGAAAGGAGATGAGCGCCATGCATTTTCCGAGTAAGGAGCAAATCGCCGCACTTCGAGAGCGGTATCCGCGCGGGACTCGGGTGGAACTCCTCGCGATGGACGATCCGCAAGCCCCACCGACAGGAACGATGGGTGAGATTCTGGGCGTTGACGATGCGGGACAGCTTCTCGTCCGATGGGAGACAGGATCGTCGCTGAGCCTCATCCCCGGTGTGGACTCCTTCCACATCGTGCAGAAAGGTGGCAGATCATGAACGAGAAAATTGTTTCCCAGATCAGGGACATCCGCGACTCAGGGCGGGTGAATATGTTCGACATTCCCTCCGTGCAGCGCATGGCATTTAAGATGGAATTCTACGAACTCATCTGTTTCATCGAGAGAGATCGTGCGGCGTATGTACGCTTCATCCTCACGGGCGAAGAGTAAGTTTTACAGCTTCTTGCACAGCCTTTCGGGGCTGTGTTTCTCTCGAAAAATAAGTGTGATTTATCGAAAATAAGACTTGCTATATTCTGCGTTTAGAGCAAATATGTCAATGACAAAGGGAACAACCTACACAGAAAGCGAGGAACACAAAATGAAAAGCGCAGAAGCAAGATGGCCGAAGACCACCACGATGGAGCACCTCGATGAGATGCGGTACGGGACGAGCGGCGCGATCCTGCGGTACGGCGAGCAGATCCTTGTCATCGGGATGGAATGTTGGGGCTTCCACGCAGCCGTCTACGAGATGGTCGAAACGCCGGAGGAGACGGGATTCGCGGACATCGAATGCCGCTTGAACCTTGTCGAAGCCAGCATGGAGCTTTTCGAGGACGGCGGGCACGCGATGGCTTGGTGCATGAAGCGCATCTAAGCCACGCCGAACAACAAAACAGCCCTTCGGGGCTGCTTCTCGTTACAGATATTTCGAGTCGCTGACAGCGGCTCTTTTTTGATGGGGGTGATTGCTTGCGAAAACTCATGGACTACAAGCCGACAAAGTTCATGGCAGAGGACGCGCACTATGACAAAGCTGCTGCGGACTACGCCGTGGGATTCATCGAGTGCCTGTGCCATACGAAGGGGACGTGGGCAGGAAAGCCCTTCGAACTCATCGACTGGCAGGAGCGCATTATCCGAGACATTTTCGGAATTTTGAAGCCGAATGACTATCGCCAGTTCAACACGGCGTATGTGGAGATTCCCAAGAAAATGGGGAAGAGCGAACTCGCGGCTGCCGTCGCGCTTCTCCTTTGCTGCGGCGACGGAGAGGAGCGTGCCGAGGTTTACGGCTGCGCCGCTGACCGTCAACAGGCGAGCATCGTATTCGAGGTCGCAGCCGACATGGTGCGGATGTGTCCCGCACTCGGCAAGCGAGTGAAGATCCTTGCCTCCCAGAAGCGGATGGTGTATCTGCCGACGAACAGCTTCTATCAGGTGCTTTCGGCAGAGGCGTACTCAAAGCATGGCTTCAACATTCACGGTGTTGTATTCGACGAACTTCACACGCAGCCGAACCGCAAGCTCTTTGACGTTATGACGAAAGGCTCCGGCGATGCGCGTATGCAGCCGCTCTACTTCCTCATTACAACAGCGGGGACGGATACCCAGTCCATCTGCTACGAGACACATCAGAAAGCAGTGGATATTCTAGAGGGGTGAAAGATTGATCCGACCTTCTATCCTGTCATCTACGGAGCGAGGGAAGATGAGGACTGGACAGACCCGGAGGTCTGGAAGCGGTCGAATCCGTCCCTCGGCATCACGGTTGGCATCGACAAGGTACAGGCGGCTTGCGACTCTGCACGGCAGAATCCCGCCGAGGAAAACAGTTTTCGTCAGCTGCGTTTGAATCAATGGGTGAAGCAGTCTGTACGGTGGATGCCGATGGAGAAATGGGATGCGTGTGCTCTGCCTGTGGACGCTGAAGATTTGGAGGGGCGCGTCTGCTACGGCGGGCTTGACCTTTCCTCCACGATGGATATTACGGCATTTGTCCTCGTGTTTCCTCCGACGGAGGAAGATGAGCCGTTTGCCGTGCTTCCGTATTTCTGGATTCCCGAGGAGAATATTGACCTGCGCGTACGGCGTGACCATGTGCCGTATGACGTGTGGGAGAAGCAGGGCTTTCTTATGACCACCGAGGGGAATGTTGTGCATTACGGATTCATCGAGGCGTTCATCGAGAAATTGGGCGAGAAGTACAACATCCGCGAGATCGCCTTTGACCGATGGGGCGCAGTGCAGATGGTACAGAATCTTGAGGGGATGGGCTTCACCGTTGTTCCCTTCGGACAGGGGTTCAAGGATATGAGCCCGCCGACCAAGGAGCTGATGAAGCTGACCTTGGAAAAGAAAATAGCGCACGGTGGGCATCCCGTCATGCGCTGGATGGCAGACAACATCTTCATTCGCACCGATCCTGCGGGGAACATCAAGGCGGATAAGGAGAAGTCTTCAGAGAAGATCGACGGCGTGATTGCCCTCATCATGGCACTTGACCGTGCGATTCGGTGTGGAAATGATGCGTCGGAATCCGTTTATGATGAAAGAGGAATCTTGCTACTGTGATTCGAGTTCTGACTCAGAGTGCGGCAACTTGGAGTTTCAATCCAAGCGGCTGCATGAGTTTTACCAAGGTATCTATTTTGGGCGTTGTTTTGAAGGATTCGATGCGTGCGACAGAGGACTGCGGCAAACCGCAACGCTGCGCAAGCGTTCTCTGGCTGATGCCGAGGGCAGTGCGCCGCTCGATCATCGAGGAAACGATGGCTGCAATCTCCTCGATTTCTTCCATGTTTCTGCGGCTTTCTGCATCAATGGACTTTACGTGATTCTTGTAATCTTCCCATGTTTTCATTTTCCTCGCTCCTTTTGCTGACGAAGGTAATCGTTCCGTGCTTCTTTTGCACGGGCAAGCTCTCTTGGCGGTGTTTTCTGGCTTTTCTTCCGAAAATGGTGCAGCAGAACATATTGACCGCCTGCGTAATAGAAGTAGAAGATGCGGTTGTTTCCGGGGCGAAGCTCCCATATATCATCTTCCAGATGCTTTGTAATCTTGCTTGGCAGTTTTGTTCCGTTGCGTGCCAAGAGATCGAGGTAGAAGACAATTTGCTCATATTGAATCCGAGCGTCTTTGCCTGTCCCGCTTTTCTCTCGCAAGTCTTCAAGAAAATCCCATACGTCGGATACACCATTTCTTTTCTCATAGAATTCAATCTGGTACATATTCACTCCTCTTACAGATATTTTGATGATAGCATAAAAGCTATCAACGTGCAAGGAGAATCCCATGAATCTATTTAGCAAACTCTTCCGTTCACGGGACAAGCCCATGAATCATCTCGGCGGCTTGTCCTTTTTGTTTGGGCAGACGGCAGCGGGCAAGGCGGTCAACGAGCGGACGGCAATGCAGACGACGGCGGTCTATGCCTGTGTGCGCATCCTCGCGGAATCTATCGCAGGATTGCCGCTCCACGTCTACGCCTACAAAGGACAGGGCAAGGAGCGCGTGCCGGAGCACCCGCTGTACTTCCTGCTCCACGATGCACCGAATCCCGAGATGACCTCCTTTATATTTCGCGAAACATTGATGAGTCACCTTCTTTTGTGGGGGAATGCGTACGCACAAATTTTGCGGGATGGCAGGGGGCGTGTCCTTGGACTCTATCCTCTGCTCCCGGACAAGATGGATGTGAGCCGTGACAGCCGCACAGGGGAACTCTATTACACCTATACGAGAAGCACGGAGGAGAATCCGAATTTTGCGGACAAGGGGCAGATTCGGCTGCGGCGTGAGGATGTGCTGCATATTCCGGGACTCGGCTTTGACGGTCTTGTCGGATACAGTCCCATCGCTATGGCGAAGAACGCCATCGGGATTGCACTTGCAACGGAGGAATACGGCGCTGCATTCTTCAAGAACGGTGCGCGTCCGGGCGGCGTACTCGAACATCCGGGGGTTCTCAAGGATCCGTCGAAGCTCCGTGAGAGTTGGCACGCCGTTTACGGTGGAACGATGAACACGGGCAGGATCGCCGTCCTCGAGGAGGGTGTAAAGTATCAGCAGATTGCCATACCGCCAGAGGAGGCGCAGTTTCTTGAAACGAGGAAATTCCAGATCGACGAGATCGCACGGCTCTACCGTGTACCGCCGCATATGGTGGGAGACCTAGAAAAGTCCAGTTTCTCGAATATCGAGCAGCAGTCCTTGGAGTTTGTCAAATACACACTGAATCCGTGGGTCGTGCGTTGGGAGCAGTCCCTGCAGAAAGCACTGCTGACGGACAAAGAGCGGAAGGATTACTTCATCCGCTTCAATGTGGACGGGCTGCTGCGCGGGGACTACAAGAGCCGTATGGAAGGCTATGCCATCGGGCGGCAGAACGGGTGGCTTTCGGCAAATGATATCCGCAGCCTTGAGGACATGAATCCCATCAAAACGGAGGAGGGCGGCGATCTGTATCTCATCAATGGGAATATGACAAAACTGAGGGACGCAGGGCTGTTTGCCGCTAGGCAGAAGGGAGTAAGTGATGAAACGTAAATTTTGGAACTGGGTACGGAACGAGGGAGAGAAGCGTGTCTTGCTTCTGGACGGTGAAATCTCGGACGAAACGTGGTGGGGCGATGAAGTCACACCTCAGATGTTTCGATCTGAGCTGAACGCCGCCGAGGGAGATATTGACCTTTGGATCAACTCGCCGGGCGGCGACTGCTATGCGGCGGCGCAGATTTACAATATGCTGATGGAATATCCCGGCGAGGTCACGGTCAAGATTGACGGGATTGCCGCATCTGCCGCATCCGTCGTTGCGATGGCAGGATCGACCGTTGAGATTTCTCCCTTGGGGATGTTGATGATTCACAATCCCATGACCATCTCCATAGGGGATACACACGAGATGGAGCGGACGATCACGTTCCTTGCCGAAATCAAGGAGAGTATCATCAACGCTTATGAGATCAAGACGGGGCTGTCCCGTGCGAAGATTTCACGGCTCATGGATGCCGAGACGTGGATGAATGCAAAGAAAGCGGTGGAGCTTGGATTTGCGGATTCCGTTCTCTATGCGGACGCTCAACGTCCTGTGACCGATACGGCAGACGGGCTGATCTTCTCCCGCGCCGCCGTCACAAACTCTCTGCTCTCGAAATTCGGGCAGGGAACACACAATGTCGATGCAGAGCCGCTCAAACGACGGCTCTTTTCTATTTCACATTGAGGAACTAATGGAGGGACAAGAACATGGATAAGATCATGGCAATGCGCGAGAAGCGTGCAGAAATGTGGGAACAGGCAAAGCAGTTTCTGGATTCTCACGAAAAGGACGGGCATCTCACAGCTGAAGATGCCAAGGCATACGAGCAGATGGAAAGCGAGGTGCTCGCACTCGGCAAGGACATCGAGCGCATGGAACGTCAGGCGATTCTTGACGCGCAGCTGGCAAAGCCGACTGCAGCAGCAATTACCAATATTCCGGGTGCAAGATCGGCAGCCGAAAAGACGGGACGTGCGAGCGAGGCATACCGTGCGGCGATGCTGAAGGCTCTTCGCACGAACTTCCGTCAGGTGGAGAACGTCCTGCAGGAGGGTGTGGATGCCAACGGCGGCTATCTCGTTCCCGCGGAATACGATAAGCGTCTGATCGATGTTCTAAATGAGGAGAACGTCCTGCGTCCGCTTGCAACGGTCATCACAACGAGCGGGGAACATAAGATCAACATCGCCGCCACGAAGCCCGCGGCAGCGTGGATTGAGGAGGGCGCAGCACTTACCTTCGGGGACGCGACCTTCGACCAGATCGTTCTCGACGCGCACAAACTCCATGTCGCGGTCAAGGTGACGGAGGAGCTTCTCTATGACAACGCCTTCAACCTTGAGAACTACCTCATCGAGCAGTTCGGCAAGGCACTCGGCAACGCAGAGGAGGACGCATTCCTGAGTGGCGATGGTACGCATAAGCCCAAGGGACTCCTTACCTCGGCAAAGACATCCGTCACCACGGCGGCGGCAGACCTCAAGGCGGACGAACTCGTGACACTCGTCTACAGCCTCAAGCGTCCCTACCGCAAGAATGCGGCATTCATTGTCAACGACCAGACGCTTGCAAGCATCCGAAAGCTCAAGGATGCGAATGGAGCGTACTTCTGGCAGCCGTCCTACCAGATGGGTGAACCAGACCGTCTGCTCGGCTACCCCGTGTATTCCTCGGCATATATGCCGGCTGTCGAGGCGGGTAAGACCGTCATCGCATTCGGAGATTACTCCTACTACAACATTGGCGACCGTGGGACACGTTCCCTGCAGGAACTGAAGGAGCTGTTTGCGGGCAACGGCATGGTCGGCTACGTCATGAAGGAGCGTGTGGACGGCAAACTCGTCCTCGAGGAAGCCGTGCAGACACTCAAGATGAAGGGCTGACTATAAAATGTAAAAGAGGAGTGGCGCGTGGCACCACTCCTTTGACTATTTTTTGTCGCTTGAGCATATGAGTAACATGAGACTTTTAGATTCCTAATCGTCTGTAAAAACTTTCCTCAATTACACGACGTTGTTGTTTGAGAATGGGGCTGTATCCCATAGTATCATTATAAAAGCGCATATTGTAAGCAGATACAAAGGCGGTCTCGGCTGTCAAAGGAATTAAAGGGCGTCCGTCTGCATGAGTATGATCAAGATTTATGTTCCAGTCCATCCATCCATTTTTTGTATGGTAAGCAATGGTTTTTCTATCCCAGTTATAACGGAAACACAATGTAGAGGTGCCGATTAATTTATAGGGGCTTCCTACATATGTTTGGTGTTGACGCCAAAAATCGTCAGAGAATTGGATATGAACAATGTTTATGGCAATTTGGTAATTGGGAGGATCGTAGTTTTGTACAGATACAGACGATCTATCTGCATAATCCCCTACTCCCATACCAGCATCAACAAGCACGTAGTTTCCAGTGCCAATCGTTTCAGGATAGGACTCCTCTGCTGCATTGACTATAATACATGGAAGCATTAGGAGTATGGTTAAACACCATGTATTTACTATCTTCTTCATGAGGGTGACTCCTTTCATGCAAAACGGTTTTTGAAACCCTCAATCATTGACATATCAAGTATTTCTGCTTAATTAGAAAATATCCTGCAAACATTATTAAAAAATAGAAAGGGAGGTGGTTCTATGCTTGTGCCGCTTGCTGCAGTCAAGCAGTATTTGCGCATTGACGAGGATGAGGAGGACGATCTCCTCATGCACTTTACGGAAACGGCAGAACAGATTTGTACGGCACTTCTGCGCGTGAAGAAGCTGTCCAAGGTCGAAGATCAGGCAATCGTGCGCGTTGCAATCCTCTACGCCGTATCCTATCTCTATGAACATCGGGAAGAAGCGGATCACAGAGGTCTTGTCTTGACACTGCGCTCACTGCTCTTCGGTGTGCGGAAGGAGGTCTTTTAGGTGAGAGTGTCGATGAGCGAACTGCGTCACCGAATCACCATCCTGCGTCCTGTCACGGATACGGATGATGAGGGGAACATTCTCTCTTCGTCCGTGCAGGCGTTTGCACGGGCATGGGCGCTCGTTCTGCCGTTTGCCGCAAAAATCTCCGACGGTTATGCGGAGAAGGTGCAGGAGGTGGATTACCGCATCGTCATTCGTTATCGTGCGGATGTGCAAGTGACGGATCGTATCCGTTGGGGAGATAAAACACTCACACCGATTTCGCCGCCGTATCCGCTCGGCGGGAAGAAACGGTGGCTTGTTCTGGAATGCAGGGAGTTGGTGGAAGATGGCTAGATATAGAGGATTCGTCTCTGCCGAGAAAATCCTTTCGGAACTCGGCGCGGAGGCGACGGCTGCGGCAAAAGAAGCTCTTGCAAACGGCGCGGACGATGTGGTCGCGGAGGCGAAGAACCGCTGTCCCGTCTATACGGGAACAGATAAGCGCGTGGTAAAGGGCGCACTGCGCGACTCCATCCATAAGCGACTGCGCCGGAAGGACGGCTCTGTTTGGAGGATCGCAGCAGATGCAGAATCGCAGGATGGCGTATTCTACGGCGTGCTCGTTGAGTTCAGCCCGAGGATCAACAAGCCGTTTCTCTATCCCGCACTCGATGCCAAGAAGGACGGGATCCGTTCTGCCATCGTGGATGCTGTGCGATCTGCGATTCGGAGGAGGGGGAAATGAGTGTTGCCAAGATGGTGTATCAGGCACTTGTACGCTCAAAGGAGCTGACACAGCTTCTTGCACACGGGAAGAAGAGCATCTACCACGGACGCAGTCCCGATGCGGGGACGTATCCCGTTCTCGTCTACTCCGCTATTTCGGATGTTCCTGCGCTCTCGGCAGACGGCACGGAACTGGAACGCCGAATCACGGTACGTATTCACATTCTGACGAAGGACGGACGGTTTCGAGAGATTCATAAAGCCGTACAGAACGCGCTTCTGCCGCTCGGCTTTGTACGAATGCAGACGCAGGAACTGACAGAGAAAGATATGTTCGTGGAGATCACAGATTACAGAACAGCAATGGAGGGAGAATAAAATGCCAAGTCCAACACCAGCAGGAAAGCCCGCCGGGAATCTTACAAGCGGGCAGTTCATCAACATCCAGAAACTTCATATCGCCAAGATGCTTACCGATGAGGCGGGCGGTACGGCGACCTACGAGGCTCCGATTCCCCTTGGGAAATTGCTCCGCAAGGTGGACATCAAGCCGCAGACGAATCAGGCGGAGCTATTTGCCGACGGTCAGTCCGTGGATACGGCATCCAATACCGCATCCTACGATCTGACCTTTGACACGGCTGCTTTGCCGCTTGAGTATGTTGCATATCTCCTTGGACACAGTATCGAGAACGGTGTGATGAAGGCGGGTAAGGATGACGTTGCGCCGTACTTCGCTGTCCTCTTCCAGTCGGACAAGCGCAATGGAAAGAAGAGATACACCAAATTCTACAAAGTCCAATTCACGGAACCCTCCGAGAGTGGCAACTCGAAGCAGGAGAGCATCCAGTTCGATACGCCGACACTGACGGCAAAGGCGATCTACCGACTCTCGGACGGGCTGTCCTACGCCAAGGCAGACGAGGAGGTGGCGGGCTTTGCCGCTGAGACGGGGACGAAGTGGTACGAGCAGGTCTGAGGGAGGACATGATGGATACACCGAAACTGCATATTGCGGGCAGGGAGATCACGCCGAACCCTCCGAAGATGAAGGTCTGGCGTGAGTTCCTTGCCTTTTTTGATGCCGACAAAGAAGGTCTGAGCCTTGAAGATTTTCTGGACGAGCACGTTCGTCTGATTATCCTTGGATTCGGACGTGATGATGTCACAAAAGAAGTCATCGACGAAAATGTGGATGTCGCGGACATCGTACCGTTGACGCGCTCCCTTTTCCGTTGGATTCAGTCGCTGACCTTCTCCAAACTGGTGAACCTCCCAAACGGGGAGACGGAGAAAGAGGCGTAGTTCTTTCTCCGTACCAGAACTTACTGCGTTACTACGAGCGGCTGCAGTCCACCTACGGGTGGACGATGTACGAGGTTGATTCACATGAGATTCCGTTCCTGCTCGATCAGCTTGTGGTAACGGCGATCTGCGAAGAAAGATCGTCCGAGCGATTTATTGACGACGTGATGTAGGGAGGGAGATGGAGTGGCAAAGCGCGGACAGAAGATCGACGAACTCTATCTCGACATCGGTCTCAATATTGCACAGCTGCAGCTGGACTTTGACACGGCGGGCAAGACCGTCTCGGATTCCATCGCACGACTGAACAGCAAGGCAAACAACATTCATCTGAAACTCGATGCCGACCTCGCGAAACTCGATGGCGTCGGGACGGAACTCGACAAGATCAAGGTGCGCCATCAGGCAATCAACCGCGAGTTGGATATTCAGCGGCAGAAGGAACAGATTCTTGCCGCTGTCCTCCAATCCGCAAAGAAAAACGATGGCGCGGACAGTGCGTCCTATCGCCGTGCCGAGAGCAATCTTCTGCGTCAGCAACGAACCGTCGCACAGACCGAAGCCGAGGTGCGGAAACTGAATCATCGTCTCAAGGAGAGCGCGGTTCTCTCTGGTACACTTGGCGGGCGCATCTCCGCAGGGATGACGGCAGCACAGGCGGGTGTCAAGAATCTAACGAGCGGGTTCAACGTGCTGTCTGCAAAGATGGCCGCCGTCATGGCAGTCGCTGCGACGGGCGCGGGACTGTTCAATATCACGAAAGACGCGATGCTTGCGGGCGAGAACGTCTATAAGCTGACGCAGCGGCTTCATGTGTCCGCAGGTGAGGCGGCGACACTCAATCGGGTGTTTCAGCTTGCAGATACGGACATCAAGAGTGTCATTCCTCTGATTGCACGTCTGGACAAGCAGGTATCTGCTGCGGGGGAGAGCGGGAATGACACCTCTCGCGCCCTCTCTCGTTTCGGGATTGCCCTCAAAGACCAACAGGGGAATCTCCTGCCACTCAATGAGCAGCTGGCACAGCTCGCCAAAGGGTATAAGACCGCAAGCGAAGCGGGGATGGAGGAGGCATATACCGCAGAAGTCCTCGGAGCGCGTGGTGCGGCACTTATCCCCATTCTCGAACAATACGAAGACCTTATGACCATTTCCTCACGGGTCAAGACAACGGGGCTGCTCGACCCGGAACAGGCACACGAGACGTACCTCAAATGGCGTGCGATGGAGATGGAAGCGGGGCAGCTGAAACTTGCCCTTGGTGCGGCTCTCCTTCCTGTCGCCGAGGAACTGATGCCCGAGATCAATGACGGCTTTGAATCTCTGGTTGAAACAATTCGGGACAACAAGGACGAGATCAAGGACGCCGTCCTCGGTTGGGGCGAAGTGCTCAAGACCGTCGCAGAGCTTGCGGGCTTTGTCGGGGAGCAGATTCATAAGGTCAATGAACACGCAGAAGCAAATTCATGGCTCTTAAAGAATCATCCTGTGGCTGCGCCCCTTATCCCGATTCCGTTTATCGGCGGCACCGTTCTGGACGCACTCTATGGCGAAGAATACAAGCAATACCAAGAGCAACAGAAAATTGCCAAAGAGAAAGCGGCGGCAGAGGAGAGCGCCCGTGTCGAGGCGGAGAAGAATGCTAAGGCGCAGGAGCAGAATGCCAAAGCTGCGGTGATCCGTGCGGCTGCGGAAAAGGATGCCGCAAAGACAGTCAGCGAATCTGCAAAAGCGACCGCACAGCTGACGGACAGTCTATATACACTGACACACACGGACATCCAGAGCACTCTATACGCTCTGGATCGTGAATCCTTCGAGTTCTTCCAGAAGGGCGCAGATCCTCACCTCATCGATGAATACCGTCTGGCAAAGGAAGCGAAGATTTATTCCGACTTTCAGCGGGATGTTGTGGATAAGGCGAATGCTCTCTACAAGACCGACCTGCAGAACAAACTGGACTCCATCGCTCGTGAAGCCGATGCCTTTCGTCAGAAGGGCTTGGATGAGGTGCAGACGCAGGCGTGGCTCAGTGAGAGCAAGGCGCGAGTGATGGAGCAGTGGGAGCGGGATGTCGCTTCCAATATCGACTCGATCTGGAAGACCGAACTTGAAAACCGCCTTGCAGAGATAGAGCGCGAGAGAGATGCGTGGGTGCAGAAAGGTCTGGACGAGGTCGAGGCGACACGTTGGGCAGAGAAGCAGAAACTCGATGCCAAGCGTAATGCTGCTTTGGAGGTTCTGCGCTCCCAGAAAGAGGAACTGCAGGTGTTCAAAAAATCCGGGCAGGTCGGGCTGATGGAGTATCTTCGCAAAAAGAACAAGTTCACTGCGGAGGATTTGGGGCTGACACCGGAACTCTTGCAGCGGTTCCAATCCGGGCGTAAATGGGTGATGGAAAACCTCCTGCCGAATTTTGCTCTCGAAAAGCGTGAGGACAGTTCCCGCATCCGTGTCAACGGGCAGGAGTTCTCATACGCTGAGATGATGGCAGGGCTTGGGCAACAGGCGCAGAGCATTCAAACTGCGGGGCAGAATGTCCCGTCCTCTCAAAATACTGCTCAGTCCGCGTCATCCATGACAGACAATCGACAGATCCACATACAGGTGCAAATCGAGAATGCTGTTACGGAAGACAACGAGGGAATGCGTATGCTCGCCGATCACGTCGCCGACCGTATCCGTCCTGCCGTAGAAAACGCTCTTGGGGGTGATTCCAATTCATATTCACATTGGTGAGGTGCGGACATTATCCGCTGAAAACTGGCAGGTCGTTCCCGACGACCGTCAGCAGCTCTTGGAGATTGTCGGCGGCGTGGTCATTCAGGATTTCGGTCATGTTGCTGAGGGTGACCGTATTTCCTGCGCCGTTGTTGTGACTGCCGCCGATTGGGAGAAAATCAAGGGCTACTGGGACAGCCGTGCAATGGTGAGCGTCACGGATGAGGGCGGGAACATCCTGCAGTCCATGCGTGTGGTGGTGAAGTCTTACGAGTATATGGCTCATTTCCCGAAGGTATATAAACTGTCTCTTGAATTTTGGAGGGTGTGACAATGGCAGAACTTCTGCATATCTATATGAACAATCCGACGGCGGGGAGTACAGACGGTACGGAGGTCAGCTCCGGGACGGAACTTGCGCCCATCTCCGTTTTGCTCGATGCGGGCAAGGGCGAGCAGAAAGCCGTCAAATGTGCCGTGCGCTGCGAGAGTGGATTCCATATTGACGGAACACTTACAATCAAATTCGTCGGCGGTCATGCGGATAAGTGGAAGGTCGCGACGGATAACAAATACACTGCCGAAACGGCATTGGAGTCTGCCGAATGGAAAGACAGTATCTCATTATCCAATGTTGCAGACAGGAATACGATTTTCTGGGTAAAGGCAATCAGCACAGCGGACGAGAAACCGCAGCAGGATACGAGCGTGGACATTCAAGCAGAGGGGCTGCTTGTGTCGAATTGAGGAGGTTCGTATGGCGTTCAAGTACATCAATCCGGGCTATGCGGAGCTACTCTCGACCAGTGGCGGTACAACGGTGACGGGTAAGCAGTACAGCAAGACGGGTGTATCCTTCTGGCAGCCGGAGGATCATAAGGGTCTCACATTTTCTGAAGTACCCACCGAGTTTTATGCAAAACTAGATATGTACCTCAAGAATCCACAGAACGCATCGGATGTTCGCCTTGAGATTGGTATTGGATTCGGCAATTGGGTCAGAGTGTACCCGCACCGAGGGAAATGGGACATTGAGGGACACGATGCCAGTACCGTATTTGATATTTACGAAACAGCCGATTTTGTGCGCTCAGATGCAGTCAATACGCTGTGGTTTCACATTAAACAGGGAAGAAACAATGACGGAATCTTTCATGTGATCGTCAATGAGCGAGAAATTTGCAACAAACGGGACAGAAATTTTTGGTATGCCAATGATACATATGCGAATACCATCACAGTTCTCAGTAAGAATGATGACATCCTTGTCTCGAATCTCATCTTCTCAGATGAGGAAATCAATCCGAAAGAGCAGGTCGTTATGCTGCCAGTCAAAGAGACGCAGACAAATATGACCGACTGCGGGGACGGGAGTTATGAGGCGACGGCTGCGAATCAGGAGCTTTTGCAAACGGTCGATATTGCCGCCCTGTCCACGCAGTATGGCGCAGATTCGCGTGTGACGGGGATTTCACTCATTGGGAATCCTGCCTACCGCACGGCAGAAGGGTTGTGCGCTCTGACGGCGATTGAAAAGAGCGGGGGCACTGTCACCGAATACAGGAGACACGTTGTCGAACAGAATCCGAATTCCACCGTTATGGACACGCGCACTGTCTCCATGACGATTGCGGAAGTCGCAGGGCGGCAGTTTGGATGGAGAGCGGGAACATGAGCATCAAGCTGAAACCCGCCGTCTGCATCGCGTGGCTGCCGATGGGACGTATTCACCTCAAACCAATCATATATGCCACGGTGATTCCCGTATTTCGTCAGCTCGTGCAGGTGCGCGGAGATACGTCGCGCTGTCTCAACACATCCATCGCCATGCGTGCAGATACCCTGCGCGATATTCGGATCGTCAAGAAAATTACGGTAACGAGCGACACACAGCGGCGCATTGGTCGCTGTAAAGTGGCGTTGGCAGATACAAAGCGGACTCTTGTCAAACAGTCGCGGATTCTTGCAGATACGAGGATTGAGATCCCGCATACGCTTACCTACGCAGAATTCCGGGAGCGGGGGATTCGCTCCTTCTCTGTGACACTTGGAGAACTCAGTCTCTCGGATAACATTCAACTTGAAACCATCCGGCCGCTTTCCGTTGGCGACAGCGTTCAGGGGCGGGTGATGGACTATGCCTTCCGTTTTCTCGTGGAGGAAACCAGTCAGCGCGGAATCGTGCAGTCTGTCAAGGGAACGTACAGTAAAGACACACTCCTCTACACGCCCATCCATATCTACGTCGAGCGGGCGAAGGTCTCGCGCTATGCGGCGGAAATTGCATCGGCACTCGGGCTTCGGCTTCATCGTCTGACCGATGATTTCATCCCATCTCAGAACTTTGAGGGAAGCGGCATGACGTACCATGACTTCATCTCCGCTCTCTTCGGCTGGACGGCAAAATTGCCGCAGCGGCAGATCAACGTCTTTATTCGTGGAGATACGCTCCACATCATTCAGCGCGGCATGGAGGAATCTGTCATTGACATTACGAACTGGCCGCACGTGCAGCCGATCATTGAGCGAAAACTCCTGCGCTCCGTCTGGCACAGCGCGAACAACAATCATGAAAGTGGAGCGCACAACGAGGAGGAAACATCTCCCATTCCTTTCACCGGCACGATTTCGTTCAAAGAGATCAGCCGCACTTACTCCAATGGATTTCTCGTGCGCGAGACGAACGAAAATGGATACAGCACCTACACATACGATGGGGAATACCTCGCAGAGAAGCGCACGCATAATGTGGACGGCTCGACCAGTCGAACGGATTACGCATACGCCTCCACGGGGTGCGACGTGTATCTTTTCAAGGAGTGGGAGAGAACTACCGAGGCGGTGGGTGACGGAAAAAAGCACACGGAATATGACTGGGAGGATTGGAGTCGTGAGAAGGGACCGGAGCGCATCACCTACCACGCGCCGCTCGGCTATGGCTGGTATGCAACCACGGTTTATGTCGATGGAGCATTGGAGGGGAGCAGTTTGTCGCAGGGAAAGCCCGGCGGCAAGGCGAGTCAGTTCACCGTCGAGCAGTCGAATCTCAGCCTTGGTGCAAGTTACGCGAGCGATGATGAGCTTCCGTACTCCTCACTCATTGACACGGAATTTCCCGTCGTGGGTGCAGATTATCTGCGAATGCTGACGAGAGAAATCGAATGGCTGAACCGCAGGACGCAGGAGACAATCACGGTGGAGATTCGCGCACGGATTCGTAGCGGCGTTCCGGATATTGACCATATCGTCGATTTCACCGAGCGCATCCGCTTCGAGGGACACGAATACTTCCTGCAGTCGAACACGGTGGAACTCACACCGCGTCTTTTGCGGCAGACAATCAAGATGGTGAGGTGGTACGGATGAATGGTGTTCTTGGACTTGCGGCGGCAATCCGAGCAGGACTGAGAAAAGGAAGTACTCAGGAATCTCGCGCACAGCGCGGCAGGATTCAGAATGGACGCGTCCATATTGGCGAGCGGTCGTATCCCTTCCGTGTGGCAGTGGATTGCAATACATCAGATGGCAGTTTGGTGTGGGTACAGATTTCAAAGAGCGGTACCGCCGTTATCGTGGGAGCATGAGACGATGCACAGGGCTAGAGTGAAAGCTGTGAGCGGAAATAAAGTGCTTGCTGACGGATCGTGGCTTACCTGCATAGGGAATCGTTCTGTTTATCCGGGTGAATGGATCTGGACGGATGGTCGCTGCGTCTACGGGCATGAAGCCGAGGGCGGCGGCAGTTATATTCCGACGAATGTCCTTTCCGGCATACCGCTCCTCCAGATAAAGTGGAAGGATCAAAAAAACCAGATGCTCCATTCGTACTATGCAAAAGGAAAAATTCATCCGCTCGGCTTTTCCCAAGAGGATATATGGATGGTCAACAGCAGTAGCCGCTTTGCGTATGTTACAGGCTATGGAATGCTTGATGCCGAAATGGATGAGCGGGGAAATCTCTATACCCTCGAAGCTGTCAATGCTCTCGTGTTCCCGCTCATCGGGGCAGATCAGCGTGACAGTATTCTCTCTGTCAAATGCAACGGTGAAGTCATCGCCTCATACGATCTTGTGCCGATGTTTGGTGCACCCGCTGTATCTGGTCCTACTGACCTCTATAGCTGTCAAACAGAAGGTGGGCGGGTGGATAAAACAGGAAAATTCAAAGTGATGATAGGGCACTCCATATCAGAGCATGGGGGAGACGGAAGTCATGTCAGCACAGACCGTTATGTGTTCTTCGATGGCAGCAATCTTGAGCCTTGGATGGAGAAAACCAAAACAACGTCAAGAGACTCTGTTACAGGGGAAACCTATACTTCGGAAAGCAAATGGAGCGCACCGGATTACAGTGTCCGCTATCCTCTCCATGATGGAATGTATATGCGCTTTCCTGCAAATCTGGATTATCTTATCTCCGGGAAAAGGTATATTTCAAAGATTTACAGTGCAAAGGACGAGCTGCTTATGGGACTGGAAACGAATCCGACTGTCCGTACAAGTCTCTGCCCTCTGGGACAGGGGAAATATCTGGTCAGCACGGGATCGCCCTTATATTTATGGAAGGACGGTCAGCTTACGGAACTGATGCGCGGATGCTATAACTACCGTCTGCGCAGGATGAGCAATCTCAATAAATGGAAGCAAGCAGGAGGTTTTCGATGATGGATCAGATTTTGACAATACGCTTGTATGCGGCGGGCATCGGCATCGTGGTTGGTGAGTTTCTTGGCAGCTTTGACGATCTGCTCTATGCCCTTGTCGCGTTTGTGGCGACGGACTACATCACGGGAGTTCTCCGTGCGATTGTAGAAAAGAAACTGTCGAGTTCCATTGGCTTTAAGGGAATTTGCAAGAAGGTCTGCATCTTCACTCTTGTCGGCGTGGCGAATATCCTCGATGTTCACATTATCGGCAGCGGCTGCGTTCTGCGCTCCGCCGTAATCTTCTTCTACATCTCGAATGAGGGAATCTCGATCATCGAGAACGCAGCACGGATGGGGCTTCCCGTTCCGCAGAAATTGCAGGACATGATGCACAGCCTCAAAGATCAATAATTTGCTCAACTTCAACGCCCGGCGGCTTACCGTCGGGTTATTTTTATGCCCGAAAAGGTGACCACAAGAGCCGTTTTTGTCCGTTGATTCATGAAGGGAGATGGAATGCAATGACTAGGGAAGAAGGAATACGGGAAATGACGTATCAGATGGTGATGCGTGCTTCATGGAAAATGCTGCAGAGCGGACTTTTGTCAGAGGACGAATATACGGCTTTCGAGGCAAAAATGCGCGAGAAATACCGCCCCGTCATCGGGCTTCTATTTTCAGATATTGACTTGCTATCGTGCGGATAGTACGGGAATATGGGACTGGAAAGGAGGGAGCACCATGAAGATACGAAGAGTCCAACCAAGCCCTATATTGCAGAAAAAGCTGCGTGTGGCTGCCTACGCCCGCGTCTCTGTGGACACGCTTCACCACTCCCTTGCGGCGCAGGTCAGTTACTACAGCAATCTCATCCAGAAGAATCCTGCATGGGAATACGCAGGCGTGTACGCAGATGAAGGTATCACAGGCACAAGTACCACGCATCGGACGGAGTTCAAGCGGCTGATCACCGACTGCAACGCCGGGAAGATTGATTTGGTACTCGTCAAAAGCATCAGCCGATTTGCCAGAGATACCGTAGATTGCCTTCATACCGTTCGACAGCTGAAAGAGAAGGGGATCGCCGTTCGTTTCGAGAGGGAGAACATTGATTCCACATCCGAGGACGGAGAGCTGCTCTTGACGCTGCTCGCATCCTTTGCCCAAGAAGAGAGTCGGAGCATCGGCGACAACATCCGATGGGGTGTGCGGAGGCGTTTCAGACAGGGGATTCCGAACGGACATAAAGCACCGTATGGCTACACATGGGACGGAGAGATGTTTCGCATTATCCCTGCCGAGGGCAAGGTCGTCAAGGAGATTTACCGAAGATACCTTGCCGGAGAATCCGCATACGCGATCGCAAAGACACTCGCGGGGTGCGGAATCAGAGGTAGGAAGGGGAGACCAATCGAGCAGACCACGGTAAAGGGCATCCTCTCCAACATCTCCTACACGGGCACAATGGTGCTGCAGAAGAACTACATCACGGAAGGTCATATCCGCAAACGGAATAGAGGCGAACTTCCAATGTATCTTGTGGATGGAGTGTTTGAGCCTCTGGTGTCAAAGACAGACTTCGACAAGGCGCAGGAGATACGAAAACTGAGGGCCGAACGGGCTGTGAATCGGAATCCTGTGCTGATGCCATTTTCCGGAATGGTGAAATGCGGATGTTGCGGAGGCGGCTTCAGCAGAAGAACCGCCGGGAAGTACAGGCGATGGGGCTGCAACACAAGAGAGCGGAAAGGCAGCACTGCTTGTGACAGCCGTCCAATCAAGGAAGAGGAGCTTGTCGCTGTGGTCAGAACCGTCATGGAAAAAGATGATTTTGATACTGCGGAACTCAGGCGTAAGGTGTCCAAGATCGTCATTTACGGTGACTGTGTGGAACTTCACCTAACCAATGGCCGCATAAAAAAGATTGCCCGAATCTATAACGGGCAGCGTGGCAGCAATCCATTCACGAACAAAGTGTACTGCGCCTCCTGCGGCAGCAAGTGTGAGCGCGATACATGGACGAAGGGAACTAAGGTGTGGTCTTGCAGTCAGCCACGCACAAAATGCCAACTGAAACGGCTGCCCGAATCCGAACTCAAGGAAGCGGCAGAATCCTTGTTCGGCGATGGCTACGAGGGCAAGATTGTGCAGAACGTCGAGCGGATTTCCATATCCGATGATGAGGTCATATTTCAACTCAAAGAAGGAGGCGCATACCGATGGCAAAGACAGTGAGAGTCATCCCGGCAAGCCCTAAAATCTTTCGCTCTGAGGTTACGGCAGAACCAAGACGGCGCAGGACGGCAGGATATGCCAGAGTTTCGACCGACCATGAAGAACAGGCTTCCAGTTACGAGATGCAGATGGCGCATTACAAGAACTACATCGAAAGCCGCGTCGACTGGGATTTCGTCGGCATGTATTCGGACGAAGGAATAAGTGGAACCAACACGAAGAAGCGAGACGGGTTCAACCAGATGATCGAGGATGCCCTTGCGGGTAAGATTGACCTTATCATCACAAAATCTGTCAGCCGCTTTGCGAGAAACACTGTGGATTCTCTGCAGAACGTCCGAAAACTCAAGGAACATGGCGTAGAGATTTACTTTGAAAAAGAGAACATCTGGACGTTCGACACGCGCGGAGAACTCCTTATAACAATTATGTCCAGCCTAGCGCAGGAGGAGAGCCGCAGCATCTCGGAGAACACCACATGGGGCAAGAGAAAGCAGTTTGCCGAGGGAAAGACCAGTGTGGGCTACAGTGCCTTTCTCGGCTATGACAAGGACTTTCAAATCAACGAAGAACAGGCGAAAGTGGTCAAGCTCATCTACAAACTCTTCCTCGGCGGGCGATCCTTCTATGCCATTACCAAGGAACTGGAGAAGCGCGGCATCAAATCCCCGTCGGGTAAGGACAAGTGGTACATTTCCACAGTGCGGTCAATTCTTACCAACGAGAAGTACCGTGGCGATGCACTGATCCAGAAGGAGTACACGGCGGACTTCCTCGATAAAACGAGACGGAAGAACACGGGTGAGATTCCGCAGTATTATGTGGAAGAGCACCACGAGGCGATTATTCCACCAGAATTGTTCGATTTCGTGCAGGCGGAAATCAAGGAGCGTGAAAAGAGAGGGAAGCACAGCGGCGTGAGCATCTTCGCGAACAAAATTAAATGCGGCTGCTGTGACGGATGGTACGGTGCGAAGGTCTGGCATTCGACCGACAAGTACCGCAGAGTCATCTACCGCTGTAACAAGAAATATGTCCATAAAGGGAAGCCATGCAGCACAAGACATCTGACGGAAGAGGAAATTAAACAGATTTTCGTTCAGGCACTGAATTCCTTGGTGGAGGTTAAAGAGAACGTAATTGCAGAACTCCGATCTCTGATTGACGATGTTTGCCAGATGGAGGAACTGATAGAGGAGCACGGTAGAGTAGAGCAGGAACTTCGCGGTTTGGCAGAACGCCTTGAAACGCTGATTCGTGAGAATGCACGGGTGGCACAGGATCAGACGGCATATCTGAAACAGGAAAATGAGATTCGTGCACTTTATCTAGAAAAACAAGGGGCTTTGGAGAAGCTAGACGAGCAAATTGCCGAGAGGAAGAGCAAGAGAAATACCTTGGAGGGCATGATTCAAGTGGTATGTGGTATCAATGGGGAGCAGCTTGCGTTTGACGAGGAGCTATGGGGCGGGCTGCTTGATCACATTGTGGTCAAGGAGGACGGGCAGGTGGTTGTTGTTTTTAAGGGTGGGATTGAGAGTGGCGTTGATGGATGTAGAGGTTTGTTCTATTTAAGGAAACAAAGCGGATGAAGATTGGTACTCTATAGGGGGACATTGGCAGGGAAAAGATGCGCTGAGAGAAGTTGGACTACAGTTATCAGCGTTTCTTACAATACAGTCAACAAATTAATTAAGAAGTGTTATCCTTAAAGCTTTTCGAGTTGTTTTAAATGATCTTGCACTAATGTGTGTGAATACATTTTAGGTTGATCGGAATCACGAACAATTCGCCATAGGATAGCAGCTGCCTTTAATTTTGATTTGAACTTGTCATTTATGGGATCAGCGCAGAAATCTTTTAAGAAGCGGTTCCATTCGCATACAGAAGAATCATACTTTGCATAAGTCGATATCCCCTTATATACATTCAACATGTCCTGTATAGTAAACGATGTGTCGTGATCCGCTTTCACCTTTCGCCATGCGGTCGCCATATCTGCTGTAAATTTAAAGGGAGCAACCCTCGTCAGATTTGAGAAATATGTTCTAAACTTTGTGTTGAACGAAAAGTTGCAAGCAAGTAATGGTGTGTCCAAGGAAATCGCTCCAGATGATATCATCTGCTCTTTTTCGGGAGTGGCTTTGACTATGTTCCCTTTAAAGTATTCTGCAATGTTGTGATTGAGATCTTTTTTTACCCCCCTGTGTGCAATTCCAAGCTTTTTGCAAATCTCTACGAGTTCTGTTCGATACCAATAATATTTTATAAACTCCTCATATGAGCGAATCTCATCAAATGCAGGACGCTGTGTCATAATGACATCTCCTCGTAAATAGCAGGTCAGACGAATAGATGTTTATCATTATATCACAAGAGATTCCACTTGTCACACTTGATGCTTGGAATCTCTTTTTCTTTTGCAAAGAATCATTAGGCAACATACCCTATCCTGTGTTATAATTTTCTTATATTTGAAACGTAGGAGGGAGAGCCGTTGTTTGCAAAGACCTATGGTGCGACGACCCTCGGGATTGACGGACGGATTATCGACGTTGAGGTGGATGTATCGCCCGGGCTGCCGGGCTTTGAACTGGTGGGACTTCCCGATACGTCGGTGAAGGAGTCGAAGGAGCGGGTACGAACTGCGATTCGCAACTCCGGCATTCAGCTACGGCAGGAGCGAGTGACGGTCAATCTTGCACCCGCCGATGTGCGAAAGGACAGTTCGGGGCTTGATCTGCCGATTGCGGTTGGACTCCTTGCATCCTACGGTATGGTTCCCGAGGCGGCGGTGCAGGGCGCACTGTTCTCGGCAGAGCTTTCCCTCGATGGGAACTGCCGACCGATCAGCGGGATTCTCCCAATGGCGATTACGGCGCGTGAGCGGGGACTTACGGAGTTTTACGTTGCACCGTCCAATGCAGACGAGGCACTCCTGATTGACGGGCTGAAGGTCTATGCGGTCGAGAATCTGGCGCAGCTTGTGCGTCATCTGACTGGCACAGAGGTGCTGACTCCTGCTGTGCCACAAGCAACAGAACAGAAAAAGGACGCCGCTTTCACCGATGACTTTGCGGACGTACAGGGGCAGTATCAGGCGAAGCGTGCGCTTGAGATTGCAGCTGCGGGAGGGCACAATGTCCTGATGGTCGGCGTGCCCGGTTCGGGCAAGACGATGCTGGCGCGTCGGATGCCTTCGATTCTGCCGGAGCTGACAAAGGAAGAAGCCATCGAGATCACGAAGATTTACAGTATCTCGGGGCTGCTCGGAAAGGATACGGGACTTGTGACGACGCGTCCCTTCCGCAGTCCGCATCATACGTCATCGACGGTGGCGATGATCGGCGGCGGGAGCATCCCGCGTCCGGGCGAGGTGACACTCGCGCATCACGGCGTGCTCTTTCTCGACGAGCTGCCGGAGTTCAGCAAGAAGACGCTTGAGGTGCTGCGTGAGCCGATTGAGGATCGCCAGATTACCGTGTCGCGCGCAAACGCAACACTGACGTTTCCCTCTAGTATCATTTTGGTAGCGGCAATGAATCCTTGTCCCTGCGGCTATCTCGGCGATAAGAACCATGTGTGTGAATGCGGTGCAGGGGAGATTAAGCGCTACGCGCGGAAGTTGTCCGGTCCGCTGCTGGACCGCATTGATCTTCATATTCGTGTGTCTCGTGTAGAGTATACAGATCTGCATAGTACCCGGAAAGCTGAGCCATCTGCCGCGATTCGGCAGCGGGTCGTGGCGGCACGTCTGATTGAGCAGGAGCGTCTGCGCCGTCACGGCCTCTTTTGTAATGCTCAGATGAACCACAGCATGATCAAAAGATACTGCACACTGGAGAAGGATGCCGAGAATCTGCTGGAAGCAGCGTTTCATCAAATCAATTTGTCGGCGCGCTCCCATGATCGCATCATCAAGGTGGCAAGAACCATCGCTGACCTCAATGCCAGCGCGTCCATCATGGCGGAGCATATCGCAGAAGCGATACAGCTGCGCAGCGATGTCGGACTGAATATTGAGTGACTGTTCGTGCGAAAGTGGGGGGGGTACGATGACAGAGCAGAGGAAATATGTAAAGCTTGAGATCTTTATTCCGGAGACTCATTTCAGTGCGTTACGAAAGGCCCTCCAAGAGGCGGACGCCGGGCATATCGGAGCGTATGACTCCTGTCTTGCGTATTCACATGTAATGGGTACATGGCGTCCGCTTGCGGGAGCCTCTCCGTACGAGGGAACTGTGGGGGCGATTTCGGAGGCGCCGGAGCTCAAGGTCGAAGTGCGCGTCGAAGCGGCGCGCCTTGAGGAAACGATGGCTGCAATTCATGCCGTACATCCCTATGAGACACCGGCGGTCTTTGTTATTCCTTTGTGGAATTGAACGTGTTGACGGATACAACTTCTTTCGAGAGTATGATATAATAAAGCGGATATGTACTCAATAGAATGGAGGAGCAGTGCTTGGCTGAAAAAATTCGACCGGAACTCCTCTCTTTTTTGCATCCGGATACTGCTCCCCTGCGCATTCTTGTGGTCGAGAGCCTGGACTATCTGCCGCGGCTGCGCGAGATGTATCCACGAGCTGATCTCTATGCTGCAACAGCTGAGATTGATGCATGTGATACGGATTTTCCCGAGGGGATTCATTGGCAGATCCTTGATTATCTTTCGGTTCCGCTTCCCTATATACGCGGATATTTTGACTATATTATCTCTGATCTTGCGTTGGAACAGGCGGATAATCCGCAGGATATCGCCGCAGGTTTTTCGATGTTCCTCAAAGAGACGGGTGCACTTCTTACCAGTTTTCGCAATATACGGCATTGGTCTGTTTTGCAGAATCTCATGGAGGGGCATTATTATAATGTGGTCTCGCGCCTCTATGCCAGACCAGAGTTCGAGAATCTGCTCTATGCATCGTTTTATAAAAGTGTGCGGGTTAAAATGCAGCGGCGCAATGCGCCGGAGAGATTCCTCAATCGTCTTATCGCGGCGGGGTTTGAGAATCAGCAGGGCGATCTCGAGACGGAGTTCTATCTCGTTCGCGCAGACCGCTCCATGCCGGAGCTCTCTCTTTTAAAATCAATGTATACGACATCACAGCGCGAGCAGATGGTACGCTTGATTCACCGCATTGAGTACGATGTCGTATGTTCGGAATCCGTGCGGGCATTGTGGAAGCTCTTGGAGCAGCTTGCTGTTTTTCCGGCATATATCGCTTCTCTCGTTCATGAGACGGTAATCCATACGGACATTTTTTATCGCCGTTTGTCGGTGTATTCTGCGGACCGTAATTCCTTTATCGACGAGATGCTGGACACGGCCGCGGATGAGAGCCCCGATCCCATAGCTCGGAAGATGTACCGCGCATTGCAGAGAGAACTTGCGGAATGAAGAGAGACAGCAATATGAAAGATTTGGATCAAAATAGGATTGCCTTCATCACCTGCGTTAACGATGAAGATATGTACAGTGAATGCATTCTATATCTAAAGTCGCTCCATATCCCGAGCGGTATGGAGGTCGACTATGTCCCAGTTCGCGGCGCCGCATCCATGTGCGCCGGCTATAATAAGGGGGCACTCGCGACAGATGCGAAATACAAGGTATATTTGCACCAGGATGTGCTGGTCGTCAACAAGAATATCATATCCGATTTGCTCTCTATATTTGAGGATCCGACAATCGGTCTTATCGGCATGATCGGCTGCCGCAGTCTGCCGCGCTCCGGGGTCTGGTGGGATGGGCTGCGCACCTATGGACGCGTTCTGCATCACTGTGAGCCGGAGAGCGTTGTGGACTCGCACTGTATGGAGCCGGACGGCGCATATATTGACGTTGAAGCGACGGATGGATTCTTCCTCGCAGCGCAGTATGGCATTCGATGGCGCGAAGACCTGTTCACCGGATGGCATCTCTATGACACGTCCATGTGCATGGAGATGAAGCGGCATGATCTTAAGGTGGTCGTGCCGAATCAGGAAGAGGACTTTTGGTGCATTCACTGCCCGCATGAGAAGCCGCTCGCTCCGGAATACAAACGTTATCAAAAGATATTTTTGCAGGAATATGGTGCGGAGCTGAATCCTGAAGTTTGAGAGGAAGATGGGGAAAGGGAGGATTTTCATATGCAGGGGCAGCCGCCGCGGGAAGAGCACGCGGCAGAAGAAAAGATCAATTGGCTGAAACTCGCGACAAAATTCTCTGCGGACGGCGATCTGAAGGGAATGCGCGCCTGCGCTCAAGAGGTTGAGCGGCTAAAGGAAGGGGACATCGATGCTGCTGCCGTCAACGCCGAAGTAGCACTCTACAGCGGGCGCGTTGATGAGGCAGAGGAACTTGCGGCCAAGGTGCTCCGTGTGCAGCCGCATCACCCGCGCGCACGTATGGTGCAGGCTGGACTTGCAGCGCTTGAGTTTCGTTTGGATGATGAAATTCCGCTCCTTGCCGATCTGATTGAGGAACTCTCCCGTAAGGAAAAAGTGCTTGGCAAGGAAGACCTTTCCTACGCCATCTATCGTCAAATGCTGCGTCGTGCGCGCGGATGGCTTGCCGATGCGCTCTATCTTGCCGGGGAGCCAAAGGGTGCCGCACACGAGCTCCTCATGTCAAGCCGTCTTGCAGATGAGGCGTCCGAGACGGCAGAACTGTACAGCAAGTATCTCTTTATGCGCAACTACCGCTATCTCGGCGCAAAGGAGGGCCGACAGAAGGCAGAAGTCTATGACAGCCTGCTGGGTGTAGTCCCATATACACATGATACAGCTGCGCGCTCTTCCGATCGAAAGCTGCGCATCGGGTATATATCGCCGGACTTTCGCGAGCATGCCGTCTCCTATTTTCTGATGCCGTTTCTGCGCCATTTTAACGGGAGCCGTTTTATGGTATTTTGCTATGCGACCGGCAGAAGTGACGCTGTCACCGAGCGGCTTCGCACACGCCGCGTGACGTGGCGTGATCTGCGCGGTCGTTCGCCGCGGACGGCCGCACGGCTTATCACAGAGGATAAGATTGATATATTGGTCGATCTCTCAGGACATTCGCAGGACAGTGCTCTGCCTGTTATGGCATACCGTCCGGCACCAATTCAGGTATCGGGGATTGGGTATACCAATACGACGGGGCTGCGCGTCATCGATTACTTCCTTTCCGATGAGATCTGTATTCCCCGGGGGGATGTATCAGCTGAGGCCGGTTTTACCGAGCAGATTCTGCGCCTCCCGCATTCTCATCTTTGCTATGCACCGGAGGAGATCCGTGCGATGCCGGAGACAAGCTATGAAGCGCCGGTACGAAGAAATGGATATGTGACGTTCGGCAGCTTCAACAACTTTGCCAAGGTGACGGATGAGATACTGCTCCTTTGGCGTGGTATTTTGGAATCAGTTCGCGGAGCAAAGCTGGTCATCAAAGGAAAGATTGCGAGCATTGATTCTGGTCTGCATTTTGCCAAAAAGCGATTGTCGATACTGAATTATGATCTCACGCGCGTGGAGTTTCGTCCGTTTAGTCCGGACTATCTCGAGCAGTATCGGGACATCGACATTGCACTCGACACAGCTCCATACAACGGCGGATTGACGACATGCGAGGCGCTCTACATGGGCGTTCCGGTTATCGCGCTGCGTGGACGTACACATGGGGCGCGATTTGGTGCATCCATTCTGACAAATGCAGGGGTACGAGAGCTGGTCGCTGAAAATGACATCAACTACGTACGCCGTGCAGTCCAGCTCGCGGAATCGCCAAAGCTGATCGACGGCTACCATGCAGGACTTCGTACGAGTATGAAGAAATCTCCGCTCATGGATATCCAGGGCTATATGAACGCTTTGGAAGCGGCATATGAGGAGATTTGGAAGAAGTTTTGCGCGGTGCAGTCTTCTTCATAACGATATTATGGAACTGAACGGAAGGGAGGAAATCTATGGCATTTGCTCATCTCCATGTGCATACGGAATACAGTTTGCTGGACGGCGCAAGTCGGATCAAGGAGCTTGTGCGCCGCACGAAAGAACTCGGGATGGATTCGGTCGCTATGACCGATCACGGCGTCATGTACGGTGCGGTTCGATTCTATAAAGAGGCAAAGGCACAGGGGATCCATCCCGTTATCGGATGCGAGGTCTACCTCGCACCGCGTATGCGGCAGGAACGCGCAGAGGTGGATGGTCAGCGCTATTATCATCTGATCCTTCTTGCCGAGAATGAGCTGGGCTATCGTAACCTTGTTCAGCTCGTATCTCTCGCAAATATTGAGGGATATTATTATAAACCTCGCATTGATAAGGAACTTCTGCGCCGCTACCATGAGGGAATTATCGCGCTTTCCGCCTGTGTTGCAGGAGAGATTCCGCAGGCGATTCTGCGCGGGAATATAGAACAGGCGGATGAGATCGTTCGCGAATATATCGACATATTCGGGCATGCGAATTTTTTCTTGGAAATACAGGATCACGGACTCCCTGAAGAGAAAACGGTGAATCATGCTCTTCGTGATCTGGCAGAGAAGCATGGTGTCGGACTTGTCGCAACAAATGATGTCCATTATGTTCATGCGGATGACAGCGAGTTCCATGATATCCTGCTCTGTGTGCAGACGGGGAGAACAATCAACGATCCTGACCGCATGCGCTTTTCGGGCCCCGACTACTATCTGAAATCTGAGCAGGAGATGGCGGAACTCTTTGCAGATTATCCGGGAGCACTTGAAAACACAGTGAAGATTGCCGAAAGATGTCAGGTGGATTTCACTTTTGGCGAACTGCAGCTGCCGTATTATCCAATGCCGAAAGGGTATGAGAGCGATGATGCCTATCTGCGTGCGCTCTGTGAGGAACGTCTTCCCCTGCGCTATCCGGATGCAGACGATGAGATCCGTCAGCGGCTTGATTATGAGCTTGGCGTCATTCACAACATGGGATATGCCAGCTACTTCCTCATCGTTTGGGATTTTATCAACTACGCACGGGAACACGGCGTGGCCGTCGGACCTGGGCGCGGATCGGCAGCAGGCAGCATCGTTGCCTATCTGCTCGGCATTACGAACATCGATCCCCTCCAATACGCACTCCTCTTTGAGCGCTTTCTTAACCCCGAGCGCGTGTCGATGCCGGATATCGATATTGATTTTGACGACATTAACCGCGGACGGGTTATTTCGTATGTCAAGGAACGCTACGGCGAGGATCATGTCGCGCAGATTGCGACCTTCGGCACAATGGGCGCAAAAGGCGCCATTCGCGATGTCGCACGCGTACTCGAGATGCCGTTCAGCGAGGTGTCGACAATCACAAAACTCATCCCGGCGGAGCTTAACATAACGCTGGACCGCGCACTTCAAGAATCGACGGACTTTCGTAAGCGCTATGAGGAGGATGAGGCAGCACGCAGGGTCATCGATCTCGCGCGAAAGATTGAAGGACTGCCGCGTAATACCTCCATTCACGCAGCTGGTGTCGTGATTGCAAAATCGCCGCTCGCAGATCAGGTGCCTGTATGGGTCTCCGAGGGGACGCTTGTCACAGAGTTCGACAAAGACGATGTGGAGGCACTCGGTCTGCTCAAAATGGACTTCCTGGGGCTGCGCACGCTGACCATCATTGCGGATACGGTCAACCATGTCCGCCGCTCCCATGGAGTCGAGTTGGATATGGATCAGATTCCACTGGAGGATGCACAGACGGCAAAGATGCTTTGCAACGGCGATACGGGTGCCGTGTTTCAGATGGAGTCGGCGGGCATGACGAACCTGGTCAAGGATCTCCAGCCAAAAGGCTTTGTCGATCTGATCCCGACGGTGGCGCTCTATCGTCCCGGCCCCCTCGGCAGCGGTATGGTGACGGATTTCATTGATGGTCTGCACGGGAAAAAAGAAGTTGTCTATATGCATCCGCTGCTTGAGCCGATCTTGAAGGAGACCTTCGGCGTTGTGCTCTATCAGGAGCAGGTTATGCAGATCGTCCAGGTGCTCGCAGGGTTCACTCTCGGCCAGGCAGATATCCTGCGCCGCGCTATGGGAAAGAAGAAGCATGAGCTGCTGATGGCACAGAAAGAAATCTTTCTGCAGGGCTGCGAAAAAAACGGGATCGAGGTTTCGCTTGCCAATCGTATCTTTGACCTTCTGACACATTTTGCAGACTATGGCTTCAACAAGTCTCACAGCGCGGCCTATGGCCTTCTCGCGTGGCAGACGGCTTATCTCAAGGCGCATTATCCCGTGGAGTTTATGGCAGGCGTGCTGACAAGCATTATGGATAAAACGGATAAGATTCCCGTTTACATCCAGCTTTGCCGTCAAATGAAAATAAAGATTCTTCCGCCCGACATCAATTCCAGCGTGGCAACCTTTGGCATTGAAGGCGATGCCATACGGTTCGGCCTTGCTGCCGTCCGCAATGTCGGAGAGAATGCCATTGCAAGTATGGAGCGCGTTCGTGCAGAGGGAGGGAAGTTCCGTTCGCTTGTTGATTTCTGTGCGCGTGTGGATATGCGTACACTCAATAAAAGGGCGATTGAGAGCCTGATCAAATGCGGCGCATTTGACAGCATCGGCATGGAGCGAAATCAACTGCTCGCAGCACTTGATGCGGCGATGCAGGATGCTGCACGGCGGCAGAGGGATCTGATAAGCGGTCAGATTGGCCTGTTCGGTCAGGATACGATGGAGGAGGTCCAGCAGATTCAGATCTCCTCCGATGTCCCTCCGAGTACGGCCCGTGAACGGCTGACATGGGAGAAAGAAGCAACGGGATTTTACATTACCGGGCATCCGCTGGATGATTACAGCGATACGCTTGCATGTCTCCTGCCGATTGGGGATATTCCCGGTACAATACGTAAGGACCGGCAGCTTGTACGCATCGGAGGCATACTGACGAATACAAAGCGCTTTACGACAAAAAAGGGCGATACAATGCTCTTTGCAGAACTCGAGGATTTCACAGGACGGATAGAGGTCACTATTTTTCCGCGCGTATTCTATGCGCATGTTTCCAATTTGGAGCCCGATAGTATTGTCGTCATACAGGGGCGCATTGATGCTGCAGGAGAGGAGCCGAAGCTGCTGGCAGATGAGATCTGGCAAATGAATGAATACCGCACCTCATTTTATCTGACTCCGCCTGCAGATGCAGAGAGGCGTAGATTATGGACGCAGATGCAGGAACTGTTTGCCGGTCATCCGGGCGATCATCCTGTCTATGTGCAGAGTGAGGGGCGTTGGCGCCAGCTGGAATCCTCCTACTGGATCGACGGGTCTGCAGAGGTCCTGAAAGAACTTGCAGAACTTATGGGAGAACGGGGCGTCAAGGTACGTTAGGAGGCGGGATGGAAGAACGACTGCAAAAAATCCTCAGCAATGCAGGCGTTGCATCGCGCCGCGCTGCAGAGGAGTTGATTCGCGCCGGGCGGGTCGCTGTGGACGGTGTTGCCGTAACTGAACTCGGACATAAATTCAATCCGGCAAATCATACGATTACTGTAGACGGCAAACACATCCATTCAGATGAAAAGCGGTTCTATATACTGCTCAATAAGCCGCGCGGCTATCTCTCAACGGCTCGGGATGACCGAGGGCGAAAGACGGTTCTCGACCTTCTTCCAGATTTTCCGGCACGGCTTTATCCTGTGGGGCGTTTGGATGCTGATACGGAGGGGGTGCTGCTCATCACAAATGATGGGGCCATTACACAGGGCCTCCTTCACCCGCGCTTTGAGATCGATAAGGTCTACCATGCAGAGGTTGCGGGTCCTGTGACAGAAGAAGGGCTTACAAGGCTGCGCCGCGGGATTCTTCTCGAGGACGGCATGACAGCTCCGGCAAAACTGCGTATTCTTCGAACAGATAAGGGATACACTGTGGTTGAGACAATTATCCACGAAGGCCGCAATCGCCAGGTGCGCCGAATGTTTGCTGCAATTGGCTGCCGCGTGTGTGCGCTTCGTCGTGTTCGATTTGCGATGCTGACGCTGCGGGGGCTATCCTGCGGCTCATTTCGTCATTTAACACAGGATGAGATTCATGAACTTCGAATAATTGCGGGGGTGATGAGCAGTGAAGAGGATTGTCGTCGCGGGTGCAGGCCCAGCGGGCATGATGGCAGCGGCCGCAGCCGCGGAATGCGGCGGGCACGTCCTGCTCCTCGAGAAGATGCCGCGTGCCGGCCGCAAGATGATGATCACGGGAAAAGGCCGCTGCAACGTCACAAGCGCAGATGATATTCCGGACATTATAAAGAATACGGTTGGGAACGGCAGGTTTCTCAACAGCAGTTTGCGTGCCTTTGACAATACCGATGTAATGGAATTCTTCGAGAGGTTGGGGGTGCCGCTCAAGACTGAGCGCGGCAACCGTGTCTTTCCGCAGAGTGACCGTGCCGCCGATGTAGTTGATGCAATGCTGCGCTGTCTTCGTGATCAGAATGTGGAGGTTCGTACGAATGCCGCGGTAAGTGAACTGCTTGCTGCAGATCACAGTGTGCGCGGCGTTCGCCTGAAGGACGGCAGCGATATCGAAGCAGATGCCGTGATTCTTGCCGTGGGCGGCGCATCCTATCCAGCGACTGGCTCTGCGGGCGACGGTTATACTCTGGCGCGCGGAGCTGGACATACGGTTGTGCCGATATTCCCGGCGCTTGTCCCTTTGGTGACGGAGGAGGCATGGGTCAAGGAACTGCAGGGACTTTCTCTCCGCAATGTGCGCGCAACGCTCTATTATGCGGGGAAAAAGGCTCAAGAGGAATTCGGCGAGATGCTGTTCACACATTTTGGCGTCACGGGACCGATCATCCTGCAGCTGAGCCGCTGTGCCTCGGAACTCCTCTCCATGGGAGTCGATACACTTGAGCTCCGTTTGAATCTCAAGCCTGCTCTTACATATGAAGTCCTGTGTGAACGGGTGGAGCGTGATTTTGCGAAGTATGAACGTAAACAGCTCCGCAGCGGTATGATCGATCTCCTGCCCAAGCGACTCATCACACCCGTACTGAATACGGCGGGACTATCGCCGACATCCTCTTGCGGACAAATTTCAACAAAAGAGCGCAGGCGCCTTGTACACGTACTGCAGGCGCTGCCGATGACGGTTATCGGGACGCGTCCTATCGCAGAGGCGATTGTGACAGCCGGCGGAGTGGATACGCGTGAAATTAATCCGCGCACGATGGAATCAAAGATTGTGAGCAATCTGTATTTTGCCGGCGAACTTATTAATGTTGACGCCTATACGGGCGGCTATAACTTGCAGGCGGCGTTTTCGACGGGACATGCCGCCGGCTGTCACAGTGTATCAAATTTAGAGGGGCGTGAATACGATGGCGGAACTGAGGACAATAGATCAGGCACAGCGCGGTTGGCAGGGGGAACTATCGATCCCGGGGGATAAATCTGTCTCGCACCGCAGCGTTATGTTCGCAGGACTCGGCGACACGCCCGTTCATATCAGGAACTTCCTTCATGCTGAGGACTGCTTGTCGACGGTCGGGGTCATGCGCGCGCTTGGAGTGGATATCGAATTTTTGAATGAACATGAGCTTGTAGTCAAGGGAAATGGGCCGCATGGCTTATCCGAGCCCTTTTCCGTGCTTGATGCGGGAAACTCCGGGACAACGCTGCGCTTGATGATGGGGCTCTTAGCCCCACAGCCATTCTTCTCGACATTCAGCGGAGATGATTCGCTGACGCGACGCCCAATGGGGCGAGTACTCCTTCCGCTCGCACAAATGGGAGCAAAGATTTTTGGACGCAGCGGGAACAATAATCTCCCGCTTACCATTCTGCCGGCAGAGGGAAAACTGCACGGCATATACTATGAAAGTCCCGTTGCAAGCGCCCAGGTCAAGTCTGCGATTCTGCTTGCGGGACTCTATGCAGATGCTCCGACCACCGTCACGGAGCCCTACATCTCACGTGATCATACGGAACAGATGCTTGCGAACTTTGGTGTTCGCCTCGAGCGCAGCCAAACGAGTATTACAATCTTCCCCGTGGAAACGGAAACATATCGGGCTCCAAATGAGATTATAGTGCCGGGGGATATCAGTTCGGCCGCATATTTCCTCACTGCGGGAAGTATTATTCCCGGCAGCCGGCTCCTGCTGAACAATGTGGGCATCAATCTGACACGCACAGGAATTTTGGATGTGCTCTCGGAGATGGGGGCACATATTACGCTGCGAAATAAACGTCAAAGCGGCGGAGAGCCCGTTGCCGATATTGAGGTGCAGGCAGCGCAGCTGCACGGCGTGTCCTTTGGTGCGGAGATCATGCCGCGTCTGATCGATGAGATCCCGATCCTTGCCGCGGCCGCTCTCTTTGCCGAAGGCGATACCGTCATTTCGGGGGCCGAGGAGCTTCGCGTGAAGGAGACAGATCGGCTGGATGCGATTGCCGCGGAATTCTCCAAAATTGCTCCCGGCAGTATCGAGGAACGGGAGGACGGATTGGTAATCCATGGGCAGGGGAAGCTTCGTCGGGCGAAGGTCAGCAGCCGGGGTGACCATCGCATGGCGATGTCACTTGCCGTTCTTGCGGCGGCCGGGAAGGGGACTGTCTTAGAGAATCCGGACAGCGTGAATATTTCTTACCCAACATTTTTTTCTGAGATGGAGCGGCTCAGTGCAGCTAGGAGGAAATCTGTATGAAGCGTGTGATTGCCATTGACGGGCCTGCAGGTGCGGGCAAGAGTACCGTTGCAAAGATTGCGGCGGAAAAGCTCGGCTATACTTATATCGACACGGGGGCCATGTATCGCGGTGTCGCATGGAAGACCCTTCGGGAGGAGAGGGACACGAGCGATGCTGCAATCCTGCATGCGGTCCGTGATATTGATGTGCGCCTTGCCTGCACAGAGAGCGGAACCCGGGTCACCGTCGACGGAACGGATGTGACGTCAGAGATTCGCACGCCGGAGGTCACGCATATCGTCTCTCGTGTTGCCGCGTTGGCTCCTGTGCGGGAGAAAATGGTGGAACTGCAGCGTGTGATGGCGCGTGATGGCGCAGTTGTAATGGACGGACGCGACATCGGGACGAACGTGCTGCCGGATGCCGATGTAAAGATTTTTCTGACAGCCTCCGTAGAGGAGCGCGCGCGGCGCCGCTATGAGGAGATGAAGGAGAAAGGATATGCGGTGGATTTTGACGAGCTGAAAGGGGAGATCGCATCGCGCGATAAGCAGGACAGCGAACGCGCAATTTCTCCGCTGCGTCGGGCGGACGATGCCGTATTGCTGGATACAACCGCGCTTTCGATTGATGATGTTGTTGCGCGAATTCTCGAACTCTGTGAATAGGTGGGCCAGACATGTTTTATGCTTTTTTTCAGCATCTTTTTCGTTTGCTCTTCTATACTGTTTTTCGTGCGCGGGTCTATGGACGCGAGAATATCCCGCAGGAGGGGGCTGTCATCCTTGCTGCCAACCATGCGAGCAATATTGATCCGCCCCTGATGGCGAGTCTGATCGAGCGGCCCGTCAGCTATATGGCAAAGATTGAACTGTTTGAGAATCCGATCTTTGGTGCTGCGATCCGACGCTGCCATGCTTTCCCTGTAAAGCGCGGAGAATCCGACCGCGGGGCGATCAAAGCAGCGGTTGGAGTGCTCAGAGAAGGACGTATCCTTGGACTTTTCCCAGAGGGAACACGCAGCAAGACCGGTGAGCTGCAGAAGGCGGAGGCCGGCGTTGCTCTTATCGCTGCTATGACGGGAGCGCCGATTGTTCCCGTTGCCATACTGAACTCACATCGTATCTTTGCCAATGGAGGATTTTTGCCGCAGCTGCGTATTATGTACGGAGTGCCGATTTCATTTCATGGTGATCGAAAGAGTAAGGAGGCGCTGGATGCATTTTCCTCCGAGGTTATGGGTCATATTGCGCAGATGAAGGATGAACTGAAGAATAAATAGGATGATATGGCCGCAGTTTCTGTTTGGAACAGCGGTTTTTTCTATTTCAATAGAAGAATAATCTTAACATCGTCCATAGAAATTTTGCAGGAAATTTACAGAAAAATGGAATATCATGATGAACATGAGAGGGGGCTGTTCGTTGCAGGTATCCATACTGGCGAGCGGAAGCAAAGGGAATTCGATTTATGTTGAGCTCAACGGAGCGCATCTGCTCATCGACGCCGGCATCAGCGCAGCATGTATTACAGAACGTTTGAAAGAGCACGGTATTGAACCGCAAAGTCTGGATGCGGTACTGGTGACCCACGAGCACATTGACCACGTACGCGGACTTAAAACGCTTGCCAAACAATATCATCTGCCGATCATTGCAACGCGGGGAACGCTTGCCGGAATTGATGGAGGAGCAGCATTTGCAGATAATATGCAAAGCATCACAGATGATTTTACAATCGGTGATGTTACGGTGCGGCCGTTCGCCATCTCTCACGATGCCGCGGAACCCTGCGGTTTCCGTATTGAGGGAGGGTACTGCTGTACAATCGCCACGGATCTCGGTGTCGTTACGGAGACGGTGCAGCACGCAATGGAGGGGGCGGATGTTCTTGTCCTTGAGGCGAATCATGATGCGGATATGCTCCGTCAGGGAAGTTACCCGTGGCCGCTTAAGCGGCGTATTTTGTCGAACCGCGGACATCTTGCCAACGGGGATGCAGCATGGGCCCTTACACGTATGAAAAAATACCCGCGCAAGGTCTATCTGGCGCATCTCTCGGAGGAAAACAATCGTCCCGGGCTCGCCCTCGATACGGTGAATGATATTCTCGCATCACGCGGCGTTGTCCTTGATATAGAGGCTTGTCTGCCGCAGGGCGGCGCAGAAATAATTATGTGAAAAGGAGATGCTTTTATGAACATCCGATTGAAGCGCGGCAAGGGGATTGTCGTTACGGCTGCCGCGGTTCTGGCTTCTCTTGTCATCTTTGGCGGCTGCTCGATGGGAACGGCTGCCGACAACAGTGTCGGCGGGATAAAGCCGGCGCAGTCCGTTGACGTTTCCGGGCTTTCCGATGCGCGAAATACCCCTGTGGTCCGTGCTGCAAAAGCGGTGGGACCTGCTGTCGTCGGGATCACGAACAAGGCAGTCGCACGCGACTGGTTCAATAATCCCGTTGAGACAGAGGGCGTCGGCTCCGGCGTGGTTTTCCGCAGTGATGGTTATATTGTAACGAACTACCATGTTATCAGCGGAGCAAAGGAGATCATTGTTTCTCTCTCCGACGGACGCAGCCTCAAGGGAAAACTCATCGGACAGGACGAATTCACCGATCTTGCCGTTGTCAAAGTAGATGCGAATGATCTTCCAACTGCCGTATTCGGCAACTCAGATACGGTGGTAGTCGGCGAACCCGCCATTGCTATCGGAAATCCGCTGGGGCTGGAGTTCCAGGGCAGCGTCACGGTAGGGGTCATCAGTGCACTGAATCGTACACTCGATGTCAGCGACAAGCGTGTAAAGCTGCTTCAGACCGATGCGGCGATCAGTCCGGGTAATTCGGGTGGGGCTCTTGTTAATGCCGACGGTGAAGTCATCGGCATTAACAGTGCCAAGGTAGCAGCAGCCGCTGTTGAGGGGATGGGCTTTTCCATCCCAATCAATACGGTGCAGACCATTATTAATGAGCTGATTGAAAAGGGATATGTGGCACGTCCTTATCTCGGCGTTTCCGTCTTTGACCCGACGACGGCTGCACGCTATGGCTATCAGCTTAATATTGACAAGGGCGTTTACATTTTCCGACTGGCACTTGATGGACCGTGCGGAAAGGCAGGCTTCCAGCGAGGCGATATCATTTTGGAGATCGATGGCGAAGAGGTCAACAGCGTGGCGGACCTGCGCAATAAAGTCGCCTCGTACAAGGTCGGCGACAAGATAACGATCACCTATGACCGCAACGATACGAAGCACAAGGCCGAGGTCGTTCTTGAAGAGATGCCGCAGGATGATCGATGAAGATCACCATTGTATGTGCCGGTAAACTCAAAGAAAAGTACCTTCATGACGGGATCATAGAGTATGAAAAGCGTTTGCGTTCCTATGCAGATGTAAGTATCATCGAGATCAACGAAGAGCGCATGAAGGAAAGGCCCTCTGCGGCAGAACGAGAGGAGATGCTGCGCCGCGAGGGAAAGCGGTTGCGTGCGAAGGTCCCTCGGGACGCATATCTCATTGTATTGGATATTTCGGGGGAGGCCTATACGTCGGAGGAACTCTCGGCCAAAATAGATCGTATCGGCCTTGAGGGACAGAGCCACATTGTCTTTCTGATCGGCGGCCCCTTTGGCCTCTCAGAAGAGGTGCGCCGCGCTGCTGATCTGCGGCTCTCCTTCTCTCGATTTACATTCCCGCACCAGCTTATTCGGCTTTTTCTCATGGAGCAGATTTATCGCTCCTTTAAGATTAGCCGCGGAGAGCCATATCATCTATAGAATACAAAGAGGTCTCTGCAGAATATGCAGAGACCTCTTTTTGTATTTTTGGTGCATATTGTATTCATTGCCATAATGTCTATACAAACTTCCATTCCCTGTGCTATACTCTGTCACGTTCGCTGAATAGTCATCGAGCAAACAAAAGGAGGAAATACCATGTCCGACATGAAACAGTATGTAAATGAAATTCTCGATCTTGTATCGAAGCGCGATCCTGATCAAAAGCAATTTAAAAACACAGTCGCGGAGGTTCTGACATCCGTCGTCCCCCTTTTGGAAAAACATCCGGAATACAAAGCACATAAGATCCTGGAGCGTATGATTGAGCCGGAGCGCATTGTCTCATTTCGTGTGCCATGGGTGGATGACAAGGGCGAGATTCAGGTCAACCGCGGTTACCGCGTGCAGATGTCCAGCACAATTGGACCGTATAAGGGCGGTCTTCGCTTCCATCCGAGCGTAACGCTCGATATTCTGAAATTCCTTGCCTTTGAGCAGGTATACAAGAATGCACTGACTGGACTCCCGATCGGCGGAGCCAAGGGTGGTTCGGACTTCGATCCGCACGGTCGTTCGGACAATGAAGTGATGAAGTTCTGCCAGAGCTTCATGACGGAACTTTATCGGCATATCGGTCCGAATGTCGATGTTCCGGCAGGCGATATCGGCGTCGGCGGACGCGAGATCGGCTACCTCTTTGGTCAGTACAAGCGTATTCGCGACTCCTATGACGCGGGCGTTCTGACCGGAAAGCGTATCGATTATTGGGGCAGTCTCGCACGTACGGAGGCGACGGGATACGGTCTTCTCTACTTCGTAAAGAATATGCTGGACGCGAAGGGCATTGACCTTGCGGGAAAGACGGTTGTGGTCTCTGGTGCCGGCAATGTTGCGACCTATGCTATCGAAAAGGCGCAGGAATTTGGGGCGAAGGTTGTGACCTGCTCGGATTCCAACGGCTATATTTATGACCCTGACGGAATCGATCTTGCGGCGCTCAAAGAGATCAAGGAAGTGCGCCGCGCCCGCATCAAAGAGTATGCAGGTACACATCCGAATGCCGAGTATCATGAGGGCTGCCATGGGATCTGGTCAGTCAAATGTGATATTGCACTCCCCTGCGCAACGCAGAACGAAATCGATCTGGAGGCGGCAAAGCTGCTTGTTGCGGGTGGTGTTCAGGCAGTCGGTGAGGGAGCTAATATGCCTTCGTCTCTTGATGCCATTGCATATTTTCAGAGCCATCACGTCCTCTTTGCCCCGGCAAAGGCTGCCAATGCGGGCGGTGTCGCAGTCTCTGCCCTCGAGATGTCGCAGAACTCTGAGCGCCGTCAGTGGACGTTTGAGAAGGTGGATACCCGTCTCAAGAAGATCATGGCAAATATTTACAACAGCGCAAAGAAGAACGCCGAACTCTATGCGGATCCCGATGATCTCGTCGCCGGCGCAAACATTACTGCCTTTGCAAAGGTTGCAGATGTTATGCTTGCACACGGCTTGGTGTAAGAAAAGCATATTAAAAAATCGTATTGAAAAAAGCTGCTGCGGCAGCTTTTTTTGTGCAGAATACCGGGAACTATGCTATAATAGGCAGGATTTTATCGGCGTTTTCCTTATGAGGGAGGATTATATTTACTGTGGGTATTGCATTTATGGAGCTGGTGAAGGTTGCTGTTCTGGGGATTGTAGAGGGAGTGACGGAATGGCTGCCGGTATCCAGTACGGGCCATATGATCCTCGTCGATGAGTTCATCCGTCTCGACGTGTCGACGGCGTTTATGGATATGTTTCTCGTCGTAATCCAACTTGGCGCAATTCTCGCTGTCGTAGTCCTGAACGTCGGCAAGCTCAACCCGTTTCTCACGAGTAAATCGAGGCAGGAGCGGCGCGAGACATTTGATCTCTGGGGAAAGGTTATTGTTGCATGTCTTCCGGCAGCAGTGATCGGACTTGCTTTTAATAAATATATGGAAGAGCATTTTATGAATGCCCCAGTCGTTGCTGCTATGCTGATCCTCTATGGCATCCTGTTTATCATTGTCGAACGATGGAACAAACGACGCGTGCCGCGTGTAGAGAGCCTTGCCCAACTGGATTATCGCACGGCATTCATCATCGGCATATTCCAGGTGCTCTCTCTCGTACCTGGAACGAGCCGTTCGGGTGCAACCATTCTCGGCGGCATTATCTTCGGTGCGAGCCGTTATGTTGCAACAGAGTTTACCTTCTTCCTTGCGATTCCCGTCATGTTTGGGGCGTCTTTTTTGAAGCTTGTGAAATTTGGATGGAATTACTCTGGGACGGAACTCGTAATTCTTGGCGTTGGCATGGCAACGGCGTTCATTGTGTCCATCCTCTCGATCCGTTTCCTCCTCCGTTATATCAAACGCAACGATTTTACGGTGTTCGGCTGGTATCGCATTGCGCTCGGCATCGTCGTACTCGCCTATCTCTTCATTATCGGCGATCCGACGAAAGGGTAATACATGAAAATTATTGCAGGACTCGGCAATCCCGGTGCGGAATATGCCAAGACAAAGCACAATGTTGGCTTTATGCTCATGGATGCGCTTGCGGCGCATCTGAATGCAGCGTCATGGAGGGAGGCTTTTCATTCTCTTGTTCTGGAAGTTCGCATCGGCGGGGAAAAAGTATTCCTTGTAAAGCCGCTGACCTATATGAATAACAGCGGGGAAGCTCTCGGACCAATGCTTTCCTATTATAAACTCGATACGGAGGATCTCGTTGTCGCTCACGATGATATGGATATCCCGGCAGGCACGGTTCGTATCCGGAAGAAGGGCGGCTCGGGCGGACACAACGGTATTAAGTCCATTATCGCCCATGTTGGGAGCGAGAATTTTGCCCGTGTCCGTATTGGCATCGGTCGTCCGCCTGCAGGGTGGAGCGTCATCAATCACGTGCTTGCGCCGTTTTCGGCAGAAGATGTGCCGCGGATTCGCGAGGCGATCGACTATTTGCTGCCCGCGATGGAGTGCATCGCGCAAGACGGTACAGATCTCGCGATGAATCGCTACAATCCGCATAAGAAAAAGGCGCGAAAACAAGAGGGAAGCCATGAAGCCCAACAAGAAGAAAATTCGTCCGCGTCGGGCGAATGAGATCACAGCCGTCTATGCGGACCGCAGCGGCAGTATCTGCGAGGCAGACGACCTGCGCGCACTTGGACGCATCGGTGCCCACAATGTTCCCATCACGTCTGGGGAATTGATCCCTCTTCCTGACAGCGCTGATCTCATGTTTATGCCGGCACACACTGCCGTTGGGATGAACGGTGCAGGAGAGGAGGCGGAGATTGTCGGGACTGCCGTCGCAGCGATTCTTCCGCAAGGCTATACGCGCACCTATCTTCCTGCATTTCACCGTGCGCCGGACGCTGCGCCCCTGCCGCTCTACGGATATACGGCTGTCGTCTCCTATCGCGGAGAACTGTGTGTTACAGCGGTCTATACGGACGAAAATGAGAAATGGGACCCTGCCAACTATAATGGAAAAGAATTGAAGAGGCTCGTGCGCAGAACGATGAAGGAGCTGCCGGATAATCGGATTGTGGAGCAGGTGGGGAACTGTTCAATAAACTATCACTGCCTGACTGCTCAAAATCTCTTTTATCGGCGTTGGGAGTGCGGTGTTCCGACATCTCCCGTGTGCAATGCGAATTGTCTCGGCTGTATCTCCCTTCAGAGTTCGGAGTGCTGTCCCTCTCCGCAGGAGCGGATTACATTCGCCCCGACTGCAGAGGAAATCGCCGAGGTCGGTGTCTACCATCTCTCGATTGCACCGGACGGCATTATCAGTTTCGGACAGGGATGTGAGGGAGAGCCGTCGCTTGCAGCCGACCGCATCGCAGAGGGCATTCGAAGAATCCGTGCCGTAACGCCGCGCGGTCAGATCAATATGAACTCCAACGCCGGATTCCCGGAGGGAATGAAGAAGATTGTCGATGCAGGATTGGATTCGCTGCGCGTCTCCATTATCAGTGCACGCGAGGAAAGTTATGACGCATATTATCGTGCAAGCTATCCGCTCGACAATGTAAAGGAATCCTTGCGCTATGCGCTTGACCACGATGTCTATGTCTCGCTGAACTTGCTCCATTTTCCGGGGTTTACGGACCGTGTGGAGGAACTGGCGGCCTGGCAGGAGTTTTTCCGCGTGCTGCCGGTTCAGATGATACAGATGCGGAACCTGAACATTGATCCGACGCTGTTTCTCCGAACCATGCCGGAGGCGGAGAGCGATCCCGTCGGAACAAAGAACTTTATGGACACACTGCATGCTGAGTTTCCGCAGCTTGTCATCGGCAGTTTCAGTCACTATGTCAATGTGTAATTAATTGACTTCTCGTGCGATATCGGATAGAATGTCCCTGTGTATCATAGATACATAGGGATTTCTTTTACGGAAAAGGGATAGGTTCTTACTATTTCTTAGCGCTGGCTCTGGAATGCAATTGGGTATTTCAGAGGACGAGGAGAAGGTTGTCGAGCCGTCAGCGGATGCCTTCCGGCATTACTCTGTCGAGAGTCTGCAGTCAAAGCGCAGGAGTGATCCTGCGGACAAAGCTGCAGTCGGAGTGAAATCCCTGAGCGAAGTGTTTTCGGTCAGGAGGTATTTTGTATGTGTGGAATTGTTGGTTATGTCGGGGACCGTCAGGCGGCGGAGTTCCTCTTGGACGGACTGTCCAAGCTGGAGTATCGCGGCTACGATTCAGCAGGGATTGCGGTCTACGACGGCGAGAAGATCTGTGTTGAAAAGAGCGTCGGGCGCCTTGCGGCACTGCGTGAGCAGATCAAAGGGCATGTGCCGATGGGGACTCTTGGTATCGGGCATACGCGCTGGGCCACGCACGGGCGTCCGTCGGATGTAAACGCTCATCCGCATACGGATTGCCACGGCGATTTTGCAATTGTCCATAACGGCATCATCGAGAATTACCTTTCGCTTAAGGAAGATCTTGCGGCAAAGGGGCATGTGTTTAAGTCCGAGACAGATACAGAAGTAGTTGTGCACCTCTTGGAGGAGGTCTACAGCGGGGACTTCATTGCTGCGGTGCGTGAAGTCCTGCATCGGATTGAGGGCTCATATGCACTGGTATTTATGAGCCGCAGGCATCCGGATATGCTCCTGTGCACGAAGCAGGATAATCCTTTGATCATCGGACTCGGTGAGGGAGAGAACTTCATCGCCTCTGATATCCCTGCGATCATCGCACGCACGCGCCGCACCTATATTCTGGGCGACGGTGAGCTTGCCGTTGTCCGCAAGGACAGTGTCGAGGTTATGGATCGTTCGGGAGCGCCCGTCTCAAAGAAAATCTTTGAGGTCACGTGGAATGCCGAGGCTGCAGAGAAGGGCGGATACGAGCACTTCATGCTCAAGGAGATTCACGATCAGCCCAAGGCGGTGCGCGATACGATGAGTCAGCGCATTACGAGCGGCAAGAAGGCGATCTCCTTTGAAGAACTCGGATGGGACGCTGCATATCTTAATTCGTTCAACAAGATCTATATTGTTGCCTGCGGTACAGCATACCATGCGGGGCTTGTCGGCAAGTATTATATTGAAAAGCTGGCGCGCGTGCTCGTTGAAGTGGATGTCGCCTCGGAGTTCCGCTATCGCGATCCGATCGTTGATGAAAAGACACTTCTGATTGTGGTTTCGCAGTCCGGCGAGACGAGCGATACGCTTGCGGCGCTGAAGGAGTCGAAACGCCGCGGAGCCAAGACGCTTGCCATTACGAATGTGGTCGGCTCATCCATTGCGCGTGAGGCGGATCAAGTTGTCTATACATGGGCCGGTCCTGAGATTGCTGTCGCGTCGACCAAGGCATATACGACGCAGCTTGTCCTCTTCTTTATGCTTGCGCTTTATATGGCAGAGATCAAAGAAACGATTGCGCCGGAGCATACGGCTGAGCTTGTGACGCGTTTGCAGGAGATTCCGTCGCAGATCTCGGAGATCCTGTCGGATGTTGATCCGATTAAGACCTTTGCAAAGCAGTATGGATTCAACGAGGACGTATTTTATATCGGCCGTGGACTGGACTATGCCGTTTCTCTGGAAGGTGCGCTCAAGCTTAAGGAGATTTCTTACATTCATGCCGAGGCATATGCTGCGGGTGAGCTAAAGCACGGCACGCTTGCACTGATCGTTGAGGGGGTTCCTGTGATCGCGCTTGCTACGCAGCGAAATGTTTACGAAAAGACGCTCTCCAACATCAAGGAAGTCAAGGCACGCGATGCCGTTGTTATCGGCATCGCCGCTGTAGGCGATACAGAGCTGCAGAAGTATGTCGACCATGTCATGCATGTGCCGGCATCGGATGAGTTTATCATGCCGATTCTCTCCGTCATACCGCTCCAGCTTCTTGCTTACTACGCTGCGATTACGCGCGGCTGTGACGTGGACAAGCCGCGCAATCTTGCAAAGTCAGTAACGGTAGAGTAAATAACGGATGAAATATGACAGCAGAGTGCAGAAGTGCACCTCTGCTGTTTTTCTTCTGTAAAAAGGCGTGACAAGAGAGCCGAGTCATGCTATAACTATGTTCATTATGATCAATGAAACAGCAAGAGCAAACATTAATAATATTCTCGAGCGCGCCATCGATATCGGTCAGCGCATGCTCGTGACGGGGGCAGAGGTCAGTCGCGTGGAGCGTACGATCACCTTTATCTGCCGCGCTTACGGAGTGCGCCATGTGGACGTAATGGTCATTACATCCAGTATAATTGTGACAATTCGAGGGAACGATATTGGCGTCATGACACAGATGCGCCGCGTGCCGGGACAAAATTTTGATTTTCAGCGCCTCAAGTCACTGAATCAGCTTTCACGCGAGATCTGTGCACACCCAATGACTTCAGATGAAATCAAAGAACGCATTCGTGCAATTGATACGACGGATACGATTTCTCTCAAAGCTTCGCTCTTCTATTGGGCTTTGATTGCAGCCAGCTTCTCGGCCTTTTTCGGGGGGCGTTTGGAGGATGCTGTTTGCGCGGGGATCGTTGGAGTGTTTCTCCGCCTTTTGCAATACCTGCTCAGCCAAACAAAGCTGAATCCATACTGCGTGCTTGTCCTGCTCAGTTTTGTTGGGGGGATGCTTGCCAATTCCTTTATGTGGTTCGGGATGGATATTCACCCGGCAGCGATCAATATGGGCAATATCATGCCCGTAATTCCGGGCCTTGCACTGATGAATTCGATTCGTGATATGTTCAGTCAAGAGACCATATCAGGGCTCCTAAAGAGTGCTGAGGCAATTACTCTGAGCCTTCTCATTGCAACTGGTTTTGCGTTCAGCGCAGCAGGTACGATTATTGCCTTCCAAACATTGTGGTGGGTATATCTGCTGACGTCATTCGTCGGCGGCTTTTGCTTCCATTTGCTCTGGCATGGTCATGTCAAGGATGCTGTTGTGGGGGCAATCGTATGTATGGGTGCATGGGGATGTACCATGCTCTTTCTTGCGCTTGGCTGGAATGAGTTCGCGGGATACTTTGCAGGTGCAGTTTTTGCGACAATAGCGGCGGAGATATTGGCGCGCTTTTACAAATGTCCTGCGACGATCTTTCTCATCATTGGTGTCATTGCGATGGTGCCCGGCGGTGCCCTCTACCGTACAATGTTCTACGCTGTTTCGGGGGAGTGGGGGATGTTCGGCACGCAGGGGATCAAGACCTTCCTCTATGCCGTGTCGATTGCGGCGGGGATTGTGATTGCAACGGCTGTCTGGGAGACTGTTAAGGCATGGCTGACGATCCAGAAGAACGGGGGATATCCATCAGAGGAGTGCTGTTCTCTGCGTAACTGATATCGAAAGAAGGGGGGGCGCGGCAATGAGCGCACGCAGGCGTCTTTGGCTGACGATATTCTTAGGAGTGATGACGGCGATAGCACCGCTCTCAACAGATATGTATCTGCCGGCATTGCCGGAAGTGCAGCAAGATTTTGCCGTTTCTACCTCACTCGTTCAGATGACGCTGACCATGACGACGCTCGGCATGGCACTCGGACAAATCCTCGTGGGGCCTCTGAGTGATCTGTTCGGCCGCCGCCGACCGCTTTTTATCGGCATGCTGGTATTTATCGGCGCAACCCTCGGCTGCGTTCTTGCAGCGGATATCTATCGGTTCCTTTTCTTTCGTTTTTTCGCGGGCTTTGCCGGTGCGAGCGGGATTGTTATTGCGCGTGCAATTGCTCGAGATGTGTGTGTGGGCGCGGAGCTCACGCGATTTTTTTCCGTTCTCATGATGGTGAATGGTCTTGCGCCGATCATCGCACCCGTGATCGGCGGGCAGATTCTCCTTTTTTTCGAGTGGCGCGCGACCTTTGTACTGCTCACGCTCATCGGTGTGTTTCTTGCAGGAGCAACGCTGATCTATCAGGAGACGCTGCCGAAAAATGAGCGAAACAAAAACATAACGGATTCACTGAAGAAATTTCCTGCGCTCCTTCACGATCGCTACTTTCTGGGACACTGCCTTCTGCAGTGTTTTGTGTTCGGCGCATTTTTTTCCTATCTTTCGGGATCTTCGTTTATTTTTCAAAATATCTATGCAGTGTCGCCGCAGGTTTACAGTATCATCTTTGCTGTGATCGGAGCAGGGTTACTGCTCACAGGCGCTTTGCCTGCGCGTCTTGCGGGGCGTGTGTCGGACATTGTCATGTTGAAATATGCCGTACTGGTACCGCTGATCGGTAGTGCGCTCCTTCTTCTGGGATTTTATTTCTCTGCGCCGCTTGTTATTATTCTTATTGTTCTCTTTATCACAATCGTCCCTCTTTCCGTAATGGGAGCAGCTAGTTTTTCGCTGGCGCTTTCGCGGCAGGGAAAGAATGCCGGGAGTGCGTCCGCACTCATCGGCTGTTTTTCTATGCTGCTCGGCGCCTGTATGATGCCTCTGGTTGGCATTGCGGGAGATTATACCGCGATTCCGATGGCGATGATCATGTTGGTTGGGCACGGACTGGGGACTTTCGTTTTCTATCGCATGATCGCGGTAGATCATACGTAGTAAAACGGGAGGCAAAAACACATGATGAGAGCATTTATCTACGACATGGACGGCGTCATTGTCGACAGTGAGATCATTCACATGAAAGCGGAAAAAATCTTGTTGGAACATTATGGCATTCAGGCGGATGAAGCTTTGCTGATGCCGTATCGCGGGACAAGCGATGCGGCTATGTTTGAAGATATCCGGTTGAAATACAATGCTGCCTACGATGTGGAGGGAATCGTGGCGGAAAAGGATGTGCTGATGCGGCGTCTGCTCCAAGAGGAAGAGCTGGTACCCATCGACGGATCCTTGGCACTCATTGAAGCGACCAATGCGCTGCGTGCACGCGGCATCTATACGGCGATTGCAAGCTCCAGCCCTCATGAAGTAATCTCTCATGTAACCGAGAGCTTTGGGATTGCAGATAAGTTTGATGTCATCGTATCAGGCGCAGAGCTGCCGGTGTCGAAACCGGATCCCGCAATTTATCTGCAGACGGCACAACTTCTTGGCGTTCATCCGGGCGATTGTCTTGTCCTTGAGGATGCGGCGGCAGGTGCGCAGGCGGCGACGGTCGCGGGAATGACATGCATCGGCTTTCGCAGCCCGCACAGCGGCATGCAGGATTTTTCGGCCTGTGCACGCATTATCAACCATCCTTTGGAGATCCGTCTGAACGATTATTTTGCTTGGTGACGGGATCCTGTTTTCAGCTATCTTTCACCCCATTTGCATATAATTCATAATATAGTACAATAACGGGAGATGATACCATGCGCGTGCTTCTTGCTGAAGATGATATGCGTCTCGGAAAGCTCATTCAATATATGCTCGAACAGAACGATATCGATGTGGAGTGGGTGACGGACGGCAATGATATCTATTCGTATGCGACATATGCAGAATATGATATTCTGATCCTAGATTGGATGATGCCGGGCGAGACGGGCGTCGAGGCTTGCGCGCGGCTGCGCCGCAACGGATACGACCGCGCAATTCTCGTGTTGACGGCACGAGATGCTGTAGAGGATCGCGTGACGGGGCTTGATGCAGGGGCGGATGACTATCTTGTCAAACCGTTTGAGTTTTCTGAACTGTTGGCGCGTCTGCGTGCGCTTGGTCGCCGTACGACACAGCGCATCCAGCATGAGGTCGATGAGATTGGCGGGTTCAAGCTGAACCGAACGGCAAATATCCTCGAAAAAAATGGGAAGATGATACAACTCTCGCCGCGCGAGTTTCAACTCTTTGATCTCCTCGCACAGAATATCGGCATCGTCGTTCCGCGCGATATTATCCTGGATCGTATCTGGGGGTTGGAGTCAGATGTCAGCTCCAACAACATTGACTCCTATATGAAGATGTTGCGTAAAAAACTGGATGCAGCAGGGGAAGGCTCTGTCATTAAGACGATCCGCGGGGTCGGATACAAGTTGGAGACATCGGATTGAATAAGCAGAATGTATTCGGCCGCAGCCGTCTGCGGCTGATGCTGCGTTATGCGCTTGTTATGGGAGGACTGGTCATCGTCCTTCTCTTTGCTATGCACAAGACAATGGAGTGGGCAATCACCTCAGAGCAGGCCCAGGAACTGCTGGATACGGCGGACAGCGTCGCAGAGTCGCAGGCTTATTATGAGCTCCACGCAGGCGCGGATGATGAGACGCAGCTCTATCGGAGTACAAACGATCGTCTTTTCTACTATGTCTTTGACGGTCAGGGAAGGCTGATTAATTTTTCCCGCGCATCGCTGCGCATCGAGTCATTCGTTCTTGATATTGTCACTGCATGGGATGCGCCGGAGAGCGAGGTGCGTGTCTTTACCAAGACGAATGAGCGCGGAGGGAAGACGCGGGTGATGATGACGTCGCAGACGGTGTTTAGTCCGCCGCTTCCCGTCCAAACCGTTTACGTCGGCAAGGATGTTACTGCCATGTACAATGGAATGGATAAAGCAACCTCGGCGCTTGCTGCTCTCGGGGGGCTCGCGCTTATCTTTGCTGCTGCCATTGGCTACATACTTTCAGGCGGTGCAATGAAGCCTGTGCGTGAGGCATATGAGCGTCAGCGTCAGTTTGCCGCCGACGCTTCGCATGAGCTTCGTACGCCGCTTGCCGTTGTACTTGCATCGGCAGACCTCCTACGGAGCGATACCTCGATTACATCGCCGTTTCTGAAGCAGGTTATTGAGGATGTGCGTGATGAGGTTAAAAAGATGACCAAGTTGGTCGGTGATCTCCTCACAGTTGCACGTACGGAGGGCAGTGCCAATCAGATCAAACCTGTGCGGATGGATCTGGTTGCCGCTGCACAGAAGACGATTCGCATTATGCGGCCTTTTGCTGAGAAGAAGGATATCGTCATTGAGGAGATTCTCCCAAAGCAGGCGGAACTGTATGCGGATGAACAAAAAATTCGGCAGCTGATCCTGATTCTGGTTGATAATGCCGTGAAGTATACGCCGGAACATGGGCGCATTACACTGTGTATCGACCAAGCGGAGAAGGGGTATATTCACCTGTCGGTCGCCGATACGGGCATTGGGATTGAGCCGGAACATCAGGAACGTATTTTTGACCGTTTCTACCGCGTTGATAAGGCGCGGTCGCGCCGTATGGGGGGCAATGGCCTCGGGCTTGCGATCGCACAGGAGATTGTTGAGGCACATGACGGTACGATTTCGGTTGAGAGTGAGGTCGGCAAAGGAACGACGTTTCATGTGAGCCTAAAGGTACGAATAAAAAAATAGCGAGATGATAGGACTTTATGCAGGCAGATAATTTTTTTGAGTTGGATCGTGTTACCCACGTCTATCAAAGCGGGGCAGAGAAGACGCATGAGGCACTGCGCAGCATCACACTTTCGATTGCTGCAGGAGAATTCGTTGCTGTTCTCGGGGCAAATGGCTCCGGGAAATCCACCCTCGCACGCCATCTGAATGCTCTTCTTTTTCCAACGGAGGGGCGTTGTCTCGTATGCGGATGGGATACAAAAGATGAATACAAACGATGGGATATCCGTCAGGAAGTCAGCATGGTATTCCAGAACCCGGATAATCAGCTCATTGCCGCGGTAGTCGAGGATGATATCGCATTCGGTCCTGAGAATCTCGGTATTCCGTCAGAAGAGATACGCGAGCGTGTGCGTTCTGCCCTTGCGCTCGTCGGCATGGAGGCCTATGCACATGCTGCGCCGCACCTTTTATCGGGCGGACAGAAACAGCGGATTGCCATTGCAGGCGCGATCGCCATGCAGACGCACTGCCTTGTGCTGGATGAACCGACGGCGATGCTCGATCCGCGTGGGAGGGCAGAGGTGCTGGCCGCTGTAAAAAAACTGCACGACGAACATGGGATGACTATTGTCTACATCACACATTTTATGGAGGAAGCGATTGCAGCAGAGCGTATCGTATTGATGGACGACGGACATATTGTGATGGATGGAACGCCGCGGAAAATTTTTTCACAGGCGGAGCGTGTTCGGGCGTTGGGACTTGATATCCCTCTGGCCGCCGATCTGGCGCAACGGCTGCGGCAAGGCGGATATGACCTCCCGCAGGATATTTTGACGGATGAGGAGTTGGTACAGTGTCTATCGAGATAGAATCGATTTCCTACACTTATATGGAGGACACGCCGCTCTCTCATACCGCTCTGCACGATGTGACCTTAACCATTGCGGAGGGAGAATTTACAGCAATTGCGGGAGAAACCGGCGCGGGAAAGTCCACTCTCATGCAGCTAATCGGAGGACTGATTCAGCCGACGGAGGGCAGTATTGCAGTGGACGGTGTTCCTCTCCGCGGGAAGAACAAAGAAGAGCGTGAAGCAGCGCGGCAGGCGCGCTTTCGAGTCGGTATGGTCTTTCAATATCCGGAGCATCAGCTCTTTGAAGAAACCGTCTATGCGGACATTGCCTTCGGTCCGCGCAACCAGGGACTCAGCGAGTCAGAAGTGGAAGCACGTGTCAAGGAAGCGATGGATCTCGTTCATCTTCCCGCTTGTTATCGAGACCGTTCTCCCTTTGCACTTTCCGGCGGAGAGCGCAGACGTGCAGCCATTGCGGGGGTGCTCGCTCTTGCGCCTCGTTATCTTGTATTAGATGAGCCTGCTGCAGGGCTTGATCCCCACGGGAGAGAAGAGCTGCTGTCCATGTTGTCTATGCTCCATCGGGAGCGCAATATGAGCATTATCCTTGTATCGCACAGCATGGAGGACATTCTCCGTACGGCAACCCGTCTTGTTATTCTCGCTGCCGGCCGTCTCGTCGGTGAGGGCGTACCGTATGAACTTTTTCGGGATACTGCGCTCATTGAGCGGGCCTCTCTTGACATTCCGCACATTCTGCGTTTGGAACGGCAGCTCGAAGCCGCGGGCTATCCTGTCAAAGAGTGCACGACGGTAGAAGATTTGGCGGATAGAATTCTCGCGTCAAGATAATCGGCACAACAAAAATCCGGACAGATTATTCTGTCCGGATTTTTGTTCGTCAGGCTCTTTGTCTTCTCATCGTGGGCGGCAGCCATACACCGGATGATTTTATTCCCGCTGCTGGGTCCTTCTTGCGCTCTTCCTCCAGATAATAGGAGGGGTCTACGCCGAGTTCGTGGATGAAATGATAGAGATCATTTCCTGTCGGGACAACCTGTATCGATTCCGATCCGTTCGGTACATCAGAGAGATCAATCACAGAGCGCTGTTTTAGGAGCTTTCCGTTCGTATCAGCAAAGAGAATAATGATCGGTGTTGTCGTTCTCCCAAACTTACTTTCTTTGACAACAGCAAAGCCAAATGTCGTTTTTAATACGGAGCCTTCCGGATACAATGCCACATTGTTGAAGAAGGTATCCAAAAGTTTACGGTCAAATTGCCCTTTGTTGATATTATGCATAATATTGTAGGCAATATTTGGCATGTACGCTTTTTTATAGGGACGTTCGCTGGTCAGCGCATCATAAACGTCCGCAACAGCTGTGATCTTTGCGAATCGGTGTATCTGCTCACCTTTGATTCCACGCGGATAGCCGGTTCCGTCAATGTGCTCATGATGCTGTCCTGCAATGGCGGCAAGGAGGCTTGATTTGGGAAGGCCGCTCATTTTTAAAATACGCCGTGCGCCCGTTGCAGGATGCTGGCGCATAATATCAAATTCGCTGGTGCTCAGACTGCGTTTTTTATTGAGAATATCGGTATGTACATCGATTTTTCCAAGATCATGCAGCAGCCCGCCTAACGTAATAAGCGAAACATCCTCTTTCGGGAGATGGCAAAGTATGCCTATCATAGCAGACAGTACGGCGACATTGACGCTGTGTGCAAAGGTGTAAGAGTCATGGGTTCGAATATCCGTGAGCTGAACAAGATTTTCGTGATTTTCGAAGAGATCAAAAACAATAGAGTCGGTTACCTTCTGCAGAGTGTTTACATCCAACGTGCCGTTTTCCTCGATGGATTGAAATGTATTGTAGACCGCGCCGATTGCTTTGATGCGTGTCTTTTCTTCGATTACGTCGGGCGGAGGCGGCAGTTTATATTTCGGGTCCATGGAAGTTACGGTCACAGATTGAATGCCGAGCTCGTGCAGTTTACGGATATAATCGATTGTAATCGGCTGACCCTTGACAAGATAACTGCCTCCTGCAGTATTGAACAAACTCTGTCCAAGAACCATACCGCCCTCTAGTTTTGAGACGGGAAGTCGCAGCATATTTTCCTCCCTATTGTAATGGAACGCATGTCGCCGAATTCTTCCGCAAACAGGAAATACTCTTTGCTCCCCAGCGACTATAAATTAAAATAATATGTGTTTTGTATGTAGTTAGTTTACATGAATTGTTTTTTTTTGTAAAGATAAACTCTCTCGATTTGCATAGAACTCTTGTTTTTGCTATACTGATATGAAATTTCTTTGCAGAGAGGGCGGCGCGCAGTGTGATGGAACAAGAACCTAAAATCGATTCGGAACAGGAGAACAGCGATAACCCTACTTTTATCAAGTATGCGGGAGCTGTTTTTTTCATTTCTTTTATATTGGTGTGTTCTGTCTACTATTTGGGCGGATATTTTATGTCGGGATCGCTGCGTGGTATGAGCGGTATTGATGATGAGGCAGGGGACAATCTGACCTATGTTCTCCTTATGGGGGTTGACCGCAGAAATGGGGACAGCGGGCGGAGCGATACATTGATACTTGCCGCAATCAATGAGGAGCAGGGACGGGTATCGTTGCTTTCGATTCCGCGTGATACACGCATCAAGGTCGGTGATTACGGCTATGATAAGATCAATCATGCCTATGCGTATGGCGGCCATGACATGGCTCTTTCAGCGGTCAGCGGACTGCTTGGTGTCCAGGTGCGCCATTACATCATTATTGACACCTCGGCGTTTGAGCGCATTGTGGATGCGGTCGGCGGTGTGGATATCAATGTGGAAAAGCGCATGTATTATGAGGATCCCTGGGACGACAATGGAGGTCTTATCATCGATCTTATTCCCGGCGAGCAGCACATGGATGGTGCGCATGCGATTCAATACGTACGCTATCGTGACGGAGAAGGAGACATCGGACGTATCGGACGGCAGCAGCGCTTTATGCGGGCATTCTTTGCGCAGCTTATATCCCCGGAGGTGTTTCCGCGGCTTTCAGCCGTAATGGAGGAAGTGAAGAGTGCCGTCGAGACAGATTTGTCCGTACGGCAGCTTATTACACTTGTGAATCGGTTCAAGAATGCCGCATCCGACGGCACCGCTATCCAAATAGCTGCGGGAACACCGGCATATCTTGGGGATGTGAGCTACTGGATTCCGGATATCCAAAAGACACGAAAAGCATTGTTTGAAGGAGTGGGCAAAGAACTGTCCGACAGCATGTATGCAGCGGCAGAACATGACGCAGCCGTATATCGGGCGGATATGCCTGAACGCCTGCGTTTGATGGCGAAACAGGATGCCCGTGAACTCCTGCCTTCCTCAGAGGAGCTGCTCGCGGAGGGAGACCGTGTGATCAGTAAACAACGCGATTCTGCTGAAAATATGTCTGAAGAAGTGCAGACGGAGAAAAAACAAGAGGAAAAGAGAACAGCGGAGAAGAAAACCGGCGTTCAAGATCAATCGGGGGATATCTCCGTCATGGTTATCAACTCCAGCGGTATTGACGGAGCGGGAGCTGAGGTTGCTGATATCCTGCGGACAAAGGGGTTCCGTATATCGAGCGTTGAGACGGGACACTCTTCGGATCGTCCAAAAACGGCCATAATGACGGCTGATGCGCATGTGAACATGTTCTACGGGATGCCGTTTCCCTGTGTTATCATGCCCGTCGATGGCGCGGGAGAGAAGCAGGCGATTGTAATTATCGGCCGCGACTATCGGCGGGATGCCGCGGACAAGGATGGAGAAGAGTGATATGGGCAGTTTGAAGGTGATAGGACTTGAAAAGTCCTATGGCATACGTACACTTTTTTCCAACGTGAACTTCGAAGTGATGCATGGCGATAAGATTGGGCTTGTCGGTGCGAATGGGAGTGGAAAGACAACACTCATGCGAATCCTGCTCGGACGGGAGGAGTCTGATGGCGGACGAGTAGTGATGGATTTCGCCGATACTGTCGGTTATGTAGAGCAGCAAGCAGATTTTTCCGGCGATACGCTCTATGATGAGCTGCGCGGTGCTTTTTCCGATATCATTGCACTCGGAGACGAAAAGGGGCGAATGGAGCAGCATATAGCATCGGGGAGGGCCGATGCTGCCGAGATGGCTGCTTACGGAAATCTGGTGACGCGGTTTGAGGCGATGGATGGGTATGATTTTGAAAGCCGCATCCGCCGTGTTGCATTCGGACTTGGATTCTCCGAAGCGGATCTCATGAAGGATGTTCGACATTTTTCCGGCGGGCAGACAACGCGGATCTGTCTCGCAAAGGCACTTCTGCGCGAGCCGGATTTTCTCTTTTTGGATGAGCCGACGAATCATCTGGATATTGGGATGATCGAGTGGCTGGAGAAGTTCCTGCAGTCCTATCGCGGCGGGGTACTCCTGATCTCACATGACCGCTATTTTCTCGATCGTATCGCAACGCGTATTTTGGAACTTGACCACGCGGAAATCACGGCGTATACGGGAAACTATACGCATTATATGCGGGTAAAAAATGAACGGCGGGCAGCTTTGCAGAACGCCTATAAGAAACAGCAGGAGCATATTCGAAAGACAGAAGAGTATATCAGCAGGTACAAAGCGGGGATTAAGGCGAAGCAGGCGCGCGGACGTCAGAGTCAGCTGAATCGTCTGGATCGGATTGTACTGCCGCCCGAGGCGGCGCGTTTCAAATATTTTTCCTTTACGCCGCCGGCAGAATGCGCCCAGAGGGTGGCAGAGCTGGAGGATATCACATTCTCTTATCCCGGAGGCCGGCGTGTTCTCGACAACATTTCTCTTCTCATACGAAAGGGGGATGGTGTGGCGCTTATCGGCGAGAACGGCGTCGGAAAGACGACGCTCCTGCAGATTCTCACAGGTGAGCTCGAGGCAAGCGGGCGTGTTAAAATCGGCAGCCGCGTTAAAATCGGATATTTCTCACAGCAGCATGAGGGGCTCGATCCATCGAAGTCGATATTGGATGAGATCTGTTATACCTATGGACTGGATGAGGAGACGGCGCGCAGTTATCTGGGCGCGTTCCTCTTTCACGGCGACGACGTAATGCGTCTCATCGGGGCGCTCTCAGGCGGCGAACAGGCGCGCGTAGCATTCCTCAAGCTGATGCTGACGGGGGCGAATTTCCTTGTGCTGGATGAGCCGACAAATCATCTCGATATTCCTGCACGTGAGGCTGTGGAGGAAGCGCTGATGGCGTTCCCCGGCACCTTCATTGCCGTATCGCATGACCGCTATTTTCTCGATAAAACAGCAAACTGCACGCTGGAACTTAAAGACGGAAAGCTCACAGAGTATCTTGGCAGCTATGGATACTATCTCATGAAGAAAGCCGCCGAAGAGGAGGAATCCCAGCGAGCAGAGAAGAGTACCGGAAATCGGATCTCACCTGCCCAAAGGGAGAAGGCTCCTGCAGAGAAGGCATCCTCTGCAAAACAGACGGCGCACAGTGCATTGTCTCCCGGCAGGAGGCAGGAGATGATCGAGCGGACTGAGGCAGAGATCGCGATGGCAGAGGCTGAGCTCAAGGGGCTCGAGTATGAGATGAATCTGTCAGAGACACAGGAAGACCCGGAGCAAAGCCGTGCTATTGCCGAAGCGTATGCGGAAAAGGAACGCGAGATCATGCAGCGCTATGAAAAATGGGAACAGCTGACGGAGGCATAAGTATGGAGCGCCGGCAAAATCTTGATTTTCATCCTGCAGAGGAGAAACTGTCGGGCGTCGTCGAACATATTATCTTCGCATCAAATGACGGTGCATTTTCCGTGTTTCGTTTGCGTTTGGAGCAGCAGGGGAAATGCACGGTGACGACAAAAGGGGCTGCACCTCTGGTTGGACAGGAGGTCCTCCTGAGCGGCACATGGATCACGCACCCGCGCTTCGGCCGACAGTTTCAGGCGCTGCATATGAAAGTCAGCGCACCGACGAATTCAGCAGGCATTGAGCGCTTTCTTGCTTCCGGTGCAATTGATGGAGTCGGGCCTGCGATGGCACGCCGTATTGTGGAACACTTCGGTACAGAGGCACTTCGCATCATCGAGTCTGTACCGCACCGTCTCAGGGAGATTTCTGGCATTGGCCCCAAAACTGCCGAGAAGATTGCTTCCTCCTATATGCGTCAGTCGGAACTGCGGGATATTATGCTTTGGTTGGAGGAACATGGAGTTACAGGAACATATGCTGCACGTATTTTCAAAGCATATGGTTCGCTTGCAGTAAAAGTGATGGAATCTGCCCCTTACCGCCTTGCGCAGGAGATCGACGGGATCGGCTTCATTACGGCGGATACCATTGCCATGGCAGCAGGCTGGGAAAGAAATTCTTTCGAGCGGATTGAGGCGGGACTATCCTATGAGCTTTCTCAGATATCTTCCGGCGGACATTGCTGCATTCCCGAAGGGATACTTGCGGATCGTGCGGCACAGCGACTTGGTGTTGCACGAAACGAGATTATGGAGGTGCTTAGCCGCGCGGTAAAGATGAATCGCCTCTATGCGGTAGATGATATGGGAGAACGCCTCATCTATGCGCCTCAACTCTATAAGGCGGAGGAGGAAACGGCGCGTCTGCTTCGGATGATTCAGCGCAAGGCAGAACGCATTCACGTCAATGATACCGCTTCTCTTGTCTCCGCATGGGAAGAGCATCATCATATGAGGCTCGCACCCGCTCAGAGGGAAGCCGTGGCTGCCTCGCTGCTGCACGGTGTCCTGGTCTTGACCGGCGGCCCCGGAACGGGGAAGACCACGGTCATCCGGAGCATTATTGACATCCTTGGGGCCCAGGGGATGGAGATCCTTTTGGCTGCACCGACGGGACGTGCGGCAAAGCGCCTTGCGGAGGCAACGGGCTATCCGGCGGCGACCGTTCATCGCATGTTGGAAGCGCAGGGCCGGGAAGATGGGGAGATGCGTTTTGCACGAGACGCAGAGACACAGCTTGAGGCAGATATTATCATTGTTGATGAAGTGTCGATGATGGATATTGTACTCATGCAGCATTTGCTCGTTGCCGTTTTGCCCGGGGCACATGTCATATTTGTCGGCGATGTCGATCAGCTCCCTGCCGTCGGCCCCGGTTCTGTGCTCAAAGACATCCTGCGCTCGGGCGTAATCCCAAGCGTACGTCTTACGGAGATCTTTCGTCAGAATAATACAGGGACGATTGTGCTCAATGCACATGCAATCAACGCCGGACGTGTGCCGTCATTTACGGAGGCGGACTTTTCTTTTATTCCTGCGGTTTCGAACGAGGATGCCGCAGGACAAATTGTCGCTCTGTGCAGGCAGTTTATGAGGGAAGGGATTTCTCTCATGGATATGCAGGTGCTCTCTCCCATGCGGCGTGAAGCCTGCGGCGTGGATATGCTCAATCGAAGCCTCCAGTCCGCCCTCAATCCCCGCACGGCGAACGCTGTGGAAACAGTGGGATTTCGTCTTGGCGATAAGGTCATGCAGACGCGGAACGACTACACGAAAAATGTGTTCAACGGGGATATTGGGATCGTTGTCCGAATTGATACAGAACATATGGATGTGCAGTTCTCTGATGATCTGGAGGTATCCTATGCGAGAGATGAATTTGGCGCACTCACGCTTGCCTATGCAATGAGCGTCCATAAGAGTCAAGGGAGCGAATACGATATCATAATTCTCCCGCTTGTGCGCGCACATCACATTATGCTGCAGCGGAATCTTCTCTATACGGCGGTGACCAGAGCGAAGAAGCGCGTCGTCATTATCGGTGATCGTGCGGCTCTCTATGCCGCCGTGAGCAATGATCGGACGCGGCGCCGCTACACGCTTCTTGCAGAACGCCTTGCAGAGCGTCTCTAAGAGGATCAATGTCGATTTATTTCACAGGAGCTCTACGGGGACAGTTGATTTTTGAAGAGGAAAACGCTATAATAGGAAAATAAAGTGAAGGGTCGAATCGGCACTTCCATACACATTACCTTTTAAGAGGTCCTGTGAGGCCTTAAAGGAGTCTTCAATGAAATATGATATGCAGTCCGTCTATCCTATTTTAGAATACAGAGCTTTCTTATGCCTTTCTTTAGGTATGGGAAAGCTTTTTTATTGAAGGGGGATGCACATGGGTCAGGAGTTATCGCTTAAGGGCCGGGACATTCTTGCGCTCAAGGATTTTACTGCGGAGGAAATTCGTCTCATTCTGAATACGGCACAGGAGATGAAGAATATCGTTGGCCGCGATATCAAGAAAGTGCCGGCATTGCGCGGAAAGGCAATTGTGACGCTGTTTTATGAGCCAAGTACGCGTACGCGGACATCATTTGAACTGGCAGGCAAGTATCTCGGCGCAGACGTCGTAAACATTACAGCGAGCACATCAAGTGTTGTCAAAGGTGAAAGCCTCAGGGACACACTCTATACAATCGAGGCGATGGGCGTGGATGCTATCGTCATGCGGCATAAAGCAGAAGGAGCAGCGGCATATGCAGCGGCAGCGGTATCCCCAGTCATTGTCAACGCAGGCGACGGCGCACATGCACACCCTTCGCAGGGGCTGCTGAATCTCTATACAATCGAGGAAAATAAGGGGAAGCTTGCGGGGCTTAAAGTCGCCATCCTCGGTGATATTCTGCACAGCCGTGTTGCACGTTCGGATATTCAAGGCATGCGAAAGATGGGCATGGATGTTCACATCGCAGGTCCAAAACCTTTGATGCCGCGTTTTTTGTATGAGGAAGAAGGCATCACAATTCATGATCGAATTGAGGATGCACTGGAGGGGGCGGATGTCGTTGAGGTGCTGCGTATCCAGCTTGAGCGAATGAAGGGCGGTATGTTCCCGACAACACGTGAATATGCTCGTATCTATGGACTCAACGAAGAGCGTCTGGCACTCGCAAATAAGGATGCGCTTGTGCTGCATCCGGGGCCGATGAATAAGGGGTGGGAAATCTCTGAATCCGTCGCCTATGGCATACAGTCACGGATTCAGGAAGAAGTAAAGAACGGCGTTGCCGTTCGTATGGCGCTGTTTACCCTTGTCTTGATGGGAGGGAAGAGCTGAATGAGTGCATTATTGCTGAAGGGCGGCAGAGTTATTGATCCTGCTGCAAAGTTAAATCAAGTCTGTGATGTTTTGATCGAGGACGGCATCATTCAGAAGGTCGGGCTAGATATTCGAGCAGATCAGGCCGAAGTCTATGACGCCTCCGATAAGATTGTTGTACCTGGTCTTATTGATATGCACACACATCTTCGTGAGCCCGGACAGGAGGCGAAGGAAGATTTTGCCTCGGGGTCTCGTGCAGGGGCTGCCGGCGGTTATACCACAGTTGCGACAATGCCGAATACTTCGCCTGTGGTTGATACAGCGGCGCTTGTCACGAGCCTGCAGAAACGGGCGGAGGATGTCGCCATAATCCATATCCATATCATAGGTGCAGTGACGAAGAACCAGGAAGGCAAGGAACTCGCAGAATTGGGGGATATGGTCGCCGCAGGAGCTGTCGCCTTCTCGGATGACGGACATTTTGATCCCTCGGCAAAAGTTTTGCTCAGTGCGTATGACTACCTTGTTCCCTTCAATAAGGCGATTATCAATCACGAGGAGGACACATCTCTCGTTGAAGACGGAGCGATGAACGAGGGCCATCGAAGCGCTATGCTCGGCTTCAAGGGGCGCCCGATTGTGGCAGAGGATATTGCCGTTGCACGTGATATTATGCTTGCTGAGTATGCAGGGGCGCACGTCCACGTAGCACATATCAGTTCGGGACGCGCCGTAGAGCTGGTACGTGAGGCAAAGAAACGCGGCGTACATGTGACAGCGGAGGCCACACCGCATCACCTTACAATGACCGATGCGCTTGTCGATCCTGCCGACAGTTCGACTAAGGTCAATCCACCACTGCGTACAGCGAAGGATGTCAATGCAGTGGTTGCAGGACTTTGCGACGGTACCATTGATATGATTGCAACTGATCATTCACCGCATGCGGCTGAAGAAAAGGACCGCGAATATATTTATGCGCCCAGCGGATTCCCAGGACTGGAGACGGCAATCGGCGTGCTGATGACCGATCTGGTCCATACGGGAAAGCTTCCCTTGGAGACATTGATCGAGCGCATGACCTATGCACCTGCACGCGTGTTCCAACTGAATGCCGGGACACTTCGTGAGGGAGGTCCTGCCGATGTTACCGTCATTGATCCGAATCTTGTTTGGACTGTTGATGAAAAGAAGTTTTATACAAGGGGAAGCCATTCTCCGTTTGTTGGACGTGAGCTTACAGGAAAAGCTGTCCTGACTGTTGTTGACGGTCAAGTTGTTATGAAGGACGGTGTTATAATCGTATGAAAGGAAAACTTATCCTCGAGGACGGTTCAGTTTATATGGGCGAACTTCTTCAAGACAATATAAAGACCGTGGGAGAGGTCGTATTTACTACGACTATGACGGGATATCAGGAGAGCCTGACGGATCCGTCTTTCTGCGGACAGATTCTCACCATGACATATCCGCTCATCGGAAACTATGGTATTGCGCAGAAATTCATGCAATCGCGTCGTTCCTTTGTGCGCGGATTCGTGATTGGTGAACTCTGCGATGCGCCGAACAACTGGCAGTCAGAGGAAACCTTGGCAGCTTTTTTGGAGGAAAACAAAATTCCATGCCTGTATAATGTGGATACGAGAGCTGTTACGCGTCATATACGTTCTGCAGGCGCGATGAAGGGGGTAATTGTTCCTGCGGATACAGAGGAATCGGAAATCGATGCTCTGCAGAAAGAGGACCTTCCTCGCAATGTGGTAGAGATCGTGACAACACCAGAAATCTATACGCTCGAAACAGAACAGTCCAATGCACCGCATATTGTGGCGATGGACTTCGGCGTTAAGCGCAGTATTCTACAAAATATCAACCGAATCGGTGCCAAGGTAACCGTTGTTCCGGCGCATACAAGTGCTGATGAAGTCCTTTCGTTGAATCCCGATGGTATTTTTTTGTCGAATGGTCCTGGTGATCCCGCTGATGTTCCTGAAATTGTTGAGGAAATCCGCAAGCTTGCGGGAAAGAGGCCAATATTCGGCATATGTCTCGGACATCAGCTGCTTGCACTTGCTTTTGGTGCAAAAACCTACAAGATGAAATTTGGGCACCGTGGAGGAAATCAGCCGGTCAAGAATCTGAAGATGGGAAAGGTACATATTTCTGCACAGAATCACGGCTATGCTGTTGATCCAGCATCCCTTGAGAAAACTCCTCTTATTGTTACACATTTGAATGTCAACGACAATACAATTGAAGGCTTACGACATACATCTCTTCCTATATTTTCGGTGCAGTACCATCCTGAAGCCGCACCGGGACCAGATGACAATATGTATCTTTTTGATGAGTTCTGGAACCTAATGAAAGGGGCGTGACATATGCCGCGCAAAGAAAATTTAAGGAAGGTCATGGTCATTGGGTCGGGGCCTATTATCATCGGGCAGGCAGCAGAATTTGACTATGCAGGTTCGCAGGCCTGTCGTGCTCTGAAAGAAGACGGGCTGGAAGTAGTGCTTGTCAACAGCAACCCTGCGACCATTATGACCGATACTAATATTGCGGATCGTGTTTACATAGAGCCATTGACCGTGGATTTTCTTGAAGAGATCCTCTCTAAGGAAAAGCCGGACGGTTTGCTTGCGACACTTGGCGGGCAGGCAGGACTCAACCTCGCTGTTCAGCTTGCCGAAAAAGGTATATTGGAACAGCATGGAGTGGAACTCCTCGGCACCTCTCTCGACGCAATTGAAAAAGCGGAGGATCGGGAACGCTTCAAGGAGACAATGGAGAAGCTCGGTGAACCGATTCCGGAAAGCACAATCGTCGAAGATGTTCGCTCTGCAGTAGAATTTGCAAACTCCATCGGATACCCGGTTATTGTTCGCCCTGCCTATACCATGGGGGGGACCGGCGGCGGTATAGCGGAAAACGAAGAAGAGCTCATTGCCATTGTGATCAAAGGACTCAATTATTCGATGATCGGGCAGGTGCTTATCGAACGCAGTGTTGCCGGATGGAAGGAAATCGAGTTCGAAGTCATTCGCGACAGCAATGACAACTGTATTACTGTCTGCAGTATGGAGAATTTTGATCCTGTTGGTGTACATACAGGAGATAGTATTGTAGTTGCTCCCACACAAACATTGACGGATCATGAGTATCAGATGCTTCGAAGTGCAAGCCTGAGGATCATTCGTGAACTGGGGATCGAGGGCGGCTGTAATGCTCAGTATGCTCTGGATACGATGAGCGACAAATATTACGTCATTGAAGTCAATCCGCGTGTCAGCAGGTCCTCTGCACTTGCATCGAAGGCTACGGGGTATCCCATTGCAAAGGTATCCTCAAAAATTGCGATCGGCTATACTCTGGATGAAATTGTCAACTCCGTTACCAAAAAGACAAAAGCCTGTTTTGAGCCCACAATTGATTACTGCGTTGTCAAGTTTCCACGTTGGCCATTTGATAAGTTTATATACGCTGACCATACACTTGGGACACAGATGAAGGCGACAGGCGAAGTTATGTCCATTGATCGCAGCTTTGAAGGGGCAATCTTAAAGGCTGTACGATCCTTGGAGATCGGTGTTAATCGGCTTTTTATCGATCGCTTCGCCGAATGGGATAACGAGCGCTTAGAGAAACAATTGTCTTTTGTCAACGACGAGCGAATCTTTGTTATTGCGGAGGCGTTGCGCCGCGGAACATTGTCCGTGGATAAGATTTCGAATATCACTAAGGTAGATAAATGGTTCATTTATAAACTCAAGCACATTGCAGATGTGGAGAATCAACTCTCCTCGTTGCCGCTGACGCCGAAGCTTCTCGCTGCAGCAAAATGGGTCGGCCTCGCAGATATTTCGATTGCTGAGATCACGAATAAAACAAGGGATGAGATCCGCACGATGCGGCGCAGTAACAATATCCTGCCCTGCTATAAGATGGTGGATACATGTGCTGCAGAATTTGAGGCAATGACACCGTACTATTACTCCACTTTTCGCGCAACAGAAGATGAGGTCACTGTATCCAATAAAAAGAAGGTGATTGTGCTCGGATCCGGACCGATACGAATCGGTCAGGGGGTTGAATTCGATTACTGTTCGGTGCACTCAGTATGGGCGCTGCGCGAAATGGGGATCGAGGCGATCATTATCAACAATAATCCGGAGACGGTGAGTACGGATTTTGACATTTCAGACCGCCTTTACTTTGAGCCACTGACAGTAGAAGATGTGCTCAATATTGTTGATAAGGAAAAGCCGGATGGAATCATCGTGCAGTTCGGTGGGCAGACGGCTATCAATCTGGCGGCAGAACTTGAGCGTGCGGGGCTAAGGATCTACGGAACCTCTGTCAACGATATTGATCGTTCCGAAGACAGAGAGCGCTTTGATGAGGTGCTGACCCAGACGGGAATTTCACGTCCGGAGGGCATCAGCGTGACAAATCTCGAGGATGCCATAGCGGGGGCAGAACGCATCGGATACCCTGTAATGGTGCGCCCGTCCTATGTACTCGGCGGACGAGCAATGGAGATTGTCTACAATGAGGAAGAACTGCGGGATTACATGGGGCGTGCCGTAAAGGTGACGCCGGATCACCCTGTACTTGTGGATCGCTATATGCAGGGAACAGAGGTTGAGGTCGATGCCATTTCAGATGGGGTTGATGTCGTTATTCCCGGCATTATGGAGCATATTGAGCGTGCAGGCATTCATTCAGGCGACAGTATTGCGGTCTATCCGCCGCAGACGCTTCCTGCGCGTGTGATCTATACAATCATCGACTATACGAAGCGCCTCGCCGTCGCTCTCCATGTGAAGGGGTTGCTTAACATACAGTTCGTCGTTGTACGCGACGAGGTGTTTATTATTGAAGTGAATCCGAGGTCCAGCCGCACAGTTCCATTTCTGTCTAAGATCACAAATGTCAATATGGTAGGTGTGGCAACGCAGGTAGCGATGGGAGCGACGCTCAAAGAACTTGGTTTCCATTCCGGACTAATCCCGCCGCGCCCGTATGTTGCGGTTAAGGCCCCTGTGTTCTCGTTTGCAAAGATGACGGATGTCGATATCTCCCTCGGGCCCGAGATGAAGTCGACGGGCGAAGTCATGGGCGTGGATTATCACTATGCGCGTGCACTCTATAAGGCAATTGTCGGCTCGGGGCTCAATATTCCAACCAAGGGCTGTCTGCTTTTTACTGTTGCAAATAAGGATAAAGAGGAATTGAAGCAGCTTGCCAAGGCATTTTCCGAATTCAACTTCGATATCGTTGCGACAGAGGGAACAGCAAAAGCGATCGCTTCGCTTGGAATTGATGTCGAAGTTGTCGGCAAGGTGCATGAGCGAAGTTCAGATATCATTGAAATGATCAAGAGCGGGAAAATTAATATGGTCATCAATACGCTGACCCAGGGCAAACATTCTGCCCGCGACGGATTTAAGATCCGACGCGCAACCGTTGAGCACGGGATTGCCTGTCTCACCTCGCTGGATACGGCGTGGGAGGTGTTGCGCGTGCTTGAATTTATGCAGAAAAGGCGTCTTGTATATACATTGGCTATTCAAGATTATGTCGGTGGAGGGGATGATCTTGCCTAAGGTAATCGAAGAGGCTCGAGTTTTATCGCATGCATATCCGATCAGCGGCGTGGATATTCTTACTATAGAAGCCCCCATGATTGCACGCGGTGCACTTCCAGGGCAATTTGTACAGATTACCGTGCCGGTAGGCGGTGGATTTTTACGTCGTCCACTCGGAATTGCCGAAGTTTCGCGAGATAAGGGATGGATACGCCTCATCTATCGACAGGTGGGACGCGGCACAGCGTCATTGGCGGCGGCGAACACGAGGGAAACGGTTTCGGTTCTTGGTCCGCTTGGACATGGGTTTAATACCTCCTTTCGTCATCCACTGCTTGTCGGGGGGGGGATGGGGCTCACACCGCTCCTATTCTTTGCGGCAGAGCATCGTCGTACGTCGATTCTCATGGGAGGGCGTACAAAAGAAGAGCTCTTTTGGGAGAAAATCTATCAGCCCTATGTGCGTGCATGCTTTATAACAACAGATGACGGTTCATACGGAAACACGGGGGTTGTGACGACGCTCCTTCCAGAGCTGCTTCAGCGCGGAGATTACGACAGCATTGCCGTTTGCGGACCATCTGTCATGATGGAGCGTGTTGCCGCCATCGCTGCGCAGCACGATATTCCATGTGAAGTATCTCTCGAGCGCCGTATGGCGTGCGGGCTTGGGGCCTGCCTTTCCTGTGCTGTGAATACAAAGAGCGGTCGGCGAAAGGTCTGTAAGGACGGTCCCGTATTCTCTGCTGCAGAGGTATACGATAATGTTTCATAATAATTCGAACTATGCCTATGACAACCTCCTTCATACAAATATTGCGGGGATTGAGATGCAAACACCTGTCCTGGCTGCATCCGGAACCTTTGGTTTTGGTGAAGAGTTTGCCGACTTTGTCGATCTCGCACGACTTGGCGGAGTTATGGTTAAAGGGACAACGCTTTTACCGCGGTGCGGGAATGATGGTGTTCGGATCGCAGAGACGCCGGAGGGAATGCTGAACTGCATTGGGCTTGAAAACCCGGGCGTAGATGCCTTTTTGACAGAGATACTGCCGCGCATCAGGAACTATGGCATGAATGTCATTGTCAATATATCAGGCAGTTCTGTTGATGATTATGCACATATAGCCGCAAGACTTAACGGTTCTGATATAGCTGCCCTCGAAATTAATATTTCCTGCCCGAATGTTAAGGAGGGGGGGATTGTTTTTGGTACGGACCCGCATGCTGCAGCTGCCGTCGTTCGTGCAGTCTGTGCACAAACGAATAAGCCGGTCATCGCCAAACTCTCACCGAATGTTACCAGTATTACGGAGATGGCGCTCGCAGTCGAGAATGCCGGAGCAAATATTATATCTCTGATCAATACCCTTGTTGGTATGCAAATAGACATAGACCGCCGTCGGCCAGTTCTTGGCAACTGTACGGGGGGGCTTTCCGGACCTGCGGTCAAACCGATCGCTTTGCGCATGGTATGGGAGACCGCACACGCAGTTCACATTCCTGTCATAGGGATGGGCGGGATTGCTTCATGGCAGGACGCCGTCGAGTTCTTCCTCGCAGGAGCATCTGCTATTGCGGTCGGAACAGCGAACTTTATTGATCCGAATATTACAATGAAGATATGTGATGGTCTCGGAAGTTACTTACATAAAAATAATATCTCTAACATACGTGAGTTGATTGGTAAAGCATGGGATCATGACGACGTATAGAAAAAGCCTTATTTCTAATGAAAAAAATTTATACTAAAATCGTTTTTTTGTTCGCTAATCGAAGATCTATCCTATGTATTACAAGGGCCTGAGAATATTTTGACACCTGTACGCCACATGTGGTATAATCTTTGCGTTGGTATGAGAAACCGAGACAATCGCGCTTATTTTATTAAATGAGTGAGGAAAGTCCGAGCTCCGCAGGGCAGTGTGCTGGATAACGTCCAGCAAGGGCAACCTTAGGGACAGTGCCATAGAAATTTAAACCGCCGATCTGATCGGTAAGGGTGGAAAGGTGCGGTAAGAGCGCACCAGCAGTCAGGTGACTGGCTGGCTTGGGTAAACCCCACATGGAGCAAGACCAAATAGGGAGGGATTCTGACGGCCCGTCAGCCTTCCGGGTAGAGTCGCTTGAGGCACCCGGCAACTGGTGTCCCAGATAAATGATTGTCGCCGCCGTAATGGTGGAACAGAACTCGGCTTATTGGTTTCTCACAGCCAATACCATTTCGTATCTTCGTGTGGAAGGAAGTGTTTGCTTGCGAAAGAAAATCAAGATTCTTGCTTTATCCGCAATGCTCCTCTGCTCCGCATCTATTGTGAGCGCAGAGTCATTCCAGATTGGTGATCAAGGAACGGATGTTGCTGAGATTCAAGGACAGCTTTCCAGTTTTGGATATGATGTTGTTGCTGACGGTGATTTCGGCCCGGCAACGGCAGAAGCTGTTAAGGAATTCCAAGCAGCGAATGGTCTGGCCGTCGACGGTATGGTTGGCCCGGTCACCTATCAGGCACTTCTCGGGAAATCGATGCCGCAGGTCAGCCGAGGTTCCAACTACATTGTTCGGCGCGTGATTTCCGACTCCATGCAGTACATTGGCGTTCCATACTCCTTTGGCGGAACGACGCCGTCCGGGTTTGACTGCTCTGGATTTGTGCGCTATGTATTTGCAAACGCAGGCATCTATCTTCCGCGTACTGCAGATGCACAGTACGATGTCGGATATCCGGTTTCATCGGCTGAAATGGTGCCGGGAGATCTCGTATTCTTTTCCACCTATGAATATGGACCGTCGCATGTGGGCATTTATCTTGGAAATGGAAATTTCATTAATGCCTCGTCAAGCCGCGGCGTTGCGATTGACAACCTGTACGGCGGTTACTGGGGCGCATGTTATATCGGAGCGCGCCGCGTTATGTGATAATGCAGAATCTGGGGAGGGGCATAGCCCCTCTTTTTTTATAGGAGTACAGTTATGTCAGATTTGTTCCTAATCCTCCTCATTTTCTTGATGCTCTATTATGTCTTTGGTGATGAATTATTCCCAAGATAATAAATGATGCTGGTTGCAATCTTATATGAATTTATGTAATATGAGGAGCGTGTGAACATCAATGGAGGATCGATGGTATTTGGCAGCGTTGCTCCAATGCCGCCATATCGGGAGTGTGCGCATGCGCCGCTTGTATGCGGCCGTATCTTCAGCGAAGGAGATATGGTCGCTGTCCTTTGGGGATCTTAAAGCAACGGGTGCTCTTTCACCGACTCTGGCCGAGGAGCTTATCCATCACATCGAAGGGCATCCTGATCTGCCGGAACAAATTGAGGAAGACTGCACACGGCAGAGAATTGCTGTGTGCACGATTAATGATGATTTATATCCGATCGTTTTGCAGGAAATCTTCGATCCGCCATTGGTGCTCTATTATCGTGGTACGCTGATTCCGGATGCACGCCGGATTGGCATTGTCGGCGCACGTAAATTCACAGCTTACGGCGAAGCTGCAGCGATGGAGTTCGCCGAGCGGCTTGCACGGTCAGGAGTGACTATAACCAGCGGCGCAGCGCGCGGGATTGATACCCGTGCACATCGTGGAGCACTCCGCGGAGGGCGGACAGTCGCTGTCCTCGGATGCGGTGTTGACATTGCCTATCCGCCAGAAAATCGCCGCTTGCTGTCGCAAATTGTCGAGTCGGGGGGCGCGGTCCTTTCAGAGTATGCGCCTGGTACTCAGCCTCTGCCTGCCTTTTTCCCTGCACGCAATCGCATCATCAGCGGATTATCGGAAGGTACGCTCGTTGTCGAAGCGGCAAAGCGCAGCGGGTCTCTCATCACAGCAGAAATGGCCCTCAGTGAGGGCAGGGATGTATATGCCGTTCCGGGCAGCATCTACTCTCCTCAGAGTGGCGGGTGCCACAATCTCATTCGTGCAGGAGCTCGGTTGGTAGAGTCGCCGCAAGAGATATTGGAGGAAATGCATTTGGCAGAACCCCCGCGTCGTCCTGTGCGTGAACAGATGACTCCGGAAGAGGCTCGTATCTTTCAGGTCTTGTCTTTCGAACATGCGCTGACCATGGATGAAATAATGGATAGTCTTCCGGATACCATAACGACAAGCATCCCGCTTCTTTTACTTCAAATGCAGCTCAAAGGGCTTATTACAGAAAATGAAATGCATGCCTACCGGCGTGTCGAAAGGAACTGACAGATTGGCTACGCTGACATCTGCGCAAAAAACAAAAAAGTCGAACACAAAATCGGTGAAAAATCTAAAAACAACAGGAAAAAAATTGCCCAAAAAAATACTTGTCATTGTAGAATCTCCTGCAAAGGCGAAAACAATTGAACGGCATCTCGGGAAGAACTATGTTGTCAGAGCATCTATGGGACACCTCCGAGATTTGCCGAAGAGCCAGTTTGGTATTGATGTGGAGCATGATTTTTCTCCGAAATACATTAATGTTCGCGGCAAAGGAGAATTGATTCGCTCCCTAAAAAAAGAAGCAAAAGACGCGGATAAAATCTATCTGGCCAGTGATCCAGATCGAGAGGGCGAGGCCATTGCTTGGCATCTTGCCTTTATTCTTGGCATAGATCCAAAAAAAGATTGCCGTATTGTTTTTCATGAAATAACAAAGCCTGCCATCGAAGAAGCCGTTCAGCACCCCCGTCCCATTGATATGGAGCAGGTTGACGCCCAACAGGCGCGACGTATGCTTGATCGCATCGTGGGCTATAAACTCTCACCGCTCCTTTGGCGCAAGGTGCGCAAAGGGCTCTCCGCCGGGCGCGTGCAGTCTGTGACTGTACGGTTGATTTGTGATCGTGAACGCGAGATTGATAGTTTTCAGTCCGAGGAGTATTGGACAGTTGAAGCAAAACTTAAAAAAGGGGAAAAATCCTTTGCGGTAGAAGTAACGCATGCACACGGGAAAAAACTGTCTTTGCACAGCCAAGCAGATACGAAAACTCTGACTGACGATCTGGCACAGCAGAAGTTTCTCGTCAAAGAAGTCAAACAGAGCGAGCGGCGCAAAAAGCCGGCGCCACCGTTTACAACGAGTTCTCTCCAGCAGGATGCCGCGCGTAAACTGGGATTTACCTCCGGGCGTACGATGATGATCGCACAGCAGCTCTACGAGGGAATCGTGTTGGGAAGACAGGGCGCAACTGGACTGATCACATACATGCGGACAGATTCAACACGAATCTCTAATCTTGCTGTGGACGAGGCACGCGGCTATATCAGTGCCGAATACGGAAAAGAATATATTCCGATGCGTCCCAACATCTACGCGATGGGAAAGAAGGCCCAAGATGCCCATGAGGGAATTCGCCCGACGAGTATTTTGCGGACACCGGCAGATGTTGAGCACTATCTCAACCGTGATCAGCTGCGCCTCTATACACTCATATGGCAGCGATTTGCCGCGAGCCAGATGTCTGCAGCCGTATATGATACAATATCGGCACAAATTGCAGCAGGCGACTATCAGCTGCGCGCACACGGATCAAAACTCAAATTCAGAGGCTATACTGCGGTTTATGTGGGGGCTGAGATATCGAAAAAGGAAAAGGACACTCTTCTGCCTGAGCTTGCGGCAGGCGATTCTCTTGCACTCTCAAAACTGAATCCGGAGCAGCATTTCACAGAGCCTCCGCCGCGCTACAATGATGCATCAATTGTAAAGACGCTTGAGGAAATGGGCATCGGGCGCCCGAGCACGTACGCGCCTATTATTGAAACTATACAGAAACGCGGCTATGTTGAACGTCGTGAAAAGCAATTTCACCCGACGGAGCTCGGCTTTATTGTGACCGATATGCTCGAGGAATACTTTAAGCATATTGTAGATGTGAAGTTTACTGCAAATCTTGAGGGAGAGCTGGACGAAGTCGCGGATGGGAGCCTTGACAAGAACGATTTGCTCCGAAATTTTTATAATCCATTTGAGGAGACGTTGAAAAAAGCAGAGAGCGTCATCGGCGAGGTGGATATTCCCGATGAGGTCACGGATATTCCCTGTGATAAATGCGGACGAATGATGGTCGTGAAGCAGGGACGTTTCGGTAAGTTCCTCGCCTGCCCTGGATTTCCGGACTGCCGGAATGCAAAGCCTCTTCTGCGTGATACGGGCGTTTCCTGTCCCAAATGCGGAGGGAAGATTGTCGAGCGCAAGAGCCGTCGCGGGCGTTCTTTCTTTGGCTGTGACAATTACCCGGCATGTGATTACACCACATGGGATGAACCACAGAAAGAGACCTGCAAAACCTGTGGTGCGTTCATGCAAAAGCATCGTTACCGTACGGGACGCGCCATTCTCTATTGCAGCAATGAAGCCTGCACCACGCGCATCGGCAGTCCGATTGAAAAAGAGCTTGCACGCCAGAGAGCTCGCACACAGGCCCCCGGAGGGACTGATGAGAAAGAGCAGAAGCGTGCGGCGGTAAAAAAGAAAACATCAGGCCGAAAAGGAACGCGTTCGTGAAAAAAGTCATTGTTGTCGGTGCAGGACTTGCCGGAAGCGAGGCAGCATGGCAGGCTGCTAGAGCCGGCGCATCGGTGGAGCTCTTTGAAATGCGCCCCCTGCGCAGATCACCTGCACATAAGACGGACGGATTTGCAGAACTTGTATGCAGCAACTCTCTGCGTGGAGCGGGCCTTGAAAATGCTGTTGGTGTGCTCAAGGAGGAAATGCGCCGCCTCGGATCTCTTATCATGCAGGCAGCAGATGCAACCGCTGTGCCTGCAGGCGGAGCGCTTGCTGTTGATCGTGCTGAATTCAGTGATTATATCACACAACATATTGTGCAGCATCCCAATATCAGTGTTCACCATGCGGAGATTACAGAGATTCCTTCTGCGGATGACAGCGTCGCCATTATTGCCTCAGGGCCTTTAACGGACGGCGCTCTTTCCCTTGCGATTCGATCGCTGCTGGGGGATGATGCCCTGTACTTTTATGATGCCGCCGCTCCTTTGGTGAGTTCTTCAAGTATTAATATGACGGCGGTATATCGTGCCTCGCGCTACGGAAAGGGAGAGCCCGCATACATTAACTGCCCGATGAATGAGGAGCAGTACGATGCTTTTTGGGATGCTCTCGTCCATGCAGAGAAGGCCGAGGTACATGATTTTGAAAAAGAGATTTTCTTTGAGGGGTGCATGCCAGTCGAGGTCATGGCGGCACGCGGAAAGGACACTCTTCTCTATGGACCGCTCAAGCCGATCGGCTTAGAGCATCCAGTGACGGGAGAGCGCCCCCACGCCGTCGTCCAGCTTCGGCAGGACAATACGGAGGGGACGATCTATAATATCGTTGGATTCCAGACGCGGCTCAAGTGGCCGGAACAAAAGCATGTTTTTCAGATGATTCCAGGACTGGAACAAGCAGAATTTCTGCGCTACGGTGTCATGCACCGGAACACTTACATCAATGCACCGCGTCACCTGCGCCCAACCTTTCAGCTGAATGTGAACGAGTGCATTTTTTTTGCGGGGCAGATGACCGGAGTAGAGGGATATGTCGAGTCTGCAGCATCAGGACTTATGGCGGGGCTGAATGCTGCACGTCTTGCACGGGGGGAATCGCCCCTTGCATTCCCGCGGATGACCTGCCACGGAGCCCTTGCGCATTATATTACCTCCTGTGATTCGGCTCATTTTCAGCCGATGAATATCAATTTTGGGCTGCTTCCTCCGCTTACAGATCTGCCGCGGCGCACGCACAAGCCGCAGAGAAAGCTTCTGCTCGCCGAGCGGGCACTGAATGTGCTGGAGCATTTTCGTGAGAGCATGTGAAAGGAGTATGTGCGAAATGATATTTCACGCAACAACGATAGTGGCGGTTAAAAAGGGGAACAAAGTTGCCGTCGCGGGCGACGGACAGGTCACCTTTGGCGAACGTGCAATCATGAAGGCAAACGCGCGCAAAGTTCGCCGCCTCTATCATGGGAAGATCCTCGCCGGATTTGCCGGCTCTGTTGCAGATGCGTTCACCTTATTTGAAAAATTCGAAGTAAAACTCGAGTCATACAGCGGAAATCTCCAGCGCGCAGCTGTGGAGCTTGCAAAGGATTGGCGTACCGACAAAATTCTGCGCAAACTTGAGGCGCTTCTCCTTGTGGCAGATCAAAGCAGCATTCTTATGATCTCCGGCAATGGCGAAGTCATAGAGCCGGACGGAGACTGCACGGCAATCGGCTCGGGCGGATTCTTTGCACTCGCCGCAGCTCGTGCTCTCACCGCGCACAGCGATATGGATGCTCCTGCAATTGCCAAGGAATCTCTTTCGATTGCCGCAGATATCTGTGTCTATACGAACCATAATATTACAGTGGAGGTGCTGGAATCATGAGTCCTGTCGGAGTCAATGAGCAGACGCCGCGTGAGATTGTTGCCGAGCTTGATAAATATATTGTGGGCCAGCACGAGGCGAAACGATCTGTTGCCGTCGCCCTTCGCAACCGATGGCGCAGCCGACAGCTGGATGCGGAGCTGCGGGACGATATCATTCCGAAGAATATTCTCATGATCGGCTCAACTGGCGTTGGCAAGACAGAGATCGCCCGTCGACTGGCGCGCCTTGTCCGTGCGCCGTTTTTAAAAGTAGAAGCGACGAAATTTACGGAGGTCGGCTATGTCGGCCGAGATGTCGAGTCGATTGTGCGGGACCTTGTGGAAACTGCTGTGCGAATGGTGCGTCAGCAAAAAATAGAGGAAGTCCAAGAGAAGGCGGAGGAGAATGCAGAGGAGCGGCTCATTGATGTCTTTGTTCCGGTTCAGAAGAAGTCCGGTAATCCGCTCGGAAGTCTCTTTTCATCGGAACAGGAAGAAAAGATCGAGGCACAGGAGCCTCCCAAATATCAGGCCGGTCGTGAATGGGTACGTAAGCGTCTGCGCAGCGGAGAGCTGGAGGATGACCTGATCGAGATTGATGTAGAGGAATCTGCCCGCCCGATGGGTGGAATGTTTGCCGGATCATCTCTTGAAAGCATGAGTGATAATCTGCAGTCCATGATCGGAAAGCTCGTTCCGAAACGTCATCGAAAGCGTAAGGTTACTGTCAATCAGGCCCGCAAAATCTTTGCAGCAGAGGAAGCAGACAAACTCGTCGACATGGATGTCGTTGCCGAGGAGGCGGTGCGCGCTGCAGAGTATAGCGGTATTGTATTTTTGGATGAGATCGACAAGGTTGCTGTCAGCAGCGGACACAGTGCAGGGGCGGATATCTCGCGCGAAGGTGTGCAGCGCGACATCCTGCCCATTGTAGAAGGATCTACGGTGGTGACAAAGTATGGTCCCGTGAAAACCGACTACATCCTCTTCATCGCAGCCGGAGCGTTTCATATCGCAAAGCCGTCAGATCTTATTCCCGAACTGCAGGGGCGCTTTCCCATCCGAGTAGAACTGAAATCTCTCGTCAAAGAGGATTTTGAGCGCATCCTTACAGAGCCGAAGAACGCGCTGATCAAGCAGTACAGTGCGCTTCTCGGGGTGGAAGGCGTATCTCTTCACTTTGAGGAGGCTGCAGTCGGGCATCTTGCCGCGCTGGCAGAAACAGTCAATGAACAAACAGAGGATATCGGCGCGCGGCGTCTTTATACACTGCTTGAAAAACTCCTTGAAGAGATTTCCTTTAATGCGCCGGATCTCAAAGAAAAAGAGATTGTCATAGACAGTGCATATGTGGATCGCTGCCTTGCCGATATTGCCGGCGATCACGATGTGTCACGCTTCATTTTGTAAACGCATAAACGCAGACGGTTCGGGGAATAATCATGAATCCCGGGCCGTTTTTGCTATTGCCTAAGTTTCTTTTTTATGCGATAATCCATAACAAGAGCATATGGATATCGGAGGTGGAGACGGAGATGGACGAACAGGGCGGACTTTTTGAACGCACGGCATATCAGCCCTTAGCAGAACGTGTTCGCCCACAGTCGCTCGAAGAGTTTGTCGGGCAGGAACATCTCTTGGGGAGTGGAAAGGTGCTCCGCCGCCTTATCGAAAGTGACCATATCACCTCCATGATTTTTTGGGGGCCGCCGGGAGTTGGTAAAACGACACTTGCGCAAATTATTGCAGCGCAGACCAAAGCAAAATTCATTACCTTTTCTGCGGTGACGAGTGGGATCAAGGATATTCGTACAGTCATGCAGGAGGCCGATCGCCGCCGTATCTACGGAGACCGGATCATTGTTTTCGTAGATGAGATACATCGCTTTAATAAGGCTCAGCAGGATGCCTTTCTTCCGTTTGTCGAAAAAGGGAGTATTGTTCTCATTGGCGCGACGACAGAGAATCCTTCTTTTGAAATCAACAGCGCCCTTTTGTCACGCTGTCGTGTTTTTGTCCTTCAGGGCTTGACAATCGATGATATCAAGCGCCTGCTGCAGCATGCACTTTCTTCGGACCGTGAACTTAGGGCACTTCGGATTCATCTTTCCAATGAGGGGATTGCAGCGATTGCCGCCTTTGCCAACGGTGACGCGCGAAGCGCCCTGTCAACGCTTGAGATGCTGATTCTGAACGCAGATGAAAGAGACGGCGAGATCTATGTGACGGAAGAGAATCTCGCACAGTGCATCACACGAAAATCGCTGCTCTACGACAAGAGCGGAGAGGAGCATTATAATCTGATCTCCGCCCTGCATAAATCTATGCGCAACTCTGATCCAGATGCTGCAGTCTACTGGCTTGCCCGGATGCTTGAGGCAGGTGAGGATCCTCTCTATGTTGCGCGGCGCGTAACTCGATTTGCTGCCGAGGATGTGGGACTTGCAGATCCGCGGGCACTTGAGATTGCCGTTGCGGCATATCAAGCATGCCATTACATCGGTTTTCCGGAGTGCAATGTCCACCTCACAGAAGCCGTGATCTATCTTTCTTTGGCGCCGAAATCGAATGCCATGGAGACGGCGTATCTGTCGGCAGCTGCAGATGCACGAAACATGCTTGCGGAACCTGTTCCGCTTGTGATCCGGAATGCGCCCACGAAGCTCATGAAAGAACTTGACTACGGCAGAGGTTATCAATATGCTCATGATGCTGCTGAACGTATAACAAATATGCAGTGCCTCCCAGATTCACTCGTTGGGAGATCTTATTATCATCCCACAGAACAAGGGCTGGAAGCGCGTTTCCGTGAACGCCTGGATTGGATAAAAAAATGGAAGATGGAACATTCATCCAAATAATTAAAAATCGAAATAACATATAAACGACTGTAAAGCGAGATATGTGGTGCATATTTGTATCTGTCACATAGAGAAAGGAAGGAACTTCGGCATTGGATGGGAAGCTGAAATTATATGGGTTTAACAATCTCACAAAAGCGTTAAGCTTCAATATCTACGATATATGCTATGCAAAATCAGCGCGTGAGCAGCGAGATTATATCAAGTACATTGATGAACAATATAATTCGGATCGTCTCACTAAAATTCTTTCGCAGGTAACCGATATGATCGGCGCACGAATTCTCAACATTGCGAAGCAGGATTATGAACCGCAGGGGGCAAGCGTCACAATGCTGGTCGCCGAGGAGGCAGCAGTAGTTTCAGGAAGCAAGACTCCTGTGAAAACGGAAACTGTGTCACCAGAGACGATTTTGGCGCATCTCGATAAAAGTCATGTGACCGTACACACGTATCCGGAATATCATCCCGATACAAGCATTGCGACCTTTCGCGTAGATATTGACGTTGCTACCTGCGGAGAGATCACACCGCTGCAAACGCTTGACTATCTCATCAGTCAGTTCGATTCGGATATCATTACAATGGACTATCGAGTGCGTGGTTTCACCCGGGATCTTCAGGGGCGGAAGCTGTTTATGGACAGTAAAATGACCTCCATTCAGGAATTCATCAAACAAGAGACTTTGGATGAATATGATGCCGTGGACATCAATCTTTATCAGGCAAGTCTTTTTCATACCCGTATGCTGATTAAGGAGCCGCAGCTCCAGAACTATCTCTTTAATACCGATGCTGATGAGATACCGCCAAAAACGCGGCTCCTAATCAGCACCAGTCTGCGTCGTGAAATGATTGAGATCTTCAGCGGAAGGAATGTCTACTAGGAGTCAGTCTTATGCCAATGTTCAAGAAGTCGCTTATCATCCTTCTTGTTCTTGCTCTTGCGACGCTCTGCGGAACAATGTACGGCTATTATACGCAGCAGGAGACCATCGTGCTGGATGAGGGAACGAGCGCCAAAGCAGAAACGCCGCGTACAATTATTGTCTATGTGACAGGGGAAGTGAAAAAGCCAGGATTGGTTTCTCTGACCGAAGGTCAGCGTGTTGCTGATGCTGTGAACGCCGTCGGCGGCGTCATCGAAACAGCGGATATCGACCGCGTCAATATGGCGGCACTTTTAGAGGACGGTATGCAAATACGCGTACCGGAGCGTCTTGCCGGATCGGCTGAGGGCGCCAAAGCTCCGATTGCGGGGAAGAATGCTGAGAAACAGATTAATCTCAATACGGCGAGTGAGAAAGAGCTGCAGGAGCTCCCCGGAATCGGTCCTGCGATGTCTGCACGCATTATTGAATATCGCGAAACGAATGGTCCTTTTCAAAAGATTGAAGACATCAAAAAGGTGCGCGGCATCGGCAATGCAAAATTTGAAAAACTGAAAGATCAGGTGACCATATGAAGGTGGGGCAGTATCAACTCTTCTTTCTCATAGGGTTGCTCATGGCGTTTTGTCTCGGCATTACATGCAGTGCATGGTGGAATATCTCGTTCTCCGCATGCCTGCCGCACTTCATTATTCTTCTGCTCGTTTTTTCCACTGCCTCCGGCATCCTTGCTCTCAAACAGCATGAGTATACATGGATTGCCTTTGCGGGGCTTTTTTTCATGTTGGGAGCATTTCGATTTGCTGCGGCTTATGAGCTTCCGGCACAGGATATCTCACATGAGCTGCAAAATAATATTTCCATTGTAGGGAGCATCTTGGATGCACCTCGAATTACCGTGGATGCAGATGGTGTGCAGCATATAAGATATACAGTATCTGTACATGGAGTTCGACAGGGGAAGGAAGAACATTCTCGAAGCGGAAAACTTTTTATTTATACAAGAGGCGCCGATCAAGACCTTTCGGAAATAGGGAATATCGGAGATGAGCTCAGAGCAGACGGAAAAGTTCGCCGCCCGCACGGCTATCAGAACCCGGGTCAGATCGACACAGCGTTTCTTCTTCGGACACAGGGGATAACGGCATCCCTCTCTGCGAAGAAAAACAGCGTATCGATTACACCAAATGGAGATATATCTTATCAGCAGCAATTCATGCGTTGGGCCGCGGAATTGCGTGCGCACTATCTTGAGCGTATGTCCGCAATCATGCCGCGCACAGATGCTGCGGCAATCTTTGCGATGCTATTCGGCGGCTATGAGGGAATTCGTCCTGAGCTTCTCGAGTCATTTACAACGACCGGAATTGTGCATATTCTCTCCGTTTCCGGCTCTCATATCAGTCTTCTCGCTGCCGTTATCGCTTGGCTCGCAGCATTTTTTCGGCTGCCCAAATGGATCGGCGCCGCTGCGGTTATTTCTGCTGTTGTTGTCTATGTTATTCTTGCGGGGGGTGTTCCCCCTGCTGTACGCTCAGGAATTATGGGCGGTGTTGCTTTTCTCGGGCTTGTGCTTGGGAGAGAGAAAGATGCGCAGTACCTTCTGATTGTAACCGGACTTTTTATGCTCATTATTTCACCGCTTCTCTTCTTTCATATCAGTTTTCAGCTGTCTTTCTTAGCGACTGCCGGTTTGCTTTTTTTAGCGCCTCTTTTGAATCGATGGATGAAACGTTTGTCGCATGTGCTTGCAGGAAGCCTCTCTATCACGATTTCTGCACAGCTCGCTGCTTTGCCGATACTCGCATGGCATTTTAACCAAGTATCTTTTTCCTCGTTGTTTTCGAACTTATTTGTTGTTCCTCTGGTTGAACTCATTATTATTCTTGGGCTAGCCGGCGGGCTGGCAGCATTTATTGTACCGATCCTCGGCAATATCGTTTTTTCCTTTGACAGTATATTGCTTGGTGCTGTATTTGAAATGACACGGGCACTGGCTGCGCTTCCGTTTTCCAAAATATGGCTGCCGTCGATGGGGATTCTGCCGGGAATTTGTTATTACATACTGCTTGTATTTATATGTATGCCGAAAGAATACCGCACACGGATATATTCGGTTTTCAAGGAGTACCGACAAGCAATTGGGATCGCATGCTGTGTACTTTTGATCTCCGTGGTTTTTTGGCGTGCGTTACTTCCGAATGAGATGGAAGTACATTTTATTGATGTCGGTCAGGGGGATTGTGCTCTTGTTTTGACACCGCATGGACATGCCATGTTTTTTGATACCGGGGGAACAAAAGATGGTTCGTTTGATATTGGTGCCCGGGTTGATATTCCATATCTTTTGCACTATGGAATCCGTGAGGTAGACTATATTTTTCTTTCCCATGCGCATGAAGATCATGCAGCAGGTGCAGGGGCCATCCTCTCTCGCATTCCGGTAAAACATGTTTATACGGCGGATGAAGGAAGGGCTGTATATGCAAGAAGCATGCGGTTCGGAGACAATAATCCGCTCCTCTCGAAGATGAGCAGAGCCGTGGCAGGTCAGACGATTGTTATTGATGGTGTCAGCGTAGATATCTTGTATGCGCCGCCCTATGATAAAATGGACAGCGCAACGGGAAATGAAGTGTCCAATGTCTATCGTGTGCGTTACGGGAATTGCTCTTTTCTCTTTACCGGCGATCTTATCAAAGAACATGAGGAGAAAATGATTTCGATGTTGGGAGACCTTCATGCAACAGTTGTCAAGGTGCCGCATCATGGCTCGGATACATCCAGCTCGGAGGATTTTGTCGCGGCCACAAGCCCCCTCTATGCTGTTTACTGTGTCGGTGCAGATAACAGCTTCGGGCATCCGCGCAGCTCCGTTGTTGAGCGCTATGAGCGAAACGGGGCAAAGACGCTTCGTACAGATCGAGATGGCGCCATTGTCTTTCGTACGGATGGAAATCGTTTGACTGTCCATACATTCGCCGAAGGAAAAATTTTTGGGGACTAATTGCACGGGATGGCTACTTCCCTTATAATATGAAAACAGGTACAGTATATGGAATGAGGACATTATGGACATTCGCGGCGTAGTATTTGATGTCGATGATACCTTATATGATATGGCACAGCCCTTTTTCAGTGCATATCATGCGATCTATGGGGCAAAGCATCATTTGCCGATGCAGAAGCTTTTTCTTTCCTTTCGTCGTTACAGTGATGAAAAATTTGTGGATTCGCAAATGGGGAAGATGACAATGGACGCTTTATATATTTATCGCATACGTATGGCTTTGCGCGATTACTGCGTTGAAACAACAGATGCAGAGGCCATGGAATTCCAACGTTTCTATATGGGATTGCAGTATCAAATAAAACTATCTTCGGGTATGACAAGTTTTCTTGATAAACTCAGGAAACATGCGGAAATCGGCGTTATTACCAACGGAGAATCCAAGCATCAGCGAAGAAAAATACATTCTCTCGATATATCTCCGTGGGTGTCGGAGGAGCGGATCATTGTTTCCGGAGATTATGCGTTTCGCAAACCGGATGTTCGGATTTTTCGCGAGATGGAACGCCGTTTAAATCTCGCGTCGGAACATCTTCTCTACATTGGAGATGCTTTTGACCTCGATATTGCAGGAGCGCAGGGGGCAGGGTGGAAGTCGATATGGTTCAATCATCGCCGACGAAATCGGCCCGATGGCGAACAAATTTATCCGTATGCTGAAGCGCATACGGAGGAGGAACTTTTCACAGCTGTTATGCCGATGGTCGAAAAATAAATACTTGATTTTTAGGTTAAAAGTTGATAGAATACATATCGTTGTCGGGATGTGGCACAGTTTGGTAGCGCGCATCGTTCGGGACGATGAGGCCGCAGGTTCGAATCCTGTCATCCCGACCATTTTGTTCGACATACAAAGACCAGCCGAGGGGCGGGTCTTTTTCTGTTTTCAAACGACTGCGAGGGCTCTTATGACATCTGAAGAAAAGAATTGTGCCGAAGAATTGATTGCATTCATTGATGCGGCAACATCGCCCTATCATGTAGTGGACAGCAGTGATGGAGAATTTTTACCGCCTAATAAAATGAACGGGGAAGATCTGCATCCGGGACAAAGTTACTGTTTTTCATTATTCAATACGGGAGCTGTCGTTGTTTCGATTGGAGAAAATCCCCGCGGGCCGCTTCGCATTGCATGCGCCCATACGGATTTTCCATGCCTTCGTATTAAGCCCAATCCCGTACTTAAAGAACATGGATATGGTAAGCTGAATGCTGAGGTATATGGCGGAATGATCCGCAATACATGGCTGGATCGTCCGCTCTCCCTCGCCGGGGCAGTTTCGCTGCGCGGAACCGACCCATTTGCGCCGCGGCTGAGGCTCGTGGATTTTCGCCGCCCGCTCATGATTGTTCCAAATCTCGCGATCCACATGAATCGTAAGGTGAATGAAGGAGTCGAGTTAAAGCCGCAAAAGGACCTTCTTCCCATCTTCTTTCAAAGCAACAGCAGCGACACCGATGATTCGAAGAAATTGCTTTCTCTGCTCGCAGATGAATTGGGGGTTCTGACAGAGGATATTCTCTCTTATGATCTGAATGCCTACCCGTGTGAGCGCGGATGCATGCTGGGCTGCGACGATGTATTTCTCTCGGCGCCGCGTCTCGATAACCTGTCATCGGTCAAGGCATGCCTGGATGCAGCCAATGCGTGGAAAGGTACAGACGGCATCCGCATTGTTGCGCTCTTTGACAATGAAGAAGTGGGCAGCAGGACGAAGCAGGGGGCTGGATCGACCGTTTTATCCATGATCATGGAGCGTATCTATATGGCGCTTGGCTTTTCTCGAGACGAATATCTGCATCAGATTTTGGACGGATTCTGTTTCTCAGTGGATGTTGCTCACGCGCTGCACCCCAATGCACCGGAGAAAGCAGATCCGACCAATCAGCCGCTTCTGGGCGGAGGTATTGTTCTGAAGGTGGCAGCAAACCAGTCCTATGCCGGAGATCCGGAAGCTTATGCTGTAGCCGCAGATCTGTGCGAAAGGGAAGATATTCCTTATCAGGTCTTTGCAAATCATTCGGATGCACTGGGAGGAGCAACGCTTGGCTCCATTCTCTCCACACAAATCCCCATGCGAACAATGGATATCGGCGTTCCTGTTCTAGGCATGCATTCGGCCAGGGAAACGATGGGCACTAGGGATCAAATGTCTCTTTCTCGTTTCCTTATATCTTTTTTCTCTGCTTGAGAAAGACATCTATAATAAAGCGTGCTATAATAAGGCACATTGAGCAGAAAGAGGGAGTTTTCTTGCGTGCCGTAGTTACACGAGTGAAAGAAGCGTCCGTTCGAATCGATGGAATCATATGCGGTCAGATCTGCGCGGGTTATCTTATTTTACTTGGTATTGCGCCGAAGGATACCGATGCCGATGCGGTACATCTGGCAGAGAAAATCGTGCATCTTCGCATATTTTCTGACGAGAGAGGAAAAATGAATCGCTCGCTTGCCGAAGTAAACGGTCGTGTTCTAGTGGTCTCGCAATTTACGCTTTTTGCAGATCTAAAAAAAAGAAGACCCGGCTTCTCCAAGGCGGCAAAGCAAGACCATGCAAGTCTTTTGTATGAGAAATTCATGAAGCAGCTCACCGAGCGCGGTGTTCATGTTGAACACGGAGAGTTTGGCGCCGATATGCAGGTGTTTTCTATTAATGACGGTCCTGTAACTCTTATTTTTGATACGGCCAAGGTATGAGAAAAATGAAAAAAGATTTACTCAAAAAATATGCATCTCTGGTTGTTCGTGTCGGCATGAATTTACAGGAGAATCAGCCCCTTGTTATCCACGCGCCGATCGCTTGTGCCGACTTTGTGCACATACTTGCGAAGGAGGCGTTCTGTGCAGGGGCGTATGACGTCTCCGTCAACTGGAATGATGAAGTGTTTTCACATATTCGCTATAAAAACGCGCCTCTGGAACGGTTTCGCGAATTCCCCGCATGGCGAAAACTCTTTTACGATGATCATGCAGAACGAGGGGCCGCATTCATCTCGATTTCCGCTGCGGACCCTGATATATTTTCAGATGTGGAACCGAAACGTCTCACGGAGGCGGGAGTGTCAGCAGGAAAAGCTCTTATGGAATACCGCACGCGGCTGATGAGCAATAAGAACAGTTGGTGCGTTGTATCAGTCCCCACGCCCGCATGGGCGCATAAGGTCTTTCCGGATGTTTCAGCTGATCAGGCAATGGAGCGACTATGGGCAGAAATTTTAAAAGCAGTTCGTATTTCTGCCGAGGAAGATCCCATATCTGCATGGATGAATCATATTGACCATCTGCAAAAGATTACAGAGTTTCTCAATGCGCATGACTTTGCCGAGCTTCACTATACAAATTGTCTCGGCACAGATCTCCATGTTGAATTGCCTCCGGGACATATCTGGATGGGCGGTGCTGAGCAATCAGCCGCGGGGCATCTCTTCGCTGCGAATATACCGACAGAGGAGGTATATACACTCCCGCAACGAAATGGAGTAAATGGGATCGTAGCTGCGTCGAAGCCTCTGCACTATAACGGAACCTTAATCCATGATTTTACGCTTACCTTTCGTGATGGAAAAGTGGTGGATTACACAGCCCGAAAGGGAGGAGAGCAGCTGAAGGAACTCTTGGAAACAGATGAAGGGGCGTCCTTTCTTGGCGAAGTGGCCTTAGTACCGCATACATCTCCTATTTCACAAAGCGGTATTCTCTTTTACAATACCCTCTTTGATGAGAATGCATCCTGTCATCTTGCTCTTGGCAAAGCTTATCCGACTTGCATGCAAAATGGAGAAAACATGACCGAGGATGAATTGCGTCGGCATGGCGTAAATCATTCATTGGTTCACGAGGATTTTATGATTGGGACAGCGGATATGTCCGTCATTGGACGAATGCGTTCCGGCAACAGCATTCCCGTCATAGAAAATGGGGACTTTTCCTTTTAATATTTTGAGGTAGAGACTATGCAGAGATATTTTCTTCGTATCGGCTTCCTTATTGTGGTACTTTTCCTTTCATTGGCGTGTTTTTCACATGTATTTGCCTCCGGGAAGATCAAGGCAGAAGATTTTTTATATCATAAAATCTCATTGGGAGATCCTGAAGCGAATATTCAAAAACAATGGGGAGAGCCTGATTTTGAAAATACGCAGTCAATCTGGGGAATCCATCTCAAAACTTTTACTTACGGGGACATTGTTGTATCGACCTCCATTGCGAGCGGAAAAGTTGTTGACATCAATCTCATCGGCGATAATTATCAGCTTCGAAAAAACGTGCGTTATGGCACAACAAGCAGTTATCTTCTCAATGTATACGGGAAAGCTTCGCGCCAATTCTTAGATGATCGTACCTGCTATATCTATGCGCATCCGGCACACCCGCACCGGCATCTGATTCTGAACATAGATTCAGAAAACGGTTCTCTGGTGTCTGCGCGGATTACCATGCTTCCGCTCACGGATGAGGAGGCCGACGAAATGGCTTTATCGGACGATGATTCCTTTGTTGAGCTCGATCTGAATAGAGGATTGATCAGTACAAAGGAAATTGACATATCAGCTCTTCCGAAAGGCGAAAACGCCAAGCTTGGAGGCTATGGGAAATGATGCATAATCTGCATATGCGGGTCCTGGGACATCGTGTCATGCGCTATACTGGAATGACTCTCGGATGCCTCATTGCAAGCTGTGCGATTAACCTATTTTTGATACCAGCGCATCTTCTGACCGGAGGCGCAACCGGTATTGCCATGATTGTTTATTATCTTTTCGGTCTTCCCATCGGTCTTCAGACCTTCATTTATAATATTCCTCTCCTTTTTATGGCATGGAAATTAATGGGACGGACCTATACAATAGATATTATCATAGGAACGGCCATTTTTTCCTTTTTCCTCGATCTAACCCGTCCGCTTAATGCGTATGCACCTGTCAGTGACATGATGCTGACGACTGTGTATGGGGGCGTATTTGCGGGCCTCGGATATGGTCTTGTATTTCGAATGAACGGCAGTACGGGAGGTTTTGATATCCTTGCTGCTATTGTTCGCAAATACTATGACCTGCATATGGGAGGCGTACTGTTTTCGCTCAACTGCCTGATTATGCTTGTTGCGGCATTTCTGTTCGGTATGGCTCCTGCAATGTTCACGCTGATCTATATGTTTATCAATGCAACTGTGATGGATAAGATCGTTGCAGGATTCAACCACCGCAAAGCCGTTTTGATTGTTTCGGATAAACATCAGGGAATTGCTGCAGCAATCATCGACCAAATGCACCGCGGCGTAACATTTTTACATGGGCAGGGGGCATATACGCGCCGTGAGCGTAATGTGGTCTTTGTCGCCGTCGGGACGACACAGGTGGGAAAGCTGAAATTCATTGTCCACAATGTAGATCCGCATGCCTTTGTCATCATAATGTCTGCTAATGAAGTCATGGGACGTGGATTTGGGCGCATTAATCAAAATGATGCTTCGGCATCGGATGATAATTTCGATGATGAAACAGAGAGGAGATGACATATATCACAATGGAAGCAACATATTTGCTGAACAGCGGTTTTTTAGTTCGTGTCCATGATGTTCTGCTTGTTTTTGATGCATTTGACGACCCTGCAGATGTGCTTTCCCGCACATTGGAAGAAGAGATATATACAAGGCTTTATTTTTTTGTGTCCCACGCACATTTTGATCATTTTAATCCGGAGATTGGCAAATTTGCATCGAAGGCAACGCGCTATATCCTGAGTGAAGATATTCGCGCACATGGAGAATCCGGTCGTATCCCTAGTGATCAGATAAGCTGGATGGGGACATATGACTCTTGGCAGGATGACAGAATAACAGTGACATCCTTTTCATCGACAGATGAAGGAACTTCCTTTTTGGCAGATGTGAACGAACAGAAGATCTTTCATGCCGGAGATTTTAACTGGTGGGATTGGACAGGGGATACAGCAGAGAACCGAAAACTCGCAGAAAATGCTTTTCGTAAGCAAATGAAACATCTTGCGGGACGCAGTTTTGACCTTGCCTTTTTCCCTGTAGATGGCCGTCTCGGACCATCTATGGAGCGCGGAGCAAAGGTTTTCTGCGAACAAACGTATCCGAAGGCCCTCGTCAGCATGCACTCTGTCGGTTATCCCGCATGGCAGCCGTCGATCGGGTTTTTCTCAGAGGGACATGAAATTCCTATATGGTCGCCGTGCATCGCTGGGGAACACCATACTTTTTGAAATTTATGTTGAAATATGGGAGGGCTTTCGGTAGAATGGGGAAGAAATTTTATATCCTTATGCTATGTTTAGCTGCCGCCGCTGTCACTACATTCTTTGCGGCGTACAGCGGAATTGCAGGAATGTCATTCAATACGCTGTTGGATCAGCAAAAAGGAGAGAATAGAACCGTGGCAAATCGTATTGCAGTATTTACAACGAATAAGGGAACTTTTGAGGTTGAACTATTCGAAGATAAGGTGCCCATTACGACAAAGAATTTTATCGACCTTTCTGAAAAGGGATTTTATGACGGCCTCATCTTCCATCGCGTCATTGACGGATTTATGATTCAAGGCGGTGATCCGAAAGGGAATGGGACCGGCGGTCCCGGCTATACTATTCCGGATGAGTTCGACCCGACGCTTAAACACAACGGGGAAGGAATTCTCTCCATGGCAAATGCCGGGCCGAATACCGGCGGCAGTCAGTTCTTCATTACGCTCGCCGCGACGCCGTGGTTGGATAACCATCATGCAGTCTTTGGAAAAGTCATTGATGGCATGGATGTCGTACGTGATATAGGACATACGAAGACAGAATACGGTGATCGACCGATACATGATGTTGTGATTGAGAAGATTACCATCAAAGACGCAACAGAATGAACTACGCATATCTTTTATTGTGTGCGGATGGAAGTCTGTATGCCGGCTGGACAAATGATCTCAGACGGCGCCTCCATGCCCACAATGAAGGAAATGGCGCGAAATACACGCGTTCCCGCAGACCGGTTCGCCTCGTTTATGCTGAGTCTTTCGATACAAAAGAGGAAGCGCAAAAAAGAGAGTGTCAGATTAAAAAAATGCGGCGCATCCAGAGATTGGCGCTGATCCAATCAGGGATGGAACATGAGGCGTTGACCGCGTTGTTGGAAGATATTAATAAAAAAGAACAATAAAGGAGAGTATTATTTCATGACAGAGAAAAAGGTCATGCTGACCGAGGATGGCTATAATAAATTGGTGGAAAAGCTCGACTATCTCAAGAGTGTTCGACGCATAGAAGTTGCCGAGCGTCTGAAAGCTGCGATCGCGCTCGGCGATCTTTCGGAAAACTCTGAATACGATGATGCAAAAAATGAACAAGCCTTTCTCGAAGGTGAGATTCAGGAGCTCGAAACAAAGATCAGAAACTCTGATATCATCAAAGCAGGAGACGGAAAAAGCGTTACTATGGGCAGCCGTGTAAAGGTGAAAGATCTGGAATTCGATGAAGAGGAGACCTTTTTGATTGTCGGCTCTACGGAAGCTGATCCTGATGAGGGGAAGATCTCGAACGAATCGCCTCTCGGGATGGCTCTTCTGGGGCAGAAGATTAACCGGGTGATCAAAGTCAATGCACCTGCGGGCATCATCCAGTACAAGATCATTGACATTAAAAAGTGAGAGGAGAACCGATGGTTGAGGAAAAGGAAATCGTGTCTTGTCCGCCAGAGCAGGATCTCAATGAGATGATGCGTGTCCGACGTGAAAAAATGGACGCATTTCGCTCCATAGGGGTTGCTCCGTTTGGGCATCGTTTCGAAGTCACGGACTACGCAGCGGATCTGAAGGAAAAATACGATTCCCTCGCAGAAGATGAAGAAGGAAAAGAAGTTTATATTGCAGGACGCCTTATGGCGATACGGGGACACGGCAAAGCGTCCTTTTCTACGCTCAATGATCGTACGGGAAACATACAGGTATATTTCAAACTGGATGTGCTGGGCGAGCAAAAATACAAAGAGGAATTCAAACGCCTTGATATTGGCGACATCATCGGAATTCGCGGAGTTGTATTTAAAACGAGGCGCGGAGAGATCACTGTCCGTGTCGAGGATTTTAACCTGCTCTCAAAAGCGCTTCGGCCACTGCCTGAGAAATTCCACGGATTAAAGGATGTAGATACACGCTATCGTCAGCGTTATATTGATCTTATGGTCAATTATGAGGTCCGTGATACTTTCCGCAAAAGGACAAGGATCATACAGTCCATTCGTCGCTATCTCGATGAGCGCGATTTCCTCGAGGTGGAGACGCCGGTGCTTTCGACGATTGCCGGCGGAGCGGCGGCACGTCCCTTCATAACACATCACAACGCGCTTGACATTGATCTCTATCTCCGTATAGCAACGGAGCTTAATCTCAAGAGGCTGATTGTCGGCGGATTGGATCGTGTCTATGAGATGGGGCGTATTTTCCGCAACGAAGGGATGGACGTACGACATAATCCTGAGTTTACTACCATTGAGATCTATCAGGCCTTTGCCGACTATCGTGATCTTATGGAAATCACGGAGGGAATTGTCCGCCACGCTGCTAAGAGTGTCCTTGGGACGACGCAGATTGCATACCAAGGAGTTAACATTGATCTGGACAATGTCCGTACGATCAGCATGAACGATTCCGTACGCGAAGCAACGGGGAAAGACTTCCTCTCTTGTCAGACCGTTGACGAGGCACGCGCGATGGCGCGTGCGATTGGCGTGCCTTTCGAGGAACGTTACGGCATCGGCGGCATTCTCAATGCCGCCTTTGAGGAAAAAGTAGAAGAGACACTGATGCAGCCTACCTTTATCACAGGGCATCCAACCGAGATCTCACCGCTTGCCAAGCGCAATCCGGATGATCCGCGCATCACGGATCGCTTTGAGTTCTTTGTTTACGGCCGTGAACTTGCCAATGGCTTTACGGAGCTCAATGATCCTATCGATCAGGAGCAGCGTTTTCTGGAGCAGCTTGAGCAGAGACAAGCAGGCGATGCCGAGGCACACGTTATGGATCGGGATTATATTACAGCACTCGAATACGGGCTTCCTCCGACAGGCGGACTTGGTATCGGCGTTGATCGACTCGTGATGCTGCTGACAGACAGCCCGTCGATTCGCGATGTTTTGCTCTTCCCAACAATGAAACCTCTTGCAGAGTAAGACCGAAAAATGCCTTGACAAATTCTTAGATTATCGCATATACTTGTCGAGGCTCATGGGTAGGTGGCCGAGCGGTTAAAGGCAACAGACTGTAAATCTGTCATCTTCGGATTACGATGGTTCGAATCCATCCCTGCCCACCATCGGCGGCATAGCTCAGTTGGCTAGAGCATGCGGTTCATACCCGCAGTGTCCGGAGTTCAAATCTCTGTGCCGCCACCATACGATCTTTAAAAACTCAGTCCATTTAACGGGTAGGGGCTGAGTTTTTGTATGTAAAAATAATGTGATAATGTTATATTATAACAAAAAGGAATTATTTTCTATGAAATATTGAATAATTCATTACAACACAATTGCTTTTTCTAAATGAGAATGCTATAATATTTCCATAGTTGCAGTTTATTGGTATATTCTGTTTCACATTGTGTTACTTATCGTCGAAAATGGGTTGCGAGACGCTCTTTAAGGAGGAAATACGGATGAAGGTAACTGTTGTTGGCGCAGGCAATGTAGGTGCTACGGTGGCAAATGTCATCGCCCTCAAGAAATTTGCGAGCGAAGTTGTTCTCATTGACATTAAAGAAGGTGTTTCCGAAGGAAAAGCAATGGACATGATGCAGTCTGCACATGCCCTTGGTTATGATACGACCGTGGTTGGCGTTACGAACGACTATGCAGCTACGGCAAACTCTGATGTCGTCGTTGTTACCTCCGGTTTGCCGCGTAAACCCGGAATGACCCGTGAAGAGCTTGTCGGAGTTAACGCAAAGATTGTAAAGAGTGTTGTAGAGCAAGCACTTAAGTATTCTCCAAACACAATTTTCATTATTATCTCCAATCCGATGGATGCGATGACCTATCTGACACTGAAATCGACTGGACTTCCCCGCAATCGCGTCATTGGTATGGGCGGAATGCTTGACAGCAGCCGATTCCGTTATTATCTTTCTGAGGCGCTCAATAAAGCAGGGCATCCTGCAACACCGACAGACATTGATGGTATGGTCATCGGCGGACACAATGACAAGACGATGGTTCCCCTCGTCAGCATTGCAACGCTTCGCGGCATTCCCGTCACGCAAATGCTCTCGAAGGAAGCTCTTGATGATGTCGTACAAAAAACGAAGGTTGGCGGCGCTACGTTGACGGGACTTCTTGGAACGTCTGCATGGTACGCGCCGGGAGCCTCTGCAGCAGCCTTGGTCGAGGCAATCGCACTTGATGCTAAGAAAATTATTCCGTGTTGCGTTTATCTCGAAGGTGAGTACGGAGAGAAGGAACTCTGCGTCGGTGTTCCCATTGTTCTTGGTAAGAACGGCTTTGAAAAGGTTGTCAATGTAAAACTTGAAGGCGAAGAGAAAGCAAAGTTTGACGAGAGTGTTCGGGCGGCACGCGAAGTCAATGATCAGCTTAGCGAGGCGCTGAAGTAATCTGCTTATTAAATAGAAGGAAAGGGCTTTGCGGAAATGCAAGGCTTTTTCATTTGCTTGAGCCCGGATTTCCCTATAAATCGGATGTAAAGTCCTTGACAGAGGTGTTGTATTTCCACTATAATAGCACTGCGCTTCACGCGCATATCCGACTCACTAGCTCAACTGGCAGAGCAACTGACTCTTAATCAGTAGGTTCACGGTTCGATTCCGTGGTGGGTCACCATGCATTTAATCCGCCAAGACGGTTTTGGAGAAAGCAGGTTGGAGCAGCTTCAGCCTGCTTTTCGTATATTCTGGGATGATTATGGGAGATATATCTTTGAATATCCTAATATTAAATGATGATGGCATTGCAGCAGAGGGACTACGGACGCTCGCGAAGCATCTTGCCCGAAGACATTGCGTTACGGTTGCTGCGCCGATGCATCAGCAGAGCGGCACATCGCACGCATTGACGATCGGCAGCGCAATTGAAGTGCGTTCCGATAAGACATTCGATGAGGTGTATGATATTGCAGCTTGGGCGATTGACGGCACGCCGGCAGATTGCGCAAAGCTCTATTTGGATGCGATTGCGGAAGAGTTGCCTGATGTTGTCCTCGCCGGCATTAATCATGGCTCAAATCTTGGTACAGATGTGATATATTCCGGCACAATCGGAGCGGCATTTGAGGGATTCTTTCACGGAATTCCATCATTTGCGCTCTCTCGGACAGAAGATAGCCGTATTTCTTTTTCCGAGGCGTCTGCTTGCTTTGAGCCGTTTATGGAAAAGGTCATGACGTTGAATGAGAAGCCCTTTCTGCTCAATGTCAATTTTCCCAAAGAGTTTGCCGGAGATACCCCTCGATTCATCTCCTGCCGCCAAGGCGGACGCGACTATATCAATGCCTTTGAAAGGATTGAGGAAAATGGACGTATACATTATAAAGTAGCAGGGGAGATATCCGATACAGATAAAGGTGCGGGAACTGACATTTATGCAGTAGAACACGGACTCATCTCTGTTACGCCGGTCGGAATTGATATGACGGACTATCCTTTGCTTGAAAAATTAGGAAAATCCGTATGACAGAGGAGGCATCCGTTGATAATCACTATAAAGAGAAGGGATCCTGTCGACTCCTCTTTTTTTTTGAGAGCATTTGGGGTATAATAACGAATATGAATAATATTCACGTTTTGTTCGGGGGGGAGTCTGCGTGCTGTATCCGCTGAATATTGATCTGAGTGGACGGACGATCATTGTTGTCGGCGGCGGTAAAGTTGCAGAGCGCAAGGTATGCGGTATCCTAGCTGCGGGTGCGGATGTATCTGTGCGTGTGATTGCACCTGATATATCGGCGCGACTCCGAGCGTTGGCGCGTACAGGTAAAATTGCATGGATGAAAGAAAGCTATTCGTATCGTATGCTCGAAGGGGCTTTTCTTGTCTATGCGGCGACAGATAAGCGAGAGATCAATGCATCAGTGGCTGCTGAAGCAAAAGAATGCGGAATTTTAGTCAATATTGCCGATGATCCGTATGGCTCTTCGTTTCAGATTCCCTCCTCAGTTCGTCGCGGAGATCTCTTGCTGACCGCATCGACAGGCGGCGGGAGTCCTGCACTGGCACGCAGTATACGAATGGAGCTTGAGCAACTCTATCCAGCGGCTTTTGGACTGTGGCTGAAGCGTGTCGTAATTCTGCGTTCGGAACTACAGGCGATGCTTCCAATCGGTAAAGACCGCCGCTTGTATTGGCGCATGGCACTGCGCCCTGATATTTTGGCAATGGTTCGCAATGGAGAGTTAGAGAAAGCGGAGGTTGAATTACGAAATGCAGCTCTTGATATTGGGGCTCAATCATCGGACGGCTCCGGTTGATGTACGTGAGTGGGTTTCATTTTCTCGCGAGGAACTGCGTTCTGGCCTGCTGAGTTTGGGGGAATATGACGGACTGAGCGGTTTGGTCGTGCTTTCCACCTGTAATCGAACGGAACTCTATGCTGTTGCAGATGATTATGAGCAAGGAATGAAAGCCCTAAGGCAGTTTCTTAATGATTTGGCGCAGGGCGGAGATGATCTGGATGAGTATCTGTATACCTATGTTGATGATGCTGTCATACGCCATCTTTTCCGCGTTGCATCCAGTCTAGACTCCCTTGTCCTCGGAGAGGGGCAGATTCTGTCGCAAGTAAAAGAAGCCTATGCAATTGCCCGTGAGGCAGGAACAACGAGTACAGTGCTTAATCTGCTTTTCCATCGTGCGATTGCAACAGGAAAGCGTGTGCGCACGGAAACACGCATTGCGCATCGCTCTGTATCTGTGAGTTATGCGGCAGTGGAACTTGCCGCTGCATCGCTCGGAGGCCTTTGGGGATGCAGTGCACTGATTTTTGGTGCAGGCAAGATGGCAGAGCTGACAGCCGAGCATCTGCGCGCCCACGGGATCGAGACGATATTCGTAGCAAATCGGCATATCGAACGCGGCAAGCGTCTTGCTGAGCGTATTGGCGGCGAGGCAATCCCCTTTGATCGCGCAATGGACTACGCGTCCTGTGTTGATGTAGTCGTTACCTCGACGGGCGCTCCGCATTATGTGATCAAAGCATGGGAGGCACGCAGGTTGATGGCGCGGCGTCAGGGCCGGAGAATTTTCCTGATCGATATTGCTGTTCCGCGTGATGTAGATCCGGATGTTGCCGGAATCAAAGGGATTGAGCTCTATAATATCGATGCATTGGAAGCCGTGGTAGATGAGCACCTCAGTGAACGGCAGGCCGAGGCAGTCGAAGCTGAACGCATTGTGGATGAAGAGGTAAGTACTCTCTTGGAACGGTTCAAATATCTTTCATTTCAGCCGTTGATGGCGCTTTTGTCAGGTCGTTGTGAGCGCATACGAGAGCGCGAGATTAAGAGGGTGAGTGCAAAGCTGCCGGATCTCTCGGAGGAAGAGGAGCGGCAGGTAGAACATATGAGCCGTATGATCGTGCGCAAGATCCTTCGTATTCCGATGATGAAGCTTCGAGCATCCGCAGGGACTGCCGACGAAGCATTTTATATTGAGGCAATGCGTGCACTTTTTAAACTGGATGCAATAGGAGAAACGGGAACCAGTGAAAAACGGCATAATCAATATCGGTACGCGGGCAAGTAAACTTGCTCTGTGGCAGGCTGAATATGTAGCGGCAGAGATCGAGAGACACCATCCATCCTATCGTACAAAGCTGAAAAAAATGACGACAAAAGGGGATCGCATCCTTGACGCGCCTCTGGCTAAGATCGGAGGAAAGGGACTCTTCACGAAAGAGTTGGAGCAGGCGATGCTTGCCGGCCAAATCGACATCGCCGTGCACAGTCTAAAAGACATGCCGACGGAGATTCCGAAAGGACTGATCATCGGCGCGATTACGAAGCGGCTTGATCCGGGGGATGCATTTGTCAGTGTAAACTATACGTCAATAGAAGAACTTCCCATTGGAGCCAAGGTTGGAACATCAAGCCTTCGGAGACGCGCGCAGCTGCTCGCTGTTCGGCCGGATTTGCGGCTCCTTGATTTGCGCGGCAATGTCAATACACGGCTGGCAAAGCTCGATGCAGGAGATTTCGACGCGATTATACTAGCTGCTGCCGGATTAAAGCGTCTTGGCATAGGGAATCGAATCCGCAGTATTCTTTCACAAAGAATGATGCTTCCTGCAGTAGGACAGGGGGCGCTGGCCATTGAATGCCGTGCAGATGATACCCGGGTCCTCTCTGTGATAGATTTTCTCCATGATCATAATATGAGCGCGGCAGCGATGGCAGAACGTGCATTTCTGTGCCGTGTCGAGGGTGGATGCCAGATTCCTGTCGGCGTTTATGCAGATTTAAAGGAAGACGGGCTTCTTCATGTCGATGCAATGATCGCTTCCGTTGACGGTATCCGTGTCTGTCGTTCGCGATGCACGGGATCTGCAGAGCGGGCGGAGGAGCTGGGTATCTCTCTCGCAGAGGAATTGCTCGATGCCGGCGGTCGTGAGATTTTAAAAGAGATAGGAATTGCAGTATGAACGGAAAAGTATTTCTTGTTGGCGCGGGTCCCGGAGATCCGCGCCTTTTGACGGTCGGTGCGATGCAGTGCCTAAAGAATGCGGATGTCGTTGTCTACGATCATCTCGCGGATGAGAGCATTCTTTCTTATGCGCCTGCTTCAGCAGAAATTATCTATGTCGGAAAGCAGTCATGCAAGCATACGATGCGTCAAGAGGATATTAATCTGCTGCTTGCTGATAAAGCGGAAGAAGGCAAGACGGTTGTTCGCCTCAAAGGCGGTGATCCCTTCGTCTTCGGACGCGGCGGAGAAGAAGCACTTGTACTCTTAGAGAGAGGAATTCCCTTTGAAATTCTGCCGGGAGTGACCTCTGCGGTCAGTGTTCCAGCGTATGCAGGAATTCCTGTGACACATCGCGGAATTGCTGTATCTTTTGCAGTCGTTACCGGACATGAGGACCCGTCAAAATCGGAATCGCATATTCGATGGGAACAGCTTGCGACCGCAGTAGATACACTGATTTTCTTGATGGGCGTTGCCAATCTTCCCATAATAACGCAAAAACTCATTGAGAACGGGCGGCCCGTCAATACACCCGCAGCAATTATTCGCTGGGGGACACGGGCGGAGCAGGAGACCTATATCACGACAGTTGGCGAAGCCTCTGCGATGGTACAGCGGGAAGGAATTCGTCCGCCTGCAATCTTTATCGTGGGCGATGTGGTCAAACTGCGCGATCAGTTGCGTTGGTTTGATCGTCCGGATATTCGCCCGCTCTTTGGGAAGCGCATTCTTGTCACGCGCGCACGCGCGCAGGCCTCTGCTCTGACAGAGAAACTAAGAGAGCTCGGGGCCTCTTGTATAGAAACTCCGGTCATCCGCATCGTCCCGCCGTCGGACAGTTATGCAGCAATGGATGCAGCGATTAAGGAACTGCAGGGATATCATTGGCTGATCTTTACCAGCGTCAACGGAGTGGAACATTTCTTTGCGCGCCTGCACTACGCAGGGAAGGACACGCGTGCCCTTGGCTATGCAAAGATTGCTGCAATCGGGTCGGCAACGGCAGAGGCACTTCATTTCTTCGGGATCCTTGTTGATCTTGTGCCGAAAGAATTCCGTGCAGAGGCTGTCGTTGAAGAGATGATGCCTATTCTTCCGCTGCGTGCCCGTATTCTCCTTCCGCGTGCACATGAGGCGCGGGATATTCTCCCGGAAGCACTGCGTACACACGGTGCTGAAGTCGATGTGGTATCCGCCTATAAGACGGTGCCGGAGCTGGACGACGGAACGGAGATAGCGAAGCAATTGATGAATGGAAAAATTGATTTTGTGACGTTTACAAGCTCCTCTACCGTGAAGAATCTGGTCAAGCAGCTTGGCAATATTACACCGCTCCAGCAGGCAAAAATTGCCTGCATCGGTCCGGTTACGGCGGAGACAGCACGAAGCTTTGCACTTGAACCCGATATTATAGCAGATACATATACAATTGACGGGCTTATAGAGAGCATAAAGGAGTACGTTAAATGAATTTGATTCAGCGACCACGCCGCCTGCGTATTTCATCCGGAATACGTGACCTCGTGCGTGAGACAGAGCTCTCTCCGCGTGATTTGGTTTATCCGATTTTTGTCGTCCCCGGCGTGCATATAAAAGAAGAGATCCCAAGCATGCCTGGGTGTTTTCACTATTCTGTAGATCAGGCTGCGTTACTTGCACGGGAAATTGCAGAGCGTGGGATTCCGGCAGTTGAAGTATTTGGTCTTCCGGAGTATAAAGACGAAATCGGTTCGAGTGCATGGGATATGACCAGTCCCGTTCAGCGTGCAATTGCGGCGATTAAAGAGGCTGTTCCGGAACTCATTGTGATTGGCGATGTCTGTCTCTGTCAGTATACGAGTCACGGGCACTGTGGTGAACTTCACGACCGCTATGTGGACAACGACGCGACTCTGCCGCATCTTGCCCAGACAGCAGTTAGCCAAGCGCGTGCTGGTGCAGATATTGTCGCGCCATCCGATATGATGGATGGGCGCGTAGCAGCTATTCGCTCCGGACTCGATGCCGAAGGATTTGTGAATACGAGCATTATGAGTTATGCCGTAAAATATGCTTCCAGCTATTACGGCCCCTTTCGCGATGCGGCAGACAGTGTACCCTCATTCGGTGATCGCAGGCAGTATCAGATGGACCCCGCAAATGTGCGTGAAGCGTTAAAAGAGGCTGCGCTCGATATGGATGAAGGAGCAGACATTATCATGGTAAAACCTGCGCTCGCCTATCTGGATGTTGTGCGTCAAGTATATGAAGCGACTGATCGTCCGATTTCTGTTTACAACGTAAGCGCAGAGTATTCCATGGTCAAAGCAGCTGCTGCGAACGGGTGGATTGATGAGCAGCGTATTGTTCTGGAGACGCTGACAAGTATGAAACGTGCTGGAGCAAAGATCATCATCAGCTACCATGCGATGGATGCGGCTGCATGGCTGGGCTGAATGTATAAGGAGATCTTCCATGCGGAATACAGAAAAGTCAAGACTCGCCTTTGACGAGGCGAAACAGTATATGCCGGGCGGAGTCAACAGCCCCGTTCGCTCGTTTGCAAATGTGGGCGGCAATCCTCTCTTTATTGCGCGCGCGCAGGGATCGAAAATTTATGATATCGACGGGAACGAGTACATTGACTATGTTGGTTCATGGGGACCAATGATTGTCGGTCATGCACATCCCCAGGTGGTAGGTGCATTGCAGGAGGCCGTGACGCACGGGACAAGCTATGGTGCTCCGACTCTCCTTGAGACGGAGCTGGCAAAGCTCGTCAAAAACATCTATCCGTCTATTGAAGTGATTCGTATGGTGAATTCGGGGACGGAAGCGACAATGAGCGCTCTTCGCCTCGCACGCGGATATACGGGGCGTGATAAGATCGTAAAATTTATCGGATGCTATCATGGGCACAGTGACAGCCTGCTCGTCAGCGCAGGCTCCGGCATGGCGACATTTGGGGTACCGAGTTCTCCGGGGGTTACGGGTGGAACAGCTGCAGATACGATTGCCGTTCCTTACAACAACGAGAATGCAATTCGTACGGCTATGGAGTATGACGGAGAGCATATTGCAGCAGTTATCGTAGAACCGGTGGCAGGAAATATGGGACTTGTACTGCCGCGTCAGGGATATCTCTCACTCCTACGGGAGCTTACGGAAAAGCATGGCGCACTCCTTATCTTCGATGAAGTAATGTGCGGATTCCGTGCCTCGCTTGGCGGGGCTCAGGCCGCATATGGTATCCGTCCTGATCTCACCTGTCTTGGCAAGATCATTGGCGGTGGACTTCCCGTAGCGGCATATGGTGGACGACGCGAAATCATGGAATATATTTCCCCTGCAGGGCCTGTTTATCAGGCAGGAACGCTCTCGGGAAACCCACTTGCAATGACGGCTGGCATTGAGACGCTTAGAATTTTGACGGCAGAATCGAAAGAGGGAAAGGCAGATTACAGTCGTGAACTGACCATCAAAACGAAGGATCTTCTGCTCGGGTGGCAGCGCGCTGCAAAGGATGCCGGTGTTCCAATCTGTGCTCACCAAGCGGGCTCGATGTTTGGTATTTTCTTTATTGACCGAGATGTTTATGATTACGACGATGCTGTGTCTGCAGATCAGGATGCCTTTCGTATCTGGTTCGAAACAATGCTGGATGAAGGAATATATCTCGCGCCATCCCAGTTCGAGACGACTTTTCTATCGGGGGCTCATACGGATGAAGATATTGCACGCACGATTGCGGCGGCAAAGAAAGCGTTTGCAGCAGTAAAAGCGAAGCGCAGTTAATTTTGCAGAAGCCTCCTGTGGGAAAATTTCTCACAGGAGGTTTTTTATTTTTGGAAAAGTCCGTCAGCAAGAGATTATCCGGATTGCTCAGAAGAATGGCATATGCTATAATTCAAGAGTAAGTCGTAAAATGTGTATCCATTTGCAGATATTCAAAGTATCATATTGAGGCGGTGTTTCTCATTAGTGAAATAGATATTGCTGCAGGGAAAAGCAGCAAGGGAGAATCCTTCCTCAAAGGAACCTTTGTCCTGACGATCGCGGGTTTCGTGGTTAAGGTCATTGGTTCATTGAATTGGATCTTCGTGTCCCGTATCCTTGGAGGCGAGGGAATCGGGCTGTATCAGATGGCTTTTCCCATTTATTTTTTTGCTATGACGGTCTCGCAGGCAGGCGTTCCCGTTGCTATTTCAATTATTACGGCAGAGCGTGTAGCATTGAACGATATCTACGGAGCAAAGCGTGTTTTTCGCATCTCAATGATGCTTATGCTGTTCACGGGACTGTTTTTTTCTATTCTTACCTATCTGGCTGCTGATTGGCTGATTGACTGGCAGCTTATTCGTGATGCACGTGCATATAAAGCGGTTGTCGTACTGGCGCCCACCGTCTTTTTTGTGACTCTTCTTGCAAGCTCACGCGGCTATCTGCAGGGCTGGCAGCGCATGACGCCGACGGCAGTCTCACAAATCGTAGAGCAGGTCTTCCGCGTTGTGACAATGATCGTTCTTGCAAGTCTCCTCATGCCGTGGGGACTTGACTATGCTGCTGCAGGCGCTTCGCTTGGCGCACTTGCCGGAGCTGTGACAGGTCTTATCGTCCTCGTTTACTTTCATATCAAACTGGAGCGGGATATCGCACGTGATTACGGTACGCAAGTTAAGCCGTTGCCAGGTGCAGCGTATGAATCCAGACGCTCTATTATCAAGCGCATTTTCAAACTGGCTCTTCCGGTATCGGCGGCAAGTATTATGCTACCGGTCGTATCGAATCTGGATCTCATGATTGTACCACAGCGCCTTGAGGCGGCAGGCTACAGCATCAGTGAGGCAACAGAACTGTTTGGCTACTTGAACGGAATGGCAGTTCCGCTGGTAAATCTCGCAACGATATTGACGGCATCAATGGCAATGAGTATTGTACCTGCCATTTCGGAGTCCCGGGTACTCGGTAATCGGGCACGTGTTTACGATCAGACAGCTGCTTCGGTTCGCATTTCGAACTTTGTCTGTTTTCCTGCATTTGTCATCGTATTTATCCTTGCAACGCCGATATCTGCTTTGATCTATAACGCGCCTGGGGCCGGTCCTGCGGTGATGATCTCAGCGGTGAGCATTATTCTGCTTGGACTGCACCAGGTCTCGACAGGTATTCTCCAGGGGCTTGGGCATCCCACGATTCCAATGGTGAATATGATTCTGGCCGCAGCGGCAAAAGTTTTCTTAAACTGGCACCTGACTGCCATTCCATGGCTCGGTATCATGGGAGCTGCATGGGCGACAGCGGCGGATATGGGTGTTGCTGCGTTAATAAATCTGTACTTTATCTATCGTTTTATCGGCTACCGCATTGAGTTCCTGCAGCTTTTCAAGACAATATGCTCTGCGGGCATCATGGCGGGGGGTGTCTATCTTTTCTATATATGGACCCTAGCGTGGTGGGGGATTGCTGCGATTTCTACATTTGGGGCGGTATTCTTCGGATGTGTCATCTATATTGCGGCAATGATTCTTTTGCGTGCATTGATTGAAGAGGATCTTCGGCGACTGCCGATAATTGGTACAGTTGGAATTCAATTTCTGCAAAGGATTGGGGTTTTTAAGACATGAAAAAACATGGGCTAATCTATAATCCCGTCTCGGGGCATGCTCTATTTAAAGGAAAACTCGATCTTTTAATTGAAATGTTTCAGCGTCATGATATCTTGCTCTGCCCATATCGCACACGTGGAGGAAAGCAGGATGATTTGGGCCGTTTTCTCCGTGAGGTTCATCCGGACGGCGTCCTTGCAGCCGGTGGAGACGGCACAGTGCATGCCGTCGTAAATGCCATGCTGGAGTCGGAAACAGATGTGCCGCTTGGCATACTCAGCAGCGGAACCTCTAATGATTTTGCGACACATCTCGGTATCCAGGGAGATTGGGAATCCTATATTGAACGTATTGCGGCTGATGAGTCGCGGCGCGTCGATCTGGGCATACTTGACGGACACGGAAAATATTTTGTCAACGTTGTCAGTGCAGGAATGCTCACAGGAATTGCACATGAGGTAAAATCCGCCTATAAAAATACGCTGGGAAAAGTTGCTTACTATCTGAAAGGAATCGGTGAGCTCCCGCACCTGCGCTCTTTTTCTGTCCAGATTACGGCAGACGGAGTCGTGTATGATGCGGATATATTTCTTTTTGTTATAGCAAACAGCCCCGTTGTTGCCGGGATGAAACAGATTGGTGATCATATCTCGATTGATGATGGAATGCTGGATCTTTTGGCAGTCAAAAAAACAGGACTGCCGCGGTTTATGTCCGTTGCAGCAGACCTATTTTCCGGAAAAACAGTAACAGAACGGGAGAACATCCTGCACATTCGTGCAAGGGAATTTGAAATCCGAACAGATGAGCTCCTATGCAGCGATATCGACGGTGAGTGCGGTCCGCTGCTCCCTCTGCGGATACGTACGCTTCCGATGGCGCTCTCGGTATACTGCTGATCCTTAGTGATTCCCGAGGTAGTACGCGACGAATTGCTGCGCTGTGCGCCCGCTGCGTCCGCTGTGGGTCATCTCCCAACGCAGTCCGGCAATACGAAGTTCCTCAGGAGAGAGGTGTATGCCTCGTTGTGAGAGCATGTGATCGATAATTTCTAGATACTCATCTTGATCTGGCGTGTGGTAATGGATAATGAGACCAAAACGGTCTGACAACGATATGTTTTCATTTATACTGTCGTTGCGATAGAGTTCATTCTGCTCACGTTCACACCATGTCTCGCGTACAAGATGACGACGGTTGGAGGTCGCATAGAGACGTACATTCGGTGGGCAAGAGGAGACGCCTCCCTCAATGGCGGATTTGACCGCTTTAAACTCGGCATCGGAGTCTTCAAACGAAATATCGTCGAGAAAGAGGACAAACTTACGTCCCGCGTAGCCCCGCAAAGCATTCATAATCTCAGGTAGCTTTCTCAGTTGCTCCTTTGTGACCTGAACAAGACGGAGGCTATTATCCTCGAATTCTCCGACAAGCGCTTTGACTGCCGAAGATTTTCCTGTGCCGCGGGCGCCGACGAGCAGAACGTGATTTGCAGGCTTTCCCTGAACAAAAGCACGTGTATTTTGAATAAGCTGTTCTTTCTGACGCTGGTATCCGATGAGATCTTTCATCCGCAGGCATTCAAAATGTGCGATGCCGCAAAGCCGTTTCTTCGATTCATCCCAATGGAAGACAGCATACGCGGCAATATCTCCGCAGCCATAACGTGCATAAAATGTGAGAAGCGCCTCTGCATAGTCTTCTGTGCTATTTGCAGCCTCAAGCCATGGAAGCAGAAAATCTTCCGTTTTATCATATGTTTTTTTTGTAGGTTCGTAGTCGTCTAAAATTTTTTCGCCGAGAAAATTGCTGGTCGGTGTGATAAGAAGCGGGTGTAGAAGCGCAATATCCCGATAGAAAATGTGGCGAAGACTGTTTCCGGGGGAGAGTCCTGTACGCTCCATGATTTCAGAGACGATATTGGATCTGTAGATGATTACGTGGAGCAGGTAGCGGGAAAGCAAATTGCCCTTGAGGCCAAGATTCTCTGCCGCAGTGATCAAGCGGGAACAGCATTCATTCCGTTCTTGCATACCGTTCTCACCGAGCAGTATGGCGTTTTCGAGAGCTGAGATAATTGGATCATGACGGATTGATCGCAAGGCAAGAAGCTTGGATAAATTTACATGCGGATTCATGGAGCCCTCTCTTTTCCTCTTTACAAAAGCTGAGGCGAAGTAATGAAATCTGTACGGCAAGTATCTTTATGTTCTGTCAAAAGCGTTAGGATACGAAGTTCCGTTGCACGCGTATCAAAGGAAAGCATTTGCTGAAGTAGTGACAGCTCACTGCTAGGAACGCTGCGTTGACCACTTGTCAAAAATGCAGCAGTACGTGTGACAATAGGAAGCTGAGTATATTTTTTTATTTGACGGAGGATGTCTCTCCCCTGCTTATTGAATGCCAATGGCCGGATATAGGAAGCGCCTGCCTCGTCAAATGCTGTTGTCTGCGCCTTTTGTAAGCACAGCAGCAGATGTACGATCAGGCGGGCAATACGGCTTTGCGGATAGCGTTTCGTCGATACTTTTTTGATGAGATCGTTGTATTCAGATGTTGTTTTTAGACAGTCAACGAGGCGATTTTCTATTCCCTCCGCAACTCCGCAGATATTCTTCAATTCACTAGTATTTCGTATGAGCAGCTCATACCGCAGCAGGCGAAGGAGTTCATTTTCTTCCGGAAGGCCAAATAAATATGCCGTATGCAGATCACTGAATACGAGGGGCAAGAGACTTTTCTCCAACAGATTCCATGCCGGAGGAATTCTGCGAATGGCAGTTCGGATGGATGAGGCGCTTGTAATGCCTGCATATAAATGTACATCACTGTGCTGCACCGATTTTCGCTGAACGAGGATAGGAGTTATCTGCGGAGCAAATTGATGCAGTGCACGCAGATACTCGACGGCAAGAATATTATTCGGCGCGCGGAGCATATCCTCGGATACGCCGCCATCCATAAGTGCATGAGATAAAGCTGCAGCATAGGAAAAACCTGCGTCGATATACTCGTATATTTTTTCCTGAACGGTATCGGAATCAATCTGCAGCGCGATCTCCATGAGCGGCGCTGTCTCATCTGCCTCTGTACCGAAGGCGAGATGACTGACGACACCAAGGCGTGAGAGCAGTGAAATTCCGCCGCGTGCAAAGTCCTGCGCACTGCGGCAGGCAAAGACAAACGGGAGTTCAAGTACGAGATCAGCCCCGCCAGCCACCGCATGGCGCGCTCTCCTCCACTTGTCCATGATGCACGGTGTACCGCGCTGTGTAAAGCTGCCGCTCATTGCAACGATGATCCCGTCAATATCCGGATATCTTCGGCGCAGCTCACGAAGCTGCCAAACGTGTCCGCAATGGAAAGGATTATATTCAGCAATAATGCCGATAAATTGCATAAGATTCCTCTCTTCACCAAATTTATTTCCATTTTAACAAAAAAAATACGATTTGTGTAGACTCTATGGAACATATACAATATCTTGTATTTTCCGGGGGCGAATGCTATACTAAACGAAAATTTAGGAGAATAATTAATCTGTGGAGCGTAAGATGAAGAAGGAACGCGTTGTGGTCGCTATGAGCGGCGGCGTAGATAGTTCTTTAGCGGCGGCACTACTGCAGGAACGGGGATACGACGTTGTGGGGGTAACAATGCGTCTTTCGGCGGAAAACAGAGATGCACCTTCGAACGACCGCAGCTGCTGTTCATTGAGCAGCGTTGACGATGCGCGGCGAGTTGCAGACGTTCTTGGAATCCCGCACTATATTATGGATTTCACGGAGCCGTTTCAACATGCTGTGATCGATTATTTTTTCAATGAATATCTGCATGGACGCACGCCGAACCCTTGCATTGCCTGTAACCGCTTTATTAAATTTGAAGGACTCCTTCATAAATCAAAGGAACTGGGGGCCTCCTATATCGCAACCGGACATTATGCACGCATTGATCATGGGAAAGACGGCACGTATCGTTTACGTAAAGGATTGGATCTGGAAAAGGATCAATCTTATGTCCTCTACCATATGAACCAGGAAATACTTGCGCATGTACTGTTGCCGCTGGGCGTGTTCAGTAAGCATGAGACACGCCGTATGGCAGAACAATACCATCTTCCTGTTGCATATAAAGCAGAAAGCCAAGAGATTTGCTTTGTGCCGCGTGATGATTATAAATCCTATCTGCGCGAAAAACGTCCAGAATCCTGCTGCCCAGGGAATATTGTAGATCGTGCTGGGAATGTTCTTGGTACTCATGAGGGGATCGCATTTTATACGATAGGACAGCGAAAAGGTTTGGGAATTGCGGCAACGCAGCCGCTCTATGTGACTGCATTGGATACGTTGCACAATAGTGTTGTTGTAGGAACCGCAAATGAAGTCTATGCTCGAGGATTGACAGCATCCGATCTGAACTGGACCATGGCGATTGCACTGGATAATCCTCGTACAGTGCAGGTGAAGATTCGCTATGGAAAAAGGTCAGCTTCTGCAACCATTACATCACATAAAGATGGGGAGGTGCATGTACTCTTTTCAGAGCCGCAGCGCGCTGTTACCCCCGGGCAGTCCATTGTATTTTATGAAGATGATGTTGTTCTTGGTGGTGGGATCATTGATCAAATGATTGTTTGAACTGTTAATATTAATAATGGGAGGGGAGTGTGATGATGAGCCGTGCTACAAAAGTGAAGGTTGTCTGTGCTGCGCTGCTCGGAGTTGTAGTAATGCTTGCGGGGCTCTTTTGGTATTTTCGCGTTTATACGAAGACACCGGAATATGCACTTCGTTCTGTTGAGTCGGCATTGGATCAGCACGATGAGCCGCGGTTTCTGCGTTATGTTCGCTTAGATTCCATACTCGATTCCGGTTATGATGATTTTATGGCAGGAACAATGGAAGCTGAATTTGGGCATTCACGTGAAACATCTACTGCCCTTGAAGACTTTTCCAGAATGCTCAAACCCGCCTTTATCAAGATGCTGAGGGACGCTTTGGATACGCGCCTAAAAACAGGAGAATGGCCCTCCGCGGACGGGGCGCAAGAGGGGGCGGACGCCGAAAATATCCTTTCTCGCATCGGTGTACGTGATTTAAGTTTACGTGAAATTGCCAATCTGACCGTGGATGAAGAGGCACAGACTGCTTTGGCGGATGTGGTTACATATCAAGAGGAAGCAGACAGCAACTTTACATTCAAAATCAGCCTTGCTCCTTCTGAGGAAGGAGATTGGCAGGTCGTTTCCATCGAGAATCTGCATGAGTATGCCGTATTCTTGGGAAAATCACGGCGTCTTCGTGTCGAAGCCTATTTGGAGGAAACGGATGCCATTGCGGAACGCCATGATCAGAGTATTGCTGCGGCCCGGATACGGCTTTACAGTATATTGGGGGCAGGGACTCTTGGAAATCAGGCAACTCGGGATATGGCACGCCAGATCATGGAACAAGATATCCTTTCAGACTGGCAGGAACGCCGTGAGGAACTTGCAGCTGTCACTGTTCCGCGGACGATGCAGAGTTTGCACCAACTCCGTCTTAAGATATGTGATCTGCACATTGCATACGCCCAAGGCTATGCTGCGTGGATGACGGATAAGAATGCGGTCACCATTCGCGCAGCAGAAAATAATCTGCGTCAAGCGGACGTGCTGGAAATCGAAGCAGCATTTCTTGCACAGCGAGCCAGGCGTTCCTTTTCTGACAGGGTAGAGTGAGGAGAGATGCATAATGCTCGATTCGAGCAATGATACCGTAGCAATTCTCTATGATATTGAGAATGCGCCAATCGAAATGCTCCAATATACCATTGATAAAGCACAGCGCTATCAGCCCTGCCGCATGATTATCGTTTCTGATTGGGAGGCGCATCCCGAACAGAAACGCTGGGATCGCCTTATGCAGTATCCTGATTTTACATTTCGACAGATCAGCAGGACATTCTACGGAAAAAACTCACTTGACTCTGCACTCTATGATTCCGCACAGATTCTCTATCAGGAAGGAGTGCGGAAGTATTTCATCATTACAACAGATTCAGATTTTGTTCGCATTGCTGAATCCTTAAATGCAGAGGATCCGTCCTATATCATAGGAGTCGGGACAAAACAGGCAAGTGAAGATTTGCGCAACGCATATAATGAATTCTTCGTCTATCCACCAGAGCGCAAAAGCGGAAAGGATAATACAGCAAAGAACCACGAGAACCAGAATACGGAGGAAACATCCATGGCAAAGAAGAAATCGACAGAAGATAAAAATGTAAAAAACGGTCAAAAAACGATTGCAGAGAAAGCAGGAAAAGTGCAGGAGCAAAAAAAACGCACTGCGAAGGTCGTAAAGAAAAAAAATGCACCGGAAAATAAGTCGGAAGAGATAACGATAAAAGAGCCACAGAAATCTGAACTCAAATCCAAGAAAAAGCCCCCACAGAAGTCAGGCGGATCAGCTGATCTTTTAATGAACGGTTTTTTGGCGGTTCGTCTTCCCAAGACACTGCGCACATCACTTGAGAAAAAAATGCTGGAGGAAGAAGTCTCCCTGGATGAACTTGTGACCTATCTCTTAATGCGCGGATTATCCGCAAAATAATTGGATGGCATGATGGCAAAAAAAGAAGAGCGCGTGTTTCTCTATCAATTTCCGGAGGATCAGATCCACACGGCAAAGAATGTATTTCGTACGCTCGGAATCCGTATACAGACTCTTTCTCGGGAGGCGTGGCGGGAGAAGGTCGGCTGGCTGTTAGGTATCAAGGGCTATAAGCCCGCATTTCCTTCACCGGCAGATGAGCCTTTTGAGTTCCCGCACCGGCTCCTATTGCTGGAGCACATTCAGGGAAAAAGGATGACGAAGGTTCTCATGGCATTGGAAGATGCGGGAATTCCTCGCATTACGTATAAGTCGGCAATTACGCCGTACAATACAATGTGGACACTGCGCTATCTCTGCGAACACATGGAAAAGGAACACGCTCCAACTGTTGAAGATCGGGAAGGGAAGGTTTGATGAAGAGAATTCTTTCCATTGTACTGGTGGTGATGCTTTTTGTAATGGTGGGCTGCGGTTCAGAGCCGCAGGTAAAAGAGCAGAAGCTTTCAAAATTAACCATCGGACTGATGCCGGATACAGACTCGATTCCGTTTATCATCGCTGCAGAATATGGATATTTTGCGGAAGAGGGGCTCGAAATCGAACTCATTCCTTTCAAAAGTGCTATGGAGCGGGATGCGGCGCTTCAAAGCGGCAGCCTCGACGGTGCGGTCTCTGACCTGCTTGCCGTCATTTTTGCGCGTTCAGGCGGTTTTTCCGTATATGCGACATCCTACACGGACGGAAGCTATAACCTCGTTGCGGGCGGAAACACGGACATTGCCTCAGCGGCAGACCTGCGCGGCAAGGAGATCGCCATCTCCCGCAACACAATCATCGAATATGTGACGGATGAAATTCTCGCGGTGAATGGGGTGGGGGAAAAGGATGTATCAAAGGTCGTCATCCCGCAGATTCCCGTACGCCTTGAAATGCTGCAAAGCGGGAATCTTGCGGCAGCAGTCCTTCCGGAACCGATGGCAAGTGTCGCTGAGTTTTCGGGAAGCCGTTATGTGATAGGATCAGGGGATCTTGGAATCAATCCGGGCGTAATTGTCTTTACGGACTCTGCAATCAAGGACAAAGAGCAGTCCATTCGAGCAATGTACCGCGCCTATGACAAAGCAGCCAACTACCTCAACAATACCCCCCGTGCGGATTATATTGATCTCATAATGGAGCGGAGCGGTTTTCCTGGACCCGCACGCGATGCTCTCGTACTTAAACCCTATCACTTCGCTGGGCTTCCAGCAGAGAAGGACGTTGATGAAGCAGTGCGGTGGGTGAAAAACAAAGGCCTCGCAGGAGATTATCGTTATGACGAACTCGTTTCCAAACTCCTCACGGAGGGGAAATAATGCCGTACCTCTCTCAGACGAGTGCTCCTATTCAGGAGGCGCTTGAGCGGATGAAGCGTGCCCGCCTTGTTCCCTTTGATGTCCCGGGGCATAAGCGTGGTCGTGGAAATCCGGAGCTTGCAGCATTTCTTGGAAATGCCTGTCTTGATGTCGACGTAAACTCCATGAAGATGCTCGATAATCTCTGCCATCCTGTCTCCGTGATTCGCGATGCGGAACATCTTGCAGCTGAGGCATTTCGGGCTGCACATGCTTTTTTCATGGTGAGCGGCACGACCGGCTCTGTGCAGGCGATGGTACTCTCGGCAGTAGGACGCGGCGATAAGATCATCATGCCGCGTAATGTGCATCGAAGCGCCATCAATGCCCTGATTCTCTGCGGTGCAATTCCGATCTATGTAAATCCCGGCATCGATGATTTGCTTGGCATTGCACTTGGTATGCGGGCGAAGGATGTTGCCGCAGCGATTGACCGCCATCCTGATGCCAAGGCGGTATTTGTCAATAATCCGACCTATTATGGAATTTGCTCCGATCTTCGTGCAATTACAGAGCTGGCGCATAAACACGGTATGAAGGTTCTCGTAGACGAGGCACACGGAACACATCTGTATTTCAGTGACCGCCTGCCCGTGCCTGCGATGGATGCAGGGGCGGATATGGCGGCGGTAAGCATGCATAAATCCGGCGGCTCCCTGACGCAGAGTTCCATCCTCCTCTGTGCCGAAACAATGCCGCTCGGCTATGTCCATCAGATCATCAACATCACGCAGACAACAAGTGCATCTTATCTGCTTCTGGCCAGTCTTGATATTAGTCGCCGCAACCTTGCACTGCGCGGGCGTGAGGTCATTGATAAGATTATCGACCTTGTTGCATATGCACGTGACGAGATTAATGCAATTGGCGACTATTATGCTTATGGGCGTGAGTTAATTGATGGGTCTGCAGTCTACGATTTCGATACAACGAAGCTTTCGATTTTTACGCGCCCGACAGGACTCGCGGGAATCGAGGTCTATGACATCCTGCGCGATGACTATGACATTCAGACAGAGTTTGGTGATATTGCAAATCTGCTCGCCTACGTCTCCGTCGGGGATCGTCCGAAAGACATCGAACGACTTGTTGCAGCACTCGCTGAAATACGGCGAAACTACCGCAAAGATCCCTCCAAAACCCTCAAGATGGAGTATATCGATCCCGTTGTCGTCTGCGGACCACAGGATGCATTCTATGCAGAGAAAGAGTCGCTGCCCATTGCAGAAACATGCGGACGTATATGCAGTGAGTTTGTGATGTGCTATCCGCCGGGGATTCCAATACTTGCGCCGGGGGAACAAATCACGGAGGAAATTCTGACCTACATTCGCTATGCGAAGAAAAAAGGCTGCCAGATCACAGGCCCCGAGGATATGAGTATACATCGCCTCAATGTGATGACGGAGAATTAGATGATGGAATTTTGGTATACGGAACAACATACACCGGATGTACGTTTCTCGATTCGCGTTGACCATCAGCTCTACAGCGGACAGAGCGAGTTTCAGCGGATCGATGTATTTGAGTCACCCGAGTTTGGACGATTTCTGACGCTTGACGGCTATATGATGCTGACAGAGAAGGATGAATTCATCTATCACGAGATGATTACACATGTGCCCATGTGTGTTCATCCGGAGGCAGCGGACATCCTCGTCATCGGCGGCGGAGATGGGGGAACCGTACGCGAGCTTTTGCGTTATCCGTCCATACGCCATATTGACCTTGTAGAGATTGATGAGATGGTCGTTAATGTCTGCCGCGAATATCTGCCCTCTACCGCGTCTGGGCTGGATGATGTACGCGTCAGTATCCACTACGAAGACGGACTGCGCTTCGTACGAAAACCAATCAATACCTACGATCTCATCATAGTGGACTCAACAGATCCGTTTGGTCCGGGGGAAGGGCTGTTCACGAAGGAATTCTATGGGAATTGCTTCAAAGCTCTGAAAGAGGACGGCATCATGATCAATCAGCATGAGAGCCCGTTTTACGAGCAAGACGCCTATGCCATGCAGCGTATGCATCAGCGCATTGTTCATTCATTTCCGTTCAGCCGCGTGTATCAGGCTCATATCCCAACATATCCTTCCGGCCATTGGCTTTTCGGGTTCTCGTCCAAACTGCGGCGTCCTGTAGAGGGTGTGGACTTTGCACGATGGAAATCCCTTGGAATTAAGACGCGTTATTATAATACGCAGCTTCATGCGGCTGCTTTTGCCCTGCCCAACTATGTGGAGGAGATACTTGAAGATGTGGAACCGCAATGTTGAAACGTTCCTTGGATGTGACGGGACATACGAAAACAGCCATATTGTGATTTTTGGTGCACCATTCGACTCAACAACGTCCTATCGTCCAGGAACGCGGTTCGCTTCCCGTACCATGCGCGCGGAGTCCTACGGGCTGGAGACCTACAGCCCATATCAGGATCTCGATCTCGAGGATACATATGCATTCGACGGCGGCGATTTGGAGCTGCCGTTCGGAGATACGGAACGTGCTCTTGATATGATCCATACATACGCAAAGAATATCCTAGAGGGGGGACGGCTGCCCTTCCTGATCGGGGGTGAGCACCTTGTGAGCCTGCCTGCAATCAAGGCTGCGGCAGAGAAGTATCCGGATCTTGCAGTGATTCACTTTGATGCGCACACTGATCTGAGAGATGAATATCTTGGAAATCACCTCTCCCACGCAACGGTGATACGACGTGTGTGGGACATTTTGGGAGATGGGTGCATCCACCAGTTTGGGATCCGCAGCGGAGAGCGTTCGGAATGGGAGTGGGCACGCAAGGGACATACAAATCTTCATCCCTTTACCTTTACCGGTCTTTCAGAAACAGTCACCGCAGTCAAGGATCGACCTGTCTATCTCACCATTGATCTCGATGTCCTTGATCCTTCAGCCTTTCCCGGAACAGGAACTCCAGAAGCTGGAGGGCTGACGTTCATTGAACTTATGAAGGCGGCACTCTCTGTGATTCGCGGATGCAATGTCGTTGCTTGTGATCTGGTAGAGCTCTCACCGCCGCTTGATCCGAGCGGAACATCCACAGCGACGGCCCTAAAACTCCTGCGGGAGATGATTCTGGCTTTGGAAGCAGATTTTATACACCCACCTCGTATTTGATGATTTCGTTTGATACCTGCGGGACGATTTGCTATAATAATTCAGATACTGTAAGGAAAGATGGTGTAGGAAATGAATGTAACGGAACAGGATCTCACGACGACGGCGCATCTCTCGCGCCTTGCAATTCCTGCTGCTGAGAAAGACGATGCGCTGAAAACACTGGGGGATTTCCTCACGTATGTGGATAATCTTTCCGATGTCGATACAAAGGATGTGCCGCCGACGACGTATGCACTGCCCATCGAGAATGTCTTCCGTGCGGATGAGGTACGCCCGTCCCTTTCAAATGAAGCGGCACTTTCGAATGCCCCGCTCCACGAGAACGGCTATTTCAAGGTACCGAAAGTACTCGAAGGGTAAGGAGGAGCTGTTGTGAGCTTATATGAAAAACCGGCGCATATCCTTCATGATATGCTCACGCGCAAAGAAATCAGCGCACATGAACTGACAGAGGATGTGTTTGCGCGCATGAATGCTGTGGAAGGAGAGGTCGGTGCATATCTTCTGGAAACGCGCGATACTGCACTTGCTGAGGCAGATCGTGTAGATGCAAAGATTGCAGCAGGGGAAGAGGTTCCGTTTCTCGCGGGTATCCCCGGCGCTGTCAAGGACAATATCTGCACGAAGGGGATACGCACAACAGCGGGTTCAAAGATTCTTGAAAAATTCGTACCCCCTTATGATGCAACGGTTATGTGTAAACTGAACGCCTCCGATGCAGTTATTATCGGCAAGGCGAATCTCGACGAGTTTGCAATGGGAGGATCAACGGAGAACTCCGCCTTCCATCCAACACGGAATCCTTGGGATGTGGAGCGTGTACCCGGCGGATCCTCCGGCGGCAGTGCTGCAGCAGTTGCCTCTGGAACTGCAGTCTGGGCACTCGGCAGTGATACGGGCGGATCGATCCGTCAGCCTGCCTCATTCTGTGGGATTGTCGGACTGAAGCCAACCTACGGACGAGTCTCTCGCTATGGGCTTATGGCATATGCCTCTTCTCTCGATCAGATCGGCCCCCTAACGCGCAATGTCACAGACGCTGCGCACATCATGAATATCATCGCAGGACATGATGTCATGGACTCGACCGCAAGCAAGGCTGCGGTTCCGGACTATACTGCAGCCCTCCGTGGAGACGTGAAGGGGCTAAAAATTGGTATGCCTAAGGAATACTTCGTCGCAGGGATGGACTCAGAAGTAGAGGCTGCGGTCCGCAAAGCAATTGAGGACTTCGAAACGATGGGCGCAGAAGTCAGAGAGATCTCTCTCCCACACACGGACTACGCCGTCTCCACCTACTATTTGATCGCGCCCGCAGAAGCCGCAACAAATCTTGAACGCTACGACGGAGTAAGCTATGGTGCACGCGTAGATGGGGAAGATCTCGTCGATATGATGACACGCACGCGCACGGAAAAATTTGGTGCGGAGGTTAAGCGCCGCATCCTCATCGGAAACTATGCACTTTCAGCAGGCTATTATGATGCCTACTATCTCAAAGCACTGAAGGTTCGGACACTCATTCAGCGAGATTTTATGCAAGCATTCGAGGATGTCGACATTATCATGACGCCGACGGCACCGACAGCCGCATATAAGATTGGCGAGATGACGAGCCCTCTGCAGATGTATTTGCAGGATATCTCGACTGTTCCAGTCAATCTTGCAGGGCTTCCGGGTATCTCCATCCCTTGCGGCTTTACCTCATCTGGGCTTCCCATCGGGTTGCAGATCATCGGACGCCCTCTTGCAGAGGAGACGATCCTGAGCGCAGCATACGCCTACGAACAGGGGCATGATTTCCATACGAAGATGGCGCCGATTGGAGGAAGGGCATGAAATACGAAACCGTCATCGGCCTTGAGATTCACTGCGAACTCAAGACAAAGACCAAGATTTTCTGCGGCTGTGCCACAGGCTTCGGCGCAGATCAGAATACGCACGTCTGTCCTGTCTGTCTCGGCCTTCCCGGTGTCCTGCCCGTCGTCAATCGTCAGGTGGTAAACTACGCCATCAAGGCGGGGCTTGCAACAAATTGCGAAATCAACGGTTACAGCAAGTTTGACCGAAAGAACTACTACTATCCTGATCTGCCGAAGAACTTCCAGACTTCTCAGTTTGATCTCCCGATTGCGGAGCATGGCTGGGTGGACATTGACACGGAAGCAGGGAAAAAACGCATCCGTCTCACACGTATACACATGGAAGAGGATGCGGGCAAACTTGTCCACTCCGGCACGACAATCAAGGACTCCTCTTCATCCAACGTGGATTACAACCGTACGGGGGTGCCTCTGCTCGAAATTGTCTCCGAGCCCGACATGTCCTCAGCGGAGGAAGCACGTGCCTACATGGAGAAGATCAAGACGATCATGGAATACATTGATGTCTCCAACTGCCGCATGGAGGAGGGTAATCTTCGCGCGGACATCAATGTCTCCTTGCGCCCCACCGGTTCAGATGTGCTCGGTACACGCACAGAGATGAAAAATATCAACTCCTTCAAGGCGCTCGAAGATGCTATCAACTACGAGGTCGAGCGTCAAACCGAGGTGCTCGAAGAGGGAGGTCACATTATTCAGGAGACTCGCACGTGGGATCCAGAGCGTGGCATCACACTCTCCATGCGCAGCAAGGAGGAGGCACATGACTACCGCTATATGCCAGAACCAGATCTTCCGCCTATCGTGACAAGCGAAGATGAGATCGAAGCGATTCGCAGGGAGCTGCCGGAGCTGCCTGATGCACGTCGTGCACGTCTGATGGATGAGGCGGGGCTCTCTGCCTATGATGCGGGCATCATCACAAGCTCACGTGCAATGGCGGAATACTATGATTCCATTACCGCTACGGGCGCGGATGCCAAGCTTGCAGCAAACTGGCTCATGGGTGACCTTGCGAAAAACCTCAACGCTGAAGGCAAGACGATCGAGGAATCGCCCGTCGATGCAAAGCGTCTCGGCGAGATGATCCTCCTCATTTCAAAGGGGACGATTTCCTCAAAAATTGGAAAAACAGTGTTCAAGGAGATGTGGACATCGCCCGATGCTCCTGAGAAAATCGTTGCAGACAAGGGCCTTGTTCAGATCACAGATACGAAGGAAATCGAAGATATTGTCGATCAGGTCATCGCAGCAAACGCAAAAGTGGTCGAAGACTACAAGGGCGGCAATAAGAAGGCGATCGGCGCACTTGTTGGGCAAGTCATGAAGCAGTCCAAGGGTAAGGCAAACCCACAGATGGTCAACGAGCTCTTAGCAAAAAAACTCGGCTGAGAACAAGGAATTACTGATAAAATGGAGTCCGTCAGATTGGTGCAGAATTTTTATTTTGTCAGGGAAGCACACCGGACGCATAGCTACTGCGCTATGTAGAGAGGTTGTTGACGCCGGCAGTGCAAAAATACACTAAAATGATGGCGCTGAATTTATCAGTGCTTCTACAATCAAACAGCCTTTTCCGCAGGGGAAAGGCTGTTTTTGTCAAAAGGGGGGTATTTCCATGAAATACGAAGCTGCTATATTTGATCTGGACGGCACATTGGTAGACTCATTGGACGATCTGGCGGACAGTGCAAACGCTACACTTTATGCACATGGATTTCCAGAGCACGAAGTAGCAGCATATCGCTATTTCGTGGGCGATGGTTCCCGCAAACTGATCGAGCGGATTCTTCCAAAAAAACACGCAGAGGATGCAGGATTTGTAGACGCATTTATGGCAGAGTACAAGAACTTCTATGCCGAGCATCTGCTCCATAAGACAAAACCATATGACGGAATCATGGATATGCTGGAAGAGCTTCGCCGGCGTAGAATTCCTATGGCCATCTGCACCAACAAGCATCAAAATGCCGCAGAAAGTATCGTGGAGGCACTGTTCCCGCATAACATATTTCATGAAATCATCGGTGATCAAGATGGACTGCCCCGCAAGCCTGATCCGCAGAAGGTTCTTTATATCATGAAAAAATTCGGGGTTACAGGAGCGAATACAGCTTATTTCGGTGATACAAATGTGGATATGGATACTGCGCGTAATGCAAAGACGTTTGCTGTTGGCGTACTCTGGGGATTCCGCCCTAAGGAGGAACTCGTTGCACATGGTGCAAACGTGCTGCTGGCACATCCGATGGAACTGTTTAAAAAGGTGACATTTGCAAAGCAATGAAACAAAAAGAGAAAACAAAGCGCACAGCGATGATTCCTGTCCGCAAAGGGCAGATTTATAACATTCCAATCGACCGCCTTGGGACGAGCGGGGAGGGAGTCGGACGATATGAAAACTTCACCATATTTGTCCCCAATGCACTTCCAGGTGAAAATGTCTGCATCATCATCGAAGAAGTGAAAAAAAATTATGCACGCGGGCGCGTGAAGGAAGTTCTGCAAGCAAGCCCGAAGCGCATTCCTCCGCATTGCGAGATTTATGCAGACTGCGGAGGCTGTCAACTCCAACACCTCTCCTATGAGGCACAGTTAGATGCGAAGCGTGCACAGGTCGCAGAGGCGCTGACACATATCGGTAAACTCTCACAAATCCCAGTGAAAGAGACTATGCGCGCAGAGGAGCCATGGAACTATCGGAATAAAATGCAGTTTCCCATCGGCATCAACAAAGGAAAGATCCTGGTTGGCTGCTTCGCACAGGGAAGCCATAATATAATTGATACGAAGAACTGCCACATCCATTACACTGCAAACAATGATCTTGGAAATGCTATGCGCGATATCGTCGAACACCTCCATATCCCTGTCTACAACGAGGACACCCATAAGGGGGTTATGCGCCACATCATCGGACGTGTCGGACGAAACAACGATCTCATGGCGGTCATCGTAACCGCGACGAAACACCTTCCACGGGCAAAGGATGTCGTTCGTATGCTGCGCGAGCGTCTGCCAAATCTCGTCAGTATTCACCAAAACATCCAAACCTACCACAACAACGTCATCATGGGGCGAGATACCCAGCTTCTCTGGGGACGTCCGACCATCATTGACTCTTTGGGACGGCTGAACTTCCACATCTCGCCGCGCTCCTTCTTTCAGGTCAACACGAGGCAGGCAGAACGCCTTTATGAACAAGCACTTGCCTATGCCGATCTGCATGGTACAGAGACTGTCATTGATGCTTACTGTGGTACGGGAACGATCACTTTATTTTTGGCACAACGGGCACGAAAGGTCTACGGCATCGAGATCGTACAGCCCGCCATCCTCGACGCACGGAAAAATGCACGGGACAATCATATAAAGAACGCCGAGTTCATTGTAGGCGACGCGACCGCCGTCATGCCCGCTCTCTACAAGCAAGGCATTCGCCCTGATGTCGTCGTCGTCGACCCGCCGCGTGCCGGCTGCAGTGAGACTGTCCTCTGCACCTTCGCAAATATGAGACCACAGCGCATCGTCTACGTCTCCTGCAACCCTGCAACACTTGCTCGGGACCTCGCCATATTGAAAGGACTTGGCTATATAACCCAGGAAGTCCAGCCCGTGGATCTTTTTCCACAAACTTCGCATGTAGAAAATGTGGCACTTATTACCAAAAAATCCATTTGAACAGGAAAATGAGTGGTACGTATTAATTTTACTAGAAAGGTCATAATGGAAAACAACAATATAATCGACATTCCAAGCCTCCAGTGGTACCCCGGACACATGCGGAAGGCGGAGCGGCTGGTCAAAGAAAATCTGAAGCTTGTAGATGTAGTAGTTGAACTTCTGGATGCACGAATTCCGATGAGCTCAGCGAATCCCGTATTGCGGGAGATTGTGAACGGAAAACCGCGCCTTATTGTGCTCAACAAAGCTGATCTTGCAGATGAGACGGCGACGCGTGCATGGGTGAAATATTTCGCTGCAGAAGGACTTACGGCGGTTCCGGTAGATGCGGTAAAGGGGCGCGGGGTTAAGGAGCTTGTGCAGGCAATTGCAAAATGTGCGAAGCCGAAAACAGACAAACTCGTACACCATGGAGCAAAGGCGCGGGCAGCACGCTGCATGATTCTTGGTATTCCAAATGTGGGAAAATCCTCGCTTATCAATCGACTGTCGGGCGGATCAAAGACGAAGGTGGAGAATCGTCCCGGTATCACGCGCGCAAAACAGTGGATCCGTCTCGGCGCACAGCTGGAACTTCTCGACATGCCGGGAATACTCTGGCCAAAGTTCGAGGATCAGAATACGGCACTTCACCTGGCCTTTACGGGAGCAATCAACGACAACGTCTACGATGTGGCAAGTGTTGTTCTCCTGCTTCTTGATACGCTCCGCACAGCATACCCATCCGACCTCATGGAACGTTATCGACTGGAGGGGGAGCTGCCAAGCGGTGCAGCACTGCTTGAGGAAATCGGACGAAAACGCGGATGTCTGCGCGCGGGCGGTAAGATTGACTATGAAAAAGCAGAACAGATTGTATTGACCGATTTCCGCAGCGGACGTTTGGGACGTGTTACATTGGATGTTCTGCCATCTATTCCCGCCACAGAGAATGCGCGGTAAAGGAAATAGCGAAAATGACGATAAAAGAGATAGAGAGTATCTTTCTGCATGGCAATGTGACAGATGATTTCATCGAAGGCTGCCGGAGTGATTCACGAAAGTCAGTACAGACCATCCTCCGTCGCTATGAGCGCGCGCAGAAGGAGCACGAGCGTCTGCACGCCATGTACACATATGAACGCGCCGCCATTGAGGCGGGACATCTCATAGTCGCAGGAGTGGATGAAGCAGGACGCGGACCTCTGGCAGGACCTGTCGCAGTCGCCGCTGTGGTTCTGCCGATGGAATGTCACCTGTCGCGCCTCAACGATTCCAAAAAGCTCTCATATGCAGTACGTGAAGAGCTCTTCGCACAGATCACGGAACAGGCGCTTTCGTATCATATTTCGCTGATTGATGCTGAGACCATCGACCGCATGAACATTCTTCAGGCAACGAGGATGGGGATGTACGAGGCAATCGCAGCCCTTGCGCCCGCCCCCGACGAGGTTCTGATCGACGCAGTGGAGCTTCCAAAACTCTCCATGTCTTCAAAATCCATCATCAAAGGAGATGCAAAGTCGGCATCGATTGCGGCGGCATCCATCCTGGCGAAGGTGACGCGTGATCATTTGATGGAACAATACGATACAGAATATCCGCACTATGGCTTTGCAAAGCACAAAGGCTATGGAACACAAGAGCATATCGACGCGATTCGCAAATATGGTGTCTGTCCTATTCACCGCAAATCCTTCGAGCCGATACGCTCCATGCTGAACGATATCTAAAGGACTCACTGATAAATTTACTGATTCACTAACAGAAAAGGCTGTGAATACCGTGTCGATGGAAGCAAATACTACAACAGCATCTCCCGTAATTCCTGCCGTATCTCAGATTTCACAGGGGAAAACGACCGAGGCTGTTCAAAATCGTGGAGATCAAGGAGATTCGTCCGCTGCATTCAGCCAACGTACGAACGTCTCGATTGAAACTGCCATCGACCATATGGCAGATATCCTTTCGAAGATCAACGGATGTCAACAGACAAATGTACAGCAAATGCCTCAGGAGCTTAAAGAGCTCATCCAAAATATGATACGACAATCCTTTTCCCTTGAGACGACGCTCGGTCAAGGACTTGGGAGTACTGCCGCAAGTCAGCGCTTTTCCACTGATCAGCTGACAACCCTCGCGCGTATACTCAATCAGTTGGGTGCAATGGCAGAAACGGACAGCAGCGGCATCCCTCGTGTCGGAGATGATCTTGCAGCACTTCTTACGGGGTTAAAAACGGCACTTATCAAAGAAGCCGGAGGAACATTCGAGCCGATCATGCTGACAAAGGCAGCGTTTCAGCTGCTTGATACCGGAAACGCCGAGTTCCTTCCAAAAGATCTGCAGACGTCTCTCTCCCAACTGAATGCACAGGGCTCTGCATCTGCCTCCTTATCCGGCAATGCAGGAACGACCTCGCTTTCCTTCCTGAATCAGTTGGTTCAGCTCCTGATGCCTCGTGATGCGGCAAGCACTGCCCAGTCGATGCCGACAAATGGAAGCATGCAGGAAGGCACACCTCAGACTGCACCTAAAAATCTAATAAGCGAACAGGAGGGACGTGCCTCTTCGACTGTGCAGAATACAAATACTGCTGTGCCGGAGGAAAATTTGCTGGAACAGCCAGCAAATGCAACGAGAACGAATGCGTTGGCAAAAGAAAACACGACGGCAGCACGACAGGCAGAAAAGGCACCGAGCGCACCTACACCATCGAATACATCATATGCACAGGGGACAAATGAGACAGGAACAGCTCAGAAGGCGATGATGGGGGACATTCCTTCGGGAACAAATGTCCCCGGACGTGAGCAAAATTCTGCGACACCGACAGAGAACACGCAAATTCCCGCACAGTCCGGAAAAGAAGCGGCCCCTATGCCCAGGCAGGGAGATCCGCAAACTTCTGTGGAAGACAAAACACCTCCCGAAGGGGAAGCACAAACGGTGTCCCGTTCGGAGACACAAACAGTAAAAGCAAATCTGCAGGAAGAGACTGCCGCACAGCCTACACGCCCCCAGAGCGAACGCGAAGCAGAACTGAAAAATGCGGCAAAGGTGCCGACACAAAGCGCGGCGCAAATGAAATCCGCAGAGATACAAGGCACGATTCCGCGATTCTTTACACAGACGATGGAGAATACGCCGCAGACCATGAATGTCCTGCGAAACCTCGCACAGTCACTTCTCCAAAACGATAATCTAAGTCAGCGAGAGACGCTGCTGCTGCAAAACTTTGTGAATGGGCGCAGCCAGACGTTGAGTGATGGAGATGCAAAACAGCTGCAGAAGCTTATCCATCTGACGCAGCAAAACATTCCCGGGACTGTACGTCAAGCCGCACTTGAACAACAGATGCCGGATCTTCCGCGCCTTTGGGCATTTATGCAAATGGCAGATATTGTAAAGACACGTAAGATGACAGCGGAACAATATAAACGTGCTGGCAGGGATGTTGCGGCTCTCGCGCTCACTATGCGCAACGCACTTGAGGGTGAAAATGCGGCACCACAGCCGGGACAGCGTTCGATGAACTTTATCATGCCTCTCTTTATGGGGGCATCTGAATATCCTGCGTACATCCATGTCTACGATGAATCACATACGGATGAGGATACGGGGAACCATAGAAAGGAAACATGGCTGCGCATTTGCGTGCTTACAGACAACATTGGCACGGTAGAGCTCATCAATCGAATTTACGAGGAAAATCACGTTGATATGCGCCTCTACTTCTCGGATGCGGATGCTGCATGGGAGTTTCGTAATGCACTTGACACCATACGAGAGACAGCAGATGGAACCTCGCTCATCATCGAAGGCATCCAAATTGGAGCCATCGGTGAGCGGCGTTTCTTTACAAACTAAGTCTCATACCCCCAGCGTACTCGTTACGTAAAATGCACCAGATTGTACCATATGAATATCAAAATCAGACACAAGGATGGGTGAGAGATGGCGGAACGATGGGATAACGACACTTCTCCTGTCGATACTATACCAAAAGAGCAGGAACAGGAGCAGCGTGCCGTCGCGATCAAATATGATGTCAAGAATGACCGAGCACCGCGCGTTACGGCAAAAGGACGTTCGCTCGTTGCCGACCGTATCCTTGCAGAAGCACGTAAAAACGGCATTCCCGTCTATCAGAACAAATCCCTTGTCAATATGCTGATGGCACTCGAAATTGACCGTGAGATTCCGCCGGAACTTTATCGCACGATTGCGGAGGTGCTTGCCCATGTCTACCGGATTGACCGCCATGCGGGCGATCGGAGATCATCATGAGCAATAAAACGCTTGGCGATCAGGGGGAAACCTGTGCTGTTGAATATCTTCGGCGACAGGGGTGCCATATTCTCACTCGTAATTATCGAACAAAGCTTGGGGAAATCGATATTATCGCAGATGATCACGGCACTTTAGTCTTTATCGAGGTAAAAACACGTCGCAGTTCGCATTATGGTCTTCCTGCAGAAGCAGTTCACTATAGGAAACAGCAAAAAATTATACAAACAGCATATTGTTATTTGCATACACACCACATGGAGAATCATCTCTGCCGTTTCGATGTTCTTGAGATTTACGCAATGAAAGATGGCTGGAAAGTCAATCAGATCAAATCTGCTTTCGAAGCATAAAATTGAATATATGGATGTCAGTAGTCCAATCTATTGACATCTTTTTATTTTTGCAAAAATTGAATCACTTCAATGAGTATGTTATAATGGTAATCAAGATATGCGGCGTGTGGAAGCCGCAATAGGGAGGTATCATCTTGAACGTTGCAAAGCCGATTTATGTCATTGGACACCGCAATCCGGATACAGATTCCATCTGCTCAGCGGTCGGATATGCACATCTGAAGCAGGCCATGGGTTTCAATGCAATTGCCGCACGTGCCGGTAAGGTGAATAAGGAGACAAAGTTCGCGCTTGAGTATTTCCATGTAGAACAACCGCTCCTCATCCCAGATCTTTATCCGCGCGTCAAAGATATTGCGATGGACTGCAAGATCGTCGTCCGCCAGCATGACACACTGCGAAATCTGGGAGAGGTTTTGCGAGAAAACGATCTGCGCTCAATTCCCGTAACAGACAGCAAGGGGATCCTCGTCGGCATTGTTTCGGTCAGTGACCTTGCAAAACGTTATTTCCAAGAGCTTGGCATGACAAATCTCTCGGATATGCGCGTTCGGTATCGCGACATCATCCGCGCAACGGACAGCAACGTCCTCGTCTCAGGAGAAGAAGGGGAAACCATCAAGGGGCAGATTCGTATTGCGGCCGGCAGTATGGAGACGATCCACAAACTCATCAAAGAAAATGATATTGTACTCATTGGCGACCGCCATACGGAAACGATTCTTTCCTGCATTCAGCAGGGAATTTCCTGTCTGATTGTAACAGGAGACGGACGTGTTCCTGTTGAAGCCTTGGAGGAAGCGGAGGCGCGTGGCGTCTTTGTGCTCTCAACTCCCTATGATACCTATACTGTGGCACGGCTTATCAATCAGTGTGTACCAGTCCGACGGATCATGCATGATAATCCCGTCTGTTTCAAACCGCTTGATCTCCTTTCCGATATCAAGGGGACGATGGAGGAAACCAATTTCCGCAACTATCCCGTCATTGAGAACGGACGTATCGTCGGCCTTGTGAGCCGTGACCGACTGGTGGTATCGGAGCCGGCACAAGTCATCCTCGTGGATCATAACGAACGCAATCAGGCGGTCGAGGGCATCGAAGAAGCAAAGATTATTGAAATTATCGATCACCATCGCTTCGGCGGAATCAGCACCAGTGAGCCGATCTATACACATGCAGAGCCGGTCGGCTGCACTGCAACGATCGTCTCGAACATGCACTGGCAAAACGATATTGACATTCCGCCATCAATTGCGGGGCTTCTGCTCTCGGCGATTATATCGGATACTGTCCTCTTCAAGTCGCCAACCTGTACACCAAAAGATAAGGCAGCAGCAGAGCGTTTGGCGGATATCGCAAATGTTGATCTCAACACATACGGTCTGGAAATGCTTAAGGCAGGCTCGAGTACCGGCAATATGTCACCAATGGAGATTGTACGCAACGATCTCAAAGAGTTCACAATCGGTGCCTATCGCGTCATTGTCAGCCAGACCTCCGTCATGGATACGAAGGAAATTATGGCAAAGGAGGATGAGCTGCTTACTGCGATGAAGGCCATCTGTGATACAGAGGGCTTCGATTTGAGCCTTGTCATGATTACGGATATCCTCGAGGAGGCGACCTATCTTCTCTTCACAGGATCACCGCGCACACTGATCGGAGAGGCATTCCGCAAAGATACGAGCGGTACTCATCTCTATCTGCCCGGTGTCATGTCACGCAAGAAGCAGATCATCCCGCCGCTCTCGGAAGCGGTCAAACGGATCAAGACGTAATGTATATCACCATATGACAGCAGGGGCGGAGTTTGCCATTACGGCGGCCCCGCCTTTCTTATTGGAGTAAAAGGAGTTCTCATGGATTTGTTTCAAGGGCTGAACGAGCCACAGCAGCGAGCCGTAGCATGCCTTGAGGGACCTCTCCTGATCGTGGCAGGAGCAGGCTCCGGTAAGACACGTGTTTTGACCTTCCGTATCGCAAATCTCTTGGAGCATGCTGTTCCACCGTACCGTATACTTGCCATCACCTTCACGAACAAAGCAGCGCGTGAAATGAGAAACCGCGTCGACACACTGATCGGGGATTCTGCACGCGATGTCTGGCTGAGTACATTTCACTCGTTTTGTGCTCGTTTCCTGCGCATGGAGATCGAGCATCTTGGTACCTATGCTAAGAATTTCGTCATCTATGACGCCTCGGACACGAAGGGGCTGATCCGCGAATGTCTCAAGGAACTAAATATCGATGAGAAACACACTGCTCCGGGTGCCGTGCAGTCGCATATCTCAGATGCAAAGAACCGTCTCCTTGATGTCAAGACATTTGCGGCGCAGGCAACAGATTTCTTTGCAGAGCAAGTAGCGAAGATCTATGAATTGTATCAGTCGAAACTGCGAGCGAACAATGCACTGGATTTCGACGATCTCCTGATGCTGACGGTGGAACTTTTGTCAAATAATGAGGAAATACGCGAGAAATACCAAAAGAAATTTCAATACATCCTCGTGGATGAGTATCAGGATACAAATGGCGCGCAGTATGCGATCACGAAACTGCTTGCCGAAGGACATCGGAATATCTGTGTCGTTGGGGATGCGGATCAGTCCATCTATGGCTGGCGCGGTGCGGATATGCGCAACATCCTGAACTTCGAACGCGACTATCCAGAAGCGACGGTAATCCTGCTTGAGCAAAACTATCGCTCGACGAAGAATATCCTTGCTGCGGCAAATGCAGTGATTGATAACAATTTGACCCGAAAAAAGAAGGATCTCTGGACGGATAATCCGACGGGTGATCCCCTCATCGTCTACGAGGCAAGTACGGAAAAAAACGAAGCAGCCTTCATTGTGCGCGAGGTGGAGCGTCTTCATACGATGTTCAACGCGAAATATGGAGACATCGCCGTTCTCTACCGAACGAATGCCCAATCCCGCAATATCGAGGAGGCATTCTATGCGACGGGAATTCCATATGCAATGGTCGGTGCGGTGCGTTTCTATGACCGCCGTGAAATCAGGGATATTATTGCATATCTGCGCGTCATCTACAATCCGCGCGATACTCTGAGCCTCCTCCGCATCATCAACGTCCCCAAACGAGGACTCGGACAGACCACACTGGGACGCATGATGGAAAAGGCGGCAGAATATCGCATCTCACTCTTTGAGCTGATCACAGATGCACAGCTGATTGGTACAATACCAAAGCTCTCTGCGAAGGTGAAATTCGAACTCGAGAATTTTGCTGCACTCATATTTACATATATTGGACAGCTGGGAACACGCCCCCTTCACGAGATTGTCGAGGACATCATCGAGGAGTCGGGCTATGCCGCAGCCCTCAAGGATGACCCAAAGGAAGACAATCACGATCGCCTCGAGAACCTGCGCGAGTTCATCAGTGTGGCAAAGAACTTCGAGGACGGTGCCGAGGAAGGGGAAAACGGGCTCGAGGACTTCCTCGCTCAGATCTCGCTCATCTCCGATGTAGACGAGACGGAACAGTCGGACGGCGACGTGACGCTCATGACCTTCCACGCGGCAAAAGGGCTGGAGTTCCCGACTGTATTCATGGCAGGCATGGAGGAGGGGCTTTTTCCACATTCTCGTACCCTGCTTGATGATACGGAGATCGAGGAGGAACGGCGCACCTGCTATGTAGGAATTACACGTGCCGAACGCCGCCTTTATCTTACCTATGCACGTCAACGGACGATCTACGGGCGGACGGAGATGTCGCGTCCTTCACGTTTTTTGACAGAGATTCCGGAAGAACTGCTTGAGCATAAGACGGCGGATTTCTTCGCGGAATCCACCAGCGGGCGCGGACGTTCCGATGTCTGGGGACACGGTTCATCGGGCGGGCGGCGCTCCTATCTGCCGCCGCCTCCGCAGCATACTGCAGAAGACGGGAGTATCATTCGCCCCGATGCCGCAGCAAAGTTCACAGCGGGAGATGCCGTTCGCCACAGCAAGTGGGGGGACGGACGCATCGTTGCCATCAGCGGTGAGGGAGAGGATGCAGAGCTTACGATCGCATTTCCCGGAGAAGGTATCAAGAAATTCGTACAGAAATATGCACCGATTTTGAAGCTGTGAGGAACATATGAGCGATATCAAGGAAATCAAAAACGAACTCACAGAGCTGCGGAAAAAGATCCGAAAATACTCGAAGCAGTACTACGATGAGAATGCGTCCGACATCTCGGATTATGATTTCGATCTGCTTATGCAGCGGCTCAAGGCGATCGAAGCGGAGTATCCAGAGCTCATCACAAAGAATTCGCCGACGCAGAAGGTGGGCGGGACCGCGCAGCGCGAGGTGGGAGTGCTTGTCCCACATGATGTTCCGATGCTCTCCCTCCAAGACGTGTTCAGTGAGGACGAAATTCGCACATTTGTCACGGGTGTTCTCTCACATTTCCCGTCAGCGGAGTTTGTTGTGGAAGAAAAGATCGATGGGCTGTCCCTTGCCCTGCGCTATGAAAACGGTGCACTTGTACGCGCCATCACACGCGGCGACGGAGTTGTACAGGGCGAGGATGTGACTCTGAACGCACGCGCAATCAGCGATGTTGTAGAGACACTGCACGACTCCGTCCCATATTTTGAAGTGCGCGGAGAGGTCTATATGGAACGCGCTGCATTCGCTGAGGTCAACGAACGGCAAGAGCTGCTCGGGCTGAAACCGTTTGCAAATCCACGCAACTGTGCCGCAGGAACGCTGCGTCAATTGGATGCACGCGTGACAAAGGAACGAAAGCTCTCGATGTTCGTATTCAATTTGCAGCGTGCAGAGGGACATTCATTTACCTCACATACTGATGCATATGATTTCATGCGGGCACAGGGGATCAAAATCATAGCAAACTATAATGTCTGTCATACCGCAGATGAAGTCTGGAACGCAATCATGGCGATTGGTGCACGACGCGGAGATCTTCCCTACGACATTGACGGCGCCGTCGTCAAGGTCAATGACTTTGCACAGCGTGCGGAGCTCGGTACAACGGCAAAGGCACCGCGCTGGGCAATCGCCTACAAGTATCCACCCGAGGAAAAGGAGACAATCCTCCGTAATATCGAGCTCTCCGTTGGACGGACGGGGCGCATTACACCGACGGCAATGTTCGATCCTGTTCAGCTCTGTGGTACGCGTGTTGAGCGCGCGACCCTGCATAACCAGGACTATATCGATAGTCTGGATGTGCGGATCGGTGACACGATTCTCGTCTACAAATCGGGAGAGATCATCCCGCGTGTCAAAGCAGTTATCAAGGAAAAACGTCCGAAGAACACACCGCCATTTGTGATCGGCGATCAATGTCCCGTCTGCGGCTCACATGCCGTACGCGAGACGGATACAGCAGATATGAAATGTCAAAATCCGGCGTGTCCCGCACAGGTAGAAAACCATATCTTGAATTTTGTCAGCCGCAACGCGATGGATATCAAAGGATTTGGAGAATCGGCGATCATTGCACTGACACACGCAGGCTATCTGCATGATATTGCCGATATATATTCATTGCATTTGCATCGTGATGAGCTGATTTCCTCCGGTCTGATCGGACGGGAAAAGAGCGTCGACAACCGTCTTGCCGCAATCAATGAAAGCAAGGCGAACACACCGGATCGTCTCCTCACGGGACTTGGGATCTCGGGCATCGGACGCGCGGCAGCAGTCTCGCTCATGCAGGCATTCCCGTCCATTGATGCCTTGCAGGAGACAGCGTGCACAGATCCCGAAAAAATCCGTGCTGTTCCCGACATGGGTGAAATCAGCGTGCAGAAACTCACGGAGTTCTTCACCTCGGAAACGGGGAGAGCCTTGCTCGACAAATTCCGTGCGGCGGGCGTGAACTTTGCGAGTACCCCGATGAAGCGCGCAGGTGCGGCACTGGACGGCAAATCTTTTGTCATTACGGGTATGCTTCCGACGCTTTCCCGTGAGGAGTGTGCCTCTCTGATTACATCGCATGGCGGTACGGTAAAAAGTTCTGTGTCGAAGAAAACCGACTATCTTGTTGCAGGCGAAGCAGCAGGGAGTAAGCTGCAAAAGGCCGAAGATCTCGGCATTCCCATCTTGGACGAGGCATCACTCAGAGATATGATTTCTGCGAAATGAAAGGATCAACGATGAAACTCAGCAGATATATCGATTCTTCTCCTCTGAATCCTGCGATGACCTTCGATGAGGTGCGTGCGGCGATTACGGAGGCGGTACGACAGGAGTGCTGCTCGGTCTGTGTGCAGCCGGCGGATATCCCGCTTGCCGTTCAGCTTTGTCAGGGTACCGATACACGTGTGTGTACGGTGCTCGACTTTCCGCACGGGAAAGCCCCCGCCGCAGTCAAGGAACTTGAGGCACGCTATTATATGGAATACGGCGCAGAGGAGCTTGACATGGTCATGAACTATGGGCTTGCCCGCTCCGGGAAATGGGACGAGGTCGAGGTGGAAATACGCGCCGTTGTCAACGCTGCCCATGCGCGTAACGTGCTCGTCAAAGTCATTTTCGAGGCAAGCCAGCTGACATCGGAGGAGATTGCACGGGCAACGGAGGTCAGCATTGCAGCGGGAGCAGACTTCGTCAAGACAGCGACGGGATTTCTCGGCACGGGAGCAACTGAGGAGCAGCTGCGCATTATGCTGGATACGTCGCACGGACGATGCAAGGTCAAGGCATCCGGCGGCATTCGGGACTATGCTACCGCAAAGAAATTTTTGGACATGGGTGTGCATCGTCTGGGCATCGGCAGTTCGTCTGTCGCAAAAATTCTGGCTGAAGCAGAATAAACATGAGATAAGATGAGGGGATGTCATGCGTTTCATTCATACGGCAGATTGGCATTTGGGAAAACTCTTCGGACAGCGGCATATGACAGAGGATCAGGCGTATGTATTGGAGGAACTGCTTGCGCTCTGCAAGGATGTGCGTCCCGATGCCCTCGTCATTGCCGGTGATGTGTATGACCGCGCCATTCCACCTCCTGAGGCGGTCGAACTCTTCAACGAAATATTGACACGGCTCGCTGCGCAGGGAATCCGCGTGCTCTTTATTGCCGGAAATCATGACAGTGCTGTGCGCCTCGGCTTTGGCGCACAGCTTCTTCGTGCGTCCGGAATCTATCTGGCGGGAGCGGTACGCTCCGCAGAGCCGCCCGTCATTCTCTCAGATAAACACGGGGATGTCTACTTCTCGCTCATACCCTATGGAGATCCCCCGCATGTGCGTGAGGCATTTGCGCTCAATGAAAACGTATCCTTCGATGGTGCGCTTGTTGTACAGATTGCGGCGGCACGTGCACAGATTCCATCGTCGGCGCGCAGCGTGGCCGTCGCGCACGCCTTTGTCATCGGCGGTCATACCTCGGAGTCCGAGCACGCGCTCTCCGTCGGCGGCAGCGATCACGTCAGCGCAGAGCACTTCGCTGCATATTCCTATACGGCACTTGGACATCTCCATGCACCCCAGCGGGCGGGTGCGGAGAACGTACGTTACTCCGGCTCATTGCTGAAATACTCCTTTGATGAAGCGCACCAAAAAAAGGGCATTGAGCTCGTCGAACTCAATGCCGCGGGTGCAGCATCTCACACGTTCTACCCGCTGACACCGCGCCATGATGTACGCATTGTACGCGGCATGATGGATGAGATCATGACGGATACGGATCCGCTTCCGCATGATGACTATATCTGTGTGGAGCTGCTCGATACGGATGCCGTGCTCGCCGCACATGAGAAACTGCGGCGAATCTATCCGAATCTCTTTACCATTACACGTCCGAACATCAACGTCAACCGACTTTCCTCCATGGAGCGCAGCTATGAACGCGGAAAATCCGACCTGCATCTCTTTTCCGATTTTTTTGCGGAAGTAACAGACGAGCAGATGACAGAGACAGAACGGGACGAACTCATTCGTATCATTGATTCGATGGAGCAGGGGGAGCGTGCAGAATGAGACCTCTGAAACTTCGCTTACAGGCATTCGGCTCCTATGTCGAGGAGCAGGTACTGGACTTCGAGATGGCACTGGCAAACGCGCCGTTTGTTCTCATTCATGGCGCAACGGGGACGGGAAAAACAACCATATTGGATGCGATTGTATTTGCACTGTATGGCGAATCCAGCGGCAACATTCGCGAGGGTACAACACTGCGGTCCTCCACCGCCCCCCCGGAGCGGGTCACGGAAGTAGAGTATGTATTTGCGCTCGGTCGCCGTCGCTTTCGTGTGCTGCGCTCCCCTGCATACGAACGTATGTCGCGCGGCAAGAAGACACGGCGTGCGGCAACGGGACAGCTCTATCGGCTTCCCGATGAGGGAGAAGATGGGGAGGAGACGCTGCTCGATTCAAATGTGACCGAGGTGTCGAAGCGCATCGGTCAACTCATCGGCTTTGATGCAGATCAGTTTCGTCAGGTCGTCTTGCTGCCGCAGGGACAGTTTCAGCGGTTTCTGCTTGCTGAGGTCAAGGATCGCAGTGCCATCATGCAGCGCATTTTTCGCACGGAGCGGTATCAACGTCTTGAGGAGGCACTGCTGCAGGAATCCATTCGTCTGGAAAATGCGGCAAAAGAGGAACGTGCTCAGATCGACCAAATGCTCCATTCGGAAAATCTGAACACGAGCGATGAACTGCGCGCGCATATTTCCGAGCTGAAAGAAGCGATCGATCGCCATGCCGATGAACTCAAGAATTTTGAGGCACGTCAAAAGGAAGCGCGTCGTGCACGTGAGCTCGGTGCATCGGCAGAACAGAAATTACAAGAGCTTGCAGCTGCACAGAAACACCTCGCAGAAAAACAGGCGCAGGAAGATGATGTGCGGGATTTTCGCATACGCTTGGAGCGTGCACAGCGTGCACATCCTGTCCTCTACACGGAACGCGAAGCAATACGGGCAGAGGAGCTGAAAAAGCGTCGGACGGATGAATTCAATGCGGCAGATGCCCGTTTTATCGCTGCAAAAGCAGAGTTTCAAACAGCGCAGGAAGCACGGAAGGCGGCAGAGGAACAGGAGCCGGAACGCTCGAAGAAAGCACAGCAGATGCAGCAGCTTACGGAATACGCAGAGCGTGCAGCACAGCTCCAAGACTGTCGAAAAGTCGTAGAGGAGCTTCGCGCCTCCAATGCACGCGCCGAAGAGACGGCAAAAAGCAATGCGTGCACGATCGAGAATCTACGTACGGAGCAATCAGAGAATGCAGAGCGCATCACCGCGCTTGAAAAAATTTTGGTGACACGCGAGGCATTTCAGCACGAGCAAGATCTCCTGAAACGCTGTCAGAATACCGCCGCCCGCATTGCAGAATGGAATGTGCAAATAGCGGAATTGGGCAAGAGGGAAGAATCGGCACAGCAGACATGGCAGGCTGCCGCCGAGACATTGACCACCGCAAAGACGAAGCTGCGGCAGATGCAGACACTCTATGACCTCGGCAGTGCTGCACGTCTCGCCGAGATGCTTGCAGATGGTGCACCCTGTCCCGTCTGCGGTGCGCTTTCACACCCGACTCCCGCCATCCACACGGAGGATATCCCATCCGAGCAGGTATTGGAACAATGCACAAAATCCGTCGAGATTGCAGAGAAGTCCGTGCAGGAATCCGCCCGCAAACTGGAAGATGCCAAAGCGGCTCATGCGAACGCATTGCAGAGCTACACCCGTGAACAGGAGCTGCTGCGCGAGTATCTTGCCTCTGATACATTGGAGGAACTCTCACAGCGCGTTGAGCAGCGCGGTATGGAGTTAAAAAACGCAGCACGGGAGCATCAGAAACGTGCGGCACAGTGTGCCGCGCAGAAGACACACCTGGAAAAATTGCTGACCGATCAACAGAGGCAGGAGGCGGAAGCACAGGAAAAACGCGATCTCCTGCGCGTGCGCGAGGGAGAGCAGACTGCGCTGGAATCACAGATCCCCGAGGAATACCGTGACCGTGCGCTCCTTGATGCACACATTTCTCGTCTGAAAGAAGAAGTGGAACGGGAGAAAAAAGAATATGCGGATGCGCTCCAAAGAGCAAACGAAACATCTGCAGAATATGCACGTGCGGAAAATGGAAAGAGTACCGCTCAGTGCGCTGCAGAAGAAGCATCTCAGAACGCGCAGACGGCACAAACGGCATATGCAGATGCACGTACATCTGCCGGGTTCTCCTCGGAGGAGGAATACCATGCGGCTGTCGAGGGGAAATGGGCAGACAGCAAGCATCTGGACGCAGTGCGTGAACGACTGACACTGTATGACAGCGAACGCAAAGCCGCAGAGGAGGTATTCCAAAAGGCAAAAGATGCCGCTGACGGGTGCGTCGCGCCCGATATGGAAGCACTGAAGGCCGCAGAGGTGGCTGCCGATCAGGCGGTGCAGGAGGCTGCGCAGGAGCAGGGCAAGCGTACGGAGCGTTGGAATGCGCTGAACCGTATGATGCAGAGCATTGTTGCGCTCGAACAATCCGGCGCAGCGCGTGCACAGCGTTACCGCATCATCGGCAAACTCGCCTCTGTTGCGGCGGCAAGAGCGCCCTATCAGGTGCATTTTCAGACCTATGTTCTGCGCTCGATCCTGAGCGATGTCATCGAGGCGGCGAATGCACGTCTCATCGTGATGAGCCGTGGACGCTATCGCCTCATCCACGGGGAGGGCGGACACAAAAACAAATGGTGGGGGCTCGAAATTGACGTATTCGATGAGTACACGGGGCTACCGCGCGTCTCACGCACACTGTCCGGCGGCGAGACCTTCCTCGCGTCCCTTGCACTGGCACTCGGACTATCGGATGTGGTGCAGCACTATGCGGGCGGGATGCACCTTGACATGATCTTCATCGACGAGGGCTTTGGCTCACTCGACAGCGAGACCCTCGACATTGCGATCCGTGCGCTGCTTGAGGTACAGCAGGAGGGCGGGCGTCTTGTCGGCATCATCTCCCATGTTGAGGAACTGCGTGCACGCATTCCCATCCATCTGGAGGTATTGCGTACGGCAAACGGCAGCAGAGCACACTTCACACAGGGCGGCTTGGAGGCATTATGACGGCAAAACTCGAGTTCATCATCGGACGCGCAGGAACGGGCAAGACACACACCTGCCTTGCCGCGATGAGACAGGCACTGGAGCGTGAGCCGCTCGGCAGACAGCGCATCCTCCTCGTTCCGGAGCATATGACCTATGTCGCAGAGCGTGCACTGGCACAGACACTGACACACAGTGCCGGATTTCTGCAGGCATATGTCTTTGGCTTCCGCCGTCTTGCAAGGCAGGTCCTTCTCGAGACCGGCGGTGCACATCTGTCTCGCATCAGCGATATTGGCAGACGCATCCTCCTAAAAGACATCCTGCTCAAGCACGAAAAGGAACTATTGGTCTTTGCACGCTCCGTCGGCAAGCGCGGATTTACCGAGACATTGGGACATACCATCGCTGAACTCAAACGCTACCGCCTGAGCACCGATGTCCTCCGTACTGCCGCCGATGATGATGCACATACGCAGGGACGACTCTCTAAAAAACTAAGGGAACTCGCCCTCATCATGGATGATCTCTCCGCACGCATGGAGGGACGGCTGACCGATCAGACCGATCGCATGGAGCGTCTTGCCGCCCAGTTGAAGGACGCACCGTTTTTGCGCGGGGCTGAGATCTGGGTGGACGGGTTCGATTTTTTCAATCCGCAGGAAATGGCAGTTTTCGTGGAACTCTTTCACACTGCGGATACGGTTCATATCAGTCTGACGATGGACGGACAGCGCGAGGGGGGCCGCGTGCGGGTCAATCTCCCCGAAAACACAAGGGATACGGGGCTGTTCGCGCGTTCTTATCAGACCATGCAGTCACTGACGAAGCTTCTTGTCGAGATGGATCCAGCGGCTGTGCCGGAAATACATCTTACGGAGGAGCAGCAGCGTGCACAAAAGCCATCGCTTGCAGCGATTGAAGGGCATCTGTTCGGACACGTACGTCTTGCTCCCATCGCGGACAATGCACTCAAGCTTGTCGAGGCAGCAAACCCGCGCCTCGAGGCGGAGGCCGTCGCGTCAGATATACTGCGCCTGGCACGCGAGGAGGGATATCGCTATCGTGAGATTGCCGTTCTCGTACGCGATATGGATACCTATGCGGATCTCCTGCTGCCGGCATTTGCCGACTGCGGCATCCCATGCCATCTGGATGCAAAGCGTCCGAGCACCCATCATCCTCTCGCAGAGCTTCTGCGCGCCGCCGCACAGACGGCATGGCGCGGCTGGGGGTACGATACCGTATTCCGTGCCCTGCGCACGGGATTTTTTCCTGTCGTGACAGAGCCAACAGATGATGGCGGCTTTTCCTGCGGCGATTGGCAGGAAGCGGTCGACCGACTGGAAAACTACTGTCTGGCGTTCGGCATCCGCAGCGAAAATCAGTGGACGGCGACGGAGGACTGGGATTTTGTCCGCCGTACGATCCCGGAGGATGCGCGGGAGACAGAGCAAAATGCCATGCGCATTGCCGAGGAGATTGCCCTCAATGACATTCGTCGGCGCATTGCGGCACCGCTCTCATTGCTGACACAGAATCTTCGTCGGGAGGGATGCTTAGCGCAAGAGCGTGCCCATGCACTCTACAAATTCCTCACCAAACTGGAAGCGCCGCAGAAACTAGAGATGTGGAGTGCGGAAGCAGATGCCGAAGGGCGTCTTGCGGATGCGGCGGCACACCGACAGATCTGGGCTTCCTGTATGACACTCCTGGAGCAGCTGGTCGAGGTCAGCGGAGACGAGAACCTCTCTGCCCGTGACTTTGAGGAGCTGCTGCAGGACGGTCTAGATGCACTCGAAATTGCCCTGATTCCACCGGGGCTCGATCATGTCACGATTGCCGCCTTCGACCAGAACAGTCTCGCGGGCATTCGTGCCGCCTATATTATCGGTGCAAATGCAGGAACGATGCCGCGTGCGGGAGTACAGCAGGGCGTGCTGTCGGATGCAGATCGCCTTTCCATCCGCGAGTCGCTCGCACATACGAATCATACGATCTTCGGCGGCGGCCATGAGCAGAGCTTTCTGGAACGCTATCAGCTCTATCGTGGTTTTACCGAGGCACGGGAGTATCTGTGGGTCTCCTATGCACTCTCCTCTGCCGATGGAGCGGCACTCGCACCGTCGCCCCTGATCACTCGTCTGCGTGTGATTTGTCCGACGGTGCTCTCCATCCCGCTCGCCATGGTGGAGCGTACGGATGATCTTGTGCTCTCCGCGCCGCATCCCGTACTCTCATTGCTGGCAGGGGCTCTGCTCGGACAGAAGGAGCGCGGGATAATGCTCCCTCTCTGGAGTGATGTCTACAACTGGATGCGCAGCAATGCCGTGATGCATCCGCTGCTTCGTCTGATGGTGCGCGGTCTGGTTTCATCGCCGCGCGAGGAGGAGCAGCTGTCTTTGGCGACGGCAAAGCAGCTGTTTGCGCGTGACGGGCGGATCAGCGGCAGCACGACACGTCTGGAGACCTTTCGTCAATGCCCGTTCCGCCACTTTGCAATGTACGGTCTCGGTCTCAAGGAACGCGATGTCTATGAGTTTCAAAGCAATGACTTTGGCACGCTCCTGCATGAGATCCTACATGGATACGGTGAATGGGTGCGTACGAAACATGCGAACGACTGGTGCGCGGCAGAGCCCGACAGTGTGGCAAAGATCGATGAGCTGATGCACGAGGTCATTCCGCGCATCCGCAGCTCCGTTCTGATTAGCCGCGCCAGCTACCGCCATCGGATTGAACGCATTCGGCGCACCGCGCAGCAGGTCATCCGTCACCTGACATCGTGGGCAAAGGCATCGTCATTTCATCCGCTTGGATTTGAGATCAGTTTTGGACGCGACATGGATGATGTCCGTTTGGAGGAGTTTCAGCTTGCGGGCGGGGCAACACTCTCCCTGCGCGGGCAGATCGATCGCTTTGATGTGACAAAGGCGCGTGACTACTACCTCGTCCTCGACTACAAGACGGGAGGAACATCCCTGCTCCTGCCCGAGATTCGCCACGGGCTGAAGATGCAGCTGCTGCTCTATCTCTTTGTCATACGCAGCCTCCTCCATGATACAGACAGCTTTCCGGCGGGGATGCTCTATGCTCCTGTCGTGAATCCCATCGTCAAGAGCGATGTGCGTCTGGATGATAGCGACCTTCACAAGATGGTTGCAAAGGACATGGTACTCACGGGGATGCTGATCGACGATCCGGAGATCACACAGAGCATTGACGCGATGGGGGAGCATCTCTGCATCACCTTCAACAAGGACAAAAGCATTTCCAAGGCATCGGCAAGGCACATTCGTTCACGCGAGGAGTTTGAACAGCTGCTTGCCTATCTGCCGCAGCTGATCCGCACGACTGCCGAGGAGATCCTGCGGGGCAATATACAGGTTGCGCCCTATCGTTTTCGGGATCGCAATGCCTGTACCTTCTGTACCTATCGCTCCATCTGCTCGTTCGATCCGGAGGTTGGACAGGGGGATCATTATCGTGAGATTGCAGACAATGCACAGGCAGCGATGGAGGAGATTGCACAGATGGTGTGCGGGGAGGTGAAGTCCAATGGCTGAACGGATGCAGTTTACCGCCGATCAACAAAAAGCGATTGAGACGCGTGGACAGAACATCCTCGTCGCTGCGGCAGCAGGGTCGGGAAAGACGCGCGTACTGGTCGAGCGCATCATCTCGCAGGTACGTACGGGAACGCTGTCGCTGGACCGCATCCTCGTCCTCACCTTTACCAAGGCTGCTGCATCGGAGATGCGTGAGCGCATTGAGGCAGCACTCAACGCCGAAATTGATGTCATTGTCGAGAACGGCGGGGCACTCGAAGATGTCGCTGCGCTCGAACGGCAGCGCGTCCTCCTCACGGGAGCGGATATCTCAACATTCCACTCCTTTTGTCAGCATCTGATCCAGTCACATATCGATGCGACAGAGATCCCGCCGACCTTCCGTATTGCAAGCGAGCAGGAGATTCGGCTGCTGAAAAACGACGTGTTTGAACAGATGATTGAGAGCGAATATGAGAAAGCGGCAGCGGGCGACCCCGAGGGCTTTCTTTCCTTTTCCGATGCCTATGGAGGCGTGAAGGGGGACGACGAAAAACTGCAGGGAGAAATCCTTGCACTGCACGCCTTTTCGCTCAGTCAGCCCTCGCCCGTGATATGGCTTGCGGCACAGGGAAACGAGCCCACCGATGCGCCGTATTGGGCGCGTGACGGATTTCAGACACTGGCAGATGAGTTGGAGCACAGTCTTTCACAGGTCTGCACGAACTATACGGCGGCAATCGAGCTTCTCAAAAGCGGCGGCAATGACCTGCGTACGGCAGCAGCCAAATGTCTTGAAGCACTTGTGCATAACAGGGAAATCTACGAGGATTTGCACGCGGAGCTCAATGGATTTGTGAATGCCAGACAGGACAGCGCATGGGAAGCATTTCTGGCGCAAGCGGCTGCGGCGAAAAAGGCGAAAAAAAATATACCGCGCAAAGCGGTCGAGGACTGTGATCCCGAGGTCGGAGCACAGCTCAAGAAGCTGACGGAGAATATCCATGCCCCGTGGGACGGCTGCATTGCTCGTCTGCCCGCAACAGCACAGGAGCTATATGATACCGAAAATGCTGCAAATGCCGCCATCCGTCAGTACGTTCGCCTGACAATAGCATTTCACAATGCGTTTCAACAAAAAAAAATTGAGCGCAGCATCCTCGATTTCAGCGACCTTGAACATACGGCACTCGAACTTCTCTGTCGCGATCCGAAGCAGCTGCAGGAGGATCCGACCGTTGCCGCGCCGACCGAGATTGCCGATGAGCTGCGGGCCCATTACGACGCAATCATGGTGGACGAGTACCAGGATACAAACGGACTGCAGGAGGGGATTCTGCGGCAGATTGCACGCGAAAACAACCGCTTCATTGTCGGTGATGTGAAGCAGAGCATCTATCGGTTTCGCCTTGCCGATCCGTCGCTCTTTCAGCATACCTATGAGGCATACCGTGGCGACAGCGCGGGGGGCGAACTCGTGACGATGTCCGATAACTTCCGCAGCCGCGCCGAGGTGCTTGAGCCCATCAACGAGATCTTCTCACAGATCATGAGCAAAGAAGCGGTCGACATTTCCTATGACGTTCATGCGCATCTCAATCCAGGACTCGTATTTGCAGAGCCGACAAAGGGAACGTCACTCGCAGGGCCGCTTGAGATCAACCTCCTGCGTGCAGACTATTCCGCTGACGCGGAGGGGGAGGAAGAACGAAAAGCATTTGAAATTGAGGCGCATTTTATTGCACGCCGCATTCAGAAACTCAAATCCGAGGGGTATGTTCTGCACAACGGGCATGCTGTCCAAAACAAGGATATTGTCATTCTCCTGCGTGGCGCGAAGGAGCGTGCGGGGATTTTGCTTGATGCGCTGCGAAAAGAGAATATCCCCGCGTATGCGGACGATACTGCCGGCTATTTTGAGGCGAGTGAGATTCGCATGATGCTCTCCCTGCTTGCCGTATTGGACAACGCCCGTCAGGATACACCGCTCACCGCCGTACTCGTATCACCCATGATTGGCATGACGATGGAGGATATGGCTGCACTGCGCATACATACACCGCTTGGCGGGATCTATGACATCCTGACAGGTGCAACGGGGGGAGGACTTTCAGACGAGCTCACAGCAAAGGCGGCAAATGCACTGGAGCGCATCCGATATTGGCGACGCTGCGTCCTCGTGCAGAGCGTTCCCGAACTGCTCCGTCTGCTCTATCGTGAGACGGGCTACTATGACTACGTCGGGGGACTCCCCGGCGGCATCCTGCGGCAGGCAAATCTGCGTATGCTCATTGACCGTGCTGCCGATTTCGAGCGGACAAACGAGCGCGGACTATTTCGCTTTCTGCGTTACATCGATGCACTGAAGCGGCGCAGCACAGATCTCTCTGTTGCGCGTACCCTCGGTGAAAGCGAGGATGTCGTGCGCATCATGACGATTCACCGCAGCAAGGGGCTGGAGTTTCCCATCGTCTTTCTTGCCAATATCGCAGGCGCGTTCAATATGCAGGACGCACAGGGTGATCTGCTCTGTCATGCACACGAGGGCATCGGTCTGCGTGTCTATGAGAACAGCATGACCGGACGGCAGAAATACGATACCATGTCACGGAGGAAGGTCAAAGCCGTCATTCAACGTGAGACGATGGCGGAGGAGGTGCGTATCCTCTATGTTGCCATGACGCGTGCACAGGAAAAGCTCATCCTGACGGGTACTCTGAACATCACGCGTACGGGCAAAGATGCATTGGAGCAGCTGCGTGAAACCTGTCTCAAATATGCACCGATTCAGGACGCTGTATTTCCAAAAGAAGCCATTCTCGGCGCGAGATCCTATCTCGACTGGATTGCACTCTCTCTGATGCGCCATCCCGATGGTGCGGTGCTGTTTAACGATACAGATGATATTGTGTGTCGTATGCCAAGCAATCCAAAGGCGCACTTTGATGTACGGATCATTGACGAGAATATACGCGCATCACAAAAAGAAGCACAGGAAAACGAGGATGACATTCTCACTGCCGTCCGTGTCGATGAACCGCTCCCAGTGGGCAAGGATGCCGACCGAGTCGCGGCGGTTCTGGGTTGGGTCTATGATTTGCGCGGAACAGTGCAGATCCACGCAAAGACCAGTGTCACGGAGCTCAAGCGGCAGCAGGAAGCCGAGGAAAAATCGATCGCTCCATTCCTGCCGGCTGTTGGTGATTCGGTAGATACACCGCTGGAATGGGAAGTTCCGCGCTTCCTGCGCTCATCGGAACGAGAGTATCTGACGCCGATGGAGCGCGGAACGGCAATGCACACAGTTATGCAGCAGCTCGACCTATCGGATATCGCAAACATTGCTGCCATTGAACAGCAGGTGAATGCACTCGTGGAAAAAGGGATTCTCACGGAAGCAGAGCGCAGCATCATCAATCTCGATCACATATGGACTTTTGTCTCGTCCAATCTGGGACGACGTATGCATGCGGCAAAGGCAGTCTATCGCGAACTCCCCTTCGGGCGTCTCCTGCCGGCACATGCTTACTATAAAGGGGCAACAGACGAAAACGATCAGATTTTTTTGCAGGGCATCATCGATGTCCTCTTTGAGGAGGAAAACGGTAACTACATCTTGGTCGACTACAAGACCGACCGTAAAATCTCCGCCGCAACTGCGCGGGCCCGCTATCAGTTCCAGATCGATCTTTACTGCGACGCCGTAGAGACCATCCTTGACAAGCCGGTCAAAGAACGCTATCTCTTCCTGCTCAATACAGGGAAGGAAGTAAAGATGTGAAATACAACGGTTTCGTGATCCTTAAAAACAGGAAGGAATAATGGCTCTTCTTATCGAATTTATTCCAATAAATTGAAAGGAAGTGACTCAAATGGCGAACTGTATCTTTTGTAAGATTGCACAAGGAGAGATTCCTTCGACAAAGGTCTATGAGGATGATCAAGTGCTCGCGTTTCGTGATCTCGATCCGCAGGCACCGGAACACATTCTCGTCATACCAAAAAAACACATTGCAAGTATTCTTGCTCTGGGGGCAGAGGATAAAGACCTGACGGGGCATCTCCTGACCGAGGTCATTCCTGAGATTGCCCGCAATTTGGGGGTCGACATTAACGGATTTCGTCTTGTAACAAATACGGGATCAGATGGAGGACAGACGGTCGAACATCTGCATTTTCACCTCCTCGGCGGACGACCGCTTACATGGCCGCCCGGATAACAAAAAACATGCTCTCACAAAAGGTATTATTCCATGTTTTACAGGAATGATACCTTCTTTCTATTTAAGTTTTATGACCAAAAAACGATACCACTAAATATAAGATAGAATAGTTTGTTAATATTGACAGGGGGTGTCAACAGTGTCAGAGCGTATTGAACGTGTCATGCGCATAAAACGAATGCGATTCAATAATGATGCGTTATTCGAACGCAGAAGAGGATTTGATGATAGGGAACAAGAAGGTGCTTTTGCCTCTGTATTCGAAGAAGCCGTAGAAAAGAAAAAAAATCAGCAGTCGAAGGGAACCTCTTCAGATTGTGCATATCGACTCGATGTTGGTCGTCCTACACAATCCCTCTTTTATCAGGGAAAAGCTGATATTTCAAAAGCAATGGAGAAGCCGCCTCATGCTGGATGATATCACCGGAATGCGTATGGCACTGGAAGAGGCAAAGCATGCATATGCACTAGGAGAGGTTCCGATTGGCGCAGTGATTATAGATAAAGCAGGAACACTGATTGCTCGCGGATGCAACCTTCGTGAAACCCAGCACGATGCAACAGCGCATGCAGAATTGATTGCCATTCGGCGTGCGTGTAAAAGCCTTGGACGCTGGCGCTTGACAGAAATGACTCTATATGTAACCATAGAGCCATGCCCCATGTGCGCCGGTGCGATTGTCATGAGTCGTATCTCCCGTATCGTTTATGGGAGTACAGATAGGAAAGCAGGGGGGTGTGAGTCTCTCTTTAATATCACATCTTGTCCTGGACTGAATCACCAGCCAGAAATATGTGCGGGTATATTGGCCGATGAGTGTTCAGCTATAATAAAGAAATTTTTTAAAGAACGACGAAAGCATTATACATGACCTATCCCTAGTTGCAGTCATCTTGCCGCTAGGGATTTTTAATGTATCTAATGAATGACGCGGTGCCTTTCCTTTTCAAATTTTATCTTGCTGTCAATCTGAATTGATGATATTATTAGTAGGCAGGTTTTGTATACACGCCTCCAGTTTAATATCTTCGTTAAGGAGGGACTGGACTTATGTTTAATTTTAAACAGAAAGATGATGAATTCTTTGATCTGTTTATTGAAAGTGCAAAATTTTTTCATACAGGTGCTCTCGTCTTAAATGAAGTTATGAAAGATTATACTACTACACCCGAAAAAGTGGAGGAAATCAATCGTATTGAACATAAAGCTGATGCCATCAATGATCGCATCATTGACAAGTTAAATCTAACCTTTATTACTCCAATTGATCGAGAAGATATATATGCTCTTGCCAATGATCTTGATGATGGTGTTGATTTATTGCAAGGAATATTACAACGTTACGATATGTATCGCATGGGAAAGCCCATGCCGGGGGCAATTAACTTAACAAAACTTCTCATATCAGCAACAGAAGAAGTTGTCCGTGCAGTGTCTTTTCTCGAAAATATTCGTAAAAATCAAGTACAGATATTGGATGCCTCTCATAAGATCGAACGCTATGAAAGTGAAGGAGATCTTATCTATCGGAGTGAAGTCGCCTATCTTTTCGAACACGAAAAAGATCCAATTGAGCTCATTCGCTGGAAGGATGTATTAGAGCAGCTGGAAGATACTTTGGACCATTGTGAACTCATTGCTGACATGCTGCGGGGAGTTGTAATGAAATATGCCTGATTTGCAGCTTCTGATCTTTTTGGTTATTCTTTTAGCTCTGATATTTGATTTTATCAACGGTTTTCACGATACCGCAAATGCAATTGCCACTTCTGTTTCAACAAGAGCAATTCATCCGCAGCACGCAATTATCATGGCGGCTGTCCTTAATTTTTTTGGTGCAATGTACAGCACCGGTGTCGCAAAAACGATTGGATCAGATATTGTTAAATCGGCATCGCATGTAGATGAGCATGTTCTTATCGCTGCGCTTTTCGGAGCTATCGTATGGAATATAATCACTTGGAAGTTTGCTATGCCCTCAAGCAGTTCACATGCCCTTATCGGAGGCGTGATCGGAGCAGTGATTATGTCCTCTTCGGGCGTTGATGGATTGAATTTTGAAGGTATAGGAAAAATTATTCTCTCTTTGATATTATCCCCGGTTGTCGGTATGGTTTCTGGTTGCATTATCATGTTATTTTTATTTCGTTTTTTTGGGCACTTTCGTCCGACATCCATCAATGGTAAGTTTAAAAAAATGCAAATCTTATCCGCAGCCACAATGGCCTTTTCACACGGCTCAAATGACGCACAAAAATCAATGGGTATAATAACATTGGCCTTATTATCCGGTGGATATATTGACGTATTTGAAGTTCCGACATACGTTAAAGTATTGGCAGCGACTGCAATGGCCTGCGGCACAGCGGTCGGCGGGTGGAGAATTATCAAAACTATTGGCGGGAAAATATTTAAACTTCAACCGATTTCCGGATTTTCTGCCGACTTGAATTCATCTATTATAATATTTGGAGCGACGCTTTTACATCTGCCGGTAAGTACAACACATGTAGTATCGGGCTCAATCATGGGGGTTGGTGCGGCAAAGCGCATCAATGCCGTTCGCTGGGGGGTTGCTCAACAAATGGTTGCCGCATGGATACTAACAATTCCATGTACGGCAATTATGGGTGCACTCACTTATAAGTTCATAATTTTATTTGTTTAAAAAATAAAAAATCCTGCTCGCTATGGAGCAGGATTTTTCATATAGAGAATAATATAAGGAGGATTTTCTTGATGAAAAAAACATTGATTATGATGGCTGCTGAAGCTCAACCATACTATTCCAGTCTCATTGTAGCTGCAAAAATCAATGGTGAGGTACGTGATATTCAGACGGTTTACGATGATACCGATGAGATTCAATTTATTGAATTAGATACTTCATTAGGATGGAGCATTTATAGGCGTTCGGTCCTTTTCCTTTTAATTATTGCTGTAAATAAGATTGAACAGGAAGCGGAGGTAATTGCAAAATTTACAGTAAATAAGGGGCTCTATTGCGAAATAAAAACTTCCGGAAAAGATATCGATGCTAATTTTATAGATAAAGTTAACAAGCAAATGCGACAGATGATCGCAGATAATATTCCAATTATCAAATATACCATTCCACGGGAAGAAGCGATCAAGCTATTTCAAAAATCACAAAGGTATGGAAAGGTAAGACTGCTTTCTTCCTTATCGACTCCCATTATCAGTCTCTATATATGTGAGAGTTATTCAGATTATCTATATGGTCCGATGCTTCCTGAAACAAAACATCTGAATCGGTTTGAACTTGATTATGAGCCCCACGGCGTATTAATTCGAACACCTGATGAAATGACACGGGGAAGAATAAGAAAACGAGTAAGTCAACCGAAATTCGAACATATCCTTTATGAATCCAAAGAGTGGGCAAACATCATGGAATGCCGCTTTATAACTGATTTAAATCTTATAAATGAGCAAGGGAATATGGGGGAACTGATTCGTATTTCAGAAGCATTGCAAGAGAAACGCATTGCTCAAATAGCAGATCATATATCCCATTATCGAGAGAATATCCGCTTAATTCTTATTGCTGGGCCATCCTCTTCCGGAAAAACCTCTTTTGCGCAGAGACTTCGGATCCAGCTGCGTGTTAACGGACTCCGGCCAATTATGATTTCTTTGGACGACTATTTTTTAAATCGAGAAGACACTCCCCTTAACGAAAAAGGGGAGTACGATTATGAATCGCTGGCAGCACTTGACACAAAATTGTTTAATGAGAATATGCTTGCTCTTCTCTCAGGCAAAGAGCTCCAACTTCCTCACTATAATTTTATAACAGGAAAAAGAGAATGGAGAGAAGAGGACATATTATCCATTCAGAAAGATCATCCAATAATTATTGAGGGGATTCATGGTTTGAATGAACATCTTACAAAAGATATCCCACGAATAAATAAATATAAGATATACATCAGTGCATTAACACAACTCAATATCGATGCCCATAACAGAATTCCCACAACAGAGGTGCGTTTCTTGCGCAGATTAGTGCGTGATTACCAATTTCGTGGTTCAAAGGCACTCAAAAGTATTCGGCAATGGCCGGATGTGAGAGCGGGAGAAGAGAAGTATATCTTCCCATTCCAGGAGGATGCCGATGTTCTCTTCAATTCAGCTCTTATCTATGAAGTAGGTGTACTGAAGAGGTATGCCGTACCGTTATTGGCAGAAATAAAAAGGGGAGAAGAGGGCTATCTGGAAGCTCGTCTGATTCTTCGCTTCCTTCAATATGTGAATGAGATTTCTGAAACAGATGATATTCCTAATAATTCCATTCTGAGAGAGTTTATTGGAAAATCTGTATTCTTTCCAAATAAATAAAAAGGGTTAGGATCTTGTATACGGCAAAGAATCCTAACCCGTCTCCTAAAAACAATTGTAGAGTTGCTTATTATTCTTTAACATAAGCAGTAATCGGCTTATAGTGGGCCTTGAAGAACTCTTCAGCTACCTGCGGGAAGAGGGCGTACGAGAGAACATCTTCATCTGTCGGGTTGAGATAGCCTTTGTCTTTCAGCTCCTCTTTAAACTCCATAAAGGTCTTCGCCTTAGCATCCTCAACAGAACAATCCTCTATGATGTCATCAGGAGAAATATGGAGCGTCTCTGTCAAGAATTTACGATCCACCTCAACCGGAGTCTTTCCAAATTTACCCCGTGCAAGATCCTTGAACTCATTCGGAACCATCTTATAGCGCTCGCCGCTCATAACATTAAATGTCGCCATTGTTCCAACAATCTGGGATGACGGAGTAACGAGCGGGGGATACCCAATATCCTTGCGTACACGAGGCATTTCATCAAGAAGGTCCTGATATTTATCCTCCATGCCAGCTTCCTTAAGCTGGTTTGCAAGATTGGAAAGCATTCCGCCAGGGATCTGGAAATCCAGCACGTTCGGGTTGATATCAAAGTAGCCCTTGAGGTTAAACGTCTTGATGAGATCCTGTTTGACACCGAGGAAGTACTTCGAGATCGGTGTCATCGCCTGACGATCAAGGCCGGTATCACGTTCCTCACCTTCAAGCATTGCCACCATCGTCTCTGTGCATGGCTGCGAAGTGTCGCTAGAGAAGGGAGCAAGTGCAGTATCAATAATATCAACCCCCGCCTCGATCGCCTTCAGGTAAGTTGCATGACCAAACCCAGAGGTGCAATGTGTATGAAGTTCAATAGGGATTTTCACTGCCGCTTTGAGTTTTTTGACAAGATCTTCTGCCACGTAAGGTTTCAAAAGTCCTGACATATCCTTAATGCAAACAGAATGACATCCCATCTTCTCAAGTTCAATCGCAAGTTCAACAAAGCTCTCATTCGAATGAACCGGGCTAATCGTATAAACGAGGCAACCTTGCACATGGGGCTTTTCAGTGCACTTAAGCGCAGAGTCGATTGCCACTTTGAGGTTGCGGATGTCGTTGAGTGCATCAAAAATACGGAATACACCGACACCGTGCTCGGATGCCTTATGAACAAATTTCTCGACAACATCATTGGAATAGTGATTATATCCAAGAAGATTCTGACCGCGGAGAAGCATCTGTATCGGCGTTTTGAGATGCTTTTTTAAGGTATCCAAGCGTTCCCATGGATCCTCATCAAGGAAGCGCAGGCAAGTGTCAAATGTTGCGCCGCCCCATGCTTCAAGGGCATTGTAGCCGATAGCATCAAGTGCCGAAAGCTGCGGAAGCATATCCGAGATTCTCATGCGGGTTGCCACCAATGACTGATGTCCATCACGGAGAACAGTCTCGGTGATTTTGACCGGATTCTTTGACATAAAAGAACACTCTCCTTGATTAAAATCATAATCAAAAATTATATAACCCAACATCTAAATTATAGATTCAAACAGCATGATTGTCAACGACAAGTTATAAAATTCACATATTTTTAGCTCTTATTTCCACCTCCTTCTTTTACTATCCATAATTACCATTATGGATAGTAAATTGGTGAAAATGATGAAAAATTACATATCCGGACGTATTCCGGTTTTTCCGGCAAACTTATGATAGCTGCCGCCGTTATGCCTTCGCTTCAATTCTTCAAGCAGATCCTCTGGGGTCATATTATGATAAGCCAGCAGTACCAAACAGTGGTACCAGAGATCACCCATCTCATAAAGTACATCCTCACGGATATTATTTTTAGAGGCAATTATTGTCTCTGCTGTCTCTTCACCGATTTTTTTCAAAATCTTATCTTGGCCCTTATCGAAGAGATAATTTGTATAAGAGCCCTCAACCGGATGTAGCCGGCGGCTCTGAATCACCTGATAAAGATCAGACAGGATCTCTGTAAGCGACATTTCATCCCTCGCTTCAATAGGCACAATACTGTTTTCACTTGTGCAATAGAGCTTTCGGCCGCTAAAGCATGAATACGAGCCGGTGTGACAGGATACACCTGTCTGTTTGACACGGAGGAGTATTGTATCGCCGTCACAGTCATACGAAAGTTCCTGGACGTGCTGCACATTTCCAGATGTTTCGCCCTTTTTCCAGAGTTTTTTGCGGCTGCGGCTGTAATACCATGCAAATCCCGTTTCAATCGTTTTTTCAAGGGATTCACGATTCATATAAGCAAGCATAAGAACCTGATTGTTTTCTTCCTGAACAACAACAGGTACAAGCCCGCGCTCATCAAATTGAATCATCGAGATGTCAACATTCATTAGAATCGTACCTCCAGACCTCGTGATTTTAAGTACATCTTTACTTCTTTTATTGAAAGCTCTCCATAGTGGAACAAAGATGCGGCCAATACGGCATCCGCTTTTCCCTCGGCAAGCACATCATAGAAATGCTCCAATTTGCCCGCACCTCCGGAAGCGATGACGGGTACATTGACATTTTCTGACACAGCACGCGTGAGTGCAATGTCATAACCATTCTTTGTTCCATCAGCATCCATACTGGTCAGCAGAATCTCACCGGCGCCAAGTTTAACAACATCCTTCGCCCATGAAATGCAGTTCAGCCCCGTAGGTGTTCGTCCCCCGTTAATATAGACTTCCCATGAATCTGTACCATTTCTCCGTGCATCGATTGCAACGACAATGCATTGGCTGCCGAAACGCATTGCTCCTTCTCGAATAATATCTGGATTTTTTACTGCTGACGTGTTGACAGAAACCTTATCCGCTCCCGCATTCAGCATGCGGTGCATATCCTCCGTACTTCGAATGCCACCGCCAACGGTAAGCGGAATAAACACTTTTGAGGCGCAGTCGGATACAACATCAATCATTGTGTTTCGTTCTTCATTGGAAGCTGTAATATCCAGAAACACAAGCTCGTCTGCGCGCTCTTTGTCATAGCGTTCGGCCAACTCGGTCGGACTTCCGGCATCTCTTAATCCGACAAAGTTTGTCCCCTTGACAACACGTCCATCATTGACATCGAGGCAAGGTATAATACGTTTTGCAAAGGTCTTCTTCAAACTAGAATCTCTCCTTCCAACGCCGCAGTGTTTTCAGTGAGCAGCAACAATTGCTTCGGGTAAAGAAAGCGTTCCTTCATAGATGGATTTTCCAGCAATCACACCAATGATCCCATCTGCTTCCCGTGCTTTCAGTGAGTGAATATCCTCCAACGATCTTACACCGCCGGAAGCAATGACATTGACGCCGGACTCCAATGCCAGTTTGGCTGTTGCCTCAACATTAACACCGGAAAGCGTTCCATCCCGCGATATATCGGTATATATGATGGTTTCTAAACCATACGAGGAAAGTTCCTTTGCCAGGTCAATGGCAGAAATCCCCCCCGATACCCCCCATCCGTCAATGGCAGCAATTCCATCCTTGGCATCAATTCCAACAGCGATGCGATTGCCATACCGCTGACATGCATTCTTTACAAGAGCTTGATTCTGTACGGCGGCAGACCCGAGAATCACGCGAGATACACCAAGCTCTAAGGTTGCATCTATGGTTTCAAGTGTGCGTATTCCACCGCCAACTTCCATGGGGATTTGAATACTGTTGAGGATTTTTTTGATTGCCTCGGTATTTTGCGGCTTTCCTGCAAGTGCCCCATCAAGATCGACTACATGCAGAAACTCCGCACCTTCCCTCGCCCATCGGAGAGCAACCTCCTCCGGTTCGGTGCTGTATACGGTTTCCTGTGCAAAATCGCCTTTGAGCAGGCGGACGCATTTCCCATCATGTAAATCAATTGCGGGAAGAATAATCATGTACTTCCCTCCGATCCGTTATGAATAAAATTCTGAATGATGTTTAGCCCGACGTCCCCCGACTTTTCAGGGTGAAATTGAGTCGCCATGATATTTTCAGTGGATATGGACGCTGTAATTTTCTCACCATAAAAGCAACTCGACGAAACGATGGACATATCCTCGGGCACTGCATAGTAGCTGTGTACAAAATAAACATACGAAAACTGAGGGATTCCCTTAAACAACCCCTTCTCCCTATGATTTTTGGCAAGATCCAATGCATTCCAACCCATATGCGGAATCTTTTCATGCTGTGCGGATATTTTTCGTACACGACCGCGCAATAGATTGAGGCCCTCTACACCGGCAGATTCCTCACTGCCCTCGAAAAGAATTTGAAGCCCGACGCAGATGCCAAGCAAGGGAATCCCTTTCGCAACACTCTCTTTGACAGCAGGAATCAATCCGGACGCATTCAGTTGCCTCATGCAGTCCCCAAAAGCTCCCACACCAGGCAATACGATTTTATCCGAGGAGAGAATATCCTCGTGTTTAGAGCTGACATGCACCTCTGCTCCCAACGCAGCAAATGCTTTTTCGACACTGAATAAATTTCCAGTTCCGTAGTTTATTATCGTAATCATATGAACTCCTTCTTACAGAAGCCCTTTGGTCGATGGAACCGCATCCCCCAGTCGCTCATCTTTTTCTGTGGCAATCCTCAGTGCATGTGCAAGTGCTTTGAATACAGCCTCTACCTTATGATGTGAGTTCGTTCCATAGAGAATCTTCACATGGAGAGTGATGCCGGCATGAAAGGCAAAAGCGCGAAGAAACTCCTCTGTAAGTTCTGTATCATAGGAGCCAATCATTGGTGTCATAGGAGCATCTCCGGAATCATAGACAAGAAATGGGCGTCCGCTGATATCCAGAGACACTAAAACGAGAGTTTCATCCATCGGCAGATAGAAAGAACCATATCTTGTTATTCCACGTTTTTCACCAAGAGCAGAATGAAATGCCTGCCCCATCGTAATGCCTACGTCTTCAACAGAATGATGCCCGTCGACCTCAATATCCCCGTCACATTTCACACGAAGATCAAATTGTCCATGTGAGGAAAAAAGTGTCAGCATATGATCGAAGAAACCAATCCCCGTGTCAATCTCGGATTTTCCCGCACCATCCAGATCAATCGAGACAAAGACATCTGTTTCTCCTGTTTTTCTGTGAATTTCCGCACAACGTTCACTCATGGATTCCCCTCCACAAAAGCCTTCATTACACGATACACTGCATCATTTTCATCCGTTCGGCCGATGGAAATACGCAGCGTATTTTCCAATCGGGGCGTTTTTCCAAAACTTCGTACCCCGATCCCATATTTGATAAATTCTTTGTTCAACGCTTCTGCATGCGGATAATGGATCAGGATAAAGTTCGTATGAGACGGATAAACCGTCACAGCATCGAGTTCTTTATATTTTTCCTGCATACGCTCACGTTCCTCACAGATCATCCGAATCTGCGGCTCAAACTCTGACCGCATCTGAAAGACCGTATCCGCTGTGACCAGTGAGGGAACATTCATATGATACGGCATGTAAGTCTTTGCAATCATATCGATTACATCCCTATGTGCCAGCATATAGCCGACACGGCACGAAGCAAGCGCATACGCCTTTGAAAAGGTGCGTGCAATCATCATATGCGGATATTTTTTCAGGAGTTGGAAAACACTGTGTTCACTGAACTCAGCATATGCCTCATCAATTAGAAATGCACAGGATATCTCCTTGGCAATGTATTCGATCTCCGCCGTTGTCATGAGCTGTCCCGTCGGATTATTCGGGTTGCAGATTACCGCAAGGGATGCAGAGTTCTGATTGACCGTCTGAATAAACATATCTGCATCAAGCGTATAGCCGTCTTTCAGCGGAACTGGAACTCCGGCGGCATTTGCCGCGGCAGCATAGATTCCGTACATGGAAAAGGATGGCATCGGGTAGACGATTTTATGCGTATCATCGCCGCCAAACGCATAAAACACTTTTTCTATAATTTCACTTGAGCCATTTCCTATGATGACGTTTTCTTGACGATAGCCATACGCTGCTCCGATCTGTTCGCAGAGCAGATCATATTCCTCGTTTGGATAACGAGCAAACGCGATGCGTGACAGCCGTGTCATGACCCGCTCCTCTACCAACGGAGGCAGCCCGATATTCGACTCATTGGCATTTACCTTGATATGCCAATCCTGTTCACTCGTATCATAACACGGCATCGATGCCAATCCATCACGATAGTTCAGCATTCTCACCCCTCCTCATCCGAATTGCACGTGCATGCGCCTCAAGGCCTTCTGTTTCGGCAAGACGAATGATGTCATCACTGACATCTTCGAGGGCTTTCTGCGTGTAGGATATGATGCTCGTGCGTCTCATAAAGGTCTCTACGTTCAAAACAGAATAGAAGCGTGCTGTTCCGCCCGTCGGCAGGACATGGTTCGGTCCCGCAAAATAGTCTCCGAGAGGTTCCGGAGAATATTCCCCGATAAAGACTGCACCGGCGCATCTGATCCGAGGAAGAATATGGAACGGATCTCTGAGGAGCAACTCTACGTGCTCCGGTCCCGATATGTTTGCAAGATGGATTGCCTGGTCCATATTCTCCGCCACAATGATACGACCATTTTTTTCGATTGAGACTCCTGCAATATCCTTACGCGGAAGGCTTTCCAGCTGATTCTGCACCTCGTTCATAGCCCGCTCTGCCAATGACCTGTTGTCGGTAATGAGAATGCTTGAAGCAAGAGGATCGTGCTCCGCCTGACTGAGCAGATCAGCCGCTATATATGCAGGAGATGCACTGTCGTCCGCCAGAATCAGAATTTCACTTGGTCCCGCAAGCATATCAATATCAACATGACCATATACTTCTTTTTTCGCCAGTGTCACAAAGATGTTTCCGGGGCCTGTAATCTTATCGACGCGCGGAACATATTCTGTTCCATACGCCATCGCTGCGATTGCCTGTGCTCCACCCATTTTGAATATCTTACGGATACCGAGAAAACGAGCGGCAAGAAGGACATGGGGATTGATGACTCCATCCTTGGTCGGAACAGACATAATGATCTCTCCAACCCCCGCAACAAGAGCCGGAATCGCATTCATTAAGACAGATGACGGATATGCCGCCGTCCCCCCCGGAACATAGATGCCGACACGGGAAAGCGGAAGAACCGACTGCCCGAGAATCGAACCATGTGCACGATAGGTCATCCATGAACGGGGTTTCTGCTCCTCATGATAGGAGAAGATATTGTCAGCGGCCTTCTTTAGTGAGGCAACAACATTGGGGTCGGCACTGCGTTCGGCTTCCTGAAATTCCTCCTCGGACACCATCAGGTTATCCGCTGTCAGATCAACGCGATCGAGTAACTTTGTGTAGTGAAAGAGCGCCTCATCTCCCTTGTGTCGCACATCTTGAACAATGCGATGGACGAGTGTCGTCGGAGATAAATCCTCTCCGAAGAGTTCCATATTGTTCTGTCGAATGCGGTCGCTCAGCGTAAGCTCATCAAATGCTTTTTTCTTGAGCAGACATTCGGCAGCATTGATACCGATATCTGCAACAGAAACGATATTCATCGGACTTCCCCGCTTTCCAGTACTTGTTTCAAATCATTTACGATTTTATAAATGCGATTGAATTTCAGCTTGAAACTCACGCGATTGACAATAAGGCGGGCACTGACATCCATAATATGTGCAATCTCTTCCAAGTCATTCTCTGCCAGCGTTGTCCCTGTTTCCACGATATCGACGATGCTCTCGGAAAGCCCTACAATTGGTCCTAATTCAATCGAGCCGTTCAGCTTGATATACTCCATCTGCATTCCCTGTCGGGCAAAGAACTGCTCCGCAATATGCGGGTACTTTGTCGCAACCCTCGTGTGCGCATAGTCCATGAGGTGCGCACGCTTCTCTTCGCGCGGAACTGCCATCATCAAGCGGCACTTTCCAAAACCGAGGTCCAGCAGCTCATAGACATCCTGCCCGGATTCCAAGAGTACATCCTTACCGATGATGCCGATATCTGCTGCACCATATTCTACATATGTTGGCACATCTGAAGTTTTCGAAATGATGAACTGCACCTTGAGCTCATCGTTTGAAATTACCAGCTTACGCGATTTTTCACTCATATAGACTGCTGTGATTCCAATTTTCTCAAATAGATGTGAGGACAGAGAGAACAGCTTTCCTTTTGGCAATGCAATCGTTAAATAATCAGCAGTATATTTCTCCATGTAATCCCCTCTTATCCTTTAGTCAGTTAAAGAACTAATATGACCGTATACTACCACGTTGCAGATAATAGGTCAACCAATCAAAAAGGATTTTCAGCTCTTATCTCGAATAGTCTTTCTTTAAGAAGCATATAGGAAATCCATCCGAACAAAAAGGAGTCGCAGATGACACTTCAAATATTATCATTTGTGAAATTAAGCGATAAACAAATAGATCTGATCCATCAAAGCTATCCGCATTGTCAATGCAGATGCACACGCCCCACAGAGGCCGATAACTTCCTTTCCAATGTGGACATTCTATTGGGATATGATGCACAAATGAATATGGAAAAGTATCTTCCCCAAATGCCACGTCTCCAATGGATCCATACATATAGTGCCGGTGTTGAGAAACTCCTGTCCAACGAAACGTTCTCTCAGTCCGATATATTGCTGACCAACTCGCGCGGCATCCACGGCATCCCCATGGCAGAGCATGTCCTGGGGACAATGCTTGCGTCCAGTCGGTGCCTCATCGAGGCATGGGAGAATCAAAAAGCGCATACGTGGAAGCGCCTGACCGAGCCGGATGAGCTGTTTGGAAAAACCGCTGCTATCATCGGGTTGGGCAGCATTGGAAGAGAGATTGCAAAACACCTGAAAAATATGGGAATGCGTATTGTTGCTGTAAAACAAAAGGCATCCACAGAACCATTCGTAGATCAGTTATTCACCATAGATTACCTGTCTGATGCATTGTCCTGTGCAGATTACATAGTCGTTACGCTCCCATTGACCCCACAGACAAAAAAATTATTTAACCATGATACATTCAATGTGATGAAAGAAAATGCATTTTTCATCAATGTATCCCGTGGCGATGTGGTCGAGGAATCTGACTTAGTGGAGGCTCTTACGACAAAACGCATACGAGGTGCTTCCCTGGATGTCTTTACAACCGAACCGCTTCCCGAAGACTCCCCATTGTGGAGTGTACCGAATTTGTTCATCACACCGCATCATTCGGCAATATCCCCCATGTATTTGGACCGATCTCTCAAAATCTTTCGCAATAACTTGCAGATCTTCCCGCAGCGAATTGGGATGCTCAACGTAGTAGACAAGCAGCGTGGTTACTGAGCCATTGATTCAATTCTGTGCATCTGCCTGTTTTAATATGGACAGCACCAGAGAATCCTCTGGTGCTGTTTCTTTTTGATGGTATTGAATAATTTCCGCTTCTTGAACATCTCCGATCGCACGCAGTTTATCTGCCCCGATATATGGATGAGCTACATAGACATAGAATGCCATACCAACTTTTCCACAAATACCACGCGTGTCCTTCCATCGAATGAAATACGGGATCACAGATGGAACAAACCGATAAGCAAGGACAGCGAGCACCTTCCCCCAGATATCAGCCGTCCCCTTCACACGGCCGATATCATGAAGCAGTGCACAGCGAATGAGCAGGATATATGCATTCGAATCCCTATATCCATGCTTTTTATAGAGTTCTTTTGCCGTAAGCGCGACACGAACTGCGTGATACTGATCTGCTCCATGCATATCATAGAAAAGCCTTTGCTCTACAGGACTCAAATAAGACTGCACAAACCTATGCCCTTCCGCATCGAGTCGCCCGAACAGGGCACATACAAACTGATAAATACGCCGCTTCATCCGAAGTACTCAAGCAATTCATATCCCCGCGCTTCACGAGATTGTTCAGCTTCCTCATAGGACTGCCCCTTCATCCCGATCTCTGCAACCTTTCCCTGCCGGCGCAATTCGGTTGCTCGGCGGATCGCCTCATTGATGGAAGCATCTGTATATCCGACATATACATCTTTGGAAGCAGGTGGAATCTGTCCACCCTGACGCATAAGTGCCAGAAGGATTCTCTCCATACCGAGAGCAAATCCTGTTGCCGGCATGGGATTTCCATATTCGGTCAAAAGATGATCGTAGCGTCCGCCCCCGCACAAGGGAAAGCCCAGTCCAATTGAATAGCCCTCAAAGACCATCCCTGTATAGTAGTTAAAATCTCGAATGGTGCCAAGATCAAAGCAGACATAATCCTTATAACCATAGGATTTGATCAGTGCATAAATCTCGGCTAAGTTGTCAACGGCAGACAGACTCTGCGTGTTGAGCGAAAAACCATAGAGTCGTTTGAGGAGGTCTTCCCTTCCATTCAATAAGGGAAGGGCCTTCAGAGTCTCTTTGTCCCTGGCCGAAAGAGGCAATGTGTCAATCAACTGATTCATGAGGACAATATCATGACATTCTATCGCGGACTTAAGCGCCTTGCTCTGCTCATCCCCGACTTCATAATATGCCAACATACCATCAAGGAAATCAACTTGCCCTATGTGTATCTGAAAATCCTTTATTCCACATGTAAGAACAGATTCAATCGCCAGCGAAATGATCTCGGCATCTGAGGCAGGAGTTTCGCTCCCCATCAGCTCGACTCCCGCCTGATGGAATTCACACTGACGCCCCATCTGCGTCTGTTCCACACGAAACACATTGCCCAGATAGGACAATTTCAGAGGAACAGGCGCATCCTTCAGGCGGCTGCTGACTAGTCTTGCAATCGGCGTTGTCATTTCATTGCGGAGGGCAAGGAGTTTATTTTTATTCCCAAGCAGCATAAAGAGGGAATTCTCCTCCGGGATGCGTGGTACCAAGGTCTCCAAATGTTCGATGGTCGGAGTAATGACTTCATCATATCCCCATGACCGAAACAAACGTGACAACATATCTTCCATGTGGCGCATTTCCGCAGCATCTCTAGGCAGGAGATCTCGTGTTCCGTATGGTGTTTCCAAAACGAGCTTTTCAGATTTCATCATCGGTTCTCCTGGTCGATTAGAGGTGCAGCAATCCCTTTTTCAAGTACGAGTGTATATCCGTCCGCGCCATAGTTCAGGCATCGTTTGACACGACTGATGGTCGCGGTACTGGCTCCAGTGCGTGCAACAATATCGTCATAGGTATTTCCTGCATACAGCATACGTGCAACATCAAGCCGCTGCGCCATCGCGCGGAGCTCCCCGACCGTGCATATATCTTCAAAGAATTGGTAGCATTCTTCCATGGTATCCAATGAAAGAATTGCACGACACAATTGATCGGTCAGATCATCTCTCAATTTCTGATTTACCATATACAGATCCCTCTCATGAACGCCCCATCCTACCTTGCCTATTCATTCACAGTATAGCACAGAATGACATGTACGAAAAGTTGAGACAAACGACGCACATCAATCAAGACGAAAAATGCAACACAATGTTCTTCTCATCCCTTGCTGTTATGTCAGGAGGAACAGATATACGAACACATTTTTTATTGCCGTTCTCTGTGTCAGAATCAACGATATCCTCCACTGTTCCCTGCACAGGAAGACCATTCAGCTCATATCGAACAATCTGTCCCAAATAAACCCGATCCACATCCTCGACCGGTATTTCTGCTTCAATCCAGCTATTCTCCACAATATCCAAAGAGAGAATGTTATCCCCGTTCCCTATGCGTTCTCCTTCTTGTACAAAAATCTGCGATACATTGCCTTCTCTGGATGCAAAAAGACCGATGGTGCCTGTGTTGTCACGCGCCTTCACCAACGCATCCTCCGCTTTTTTCAATTGCTCTTCTGCCGCCTGAATCATCTTGGGGTCCTGTACCCTGACATTCTGTCCACTCCCCATGGTTAATGCATTTTTCTCTTGTTCATATGCCGCAATTGCCTCATTCCTTTTGACTGCGCTGACTGCTCCCATCTCATACAGCTCATTCATGCGCCCCATACGCGCGCGAGCTGCATCCAGCCCTTCCGTTTGTGCGGGTATATTCTGAGGTGCCGCTGCTGCTCCATATCGAATTTGCTCGACATTCTTTTGTGCGAGTTCGGCATTCTCTTGCAAACGAGCCAGTTCCTCATCCGAGAATACATTCTGCACTGTGACAAGGGGCGTTCCCTGCGTCACATGCGCTCCTTCCTCTATATGTATTTCTTGGACAATCAGCGGATTGGCTGCCTGCAGTTGGCTTTGTTCATAGACAAGGCGTGCATTTGATACAGTAAAATCACCCGATCGCTCTGTTCTATGAAGCAAGATAAAAGAAACGCAAAAAACGAGGACCAGAAAAAATACGATGGATAAATATATTCTCTTTCTTAGGAGTTTTGTAATATCGCTTTCCATAGGTTTCCCCCTAAAAAATATGGCTGTCAACAAAGTGACAGCCATAGGTCAATACGTGATTTAAGCAGAAGCCTGTTGACGTATGACAGCAACTGCCTCGTCAAATGCCTGTGAGAGTTGTTCCGGGTTCTTTCCGCCGGCCTGTGCCATATCAGGACGTCCGCCGCCGCCGCCGCCAACTGCTTTTGCAGCTGCCTTGATGATATTGCCCGCATGAGCCCCCAGCTTCACTGCTGCCTTATCTGCCTTGACCACCAGGCTGACCTTATCATCAATAACAGCCCCGAGAACAACGATTCCGGAATCCAGTTTCTCACATGTCAGATCCGCAATATTACGAAGTTCGTCCATGGAGTCGACATTGGCTTTTCCGACAACCACACGGAATTCCCCAACTTCCTGAACGCCCATAAGAAGCTTCTGTGCATCTGCCTTATCACGGAACTCAGCAAAGCTTCGCAGCTGCTCCTGCATGGACTTTCTCTCGGTCATGAACTTGTCAATCTGCGCAACAAGATCTTCCGATCTTGTCTTCAGTTTCTGCGAGAGTTCCTGCACAGTCCGTGCCATTTCGGCAGCATATGCACATGCAGCACGCCCGGTAATCGCCTCAATACGGCGCACGCCTGCTGCAACCCCTGATTCACTGACAATCTTAAAGAGGCCAATCTGTCCCGTGTTTGTCACATGGGAGCCACCACATAGCTCGATACTGAAGTCCGGAACACGAACCACACGGACAACATCGCCATACTTCTCTCCGAAGAGTGCCATAGCACCAAGCGCCTTTGCCTCATCAATCGGCATCATAGAGATATGAAGATTACTTGATCGTAAAACCTCCTCATTGACAAGTTCCTCGACATCGCGCAGCTGCTGATCGCTCACAGGTTCGAAATTCGTGAAATCAAAGCGCAGCCGCTCCGGTGTAACGAGAGAACCTGCCTGCTGCACGTGATCCCCCACAACGCGCCGGAGTGCTGCATGCAGGAGATGGGTCGCCGTATGGTTCCGCGCAGATGATAATTTTTTCTTTGTATCAAGGCAGATTTCCACGGAATCACCCTGCTGTATCTGCCCCTCTTCGACATATGCGAGATGATAGACCGTTCCATCGGGCAGACGCTTTGTATTGCTGACAGTGAGATAGCCAAGCTCACTGCGCAGACTCCCCTCGTCTCCGACCTGCCCACCGCCCTCTGCATGAAATGGTGTTGTACTTAGGATAATACCGGCGGTCTCACCATCACGCAACGAATCGACAAGCTTACCCTCATGCCAAATTGCGACGACAGTCGCTTTCGTCGCGTCGGCATCCTCCATCAGACTTCCTGTATCTACGTTCGACAGATCAGGAACAGAAACCGCCTGATTTTCCGCACGCGCACTTCTTGCACGCGTACGTTGCTTCTCCATCTCACAGTTAAAGCCTTCATCATCCAAGGTAACGCCGTTCTCATGAAGGATCTCCTCGGTGAGCTCCCGCGGGAAACCGTATGTGTCGTAAAGTTTGAATCCAATTTCGCCATCAAGAACTGTCTCGTTTTCACTTTTCAGACGCGTGACCTCTTCATTCAGGAGCTCGATTCCCTGTGCCAGTGTGGAGGCGAAGCGATCTTCTTCCACATGGATAACACGCTTGATATAGTCCTGTTTTGCAATAAGTTCGCTGAAATCCTTCGCATCGCGGAAAATCTCAACGACTGCACTTACAGCTCCGTCAAGGAAGGGTTTTGTTATCCCAAGCATACGCCCATGGCGGATTGCACGGCGAAGCGTGCGACGCAGAACGTATCCGCGGCCTTCATTCGACGGCAGAATTCCATCCATAATCATGATCGCAACAGAACGTGCATGATCTGCAATGACTTTGAGTGAAATGTCCTTTTGGGGGTCTTTCCCATAGGATACATCAGAAATCTTGGAAATATATTCGATAATCGGATAGAGAAGATCTGTCTCAAAGTTTGTTTTCTTATTCTGCACAACGGAAGCAAGGCGTTCCAAACCGCAGCCCGTATCAATATTCTTGTGTGCAAGAATATTGTACTCACCGTCCTCTGTGCGGTCATACTGCGTAAAGACCAGATTCCATATTTCGAGGAAACGGTCACAGTCGCATCCAATGCCGCAGGTGGGCTCGCCGCATCCACATTCTTCTCCGAGATCAATATAAATCTCAGAGTCCGGACCACAGGGGCCGGGGCCAATCTCCCAGAAGTTATCTTCCAACGCCACGATATGATCCGGCAGCACATCAGTCTGTTCCAACCATATGGCACGTGCCTCATCATCCTCCGGGTAGATGGAAACCCAGAGCTTGTCTTTGGGAAGTTCGACAACTTCTGTCAAAAATTCCCACGCCCATGGAATCGCTTCTTTCTTGAAGTAGTCGCCGAAGGAGAAGTTTCCAAGCATCTCGAAGAAGGTCTGATGACGTGCGGTACGCCCGACATTCTCGATATCGCCGGTCCGTACACAGCGCTGACAGGTTACGATACGATTGTGGGGGGGCTTCATCTTTCCCGTAAAGAAAGGCTTCAATGGTGCCATGCCAGCGCCGATCAAGAGCAGTGTAGGATCATTTTCCGGAACGAGGGAGTAGCTGGATAAACGAAGATGATCCTTTTTTTCTGCAAAGAACTGCAGATATGCTTCACGCAGTTCATTGCCAGTCATGTATTTCAATGTAATCGCCCTCCTAGAATTGTGTTCATAAAGAATTGAATGTGCGTAAGTATAGCATAAAATCAAGGAAAAATATAGAAATCCCAAGGCTTAGAACTAGTATACATGATATACCAATACTTCTTATATGAGACTTTTTACCAATTCTTTTGCCTGTTCCGATGTCATGAGGATTTCTCGCGGCTTATTGCCGCCGGCGCTGGCACCGATAATACGCAGTTCCTCCATTGTATCGACTAGGCGTGCTGCTCTTGTATACCCCACACTGAGTCTGCGCTGAATATTCGATGTAGATGCCTGTCCCGTAGACATGACAATTTCTACTGCATCGGGGAGGAGCTGATCATACTTGATCTGCCCACCATCTTCCTCTGCATTATCATCTTCTGCCGTCTCACTCTCCATAAAGTCAATCAATTCTTCATTTTCACTGATCTCATGACCTTGCGATCGTATATAGTCAAGGAGCATTTCAACTTCCTCATCGCTGATGAATGCCCCCTGCACTCGTATCGGCTTGGACGCTCCCTGCGGTGAAAAGAGCATATCTCCCTTCCCAAGCAGACTTTCCGCTCCCCCACGATCCAATATAGTACGAGAGTCCACCTGAGAAGATACCGCAAATGAAATTCTGGATGGAAGATTCGCCTTGATAATGCCCGTAATAACATTGACTGACGGCCGCTGTGTAGCAAGAATCATATGGATTCCTGCCGCGCGTGCCTTTTGCAGAATTCTGCAGATAGCGTCTTCCACATCCTTAGGCGAAACCATCATAAGATCTGCCAGCTCATCAATAACAATAACGATGAGTGGGATATTTTCTTCCGGATAGCGACGATTGAAGGACTTTATATCACGAACACCGTGTGTCGCAAAGATAGAATAACGCTTCTCCATTTCCTGTACAGCCCAATTTAGTACGGAAGAGGCTTTTTTGGGATCGGTCACAACGGGAACCATCAGATGCGGAATACCATTGTAATTGGAGAGTTCAACCATCTTAGGATCAATCAGAATGAATTTTACTTCATCTGGTGTTGCCTTGAACAAAATGCTTGAGATCAAGGTGTTAATGCACACAGATTTACCCGATCCTGTTGCACCTGCAACCAAAAGATGCGGCATTTTTCCAATATCCGCAAAGATCGCCTGTCCACTGATGTCCATCCCCAATCCGACTGTAAGTTTAGATGACGCCTCTTGAAACTGTGGATTCTCCAAAACCTCTCGAAGCTGAACACTCTCCAATGTACGATTTGGAATCTCGATACCGATTGCTGCCTTTCCTGGTACGGGTTCGATACGAACAGATGAGGTTGCAAGCTGCAAGGCAATATCTTCGGCAAGATTGGTAATTTTACTAACTTTGACACCAGGCGCAGGTTCCAGATCGTAACGCGTTACTGCAGGACCATGGCAGAAACTGATAACCTTTGCATTCACATGGAAGCTCTCGAGTGTCTGCTGTAAAACATGTGCATTTTCCTTGATTTCCTGTGCCAAAGTTCCGTTCTCTTTCTTGATATGTTTGGAAAGAATATGGGTGACTTTGGGAAGCTCATAGGGATGCTCTCCTGACTCATCTACGAAGGGGACTGTTGGAGGCGCTGTTACATCCATATTCTGCGGGGCATCGTCGATCTCTTCCTCCTTTGCAGATGCGTGCTCGTCCATCATAACAGGAGTCTGTTCCACAGGAATGACCAGCTCGTTCTCCTGTGTTTCCAATTCTCTTTCATAGTCAAATGGGAACGACACAGAAGCAGCGTCCTTTTCATCGGCAAGAATCTTTGTCTCTTCTGAGACGAACTGCTCGCACGTCCCCCGCACGGACTCTGTTTCACTTACTTCATTTTCTTCGTTTGGAACAGATTGTGCTTTTAGTTCGGGAGCGGAGGATTCCAGGACCTCTTTCTGTTCGAGAGATATAGACTTATTTTTTTGCTCCGCAAACATAGGATCATTTGCCTGATTATACGGAACAGAAGAGAGTGTATCCTGAATGATCGCTGTCGTTTTCGTTTCAATCTTCTCTGCCGCTACACTCACTTTTTCACGCGTTGTTTGAAGCGCTGCACCTGCTGCATTTGCCCCTCTCTTTGCTTGTTCTTTTGTTTTGAAATAACCGGAGGCAAGCGACCATGTAGTCGCCAAAAGAAGCGATCCGACAATAATAGTGCTCAGCAGAATAGTAGCCCCATCAACACCAAAACAAGAGCGCAGTAAGAAAAGGACCCCGCCACCAATCAATCCACCGCCATTTGGAAGACTCTGCGGAAGTATTTCCTCATCAACAGGAATTACAAAGTGATGCCACATGGCTAGAAGTGAAACAAACAAACCGATGACACCAAAAAAATTTTTTGTATAGAGCAGACCGCGATGATGGATAATATACTGCATGCTGATAAGTGCGATGATTAAAACAGCAAATGGTGCTCCCCAGCCGAATAGATAGCGGAAGAGATCAGCAAAGAAAAATCCAACATATCCAACATTTAATCCTAGCAAACCAACGCCTGAAATGAGGGCAAACGCAAGAAGGGTAAGTCCAATGAGTTCATACTCACGTCCTGATCCGTTTGGCGTCGTACTCCTCCGTTTAGTGGAAACAGACCGCGACGTTTGTCGACCAGAACTTTTCTTTCCCAAAAAGAATCCCTCCATATCACAGTATGCCTCCACTCTGATAGAGCGGAGGCATAGCAAATAAAATCATCTTTGTCTATGGTACACTAGTATACTATTTTGTCAGGCGATCTGCAACTTTTTGCGCTTCAAAGAGGATGCGCTCTTCATCCAAGGTCTTAAGTTCACCATTTTCCATAAGAATTCTGCCATCCACCATCACTGTATTAACAGACGTAGATTTCGCAGAATATGCGAGGAGTGATACGGGATTATAGCATGGCGTCCATGCTGCTCCGTGCATGGAGAATAGTACAATATCCGCCTTAGTCCCCACCTGCAGGCGGCCGACATCATGGAGAGAAAGTGCCTGCGCGCCGTATTCTGTCCCCATCTTAACCGCAGTGAGTGCCGGGACGGCAAGAGGATCGAGCGTGTGCACCTTATGCAGCAGCGCAACAAGCTGAACCTCATCCAGCATATCCAGATTATTGTTGCTGGAAGTACCATCCGTACCGAGGGCAACACAGATGCCCTCCTCCAGCAAACGAGGAACGGGAGCCGTTCCGCTGGCGAGCTTCATATTGCTGCCCGGATTGTGAGCGACGCGAATATGGTACTCCTTGATGAGATCGATATCCTCATCGTCCAAATGCACGCAGTGCGCGGCAAGCGTACCATTATCGAACAGTCCTGTGGAGGCAACATGTGCAAATGGCCGTTTCCCATACTCCTTGATGCAGTTCTCAACCTCACCCATAGTTTCCGACATATGAATGTGGACTTCTGCTCCAAGTTCCTGCGCCTTCGCGGCAATCTTCCTTAAATAATCCGGCGGACAAGTATAAAGAGCATGAGGACCAAACATAACGGTAATGCGCCCATTTGCTGCGCCGTGGAAATTTTTATAAAGTGCAGCGTTTTCTTCCAACTTTTTTTCACTGTCCGGCGCAACGCCGATAAGACCTCTTGAAAGTACGCCACGCAGCCCGGAGGTCTCAACGACCTCGGCAACACGCTCCATATCCGGTCCATACATGTCAGCAAAAGCCGTCGTTCCGCTACGGATCATCTCAACAGCGGCAAGCATTGCCCCCCAGTAAATATCATCAGAGCGCAGCTTTGCTTCGATTGGCCAGATCATCTGCTCCAACCAATCCATCAGTTTCATATCATCTGCATAGCTGCGCAGGAGGGTCATAGATGCGTGGGTATGGGCATTAACAAATCCGGGGATCGCAAAATGGGCAGTTCCGTCAATAATCTTTTCCGCTTGGAAATTCTCCGGCGTCTCTCCTACGGATACGATGCGATCATCGGCAACAGCAATATTGACAACAGATACTGCCCCATCAGGCAAAAGTGCAGTGACATTCTTGATCAGCGTATTCAATGCAGTCTCTCCTATGCCAAGCCGAGATATTCTTTTTGTTCCGCACTCAGCTCATCGATGGAAACACCAAGAGAGTTCAGCTTAATATTGGCAATCTCAACATTAATCTCATCCGGCATGAGATGAACCCCCTTCTTCATCTCTTTTCCGTGCCGTACGAGATGAAGCGCGGAGAAGAACTGCACGCCGAACGAAAGATCCATGATCTCCGCGGGATGCCCGTCTCCCGCTGCAAGGTTTACCAGCCGGCCTTCTGCCAAGAGATAAAGGCGGCGCCCATCCGGCTGAACGAACTCTCTGATATTATCCCGTACGACTTCGTTGGATACAGAGCATGCCGTCAGCTCCGGAATGTTGATTTCGACATCAAAGTGGCCGGAGTTAGCCATCATAGCGCCGTCCTTCATTACATCAAAGTGGCGCTTGCAAAGGATGTCCTTGTTGCCCGTAAGTGTCAGGAATATATCGCCAACCTTTGCGGCCTCATCCATCGGCATGACATAGAAACCATCAAAAACAGCCTCGATTGCCTTGATCGGATCCACTTCCGTGATAATAACATTGGCGCCAAGGCCGCGTGCACGCATAGCACCGCCCTTGCCGCACCAGCCATAGCCGGCAATGACAACAGTCTTGCCAGCAATAACAAGATTCGTTGTACGCATGATGCCGTCCCACGTGGACTGACCGGTACCATAGCGATTATCAAAGAGATATTTGCAGTATGCATCATTTGCCGCAATCATCGGGAACTCAAGTTTGCCATGACGCTCCAGCGCCTTGAGACGGTGCACTCCCGTCGTTGTCTCCTCCGAGCCGCCAATAAGAGCCGGGAGAAGTTCCCGACGGGTCGTATGTAGCATATCAACCAGATCACCGCCGTCATCAATGACAATATCCGGCTGAATATCGAGCGCCTTGTTGAGGAATACAGAGTACTCTTCTTCCGTGCAGCCACGCCACGCAAAGACATGAATGCCTTCTTCCACAAGAGCTGCCGCAACGTCATCCTGCGTGGATAGAGGATTGCTGCCCGTAACAGCAACCTCTGCACCGGCATGCTTGAAAATTGTCGCCATATAGGCGGTCTTTGCCTCAAGATGCAGTGTGATGACCATCTTGATCCCGGCAAACGGCTTCGTTACTGAATACTCCTTATCAGCAGCTGCCATCACCGGCATAAAGCGCTTGACCCAGTCAATTTTTGCGTGACCGGACGGCGCAAGTTTGATATCCTTAATCATTGACTTCATTTAAATTCCTCCTTTAATTCTCAATTCCCTTACGCGCAAAAACGCCCTGTTCGTAGTAGTGGCGTACTTCTCGCATATCTGTGATAAGATCTGCGCGGTCAAGCAACCATTCAGGAGCATTCCTTCCTGTGCAGACAAGTTCCGTTTGAGCAGGAAGGATTTGCAGCAATTTCTCCATCTGCGTTCTCTGTATGAGCCCAAAAGAAAGAGCAATATTGATCTCATCCAGAATGACAAGATCTGCCTCCTGTTTAGCGACTACATCCATCACACGATTGAAACCGGATGTAAGCAAGGAAACGTAATCTGCAGGCGGCTTCCCTTTGGAAAAGATAACGACATCCTCTCCCAACAGCTCCCTCGCTTTTTCATCCATCATCCCCTCTTCTGCGACAAAGAACGGTTTTCCGCTGGTTTCAAGCGTCATGTTGGACATTTCACGCAAGATGCCTTGCTCACTATAAGCAAGCCCCTTCATAAACTGCATCATGAACACACGATGTCCGGCGCCAAGAGCACGTATAGCAAGACCGATTGCAGCCGTTGTCTTTCCTTTACCGTTCCCGGTGTAGACCTGAATCATCAGAGGAGTGCCTTATGACTGACGTTGATGCGTCCCTTCTCATCAATTTCAATGACCTTGACCTCGAGCTGATCGCCAATCTTTACAACGTCCTCGACGCTCTCTACGCGATGTTTTGCAAGCTGTGAGATATGACAAAGGCCCTCTTTGCCGGGCAAAAGTTCAACGAATGCACCAAATTTTAGGAAGCGAGTGACACGCCCTGTATATACCTCGCCAACCTCGACTTCACGTACGATATCCTCAATCATCTTGCGGGCACGGTCCATTGCCTCCGTATTCGGCGACGTAATGAAGATATTTCCATCCTCATGGATGTCAATATCGACACCCGTTTCATCAATGATTTTTCGTACAACCTTGCCCCCCGTTCCAATGACATCGCGAATTTTATCAACGTCGATGGTAATGGTCTCTACACGCGGTGCATACGGTGAGAGTTCTTCTGCCGGTTTATCGATGCATTCCAGCATTTTCCCAAGAATGAACGCACGCCCCTGTTTTGCCTGTGCCAGAGCTGCAGCGAGAATATCTCGCGTAATCCCAGCAATCTTAATGTCCATCTGAATTGCCGTAATTCCCTTGGATGTGCCGGCAACCTTGAAGTCCATGTCACCGAGAGCGTCCTCCATCCCTTGAATGTCTGTAAGAATAGAGTAGTTATCCCCATCACGCACAAGCCCCATGGCAACGCCGGACACAGGACGCTTGATTGGAACGCCCGCACACATGAGCGACAATGTGCTCCCACAAACGCTCCCCATCGAACTCGAGCCGTTCGACTCAAGGATCTCGGATACTAGGCGTATGGTATAGGGAAATTCCTCAATTGATGGAATCATCGGAAAAAGTGCACGCTCCGCCAGAGCGCCATGCCCAATTTCCCGACGTCCGGGGCTGCGCATGGGACGAGCCTCACCGACACTATAGCCCGGGAAGTTATATTGATGAAGATAGTGCTTCGTTGTCTCTGAACCAAGGCCGTCGATAATCTGCTCGTCTCCAATCGAGCCGAGTGTGGTAACGGTGAGCACCTGTGTCTGACCTCTGGTGAAGAGACCAGAGCCATGTGCACGCGGCAAGATCCCAACCTCACAGCTCACAGGCCGTATCTCGTCAAGGGCACGTCCGTCCGGTCGGATCTTTTCATGGGTAATCATATGCCGAACAATTCCCTTTTCAATTTTATAAAGAATCTGTGCGATTTCCTTTGCAGCATCCGGATATTCTTCAACAAAATACCCAATAGCTTCTGCTTTGATACCTGCAATATCTGCATCACGTGCCAGTTTGTCGCTGTTCCGCGTTGCGGCATCAAGCCGTTCCTCTGCATAGGAACGTACCTTGGATTCCAGTTCCTCAGAAAGGGTGAAAATTGAGGGAATAATCTTTTCTTTCCCGCAAGTATTCCTGATATTCTGCTGGAACTCTACAAGACGGCGGATTTCAGCATGACCGAATAGAATCGCATCAAGAACAACTTCTTCAGAAAGTTCGTTTGCCCCCGCCTCCACCATCATGACCGCATCATAGGATCCCGCTACCGCGAGATTCAGCTCTGAAACCGAACGCTGCTGTTCCGTCGGGTTGATGATGAATTCACCATCAATATAACCAACACGCACGCCTGCAATCGGTCCCATAAAAGGAATATCCGATACGGTGAGTGCACAAGAGGCACCGATCATCGCGGCAATCTCCGGAGGATTGTCCTGTTCAACAGAGAGAACTGTCGCGACAATTTGAACATCATTGCGGAAACCATCAGGAAAAAGAGGGCGAATAGGGCGGTCAATCAGACGAGCACGGAGGATTGCATCATTGCTGGGACGCCCCTCTCTCTTAATAAAGCCTCCAGGGATCTTGCCTACCGCATACATTTTCTCTTCGTAATCCACCGTCAGCGGAAAGAAGTCAACCCCCTCTCTCGGTGCACTGGAAGCGGTCGCGGTAACCAAGACAACAGTGTCTCCATAGCGAACCAAGACAGCGCCATTTGCCTGCTTTGCCATTTTTCCGTGTTCTATGACAAGTTTTCGGCCGCCCAGTTCAATTTCGAAACTTTGCATACATATCCTCCTAAGTTCCTCTATTCGTTCCATATGACAAAAGCATTCGACAAAACATCTTGGAATCCTTGTGCCTATAGCAAAAAAGCGGGGAATCTCCCCCGCTCTTTGCTCTCCGTGTCCGAAGCGTTACTTACGCAGATTGAGCTTTGTGATGATTGCACGATACCGCTCAATATCCGTTTGATACAGATAGCTCAGAAGACGGCGGCGATGTCCAACCATCTTCAAAAGTCCGCGACGTGAATGATGATCTTTTTTATGTTCCTTCAAGTGCTCCGTAAGGTATTGAATGCGTGCCGTAAGAACAGCAATCTGAACCTCGGGAGACCCCGTATCACCTTCATGAACCGCATGTTCTTTGATGATTTCCTGTTTCTTTTCCTGTGTGAGCATATAGAATCCTCCTTATAAATCTCCACCATTGACCAAGAAAACGTCGGATTACTCGTAATCTGAGTCATGGTAACATTGCGCTGTTCATATTACCATAGAAATATTTTCTTGTAAACGAAAACTTTCTTTCAAGCCCTTTATTGCCGCCTCCTTATCTTTTTTGATCTGAATAATCAGTTCATCTGCTGTCGAAAAACGCTGTTCATCGCGTATTTTGAAAAAGAAGGAAACGGTGATCTCAGAATCGTAAAGATCTCCTGAAAAGTCGATAATATGAACTTCTAAGCGGCGGTCATATCCGCCAAATGTCGGGTTGTTTCCGATGTTTGCAACACCATGGTAACTATGCTTTTTATGAACAACCATGACAGCATAAACTCCGTTGGGCAGGGACTCATAGGATTCATGCAAAGATACATTTGCCGTTGGAAAGCCAAGAGTACGTCCCCTTTCCTGCCCGTGAATAACCGTACCGGTAACAGTAAATGGATACCCTAGATATGCATTGACATGCGACAAATCGCCTTGAGCAAGCAGTGCACGAATCCTTGTACTGCTCACGGGTACCCCTCCATACAAAACAGGCGGACACACAATTAGATGAAATCCATACCTTCCGGATTGCTCCTTTAGGAGATTTGGATTTCCTCTTCCGCCTCGCCCAAAGGTGTAGTTTTCTCCCACGACAATATACTTTGGTGCAAAATATTGCTGAAGCAGATGAATAAATCCATTCGCTGTTGTTTCAGCAAAAGATGAGGTAAATGCTATTTCAACCAAAGCATCCACACCTAAGTTTTTCAATATACGAAGACGGACTGATTGGCAGCCAATGCGATGGGGTGCCCCTTCTGGTACAATAACAGCACGCGGGTGATTTGCAAACGAAAAAACAAGCGCAGTCCCCTTTATTTCCTGCGCTTTCTTCACAGCTGTACGAATGACCTCCTGATGTCCTATATGAAGGCCATCAAACATACCAAGTGCGATGACAATATTTTCATATTTTGACGAGAAATAAGTGAGTTGAGTATATTTTTCCATATGGAAGAAGCATGCTCCTCAAAGAATTATCCATGGCTCCAATCAGAATTCACCAATGATGCGAAGTTCCGGAAAAAGCTGCACCTCGTGTTTTGCATAGACCCGTTTCTGTACGGCTGAAATCAACTGCTGAACATCATTTGCCGTAGCATTGCCGATGTTAATAACAAACCCCGCATGTTTTTGTGAAACCTGCGCGCCGCCGACCGTAAGCCCCTTTAATCCGGTCTGATCAATCAATGTTCCTGCAAAATATCCAGGAGGGCGCTTAAATGTGCTTCCCGCACTTGGATATGCCAATGGCTGCTTGCTTTTACGGCGCTGATTCAGATCTTTCATGCGCGCCAAAATCAGCGTCTTATCATCTTCACGCAAATGCAGACGTATTTCACAAATTGCTTCGTCACAAGTCTGGAAAATACTGTGGCGATAGCTAAAATCAAGATCTTCGGAAAGGTAAACACGAATATCACCGTTCAGAGAGACCGTCTTTACCGAAACAACAACGGATTTCATCTCGTCATCGTAGGCCCCTGCATTCATGAAAACGGCACCGCCAATACTACCCGGAATCCCACAGGCAAACTCAAGACCAGAGAGACCTCTTTCCTGAGCAAAGGCAGCAACATCTCGAAGAAGTGCCCCTGCGCCAACAATGAGGTCTTCCCCCTCATGAGAGATATCTTCCATCTTATGACTGAACCTGATAACAAGACCGCGAATACCGCCATCACGAACCAATATATTAGATCCGTTTCCAAGCCATGTGACCGGCTCGTCATATTTTTTTGCCAAGCGGATGATCTTCTGCACTTCCTCTGTATTCTTCGGATAAAATAAAAGGTCGGCAGGCCCACCTATCCGGAATGTCGTATGAAAACGCATGGGTGCATCTTCAAATAAGCGAATGGGATCAAACTCTTCATAACAGACACGCACAAAATCTTTGTTCATATATGATCCGAGCCCCCAAACCCCGTTCCGGCAAGACGTAAATCGACAAAGGCATTTTGACGCAGCGCCTCATATGCAACAACAGCGACTGCGTTGGACAAATTCAAAGAACGCGCCCCTGCCTGCATTGGTATACGGACCGTATGCTCCTCATTGTCTTCTAGCAAAGATTCCGGCAAGCCTTCGGTTTCTTTGCCAAAGACGAAAAATGCATCCGATGTATATACAATATCCGAGTAAATATGTGCAGCTTTCGTGGTACAGAAGTAGAAGGGATGCCCCTTATACTGCTTTTGAACATCTGAAAAGCTGTCATGATAGTGCACCTTGACAAGGTGCCAATAATCCAGGCCTGCACGTTTCAAATACTTATCATCTGTTGAAAATCCCAGCGGCCTCACGAGATGAAGGTCCATACCAGTCCCGGCACATAACCGTGCAATATTTCCTGTATTCCCCGGAATTTCTGGTTCGACTAGGACAATATGCATACGAGACGATCCTCCACTCTCTTCCAGAAATAATGCAACGCCATTATAGCGAATCACAAGCATAAAAACAACCCACAGGAACAGAAACTCCTGTGGGTGCAAGATGTTTTTCTCAGTGCAAAACGGCACCTGCATTTGCAGACGTTGTCAGCTTTGCATAGCGCGCAAGATACCCCGTTTTGATTTTAGGTTCCGGCTGAACCCAGTTTGCACGACGCTTTCCGAGTTCTTCATCACTGATCTCAAGTTCGAGTTTTCGATTTGGAATGTCAATCGTAATCATATCACCATCTTCAATCAGCGCAATCGGTCCTCCTGACATTGCCTCCGGAGACACATGACCAACACAGGCCCCCTGACTTGCGCCGCTGAAACGCCCGTCCGTAATCAAACCTACCTTCAACCCCATTCCCGTAATGACGGCTGTGGGGTTGAGCATCTCCTGCATTCCAGGGCCGCCCTTCGGCCCTTCATAGCGAATGACTACGACATCCCCATCATGGATCTTTCCGTCCATAATGGCATTAACTCCATCCTCCTCGGAATTAAAGCATCGTGCCGTACCACGATAGGTAAGCATATCATCGGCGACTGCTGAGGCCTTGACAACAGCACAGTCCGGTGCAAGATTACCGTTCAGAATGGCAAGACCGCCCTCCGGGCGATAGGGATTCCCGACACTGTGAATCACCGTGGAATCCATAATTTCTGCATGTTCGATACGCTCACGCACTGTTCCCGTAACGGTCAGCGCATCCAGATGCAGCAGATTTTTCTTCGACAGTTCCTTCATCACCGCTGAAATACCGCCTGCTTCATTCAGATCCTGCATATGATGAGTTCCTGCAGGGCTCAGCTTTGTAATGTATGGTGTGCGTCTGCTGATCTCATCAAAGAGAGGCGGCGGAAGTTCAATGCCTGCCTCGTGCGCAATCGCTGTGAGGTGCAAAACGGTGTTGGACGATCCGCCGATCCCCATATCGACCGTAATGGCATTCTCAAAAGCCTCACGTGTCATAATATCGCGCGGGCAGATATTTTTTTTGATAAGATCAAGGATAACAGCCCCTGCCTGTTTTGCAAGCAAACGGCGCTCCCCCGTATAAGGGGCCGGTATCGTTCCATTGCCGGGAAGTCCCATACCGAGTACCTCCGTCAAGGAGTTCATCGTATTTGCGGTGAACAGACCGGAACAGGAGCCGCAGCTCGGGCAGGCGTGCTCCTCAATGGCAGTCATTTCACGAGCATCCATTTTTCCTGCAGCAAACATGCCGGCTGCCTCAAAGGCCTGGCTGACACTGATGTCGCGCCCACGGTAACGCCCCGCAAGCATAGGCCCGCCGCTAACAAGGATGGCCGGAATGTTAAGGCGAGCCGCCGCCATGAGCATTCCGGGAACGACCTTATCACAGTTTGGAATAAGAACAAGGCCGTCAAACCCGGACGCCATTGCAACGGCTTCAATCGAGTCCGCAATCAGCTCACGGCTCGCAAGTGAGTATTTCATCCCCGTATGTCCCATGGCAATGCCATCACAGACACCAATCGAAGGAAATTCAATGGGGGTCCCACCGGCAGCAGCTACGCCAAGCTTCACCGCTTCCGCAATCGTATTCAGGTGAAAGTGTCCCGGAATGATCTCATTAAATGAATTACAGACGCCAATTAATGGCTTTCCAAGATCCTCAGAACCATATCCATTTGCGTGAAAAAGTGAGCGATGTGCACAGCGCGTCGCTCCCTTTTTTACAACATCACTTCTCATAAAAAGCTCTCCCAATCTACAAATTATTTATGAAAGGCACACACTTCCATAAATCAAACATGACATAAACATATTTCAGAGATTTTAACGCATTATACATTTTTTTTCAATGGTTGATTGCCAAATATCTCTCATAGCGCATCAATATCGAATATGCTATAATCTGATTAAAATTCAATTCCCTTCTGTGCTTTTATCCCCTCTTGATAGGGATGCTTGATTAGACGCATTTCCGTAACGAGATCCGCTCGGTCAATAAGTTCTGGCGATGCATTTCTTCCCGTGAAGATCAAATGGGTATGCGCGGGACGTATCGCGAGTAAGGACTCCAAGTCATCTATGTGAATAAATCCAAAAGAATATGCATAGTTAAATTCATCAAGGATAACCATATCCCAAGTATCACTCTGAAGCTCTTGCTCTGCTGTACGGAGAAGATCAATAGCAGCTTGCCGGTGTTCGTCCTGTTTCCCAGACTCACGCTGTGAAAAACCAAGGCCTCCCTGACGTATGTCGATACATCTCTTTGCGCTCGATAGTGCTTTGATGGCTTCGAGCTCTCCATAGGTCCAACTCCCCTTGATAAACTGCAGAATGAGTACGCGTAGGCGGTTGCCCCATGCACGCATGGCCATCCCGAGAGCAGCTGTTGTTTTTCCCTTTCCATCTCCAGTATGGACAATAATAAGCCCTTTATTTTTCATTAGAATCCCTCAACTTTCTATGCAAAAATAAAAATGATATATTTAGGTGAGTGTATGAAACATTATTTCTTTTTCACGAGTATTATTTTCCTCGCAGTCATCGGATGTATTTATTTCATTGAAAAAACCGATTTTTTGAATTTGAAACAACTCGACATCATCGGTAAAATTCATGAGGAAAACGGATCTTCCATACTCACATGGGAACGTCCCCCCTACCCTTGCTATTATCGTATCGATACCTATATTAAAACAACAGGAATTATCCCTGACGCCCCCATATATGAACATATAAAGACTGAGTTTTCGACAGCCCCCTACTATCCGATTCCCTCTGCACCAATCCCATTCTATTATCAGATTACAGCTTACGGAATGTTTGGTGCCATAACATCTCCTTCAACACTGATTTCTTCCCCATATTTTACAGCAAATGCCCCCATTCCGATCTACCATTACACTGAGGAACACCCCGCCAGTCTCATGCCATTCCTCGTGTGGCACAGTATCCCCAATGCTGTGCTCTATGAAGTCGAACTGCTCTCTGGGCCGCCGACGCAGGAAGGCGGAACAATGCTTTCTCAAAAAAATCATTTAACGAGCATTCGCAGTATTTATACAAATGGATGGCAAGCAGATCTACGCTCTCTTCAAGCCTATAAAAAAATTTACTGGAGAGTCCGTGCTTTAGATCTGAGGGATGAGCCCATTGGTGAGTTTTCCATAGCCGAGCCTCTTTGCTTAGATAAAGACGCGGCATTACCTGATCGACCAATCCCGAACACCTATGATCAAGTAATGAACTTCCACCAACCGCTCTATCCTGTATATCAATGGATCCCGCTGAACGGCGTCACACATTATGAAGTGGAGCTGCTAACAGCTCCTCCAATTCATGAACATGGAAAGCTTCCCGATCCAAACCGCGCCTGGGCGCAGACGATTTCCTCTGTCAATGCTATATACGACGAATATGCACGTCCTTATGCGGGTGTTTATTATTGGCGCGTACGAGGATTAGATGAGCAGAACAACACTATTGGTACTTGGTCGGATCTTGCCTCATTTACCGTTGAAGCACTGCCTAAAGATCACATCTACGCAGCAGCATTTGGAGACAGTATTACACATGGAGGAGGAGCAATATCAAATTCTCCCGCATTCCTTGAATACAGCTATACAACCTATTTGACTTTCGACTGTCTCAATCTTGGACGCAGTGGTGACACCTCACATACGACGCTAGAACGCTTTGAGCAAGACGTACTTCCGATTCATCCTGCAAACCTCTTGATTTTAACCGGTTCCAACAGTCTGCGTGCAGATACGATAACACCGCAGGACATCATTCAGGATCTGGATGAGCTCCAGCAAAAGTGCATCAATCACGGAATTCGGCCCATTCTCCTGACGCTCCTCCCGCTCAACCCTGAACGCATCACACTTGCCTTCCATTCTGAAACAGATCCAAAATGGCAATGGAAGATGAACGCCGTCAACACTTGGATCCGAGCACAGAAGTATTACATAGACATCGAGCCGTATTTTTATGATTCGGAAAAGCACATCCTTGAACCTTTGCTATCAACAGATGGATTGCATCCTGATATCAATGGAAAACGGATGATGGCGGAAATCGTCAATGAACACCGCGATCTGTTCTATGAAATACCTTAAACCCGAAACAATGCGATGTTTATATTTCATTGCATTGTTTTTTTATGCCCGCATTTGAATCATCATGGCATCTCCAAAAGAAAAAAACCGATACCGTTCTTCAACAGCAGTCCGGTATGCCTCAAGTGTAAAATCCCGTCCAGCAAAAGCGCTGACCAGCATAATCAATGTAGATTTTGGCAGATGAAAATTTGTAATTACTGCGTCCACAACTTTAAATTGATAGCCGGGATAAATGAAGATATCCGTCCATCCAGAGCCAGCCGCAATGGTCCCCGCACTCGCAGCAGCAGCCTCAAGCGTGCGAATCGACGTTGTGCCGACAGAAATGACACGACGGCCTTCTTTCTTTGCCGTTTGAACAAGTTCTGCTGTCTCTGGTGGTATCGAATAAAACTCTCGGTGCATAACATGATCTTCGACCACATCAACATGAACCGGACGAAATGTACCAAGTCCGACATGCAGCGTGATAAAACCGAATTGGACGCCCTTCTCACGAAGGCGCTCCATAAGTGCTTCTGTAAAATGGAGTCCCGCTGTCGGAGCCGCTGCAGATCCTTTTACACGATTATATACTGTCTGATAGCGCTCACAATCTTCGAGCGTCTCATGTATATAGGGAGGAAGAGGCATCGTGCCTAAACGATCCAAAATTTCCTCAAACACACCATCGTAGATAAAACGGACTATTCGACCGCCAAAATCCGTACGATCGATAATCTCACAAGACAGCTCCTCGCCAAAGGAAATGACAGTACCAATACGAGCTTTTTTCCCAGGCTTAACAAGTACTTCCCAATGATTTTTATCCATCTGATGAAGAAGGAAAATCTCAACCTTCCCTCCCGTATGCTCCCTCTCTCCAATAAGGCGTGCGGGAATAACACGGGTATCATTGAAAATCAAAACATCACCTTTTTTTAGAAAGTCTTCCAGCTGATAAAAATAATGATGCTGTATTGTTCGTTCTTTTGGATTTAAAACCATGAGGCGAGAAGAGTCCCGCGGCTCTGCCGGGACCTGAGCAATTTGTTCCTGTGGAAGATCGTAATCAAAATCAGAAATATCCATATAGATGTACACCTTGCTTAATAGAGTTTTTCAAGTGTAACCCCCGTATAGTAATGGAAAAGGATATCTTTATAGCTTTCCCTTTGGTCCGCAAGGGCTTTTGCCCCCCATTGGGATAAACCAAGCCCATGACCGGAACCATATCCGCTAAAGACAATCCCCGTCTTACTGAGACGTACATCAAACAGTGTGCTTGGCAGAGAAAACATGGAGCGCAGTTCATTCCCGGAGAGCAGAGCATGTCCCTTGGTTCCAACAAAATCTGCCGACCGAACCCGTCCGGACAGACTCCGATCTCCACTTCCTTTTCCTATATTCAGTCGTGAAAGACGAACCTCTCTAAGAAGGCCAACCCTCTTTCCGTTCTTTTCAAAGCTTTTTACAGCAACATCCATAGAAACTGTGCGACTCCAAGGCTTTGTCTGTGATTGAACTTCGTTCACGGCTCTCAAATATGGTACAGAACTCCCCCACACATTTTCACTGGATTCCGTCATTCCACCCGAATCTGTGTGAAAGAGTGCATCAATGATTGTACCTTTATAGAAAAGCACCTCTCCACGGGTACGATTGACCGCCTCTGTTGTCAACTTCGTTTCTGCTGACATCCCTTCATAGACTTGGCAATGCGAGGTGCTGCAAAGATCAAATCCTTCTGTACTATGGCGTTTTCGATTTTTCAGCGCAAAAGTACGCGCTGCTACACTTTGCGCCCGCAGGGCTTCCATAGACCAGCTAGATGGCATTTCTTTCGGAACAACACCGTAGAGATAATCTTCTACCAGAACATTATTGACAACGGTAAGCCCCGATCTCTTCAGGAGAGTGATATATCCTCGATATGGCATACCATTCACCTTAATAAACTTTTCAGGCTCTGGCTGAATAACCAAACGATCCCCTTTTATCTCCTGCCCGTTTGCCAAAATCTTTCCTTGCAGTATACGGACATCGAGTTCTTTTCTCTGTGGAAGCACAAAAATCGGATGTTTTTCAGGATTTTCATATACGTACAGTGTACCGCCCGTGGCCGAAAATTGAACGGAAGAAGCTCCCTGCATAATCCCTATTGTGATTTCAGGCTGCCATGAAGCCAAAGCCGGGAATGGCAATACAACAAATACAGCAAACAGAAAAGATATGTACAGACGAAGATAACGGCTCATTGTAAATTCCTCTTTCGCTGGCTATGCCATGAGGCGCAGACGCTTTCTCTCTTTATTTTCCTTGCGCTGAAGTTTCCGAAGAGCACGACTGTACCGCTCCTCTTCGCTGAATACACAACCACAGTAGGACTGGCGATAGAGACCAAGCTCTTTACTCAGATTGATCCCATCCTGCCAGCCAATACGAAAATCTTCGTAATAAAAGGAAATACCATAAAAGTCGGCAAAGTGTTCCGCAACGGAACGCATCAAATCGTGGTGCTGATAGATGCTATAAAACAGAGTTGAGGTAAACGTGTCAAATCCATGTTCAGATGCATACCGAGCCGTTTCTTCCAATCGCCATGTATAACACATATGGCAGCGACCTTTTTTTGTTCCCTCCGCCGGAAGGGCCTTTTTTAAAAAATCGCGCATAGCATACGTTTCATCTGCAACGAAGTCCATCTGCATAATCTCAGCAAACTTCCTTGCTGTTTGCAGACGTTCATTCCATTCCTGATAAGGATGGATGTTCGGATTGAAAAAATATCCTGTAGGTTCAATTCCATCGGTACGCAGTTTTTTCAACGGATAGCAGGAACAGGGCCCGCAGCACATGTGCATGAGCATTTTCATCTCAGAGAAGCTCTCCTTGTCTGTCATCATTTTGTGGAAATGGAATACCCATATGCTCATACCCCCCGCGGGTAACAATTCGTCCGCGTGTCGTACGTGCGATAAAGCCAAGCTGAATAAGGTATGGCTCATAAACATCCTCTATGGTTTCCACCATCTCACTCAGTGCCGCCGCCAGTGTCTTTAGTCCGACAGGACCACCGGAGAATTTTTGAATCATAACTTCCAGCATATGACGGTCCTTATTCTCCAATCCCTTCTCATCGACCTCCAGCGCTTTCAGTGCCTCAATCGTCACGGCCTTCGATACCGTTTCCTCGCCAGCAACCTGTGCAATATCACGCACACGCTTTAGGATGCGGTTCGCAACACGAGGTGTTCCGCGCGAACGCCGAGCAATCTCCAGCGCCCCCTCGCGTTCGATATGGACAGAAAGAATCTCAGCTGTTCGTTCAATGATGAGCAACAGTGCTTCCGACGTATAATATTCCAGCCGTGACTGGATGCCAAACCGATCGCGCAGCGGCGCAGAAAGCGCTCCTGTTTTGGTCGTTGCGCCAACGAGGGTGAATGGTGCAAGATCCAGACGCAAAGAGCGTGCACTAGGCCCCTTCCCAATGATGATATCAATGGCATGATCCTCCATTGCAGAGTAGAGAATCTCCTCGACATGATGAGAGAGGCGGTGAATTTCGTCGATAAAAAGGATGTCATTCGTCTGCAGGTTCGTAAGCAGAGAAGCGAGATCCCCCTGGCGCTCGATGGCAGGGGCAGATGTTTGGCGGAAATTAGCCCCCATTTCATTGGCAATAATCGCAGCAAGTGTTGTCTTCCCAAGGCCGGGCGGTCCATAGAGCAGCACATGATCCAGAGCCTCCCCCCGTGAGAGGGCCGCTTGTATGAACTTGGACAGATTCGACTTCACCTTATCCTGCCCTATGTATTCATTCAAACGGCGCGGCCTCAGACTATACTGCCAGCCATCCGCTGCCTGTTCCTCAAACGAGATCAATTCCTCATCCTCATATAAATCGTGCATCGAATCCCCCCCCTTTTTCAAAATCGCTGCAGCTCAGCCAAAGCATAGCGAATGATCTCTTCCGTACTTTCCCAATCCATCTTTTTCTTCAGTACAGACTGAATTTCACTCTGCCCAAAGCCAAGATTGAGAAGTGCTTCTGTGGCCTCAGAGATCTTATCGCCCATACCGTCAGCAAAACCAGCTGCATGATCTGCAAAAGAATCATCATCAAAAGAGGAGGATGTAAGTTTATCCTTCAGCTCCAAGATAATTCGTTCTGCAGTCTTTTTTCCAATCCCCGGGAGTTTCGTAATTGCCTTGACATCCTTCTGATGGATTAATCGATAAAACTCATTTGCCGTAATTGCCGAAAGAATGCCCTGTGCAACCTTTGGCCCAATTCCTGAGATGCCGATCAAATGTTGAAAGAGATCATACTCCTCTTGTGAAAAGAAGCCGTATAGGAGTATGGCATCCTCACGTACATGTGTATGAATATAGAGCATGACTTCTTCGCCGACACTGAGGTGATTGCGTGTCTGGTGGGAGACAAACACACGATAGCCAACATCGTGGACATCTAAAAAACAATAATCCGGAAATGTATATGTAACTTTCCCGCGTAAAAATCCAATCATTTATTCTATGCTCCCCCATCTATATTCGATTGCGCCATGCAATACTATCCACGCAATGCGCAGCACTGATGGCAACCGCAAGAGCGTCGGCAGCATCATCCGGGTGAGGCGGCGCCGGAAGATTCAAGAGCTTTGTCACCATATATATGACCTGTTCTTTCGTCGCCTTCCCATAGCCCGTCACAGACTGCTTTACCTGCAGTGGCGTTCGCTCCACAATTGGTATATTATTCTGAGCTGCAGCAAGGAGCACGATACCACGTGCCTGTCCGACCGGAATCGCTGTTGTCACGTTCCGATTAAAGAAAAGCTGCTCCACCCCCATTGCATCGGGCGCATATTTTTGGATGAGCACCTCAAGCTCCGTATAGATTTTCAAAAGGCGCTTCTCAACCGCCATTTTCGATGGTGTTGTAATCGCGCCATAGGCATGCGGACGCAGACGTGAGCCTGCCAGCTCCACAAAGCCATAGCCGCAAATGGCAGTCCCTGGATCAATACCGAGTACTAACATCTTCTTATTCTTAAAAGAGTGCAGACATCTTGTCTGCACTCTGATAAGCAATCCTCCGCTTATTCACCCATTTCATAGTTGCTGTACACATTCTGGACATCATCATTGTCCTCGAGCGCATCAATCAATGTCTGCATTTTTTCTGCATCCTTATCAACCAGGTGAACTGTCGTATCAGGAACCATCGTCACCTCGGCAGAGACTGTTTCAATGCCCTTTTCCCCCAGTGCACTTTCGATGGAGTCAAAGACATCAGGCTCAGCAATGATCTCGAAAGCATCATCCTCTGTACGCATATCCTCCGCGCCTGCTTCCAATACAAGCTCAAGAAGAGCATCCTCATCATCAAAAGCTTCACGTTCCACGATAAAAACTGCCTTCTTCTTGAACATCCATGATACGCAGCCATCCTGCCCCAAATTTCCGCCATATTTCGAAAAGAGGTGACGAACATCAGCAGCCGTACGGTTGCGGTTGTCCGTCAATATATCGAGCATAACGGCGGTACCACCAGGTCCATACCCCTCGTAGAAGAGTTCTTCGTAATTGCTTCCGTCGGTCGCACCAAGACCCTTCTGGATGGCGCGATTAATGTTATCTTTTGGAATATTATTGGCTTTTGCCTTGGAAAGAGCGAGCTTCAAACGCATATTGCCCGTTGGATCTCCGCCGCCCATACGGACGGCAATTGTAATCTCGCGTCCTATCTTTGTCGTGATCTTGCCACGAATTGCATCATTTGCTCCCTTTTTGCGTTTTATATTTGCCCATTTTGAATGACCTGACATTGTTTCCTCCTTCCTATCACACTTCAGAAGAACTGTGATTCCCATATAAAAGCTGATAATGTTTCTTTTTCCCTTTTTTAATCAACGCTATACCCTGCAAGAAATCGATCTCATTAAGGACATAATATTCATCCGTAACACGCACATCGTTCAGTGTGATTCCCCCCTGTTGGATCAGGCGGCGAGCCTCTCCCTTTGATGAGAGCACCTTGCTTCGTGTAAGCACATCGATAAGCTTTTCTCCAATCGTCACATGGATTTTCGGAAGCTGCGCAGATATACCTCCGCTAAACAATGTTCTTGCTGTTTCCTGTGCCTTCAATGCCTCCTGCTCACCATGAACGATTTTCGTCACTTCATATGCGAGGATCTCTTTGGATCGATTAATATTTCGTCCTTCGGCTGCAGCAAGACGACGCACTTCCTCCATGGGAAGATAGGTGAGAAGAGACAGACAAATTTCAATGTCGGCATCGTCAATATTACGCCAGTATTGATAGAAGTCATAGGAGGATGTCTTTTCTGGATCAAGCCAGAGCGCTCCCCCAGCTGTTTTTCCCATCTTACTTCCATCACTCTTTGTCAAGAGCCTATTGGTAAGTCCAAAGACTGTAATATTTTTTTTACGGCGACAAAGCTCTACGCCGGCAATGATATTTGACCATTGGTCATCGCCACCCATTTGCAGTCTACATCCATAACGCCTATTTAGTTCGAGAAAATCATATGCCTGCATAATCATATAATTGAACTCAAGAAAGGTAAGCCCTTTCTCCCAACGCTGCTTATAACTTTCAGCAGATAGCATACGATTTACCGTAAAATGTTTTCCGACATCACGAAGCAAATCGATATAGTTAAGTTTACGAAGCCAATCTCCATTATCTACCATAATTGCTCGATCGTCATTAAAGTCGATAAATCGTGAAATCTGCTTTTTAAAGCACTCACAGTTATAGTGAATGGTATCATCGGTCATAACCCTACGCATATCTGTACGTCCGGATGGATCTCCAACAGTTCCAGTGCCTCCGCCAACAAGACAAATCGGGCGATGCCCCGCACGTTGCATATGCGACATAGCCATAAGAGCAATCAGATGTCCTGCATGGAGACTATCTGCCGTAGGATCAAAACCAGTATAGAAGGTGACTCGCTCTTTTTCGAGAAGATCTCGTAGCGTATCTTCATCTGTGCATTGTGCAAGAAAATTACGTTCTTTTAATATATCGACTGCATTCAACACAATACCCCTTTTCTTAGTTCTGTCCTTTTTCTACACCCATTCCAGGTTCCGGCGTATCAGAAGCTCCGGGAGACGGAACATGTGATGCCTGCGCAGCAGATCTATTTGGCCTATGCTTTCCTGCAGAAGAAGTCCCTGATGTTTTTCCGGTATCTTTTCCCTTCTCTTCAGAAGAACTTTTTCCATCATTTTCTTTCTCAGGAGTTTCGTTAGAATCCTCTGCATCCGATGACACAGGGTAAGACGAAGTTCCCTCAAAATGGCGTACCGGAAGGCCAGCGTGTGCCCTCAGCATAAACGCCTGCCATATCACGGCCGGTGTCATTCCTCCAGACATTCCCTTTAGGTCACCAACACTGTCATTTCCAATCCAAACGCCTGCGACAAGATCGGGGGTATATCCCACGAACCAAGCATCGTGATAGTCACTTGTCGTACCCGTCTTTCCGGCTGCAGGCCTCCCTATATTAGCGCTCGTCCCCGTTCCACGTTGGATGACATCCTCCAACATAGCCGACATTGTGGAAGCGTTCGCCGCAGAGATGACACTCTTTTCTTTACGTTCCGCTTCTTCGAGGACCTTTCCAGTACGTGAAACAACGCGAATAATTGCAACCGGATCGACATGAACCCCTCGATTAGCAAAGGTACCATATGCACTCGTAAGTTCAAGCGGCGACACTCCACGTGTCATACCCCCAAGTGCAGTTGCCAAGTTGCGATCATTAGTTGTTCCGTCAAGTACAAATGTTGATATCCCCATCTCCTGCGCATAGAAGATCGCCTTATCAATACCGATATCCTGTGCAATTCGAACCGTAGGAACATTAAGAGATAAGCGTACAACATCACGGAGGCGAACCTTGCCGGAAAATTTACGGTTATAGTTCTGCGGTTCCCAGCCACCGACCTTTAAAGGCTTATCATCGATGACAGATTCCGGCGTATAGTTATTTTCAAGTGCTGCTACAAAGACAAAAGGCTTAAATGCTGATCCTGGCTGGCGGACTGCCTGCGTCGCACGATTAAACTGATCAGTGCCGCGCCCACCTACCATTGCTTTAATGTATCCTGTATGCGGGTCAATGGCTACCAATGCCCCTTGCGGCTGAACGATCCCATTTGCATCAGTAAAATAGGATGGCAGATTCTGCATAGCAGCCTCTGCCGCAGATTGAAGATCCATATCAATAGTCGTATAGATCTTCAACCCGTCCTTATAGATCGCATCATCTCCATATTTTTCAGCAAGGAGCTGCAACACATAGTCGACAAAATAGGAGGCTCTCCCTCCCACATCGTTTGTGCTTTTTACAATAGGAAGTTCTTCTTTTTTCGCAGCACTTGCTTCGCTCTCACTGATATATCCGTATTTAACCATCTGATCAAGAACAACGGCTTTACGCTCTGTTGCAGCTTCCATATTGTTCAGAGGGGAATAATAGTTAGGGCTCTTTGGAATGCCGGCAAGCATGGCGCATTCATTGAGTGTCAGATCCTTAGCATCCTTGCCGAAATATGTACGTGCAGCGGCCTGAACTCCATAGGCTCCTTGTCCAAAGTAAATTTGATTCATATAAAGTTCAAGGATTTCCTGCTTTGTATACTGACGTTCCAACTGAAGTGCAAGAAAAGCTTCCTGTATCTTACGTTTTAAGGTTTGATCCTGGGTCAAATAGGCATTCTTTGCAAGCTGCTGTGTAATGGTAGAACCACCCTCGGTGACAGTGCGGCCTCGAATATTAGCCCAAATAGCGCGCATGATCGCGCGGGGGTCAATGCCAATATGATCGTAGAAGCGATTATCCTCAACGGCAATAAAGGCATTCTGAAGGTTTTTCGGAATCTCATTGATCCCCACGGGTCTACGGTTCTCCGCAGCATGAATATTAGCAATCTCATTGCCGTGAATATCATAGATCTGCGAGGATGCAGGCGGAACAATATCTTCGGCGAGATTTGATCTCGTATTGAGACTTGCAGTCAAAAATCCACAGCCTACGCCTATGATCATAACAAATAGAATCAACCCCACGACGAGAATTGCTTTCCCAAGAATGGAACCTTTATTTGATTTCTTAGCCGCTTTCTTTTCGCCTTTTTGCATAGATACCTTCTTGTCTTGATATTTTTCCATTGTGCTCTCCCTACACATGTGACTTCTTTATTTTAACACAAACTTTGAGTTTTGTAAGGACATTTTGTCAAAATCGAAAGCATTCACTGAGACAATTATCTATTTCAGTTTCACAATAGTTACACCGGTTCCTCCTTCTGAAATATCAGCGAAAGAAAAAGACAACACAAATTTATTGTGTTTCAAATAATTTTGTAAACTTTTTCGCAAAGCACCGGTTCCCTTCCCATGAATCAGCAAGACCTTGGAAAGCCCCGTGAAAACGGCATCATCAATAAATTTCCCAAGAACAGACTCCGCTTCGGATACCGTCATCCCCCGTACATCAATCTGTGGACGAATTTCTACAGACTTTCTAGAAATCGACGCACCAATATGAACCTTATTTGTATCTTTTTTACTCTTTTTATGCCCGATAAAGGTACAAGCATTCATCTTGATAGTGGTGCGTAATCCTCCTACCTGAACAATAAGTTCTTTATCGCGAACCGAGAGGACTGTTCCCTCCTGCGCCAGGCTTTGGATATACACGATATCACCGTTTCGGATTTCACTTGGACGAACTGTTTTTCCAATCGAATTATTTTGGGGGACATATCCTTGAACATAAGCCTCATTCAGTCGATTCCTAGCATCTTGGATCATCTTTTGACGCTCTTTAACTCCGTGATCATCGAATTGCTCTTTTAGTGATTTAATCGTCTCTTCAGCGGTACGTCGAGCATCACGAATAATATTATTCGCCTCTTCGCGAGCCTTATGTAGAATTTTTTTCTGACTCCTCGCAATTTTCTCACTAGCTTCACGCAGCCGGGCTTCCAACATCGTCATCTCTTTTTCTTTTTTATAAAGTAGATCTAGTTTTATTTCATAATCCTTCTTTTTCTGTTCCAGTGCATTGATTACCTTATCAAAATGCATATGCTCTTCGTTAATATAGAGCTCTGCCCTCTGCACAATATCCTGCGACAAGCCAAGCTGCCGACTGATCGAAAAGGCATTGCTGGCCCCCGGTATACCCATCAGAAGCCGATAGGTCGGACGCAGTGTATTCAAATCAAATTCAACAGAAGCGTTCTGAACACCTGGCTGTGTATAAGCATACGTCTTGAGCACAGCATAATGCGTCGTTGCAAGAACAGAAATATGACACGTTCGAAAATGCTCAATGATGCTGCGCGCAAGGGCCGCACCCTCATCCGGGTCTGTACCTGCCCCGACCTCATCCAAAAGGATCAAATCCCCCGGCTCCGCCTTTTCGATAATGCGGACAATATTCCGTGTATGCGCCGAGAACGTAGAAAGACTCTGCTCAATGCTCTGCTCATCGCCAATGTCGGCATAGATATTACGGTAGACGGGAAGCGTCGAATCCGGAGCTGCGGGAAGGAAGCAGCCCGATTGTGCTAAAAGTGCTAAGAGCCCAAGAGTCTTCATACTAACTGTTTTACCGCCCGTATTCGGACCAGTAATCAACAGAATAGAAAATGCACTGCCGAGCTCTATATCGATTGGAACGACCTTATCCTTTTGGAGCAAGGGATGCCTTGCTCGTTTTAAACGGACAACTCCATCCCGATTCAGTATCGGCGGATATGCCTCCATCTCACGTGCAAGACCGCCACGTGCAAAAACAAAATCAATCTCTGCGAGGATTTTACAGTTATCGGCAAGGATGTCAGCGTTCTTGGCAATCTCCGCTGTCAGCTTCTGGAGAATTCGCTGGATCTCCTGCTCACGTGCAATCCCCAACTGCCGCACCATATTATTCAGTTCTACGGTAGCCAACGGCTCCACAAAGAGAGTTGCACCGCTGGCAGATTGATCGTGAATCACCCCAGGAAAATAATTGCGGTATTCTTGCTTAACCGGAATAACATAGCGCTCATCACGCACAGTGACAATTGCTTCCTGAAAGTATTTCTGATTCACTGCATCATGCAAAATAGCAGAAAGGCGGTCCTTTACGCGTGTCTGTGCTGTTTGAAGCTCACACGTAATCCTGCGCAGTTCCGGGCTCGCATCATCACGAAAATTGCCGTGCTCGTCAATGGTATCCTTCAAATGGCGCTCTACAATTCCAAGAACTTCAATGGGACGCGCCATCGACTTGAGGAGCGGTACATCCTGCATGAGATCACGAAAAAAATATTTCATATTGCGCATGCTGCCCATCGTACTCATGACAGAACGAAGTTCATCCAGTTCAAGAACGGATCCCATCAATGCTTTCTTTAAGATCGAACGCAAGTCATAGATGCCGCCAAAAGGAGGGGGCTGTATTTGCTGAACTTGCACTGCCTCTGCCGTTTCCTGATGGAGGCGCATAACCGCATCATAGTCTCCGGACGGGACAATATTGCGGCAGAGTTCTTTGCCGCTTGCGGAGGAAGCATATGCAGCAAGCCAATTTTTGATTTTCTCGTACTCTAAGACCTTAAATGACTCAGTGTCCATACGCACCTCTTATAGGATTCCGCGGAAATAATGTCCGCGTGTAATATCGTTTCCCTCCTGCATCCGCAGATATTGCTCATCGTCTTCCTTTACGGGCGATTTGCGCAGCATCGCATTGCGATACATTTCGACAACACGACGGAGGTCATGAGCAAACATAGCACGGCCCTCAATCCGCAGTGTCTTTACGCCCATGCGAAGAAGGTTCTGCACATAGGGCAGCAGAGATAATTGTTTGCTGTTCAATATATGCATACGGCAAAATTGATCGGTCATTATGGGAAAGTCGACGCCCTTGCGGTCACGGAGGTAAAAATTCTGTCTGCGGCAAGGCATCGTGCATATTCCCGTATCAAGATTACCAAGAAAGCTGCCTACGACACAGTATTCCGATATCATTAGCGGAAGACGTCCGCTGACAAGCACCGTCAACGGAATGGGGCTTGTTTTTACAAGCTGCTCTATTTGCTTTCCGTTGAGTTCCGGCGAAAGCGTTGCTTCACCGAATCCATGGGAATGGAGGAACTCAAGTGCAGACGTATTATAGGAAATCATTGAGTAATCTGCGTGAAGTATAACGGGTACACGCTCACGCGCAAGGTGTGCTGTCCCAATATGATGAACATGCAGGGCTGACGGCAGTTTCTCCCCAAAGCTCTCAAATAAGCGAATCAAGGTTGCCTGCTCATCCCCGCGAACAATACGGGGCGTATTATAGTCAATTCGAATACCGAACGCCTGCGCATAATCCCACGCCATATCATAGTCCTTCGGCCGGAGTGCAGATCCACGGAAAGACTCTCCTCCGTAGAGAATTCCATCTGCCCCAGCAGCAACAGCAGCCTTCATTGACTCTATATCATCAACGGCCACCATAAGAGAAGCGAGGGCAGGCATATCCAATTCGTGGACGGTTTGCACTGCACTGGCTTCCCCGATAAGACACACCGTTTCGCTTCGCTTGCTCTGAAAGAGCCGGATGCGCACTTCCTCGAGTGCGGCGATAGCGGAACGGCGCACCTTATTGAGTTCACTGACCGGCACCATCACAGAATCATCCATATCGCACGAAAGACTCGCAAGGGAGAACAAGGTTGTGCCAAGGCGCCCCATTTGCTTTTGTACCGTTTCCATAGTGAGAGGACGATTGTTTGCCGAAACAACAACATAGTCACTTTCGGCATCTGCTTGGTTTTTCTCATCATCCTCAATATGCAGGCGTAATTTTTCTCCAAGCTTTGCATGAAGGACTGCGTGAAGAGGAATTTTCTCAGAGCGTTCAGGATCATAGGACTGTCTGGCCTCATCCATGAGTCTCGCATCATAGATCTTGAATACTCGATCATTCATATGTACTTTTCCGCGAACTACAAAAGAGATCGTCTCTCCTGCATTTGCCTCAGTGCACTCCTGCCCGTGCATTTTATACAGGCGTTCAATCTCGGTGCTGACACGTCCGCCCACTTTCACCCAGAAATCCACCTGATCTCCAACAGCAAGCTTTCTGGACAGCTTCACCGAGACCATATGCGTTTGGTGATCGTATGCTGTGACACGCCCAATCAAAAGGCCGCGATTGTTTGGTCGGCGATCACTCATCATATATCTTCCCTGGCGCTTTTCCATATATGCAGTTGTAAAGTCACGATTGAATACCTGTGCCAAATGATCCCGATCTGAATCGTCAACAGGCGAGCTTCGTACACGAAGATGGTGGTCAATCGCTTTACGATACGTATGCACAATCGTTGCAACATACTCGGGACGCTTCATCCGACCTTCGATTTTCAGAGAGTCAATCCCCGCATCAAGGAGCTCCGGTATAAGATCTATTGCATTCAAATCACGCGGAGAGAGGAGAAAGTTGCCTGCGGATTCTCCCAACACATCTTTTCCCTCTGCATCAACCAGTGTGTAAGGCAAACGACAGGGCTGTGCACAGCGCCCGCGATTCCCGCTGCGGCCGCCGATCACACTGCTCATCAGACATTGCCCCGAATAGCAGACACAAAGCGCGCCATGCACGAAGCTCTCGATCTCAACATGTGTATTGGCACATATATGGCGAATTTCCGCAATGCTAAGTTCACGCGCCAAAACAACACGCGAAAATCCAAGTTCCTCTAATGCCTGAACACCAGCAAGGTTGTGTACCGTCATCTGCGTACTCGCATGAAGAGGAAGCTTTGGAACGACCTCCTTCGCCAGCCGTACTGCACCAAGATCCTGCAGAAGAACAGCATCTGCTCCCGCATCATAAAGAAACGACAGGTATTGCTTCAATTGCGGCAATTCATCACAGGCAACAATTGTATTAACGGCAACATGAACATGCACGTTTTTCAAATGTGCATGCCGAATGACCGCAGCCAATTCGTCTTCATCAAAGTTAGAAGCATAAGCACGTGCTCCAAACATCTTACCGGCCAGGTAAACCGCATTGGCACCGTTTTCAACAGCGGCAAGAAATGCTTCCTTCGTTCCCGCCGGAGCGAGTAGTTCAACCAATCTATTCAATCCTTTGTATCATGCGAAAATATAGGGGCACACCGTCCGTCATGCCCATTGTCATCGTTTATATCAGTATTTTCAATTGCATCAGCAGCATGCATCTCCTCAAAGAGGCGTAGCTGATCATCATCCAATGTAGCCTTTATGGCATCGATATCCGGCAATGTTGGGAGCTCATCAATGCTGTCCAAGCCGAATGCACGCAGGAATAAATCCGTTGTCCCGTAGAGAATAGGGCGTCCGACAACCTGCTTACGCCCAACTTCACAGACGAGTTCAAGCTCCAGCAGACGAGCAATCGACCGTTCCGCACGAACACCGCGGATATGTTCTACCTCCTGCTTGGTAATTGGCTGTTTGTAAGCAATAATGGAGAGTGTCTCCATTGCAGAGGAGGATAGTGTCGGCTGAACATGCTCCGATAGCTTTTTGACCCACGGAAAGGCATTCGGATGAGTCACCAACTGATAGCCGCCTGCAGATCTGCGCAGAAATATTCCGCTTCCTCGGCCAGACAACTCTTGCTCAAGCTGTGTCATGGATTCCTGAACCTCCCATTCGGGAGATTCCATGATTTCTGCCAGTTTTGATATAGTGATCGGGTCTCCGGCAGCAAATAAAACGGCCTCCAAAATATGCGTTCGGCTAAGAGACTGCACGGTTCCCCTCCTTCACTGAAATAGAGATCTCGTGATACAGATGTTCCTGCGTAAGAAATACCATCTGCATTTTTGCAAGCTCCAAAAGCGCCAGGAATGTCGACAGGAGTTCCTCCCTTGTGCCCGTTGGGAAAGCATCATTCAAACGGATTTTCCCATGGCTGCGCTTAAGCAGCTCCAGTATATCTGTCATCTTATCCTGCACGCGATATTCTTCGGCAGAAACAACAACAGCTGGGATCGCCGGCTCCTCCTGAATACGCTGAACATCCGAAAAAAACCGCATAAGAGAGTCTGCCGAAAGCCCCTGAAGCGGCAGACGGTATGCGGGAAGAATCATCGGAGAACGTTCAATATAGGGACTCTGTGCATCATTCATAGAAAAGAGAATGGCGGATATCTCCTTAAAGCGGCGATATTCAATCAGGCGCTCCACGAGTTCCAGCCTGGGATCCTCTTCCTTCTCATTCTCCGCGTCCGTCCTGGGGAGCATCATCCGTGACTTGATCCGCAGAAGAGTCGCTGCCATGACCAAAAACTCACTTGCGTATTCGATATCAAACTGATACAGCGTGTCAATGTGATCCAGATACTGTCGTGTCAAATCTGCAATTGGAATGTCATAGAGATCAATTTTATTTTTTTCGATCAGATGCATGAGGAGATCCATCGGCCCCTCGAATGCATCCAATTTAACAAGATAATCTGCTGCCATATGCAAGCCTAGAACAGGAGAATGTCGCCGAGAATCTTATACCCGCCGTATACCAGCTGAAAGAGCGGCATAAGAACAACACTGAGTACAGGTGTTGCAATAAATACCAGCATGATCAATATGCTGTAACGTTCAAGTGATTGATAGCGATAGGCCAAGTCGGGCGGGAGAAGATTGCGCAGGATATGTGACCCATCGAGCGGAGGAATCGGCAGCATATTAAAGATTGCAAAATTGACATTGTAGATGAATATCATCTGAATAATCCCATATGTAATCGGAGAAACGTCTATATTATGCAAACGAATCAACAACATCGCATAGAAAGCAATGAACCCAAGAAGAAGATTCATAGCAGGACCTGCAACCGAAACCAGAATATCGTCCCGTTTCGGCTGGCAAAAATTACTTGGGTTAACCATCACAGGTTTTGCCCAGCCAAATCGCACCAGAAAAAGCATGATCAGTCCGACAGGATCGATGTGTGCACGCGGGTCAAGTGTCAGGCGGCCCATCAAACGCGGTGTAAAATCCCCAAGAGCAACCGCTACGCGCGCATGTGCATACTCATGAAAGGTCATCGCTATAATAAGCCCCGGAATCCCAAGCAGTATCTGTGTAAAATCAAATTCGAACATATTTATCTCCCGCTCATCATCTGATCAAACGCTCTGCGGCCATCATCAAAGAAATGATTGTTTTTGAGTCAATAATTTCTCCAGTTTTTACAAGGCCCAACGCTTCAGAAAACGACATTTCAACGACGTTGACAAACTCATCTTCATCCGTATGCTGGGAACCGGCAGACAGGTTCTGTGCCAAATACAGATGAATGTATTCATTTGAAAAACCAACCGTTGTTGCAATGGTTGTCAATTTTTCATATTGCTCCGCCGTATATCCGGTCTCCTCCGACAATTCCCGACACGCACAATGCAGAGGATCCTCTCCTGCCGCATCCAGTTTTCCTGCGGGCACCTCCAGCGTTACTTTCTCAATAGGGTACCGATACTGCCGTACCAGAATCACATTTCCATTCGGCAGGACAGGAAGCACGGCAGCGGCCCCCGGATGGCGAATCCATTCTCGTACGGCCCTCTTTCCATTGGGCAGGCACACAATATCACGACATACATGAAGCAGGGTTCCGTCAAAGATGTTCTCGCTGCTGCACTTTTTTTCTACAAGATCCTCATGCATAATAACGTCCCTTTTCAGTCAACTATAATTGTTTATGCCTCTGCCTCATTCTCACCTTTGACAAAGAGGGCACTCACAAATTCCTCCGCATGGAAGGGGCGAAGGTCGTCCATCCCCTCTCCGACACCAATCCATTTGATTGGAATCGAAAGTTGAGACTTGATTCCAATGGTTACACCGCCCTTGGCCGTCCCGTCCAATTTCGTAAGCACAACACCAGAAACGGGGGCTGCTTGTGTAAAGATTTCTGCCTGGCTGATCGCATTCTGCCCCGTTCCGGCATCGAGTACAAGCAGAGTCTCATGAGGCGCTCCCGGGATTTCACGCCCAATCACACGATAGATCTTCTCAAGTTCCTGCATGAGATTCGACTTCGTTTGGAGACGCCCTGCCGTATCAACGATAACAATGTCGATATTTCTGGCTTTTGCGGCCTGTAAGGCATCAAACACAACTGCTGCCGGATCTGAGTTTTCTCCATGTTTGATGACCTGTGCATCGGCACGCTTCCCCCAGATCTCCAGCTGATCAATGGCTGCAGCACGAAACGTATCGGCAGCAGCAAGTAAAACCGATTTCCCCTGCCTGCGGTAATATGCACTCAGCTTGCCGATCGTCGTGGTCTTTCCGACACCATTGGTTCCAACCACCAAGAGCACTGTGGGGCCCTGCTCCGCCATATGAAAGGTCTTTTCGCCAGATTCCAGAATCCGCACAATCTCCTTTTCCAAAAACGGTATCAAATCCTCCGGAGTTTGTATTTCTTTCTCTTTGATCCCCTTACGCACCGCCGAAATAAGCATCTCTGTTGTCTTTACGCCGACATCCGCCATCAGCAGAGTCTCCTCAAGATCATCAATCAGCTCATCATCGATGTCGGCATATCCGATAATGAGGCGCTCAATATTCTGCGTGAAGTTCTCACGTGTTTTTGCCAATCCTTTTTTCAGTCGGTCAAAAAATCCCACACTAAACTCCTTTCTGTCTGTGGATCAGGCACTCTGTTCCGATTCATAATCCTTCAGGCGAATGGACAGGACCTTGGAGACCCCTGCATCCTCTACAGTAACGCCATACATGGTATCGGCTGCACGCATCGTCCCCTTGCGGTGCGTAACCACAATGAACTGCGTATCCTTTGCGAACTCCTGCAGAAACTCTCCAAAACGGGACACATTTGCCTCATCCAGCGCCGCATCAATCTCATCCAAAATAGAAAACGGCGAGGGTCGATACCGCAAGAAGGAGAAAAGCAGTGCAATAACTGTGAGTGCCCGCTCCCCGCCGGAAAGAGCAGACAGATTCTGCCGCTTCTTTTCCGGCAAAGTCACAAGGATCTCAACACCGCTGCTTAGTATATCCTCTTTGTCCGTCAGGCGCAATTCTGCAACACCTCCACCAAAGAGGCGCACAAATATCTCGTTGAAGTATTCCTGAATCTGATGGAATGCATCACGAAATCTGTGTGTCATATCCTCATCAATCTTCCGAATGATGTGTTCAATATCCTGTTTTGCTGCCTTCAGATCCTGTATCTGAGCCTCTTCCGACTCATATCGCTTTTTCTTCTCCTCATACTCCTCAACAGCATTGGGGTTTACAGCACCGAGGCCATTGATTGCATTCTCCAAGAAACACAGACGTTCGTCCAAAAATTCCTGTTCTACAGCCTGCACCTGTGCGGCAGCACTCTCCGGCGTCAGCCCGAAATCAGACAGGATGCTCCCGCGACAGTCCTCCATGCGTATGAGCGTCCGTTCCAAACGCTTATCATATTCATGCTGCTTTGCACGAACAGCCTCAATTTTTGCGACGCTGTTTCGGACAGCAACATCCAGCACACGGGCCTCGGCCTCATGTGCCAGGCGCTGGTCTCTCAGCACGGCACTGCTCTTTTCACGATCTTGATATAACGCATCCAGATCTGCAATGTCGCTTTCGAGTTCAGAGAGCCGTACCTCATCTTTTTGCAGTTCATCCGCAAGCTGCTCGCGCTGTTCTGTAATATCTCTCAGAGATTTTTCTGCCTCTGCATGATCGAGCTCACGGGAGTTTCTGTTTCGTTCTCGCGTTTCAATCTCAGCGGATAGAGCTGCCAAGGAAATGTCCAACTCATGCAGATGCTCTTCCTGCTCTCTGCCGGCAGAACGCAGTCCTGCGCATCGCTCATTCAGCTGTACAATGGCCTGTGCGAAACGCATCTCATGTTCCTCACACTGCGCCGTATGGCGCTCAATTTGCGTACGCCTTTGCACCATCTTTGCACCATGAGCAAGGCGAGTCTCTTCTGCCTGCTCCATCGCATGAATCATTTTCGTCTGATCAGATATACGTTCTCTTAATACATCGCATTTTCCGCGCTCCTCCATGAGCGTCTGCGCGAGACGATTGGCCGTCTCCTTGTGCTCCGCATATTTCACATTTGATTCCTTGAGCAAGGTTCTTTGCTCCTCTAAGGCGGAACTTTGCTCCCTATATGCTTCCTCACAGGCATGCAGTTCCCTGCTCATCGCGTCGATTTCCGTACGCCGATTCAATAATGTGGTCTTTTGCTTGCTGCGGCCTCCGCCAGAGAGCGACCCGCCCGGGTTCAAAAGTTCCCCTGTCAGCGTCACAATACGGAGACGATACCCCTCCTGCTTCGCCATAATCAGAGCTTCATCCAATGTCTCCATCACGAGAGTCTGTGCAAGCAAATGATCGATAACCTTTTGAAAACGGCCTTCTGCTTGGACAAGTGTATTTGCCCAGCCAATGACGCCTTGGCAGCAGCGCTGATCAATTTCACGCGGACGGCGCACCGTAATTGTCGTCAACGGCAGAAAGGTAACACGTCCCCCGTTTTTCCGCTTCAAATAAGATATCGCCGCTTTTGCCGTATCCGTATCCTCTGTGACAATATTTCGCACACTCCCGCCAAGCGCCACATCAATCGCCAAAAGATAACGCTCAGGAATGCTGATGAGATCGGCAACCGTCCCGGCAATGCCGTTCCTCCAGCCTTCCGCCGCCTGAAGAACGGTCTGCACATCTCTCCCAAAGCCCTCATAGCTATCCTGCACACGCTGCTGAAAATCAAGCGTTTGGCGAATACGTGTGCGTTCCAGATCCGTTGTCCGAAGTGCTGCCTCCCCGTGTTCGATTGTTTTGCGAAGATCCTCTGCAGCCATTCGGAGGCAATCTCTTTCCTGCGATATGTTCTGCAGTTCTTCTGCAGTAAGATCAATCTGCCTCAGTTTACTTTCAAGTTCGTTCTGTACGTCTGCAAGAAGACCGCGTCGGCGCTCATATTCTTCCTTCTGCTGCCGCCGATCCTCATCACCTGTACGTACAGTATTCAAAGCAACTGCAAGTTCCTCACGCAGCCGTGCCAATACATGCTGTACAGCAATACGCGAACGCTCCTGCTGCGCCAGCTGGTATTCCCCATTTAGCAGCAGCTTATGCAGGCGCTCAGATTCTGTTCTCACCACCTCCTGTTCCGTTTTTTTGTCCTGAATTTCAAGTCTCTTTTGCGCCAGAAGAGCATCGAGTTGGGCAATCTCCTGCGCTGTCGCATGAATTTTAGAAGAAGCTGCCTGAAGCATACGCTCAATGTCCTCTTGCCTGCGATGCCTCTGATCCTGCTGGCCTTTGATAAGAGCGGCTTCCTGTCGGAGCGTGTCAAGATTGTTCTGCAGTCTGCGGCTCTCCTGCTCTTCTGCTTGCAGACGAAGGTCAATCGATGCGATATTTTCCTCGATCGCTCCCCTTTTCTCCTCCGCATCCATACGTTCCCGTATTTCACGAGCCTCTTCATCTCGATGCACATTCAGTGCCTGGGTGATCGACTCCTGTTCCCGGATGAGTTGATCATATTGCTGCACCAGTGCCACGAGCAGATACTGCCGCCGCTCCTCATCAAGCTTGCGGAACTGCATTGTCTTTTCTGCCTGTATGGAGAGCGGCTCCAATTCCTCTCTATGCGCACACATAATATCGCCGAGGCGCACGAGATCTCCCTCGTTTTCACGCAATTTCCGGAGGGCTTCCTGCTTCCGCGTGCGATACTTCGTGATACCTGCCGTTTCCTCAAAAAAAACGCGGCGGTCCTCCGGACGGCTGTCAAGAATGTCATTCAATCGGTTTTGTCCGATAATGCTCATGCCGTCATGCCCAATCCCCGTATCTGCAAAGAGCTGATAGATGTCCTTGATGCGACAGCGCGAGTCATTCAGATATATCTCACTGTCGCCATTCCGATAGAGACGTCGCTTAACAACAACCTCATCATAATCAATCGGAAGTGTCTTATCTCTATTATCAAAAACCAATACAACTTCAGCGACGCTGAGCGCACGCCGTGCTGCAGAACCGGAAAAGATGATGTCCTCAGAGCGCAGTCCGCGCAGCATGCGGATGTTCTGTTCGCCAAGGACCCAACGAACCGCATCTGTAATGTTGCTTTTTCCGCTGCCATTGGGGCCCACAACGGCAGTAATCCCACGGTCAAACTGAACCACAATCCGCTCGGCGAATGACTTGAACCCATACGCTTCCAAGCGCTTTAACTGCACGCAACGCACCCGCCTTTACAAATTAGTCCACTCATTATAACAGAACAGCTTGGAAATTTCAAAAAGCGGTATCTTCCGTAAATGATCTATGATATAATGAAAATATTCATGGAATTTTTTAGCTTTTTATTAGGGGGTAATCACATGCCACTCGTCGGAACAAAGGAAATGTTTAAGAAAGCCTATGACGGCGGATATGCCATCGGCGCTTTCAACGTCAACAACATGGAGATCGTTCAGGGCATTACGGATGCTGCTGGCGAACTCAAGTCTCCTCTGATTCTGCAGGTTTCCGCAGGTGCGCGCAAGTATGCTCGCCACGAGTATCTGGTTCACCTCGTAAAAGCCGCTCTTGAAATCAATGATATCCCCATCGCGCTGCATCTCGATCATGGTGCAGACTTCGATATTTGCAAATCCTGCATCGACGGTGGCTTTACCTCTGTTATGATTGACGGTTCTCATCTTCTTTACGATGAGAATGTCGCTCTTGCAAAGCGTGTTGCAGAATATGCGCACGCGTACGGCGTCGTTGTCGAGGCAGAACTTGGCCAGCTTGCCGGCATCGAGGACGACGTTAATGTATCTGCAGAGGATGCATCCTACACCAAGCCTGAGGAAGTACAGGACTTTGTTGAAAAGACGGGAGTCGACTCCCTCGCCATCGCCATCGGCACCTCGCACGGCGCATTTAAGTTTACCCCCGATCAGTGCACACGCAACGCAGACGGCGTTCTTGTTCCCCCGCCGCTTCGTTTTGATATTCTGGAAGAGATTGAGAAACGCATTCCCGGCTTCCCCATTGTTCTCCACGGCGCCTCCTCCGTTATTCCAAAGTACGTGAAGATCATCAATGAGAACGGCGGCCACATGCCGGACGCTGTCGGTATTCCTGAGGATCAGCTGCGACGTGCGGCAAAGTCCTCCGTCTGCAAGATCAATATTGACTCCGATCTTCGTCTTGCGATGACGGCAGGCATCCGTGAACACTTCAAGAAAGAGCCGTCCCATTTTGATCCGCGTCAGTATTTGACCGTTGGCCGCAGCTATATCAAAGACCTCGTCACACATAAGATCAAAGAGGTTCTCGGCTCCGACGGCAAGGCATCGGAAATTCAAGCTCTCATCAACCAAAACAAATAAGTTTCTGATTATATCAGCAACTCAATCATTCTATGACCTCATCCCACTACCTGAGATGGGGTCATGTTTTTTGTCCTGTAGTCCTGCGCATATGGTCTTTACTGGACACTGCCTCATTTTTCGAGTATAATGGTTCAGCAATTCACCAGTATGGGAATTATATCAATCCATAGGGGGACATTATATGGCATTAATTGTGAAAAAATTTGGCGGAAGCTCTGTGGCAACGCCTGAAAAGATCAAAAATGTAGCAAAACGTATTCTAAGTGAGAAAGCCCCCGACGATCGTATTGTCATGGTAGTCTCTGCCATGGGTGACACAACAGATGACCTCATCTCACTCGCAGGCGAAGTAGTCGAGAACCCCTATCAGTACGCCCGCGAAATGGATATGCTGATGACTACGGGTGAACAGATCTCCATTGCGCTCCTTGCCATGGCCTTCCAGTCAATGGGACAGCCGGCCGTCTCCCTCACCGGCGCAATGGCAGGCATGCGAACAGATGACGCACACACAAAGGGCCGTATTCTCGGAATCCATCCATCCCGTGTTCATGAGGAACTGGGCAAGGGCAACATTGTTGTGATTGCAGGCTTTCAGGGTACGGATGCAGAGGGAAATCCGGTCACTTTAGGACGCGGCGGTTCAGACACCTCGGCTGTTGCGATTGCCGGAGCAATTGCGGCCGACACCTGCGAAATCTACACCGATGTGGACGGTATTTACTCGGCAGATCCTCGCATTGCTAAGGGTGCACGCCGAATGTGTGAAATTACGTACAATGAAATGCTTGAAATGGCGCGTCTTGGCGCTGGTGTCATGCAGCCGCGCTCTGTGGAGATGGGACAGCTTTACGGCATTCCCATCCACGTCCGCTCTACTTTTACTTCGGAACCGGGAACCATCATTAGGGAGGAATACACTGTGGAAGAAAAGTCCTTTATCATTCGCGGCGTTACACACGACGAGCACGTATCCAAGATCACAGTTCTGGGTGTGTCGAATACCCCGGGAGTCGCACATAGGATCTTCTCCGCACTTGCCGATGCAAATATTGACGTAGACATGATTGTACAGAGCATTCGCAGTGCAGAGTCCAACATGACGGATATGGTCTTTACGGTTGCCTCCATCGACGCAGAAGAGGCGCGTCAGGTTGTGGAAGGCATCTCTGCAGAGACCAAAGCGTCCGCAGTCGCCATTGACAATGATGTAGCAAAGATTTCCATTGTCGGCGCAGGCATGCTCGGCAACCCGGGAATTGCGGCCCGCATGTTCGGCGCTCTTTCCCGTGCAGAAATCAACATCGAGATCATCAGCACGTCCGAGATCAGCATCTCATGCCTCATCAAAGGCGGAAGCGTCAAAGACGCAGTCAACATGATCCACGATGAATTCTTCCATGACGAAACATAATTACAACACGAAGAATACCTGTATACACCGGTTGAAATAATGGACACCAGTCTCAGAAAGCACTATCATCATTACGTGTTAATGACAGAATTGCTGATATTCATTTAATCAGTGGATTCAGAGAAAAGGAGAGCGTATTCATAATGGCTATTCAGATGGCAGCATCACACGCGGCTTCGCGAATACTAAAAGATGCAATTTTCGGTGCCGCAGCGGCATGCCGCACAGCAGCTGCAGTGCACGGTGAAGAGAATGTCGTAAACGCAACCATCGGCGCCGTAATGGACGACGCAGGAAAACTGGCACATCTTCCCACCGTTGAGCGCGTATTTCGCTCGCTTCCTATTGAGGACTACATTGCATATGCGCCGATTGCCGGACTTCCCGAGTATCTGGAAGCCGCAATTGACATCACCTTTGCCAGGAACCGGCCGGATGGCTTTCTGGGAGCCATTGCAACTGCCGGCGGTACGGGCGCGCTTCGTACGGCCGTAGACAACTACGTCGAAAGAGGAGATCAGGTTCTCACCTCTGATTGGTTCTGGGGGACCTACAACGTCATTTGTCAGGAGCTTGGATGCTCTGTGACGAATTTCCAGCTCTTCGATGAGGAAAATAATTTTAACCACAAGGCCTTTGCTGCATCTGTGGACAGACTCTTCCAGACGCAGGAGAGTCTGCTCATCATCCTGAATACCCCGGCGCACAACCCGACCGGATACAGCCTTTCCTTGGAGGATTGGGATCATGTGTTGGAGACGATAAAGAAACATGCAAAAGAGGGAAAGAAAATCCAGCTGCTCGTCGATATTGCCTACATTGACTTTGCTGGTGAAAAGTTTGAGACCCGCAAGTTTATGCGCAAGTTTGCAAATCTTCCGGAAAACATCCTGACGCTCTTTGCATTCTCAATGTCCAAGGCATATACATTCTATGGGCAGCGCTGCGGCGCCCTCATCGCTCTGTCTTCCAACAAGGGAGTCATTGATGAGTTCAGCGAAATCAGCAAGTATGCGGCTCGCGCAACATGGTCGAATATCAACCGCGGGGCCATGACACTCCTGACGCGGATTCAGCAGGACAGTGCGGCATATGCCTCCTATGAGGCAGAGCGCGATGCACTTTATCATCTGGTGCAAGAGCGCGGCGACATATTTATGAAAGAGGCAGCAGCGTGCGGTCTTCCCGCTCTCCCCTACAAGGGAGGCTTCTTCCTCGCCATTCCGGCTGCAAATCCCCAGGCGGTCTGCGACCAGCTGCACGAGGATCTCATCTTTGCAGTTCCCTTGAAGATGGGTGTGCGCATTGCGGCCTGCTCTGTTCCGAGCAGAAAGATGCACGGAATTGCTGAAAAAGTCAAACAGGCAATGGATAAAATTTCTTGACATTCTGCCTAAAATTTCATAGAATAGCGACGTGTGATATTTTTTCATGTATCCATTAGCCCCGGAGACGTGAGTGCATATCGCATCAACTCATAATAATTGAAATCTCTTACTCTCTAGGGGGGGAATTACGTGAAAACCACGGTTATGGCAAAAGCCGCCGATGTTGAGCGCAAGTGGTACGTTGTAGATGCTGAGAATCAGACGGTCGGTCGTCTTGCGGCAGAGATTGCAAAGGTTCTGCGCGGCAAGAACAAGCCCATCTACACACCACATGTCGATACCGGTGACTATGTTATTGTCATCAATGCTGAGAAAGTGAAGTTCACGGGAAAGAAGCTGACGGACAAGACCTATTTCCGTCATTCCGGTTATCAGGGCGGCACGACCTTTACGACTGCCGGTCAGATGCTCGAGCGCTTCCCGACCCGTGTCATTGAACACGCTGTAAAGGGCATGCTTCCGAAGAACAGCCTCGGAGCACAGATCTTCCGCAAACTCAACGTTTACGTTGGTCCCGAGCATCCCCATGCAGCACAGAAGCCTGAACCGCTGGCGTTTGATATTCGCTGAGTTTCATAAAAGGAGGAATCTGTTCGATGGCACAAGTCACATATTACGGCACAGGCCGCCGCAAGACTTCAGTCGCTCGTGTTCGTCTCGTTCCCGGCGACGGCAAGGTTACAATCAACGGCCGTGAAATGGCAGAGTACTTTGGGCTCAAGACGCTCGAATTGATCGTTCGTCAGCCCCTCAATCTGACCGAAACGGTTGATAAATACGATGTTATTGCCAATGTATCCGGCGGCGGTGCATCCGGTCAGGCCGGTGCAATTCGCCACGGCATTACCCGCGCGCTGATGGAGATGGATGCGGAGCTTCGTCCTGCTCTCAAGAAAGCAGGCTTCGTCACACGCGATCCGCGCGAGAAGGAACGTCGTAAGTACGGTCTCAAAAAGGCACGTAAGGCTTCTCAGTTCTCGAAGCGTTAATATTAATATTTACCATATAAAATCCCTTCTTCTTACGAAGAAGGGATTTTTATTTGACATTTCTCCCCCTTTAACATATTATATTGATATAAAAGATATGCTTTATGAAAAGAGGCTGTTTTTATGAAAATCTCTGCAAAGGGGCGCTATGGACTGGCTGCTATGATTGTTCTTGCACGCAGCTATGAATCCTCCTCCCCTGTTACCATCATCAGTATCTCAGAACACCTTGGAATTTCTAAAATATATTTAGAGCAGGTGTTTTCTCTATTGAAGCGCAGCAAGCTTGTCAACTCGATCAAAGGCTCTCAGGGCGGCTATCAGCTTTCTCGGCATCCACGCGAGATTACAGCTTACGAGATCCTATCCTCGATCGAAATTTCCCTGATCGAAAAGACTGGAACGGTCTCCGAGAAAATGGATCAGCTCAATCATGTTCTCGCTCGGGAACTCTTTGAGCAGCTTGATAAAAATATCTTTGAGACGTTGAACGCCATTACCCTAGAAGGGCTTCTTACTGCACTCATTCACGAAGAAAGCAGCGAAACACTGATGTACTTTATCTAAATTTATAGGACGTTCGTGCAAATAAAGAGAAGCAGACCTATGCATCCGCCGACAAGAGATCCATTGATCCGAATCCAAAGCAAATCCTGCTCCACTTTATCGTAAATCAGATGATTGAGTTCTTCATCTGTAAGCTGCGACAGCACATTACCGACAACAACGCCAACCAGCGTCTGGGCATGGAGCGCAGAACGTGCCAGCAGATCGTACAATACCTTCGCTATAATCTTCTGGAGTTCCTGCCGGGACTGAACCAGTGAAAGCATATGCTGGTATTCGACATGGAGAATATTGCACAGCTGCAGATAAAACGCAGGCATATGCTCTTCGATCGGATCTACTTCACGGCTCAAATCCATCTGGAAGTGTTTTCGAACCCCTTGGAAGAGACGTGCAAGAGTCTCGTCGATTGGGAGTTCCTGAGCAAGTTTTTCCTGCAGTTCACCGATCAGATGAATCACCTCTTCATCTCTGCGAAGATCTGACAAACAGTCATGGATAAGTGCAAGGGCATTATTCTGCAAAGAGGAGTTCTCTCTTCCGAGTTCTTTCAGCACATTGCATGTATGCTGCTGAATCAGTTCAGCCCCCTCATCCAGATTGACCGTATTTGTTGCTGCAAGGAGATGTGATAAAAAACCATCACCAATTTTCTCATATTCCAACTGTGCAAGCGCATCTCGAATCGAGGTCCTTGTTTCCTCTGTTGACACTTCGCTCACAAGAAGAGAAGAAATACGCATAAGGGCTCTTTTGTTCCAGCCATTTGAACCTGCGAGCAAAGCAAATCGATGCATAAGTTCTAAGGGATTTTCTCTCAGCAGAAGGGCCTTCAGACGCATGGACAGGTAAGCAATCATCTTTTTATTATTTTTACGAAAAAAAGATGCCCGAATAAAATGCAGGACCATTCCCGTCAGCTGCTCTTCCGTTTCCTTTCGCTGCAGATATTCCTGGAGCATAGGAATTAAATGGATTTTTTCCATATGGCGAAATATCTTACGCCGGGAAAAGAACTCTTTTTGCACCATAATAACAATTGATTGAATGAAACTGTCCCGCCGCCGCGGTAAAATCGCTGTATGATACGGAAATCCCAACGGTTTACGAAAGAGCGCAGTGACAGCAAACCAGTCCGCAGCTCCTCCAACAAGAGCGGCTTCGCTGACAGTCAGCAGGCCATCGGCCCAAAGGGCATTTTGAAACTGCAAGTGCAGATATAAAGAAGCAAGAAATGCAAGGAAGGAACCTGCAAGAGCCGCATCTGCCTTATTGACTCCAGTCATATCCCCCACATCCTTTCTGCCATCGTCACTGCAACTGACAGAAGCATGCCGACGAGTGCACCGACGATTGCCCCATTGATCCGAATCATCTGCAGATCTGTTCGCACCTTTCGCTCGATAAAAGAAACGAGTTCATCATCCGATTTTTGATTTAGATAATCACGGATAAATGCGGCTATCATATCGTGATGCTTTTCTACTTCTCCGGCAGCCAAATTTTTCATCCATCGATCTGCACGACTTCTCCAGCCATCCGAATGAATAAACAGATCAATTTTTTCATTCAAAATCTCTCTGACGTAGGGAACCCAAAAGGGATGATTGTTCTTCACGCGCTGTTCAACAAAGTCTGCCAGAATACTTTCTATGTCAATCTCCTTGATGAGGTAGATTTTATAACGATGAAGTGCTTCATACAAGGACGCATCTTTCTGCAGGGAGGCAAAAAAAGAAGAAAGTGCCCGGACACCATCTATATGGCGCTGATCCGAGGGGTTCATGGCAGACTGCAGGATCTCTTCCAAGCGCGTTGTCATCCATCTTCCAATCATCTCATCATCAAAAAAGGATAAAACAAAAGCACGCACCATACCGTCGCCTTCATACTCCTTCCGTATGGAGGCGATATTCTCATGGAGCATGTCTTGAAATATCTGTGTATGGACCAATGCAAGCCCCATACGGATCAGCATATTGAAAATGCGGTCTGTATGGGGTTCTTCTCTCAGAACATCGAAAAGTTCAGCAAAGCTGTCCTCCAGCGGCAGTGCATGAAGTGCCTGCATGACATAGGGGCTCAGTTCTTTCGAGATACGCCGGCTGTCAATGTCGGCCGCAACATGTCGAAGGATATCGACAGCCGCCTCAACCAGCCTTTCACGCCCACCCCGGTGTTCTAAATACTCTGCAAGAAGTGCGCCTATGTTTTCACGCTCGACAACATCCATGATGTTCTCTTTGCTAAGCAAATCATCCGATGAAAATTTTACAAGCGACTCCATAATGCGTGCTCGATTGCGGCGAAGTATATCTGTTCGATGTGATATGCCGAGTGGGCATCCAAAAATTGCCTTCACTGCAAACCAATCTGCCAGTCCGCCCACTGTTGCAGCTAAAAAGCCGTGATGAACCACGCCTGCAAAGAGAGAGTCCCCGCCTTTTCCAGCCGTCACGGCCGCACCGATCACACTGAGTGCAAGAGCCAGATTCGCTTGATTTTCTTTCTGCAATAGAATCGCCTCACATCGTGTCTACGATTTTTTTAAGATAGGCTTGAAAAGGACCTCCGAGATCCGGGCGTCGAAGAGCAAACTCAACCGTTGCTTCCAAGAAGCCAAGCTTATCTCCTAAATCATATCGCTTTCCCTCAAAATCATAAGCATAGACAGCCTCGCGCTGTGCAAGTACTTTGAGCGCATCTGTCAGCTGGATTTCCCCGCCCTTCCCCGGCTTTGTCTCACCAAGGATGAAAAAAATCTCCGGCCGTATGATATAACGGCCAAGTACGGCCATACGACTGGGGGCCTCCTCAAGAGACGGCTTCTCCACCATGTCGGAAACACGCATCAGACGGCGGTTTTCAAGGGTCTCTCCCCCAACAATACCATAGGAAGATACCTGCTCATCCGATACGATCTGACAGCCAAGGACAGAGCCCCCCATCTCTTCATAGATGTCGATCAGCTGTCGCAGCGCGGAACGCTCCGGATGATAGACAACGTCATCACCCAGAAGGACAGCAAAAGGCTCGTCTCCGACAAAACTCCGCGCACAAAGAATTGCATCGCCAAGACCACGCATATATTTCTGGCGTACATAGTGAACATTTACATCCGTTGTTTCCCGTACGACATCAAGGAGGTCCTGCTTCCCTTTTCGTGCAAGTTCATGTTCCAGTGCCGGTGCTGAATCAAAGTGATCTTCAATGGCACGCTTTCCATGCCCGCTGATAATCAAAATATCTTCAATTCCGCTTTCCAGAGCCTCCTCAACGATGTATTGGATGGTCGGTTTATCCACAATGGGCAGCATTTCCTTTGGTGTCGCCTTTGTTGCGGGAAGAAAGCGTGTTCCATAACCTGCTGCCGGAATCACAGCTTTTCGTATGTACTGTCTCTTCTCCATATCATATACGCTCCATCCATTATGTAAATAGAGCGCAAGGCGTTCAGCCTTGCGCTTTTCTTATATGAAAATACTCAGCGTCCCAGAATCTCAAGCACAGCTGCACCAATATCTGCGGTCTTCGCACTGCCGCCAAGATCAGCCGTTAATATTCTCCGTTCCATGAGTAAAATCTCGATTGCAGAAAGCAGTCGTTGTGACCACTCCCTCTCTCCAAGAAACTCCAACATCTGACTGACGGACCAGATGGATGCCAATGGATTGGCAATCCCTTTTCCCGCAATATCCGGAGCACTTCCATGAATTGGCTCAAACATCGACGGATACTTTCGTTCCGGATTGAGGTTTGCCCCCGCTGCGAGGCCCATTCCCCCAGCAATTGCCGCGCCAAGATCCGTAAGGATATCGCCGAACAAATTGCTTGTCACAACAATCTCGAACCGTTTTGGATCTTTAACGAAGAACATGCTTGCCGCATCAACCAAAAGGCTATGCGTCTCTACATCGGGGTATTCCTGTCCAATCTCCGCAAAAACCTCATCCCAAAAAACCATAGAATAACGCAGTGCATTTCCTTTGGAAATTGATGTGAGTGAACGTTTTTCATGCCGTGCAAGTTCAAACGCGTATCGTATAACACGCTCACATCCATGGCGAGAGAATACAGCCGTCTGAAATGCCACCTCACGTTCCGTATCCGAGTACAAACGTGCGCCGACATTTGCATATTCGCCTTCACTGTTCTCACGCACTACAATCATATTAACATCTTCCGGCCGTACATCGGCAAGAGGACACGGAGCACCTTTCAGGAGACGAATTGGGCGGAGATTGATGTATTCATCAAAACCACGCCGAATACGAAGAAGTAAGCCGCCGAGAGAAATATGATCAGGTACTCCCGGATATCCTACTGCACCAAGATAAACGGCATCAAATCCGCGCAGGAGATCCATACCATCAGCTGGCATCATTTCGCCCGTTTTCAGATAGTATTCACACCCCCACGGAAAATCTGTAAAGGAAACAGAAAAATTCCCATCTATTCTGGAAATCCCGGAGAACACCTTCTTGCCTTCCTCGATCACTTCGGGGCCGACACCGTCGCCGGCAATTACCGCAATGTTAAAATGCTCCATATGCCTTCTCCGTAATCAACTGTGAGATTCCCAAAAGGGTCATTTAAAACGATTCTGCAATCGTCTTGATGAGCAGTGCTTCCTGTTGGCGCGGGAGACGACTTTGATGCAATGCACGTCCGAAGCCAATGAGAAAATCAATTTTCTGAAGGTGTGTGAGTGTCATATTCTCACGCAGGACCTTGGTAATTGCACGCATCCCAGCAACACTTGGATCACGGCGAAGCTGAATCTCCATCGCGAGCTGCCCCGCGAGGATATGACGGCGAACCTCGTCAGAGATGCCGTCAAGATCCGCATCCCCTCCCTGTGCTGTCTGATCAGATGAAAATGCAGGAACGCCCTCGGGGCGAACAGAATGTTCGGCAACTGGCATCGCATCTTTCGTTGTCGTCGGAGCGAGACGCTGTTCCGGATTTGTTTCCAAAACATGAAAACGTTCCGGCAGCTTCGGCAAGGCTCCAACGTCCACCGGGGACATCAAAGAGAAAGACTTATGCGGCATCTCCGGATAATGCGGGCGCAGCGGTCTTTGTTCGGCCTGCTCCTCTAGATGGAAAGAGGAAGGGCTCTGCTCTGCTTTCGGCTGTATCGTTTGAGCCGTTTTCTCTGCAGGGAAGTCTTGTGTATTTGCTGCCTGTATCGGCTGCTGTTCTTGTACAACATTCTGAACCTGCATTTGCTGTACAGGCGGAGTCGGTGCTTGCGGCGGGAGTTCCCGCTGCATATTTACTTCTCCGACAAGTTCCTGCGCAGGGCGCCCTTCCTTTACCGCCTGCTTTTCTTCACGTTTTACATCTTCTGCCGTGATAATGACCGGTTTGGGTTTTTGTACGGCGAGTACAAATGATGGTTGTGCGTTGCGCTCAGCAATACTTGTATCCACACTCTCCCAACGCAGGCGCGTTGGTTCTGAGGCTTTGCCATGCAAATCACCCTGTGCAGAGGCGGCAGATTCCAAGTTTTTTTTCTGAGAAATAGACGCCTCATAGCGGTCCGTTGCTGCAGTTTCTTCCATCGCCGGTTTTTTCGAATGGTCTGTCACAAGATGATCCGAATGAAACAATTCCTGTGTATCTACCGTTCCGGGAGTAGCCGCATATGTTGTCCCCGAAGAAAGTGCAACAAGCACCGCAGCTGTGAGCATCGTTTTCTTAGATGACGTCTTCATTAAAACCTTCTCCTTCATTTCTTTCTCCCCTATATTATGAAAATGATATCTCACGAAATCGCATGCAATGTGCGTGCTCCCGCTAAAAATGCAGAGACAGAAGCGGAGCGAAGCTCTGGATTATCAATGAGTTCAAAACCATAACGTTGTCCATTTTCTCCACGAAAGAACAGAACGGCCATCTGACTGTCTGCTTTTGCCGTAGCATCCACAACGCCGTCACCATCTTCATCAATCTCGACTTCTTTTGCCGTTGTGGCAAAAATCGCCTTGTTGCTTTCCGATAAGTTGACCAGCATGATGCCTTCATAGCCGTTGCTGCCCATAATTCGTCCCAAAAGGTCAACTGCCTGCTTCGGGTTAATGGTATTGAGATTCGGAACAGAATCATCCGAGAATGCATTCACAAGGATGACCCATGCATATTTAATGTGATATTCCTCATTCTCAAAGATCAATATTTCTCCCTCTCGATTTTCGAATAATGCATTCGCAGGAATAACCCCGACAGGACGCTGAGGACACATAATACGATATCCATATGCTGTACTCTCATAGGAATAGGGAAGCTCAATAGGTGCTGTACTCTTTGTATCTTCCTTGGCTGTCGGCATGTCGACTTCTGCCGCATAAACATTTGCTCCTCCGTAGAAAATCGTCACAGCGCTGAACACAGCAAGAATTTTTCTACAACTTTTCATCCGTCAATACTCCTTATTGCACTTTGAATCATTGTGAGTGCTTTTTCGACCGCCATCATCTTATTCTCAGCCCGCGTTCCTGGAAAATTATTTTTAGAAGCAGTAATATGCGCCCCCGTAGATACGGCAATGTATACGAGACCAACTGGCTTTTCACACGATCCGCCGTCAGGACCAGTAATCCCTGTAATACCAACGCCAATATCTGTCTGGATCAGATTTCGCACGCCTTCCGCCATCTCATGTGCAGTCTCTGCAGAGACTGCACCAAAAACAGCAAGGGTGTCACCAGAAACATGAAGGATGCGCGATTTAACATCATTCGAGTAAGACACAACACTCCCCATAACATAGAAAGAACTGCCGGGGACATCCGTCAATGTACTGGTAAGCAGCCCGCCGGTACAGGATTCTGCACAGGCAATCGTAAGTCCTGCAGCACGTAGTTTCCTGCCAACTTCTTCGGAAAGGCTATCAAGTACAGGCTTCATCAATGTACCTTCTCCCCTACAATATCGTAGGTAAAGCCTTGCAAAAGGCGAACACGGGCAATATCGCCGACACGGCTTTCCGTATCACTCTCAATATAGATCTGACCGTCAACCTCAGGAGCTTCACGATAAGAACGCCCAATCGATATCCCTTCCTGCTCTTCATCACGCCCCTCGATCAGAACATCAACCTCTTTTCCTTCCAAAGAAACGTTGATCTCCTCGGAAATCTTGCTTTGCAGGCTCATTAAATCATGATAACGCTCCTGCATAACTTCTTCCGGAACCTTCTGCGCCATCTTTGCTGCAGGCGTATCCTCCTCCTCTGAGTAGGTGAAGATCCCAACTTTATCAAAACGCTGTGCCTCAACAAAGGAACGAAGTGCCTGGTAATGTGTGTCTGTCTCACCGGGAAATCCTACAATGAATGTTGAACGAATCGCAACGCCTGGAATCCGTTCACGCAGCCTTTTGATCAGTTTTTCAACCCCTTCACGCGTATCGGGGCGGTTCATTGAACGCAAAACGGCATCGTGTGCGTGCTGCAGAGGGAGATCCACATATTTGACAACTTTAGGCTCAGTTGCAAACACCTCGATGAGTTCATCACTAAAATATTTTGGATAGCTGTATAGAACACGTATCCATGCGATGTCCTTGATCTTTGTCAATGCGCGCAGCAACGCCGGCAGCATCGGCTTTTCATAGAGGTCAAGGCCATAGTTTGCGCTGTCCTGTGCAATCAGCACCAACTCACGGACCCCTTGTGCAGCCAGATGTTCTGCCTCCGCCACGACATCTTCCATCACCCGGCTCCGAAAACTCCCGCGAATAAGAGGTATGGCGCAGAATGCACAGCGATGATCGCACCCCTCCGCAATTTTAACATACGCCGTATAATTTGGTGTGGTACGCAAACGTGGAGTTTTTGCATCATAGATTGTATCATCCTTACCGGAGATCAGAAGGCGCCTCCCTTTGAGGGTCTCCTCAATAACCTCCATAATACGGCTCCAAGCACCTGTCCCGATGATAGCATTCGCCTCAGGAATTTCATCAAGCAGCTGCTGACCATACCGCTGTCCGAGGCAGCCCGCCACGATCAGGCTGCGGCATCGACCGCTCTCTTTATAATCTGCCATCCCCAGCACCGTGGTGATAGATTCTTCTTTCGCTGACTCAATAAATGCACAAGTGTTGACGATCAGGATATCCGCCTCTGCCGGCTCATTTGTGATATCAATGCCATGTTCCCTCATGATGCCGAGCATAACCTCTGTATCAACCAGGTTCTTGGCACAACCGAGACTGATAAAACCTGCTTTCACTGGTAAAACTCCTTCGACTTTCGCTACTCCTCGTAAAATCGGACTTCTTTGATCCACCGATCCAGAAGAATCTCTTTTTCCTTCTTGCTGAAATACGGTCTGTTTCTAAAAAGGCTGATATTCTTCCCTGCAAACATCTGATAAGACAACGTTATAGGATTCGTGGTTAAAAAATAGAATCGCCGATGTGCAAGAGCAAATTGGGCCTCGTCTGTCAACAACCAATCGGCAAAGCTCTCTGCCGTATGCGCATCCTGTTCTGAGGCGCGAAAAACGATCCCTGTTCCGTAAATCACCGCAGACGTGCCGTCTATCGGATAGAAAATACGGATGGGGTAGTCGTCATGCACATAGCGAAGCGTCTCACTGAGTATTGTAACGGAAAGGTCCACCTCGCCCATCCCGGCTTGGCGCACCGGCGTATGTAAATATTTGGAGTACTGCATGATCTTCGGCTGAATCCTACGCCAGATATCAAAAGCGCGCTGATCCCCATATTCGGTGACCATGCTATAAAGCAAGTTAGACGAAGCGTCTGCAGCCATAAAATCTGTCATTCCAATACGGATATCTCTCTGTTGGGCAAGCATTTGCCATGAGTTTGGGAGGTCAATATGCGTGCGCAAATAGTCCTGATTCACTGCAAACACGATAGGATCATACCATACGCCTGTCCAATAGCCATTGGGATGACGAAATGTATCTGCGACCTGATCGCTTTTCTCGGAAATGTAGGGTACAAGGTATCCCGCGGCTGCAGCACGGTCCAGAGTCTCCTGGTCGGTCAATACAAGTGCAGATTTTCCTTCCTGCACTCCAAGAGCCTGCTCTTGCAGTCGTTTTAAAATTTGCTCGGAAGAGAGCTGAACGAAATTTACACGAATATTATACTCTTTTTCATATGCTTCCGACAACGCCATCGCGACCTCTGCAGGAAGCGACGTATATGCAGTAAACCCACGCATAGGGTGATGGTATTTAGCTTCGCGTGAGCCGGACGAAAGATATGCCGAACCTGCAGCAATCGATATTACTAGAAGGGCGGTCATCACAATGAACAGCGAATACCGCTTCATAAGGATTCCTCTTTCATTTAGAACAACTTGTCTTTTTATATTATAAACAATTCCCCCAAAATCCACAAGCCATTTTATCTATGCAGTCATGCTTCCGTGCCGAAATGAAAAAGATGCTCTCATCATAGCGAAAGCATCTTTTGGGTTCATTTATTTGCTGATAAGCTTTTTTGTATGAGCTACAATATGCTCTGAAGTAAGGCCAAATTGTTTCAAAAGCTCCGCAGCAGGTCCAGAGTGTCCGAACTCATCATTGACACCGATGCGGTGCACAGGAACTGGACAGTTCTCGGCAAGGACGGCGCAGACAGCTTCACCAAGACCACCGATAATATTGTGTTCTTCGACTGTTACAATCTTTCCGCAATCCTCCGCTGCCTGAATAACAATATCCTTATCAAGCGGCTTTATCGTCGCCATATTGATGACGCGGGCACGTATGCCCTCAACAGCGAGACGTTCTCCGGCATCAATAGCCTCAGGAACAAGGATCCCTGTTGCAATAATTGCGACATCTTTTCCGTTTCGAAGCACTTCGCCTTTCCCCACAGCAAATGCGAAGGACTCGTCATGATACACCGGCGTTGCTGCCCGACCGAAACGGATGTACACGGGGCCCTCCATCTCGTACGCCGCACGCAGCATCTTACGTGCTTCCACATCATCCGACGGACACATAACGGTCATACCTGGGATCGTACGCATCAGAGCAAAATCCTCGCAGCACTGATGCGAGGCACCATCCTCCCCCACAGAAATGCCGCCGTGCGTCGCGCAGATCTTTACGTTCAGATGCGGGTAACCGATTGTATTGCGTATCTGCTCATAGGCTCGCCCCGCCACGAACATAGCAAAGGTGGAAACAAACGGAACAAGCCCCATTGTCGAGAGTCCGGCTCCGACACCGACCATATTTGATTCTGCAATACCGCAATTAAAATGCCGCTCCGGAAACGCCTTCTTGAACATTCCGCTCTTTGTGGCTCCTGCAAGATCCGCATCCAGCACAACAATATTCTCGTGTATTTTCCCAAGCTCTACAAGCCCGTTTCCATAGCTGTCACGCGTTGCAATCTTCTTTACGTCTGCCATTCTCACCCCTCCTCAAGATCCCGGCGAATCGCAGCAAGTTCCTCGAGGCCTCGAGCGAGTTCGTCATCATTAGGCGCCTTGCCATGCCAACCAGCATTGTTTTCCATAAAGGATATATCCTTCCCCTTGATCGTCTTCATTAGAATGACGGTAGGTTTTCCGCTGCTCTTATTGGCATGAAATGCAGTAAAAGCACGCTCAAGGGCCTCGTAATCATGTCCGTCAATCTTAAGTACTGCACAGCCAAATGCTTCGAATTTCTTATCGATCGGTTCCGTATTCATGACATCTGCTGTCGCTCCGTCAATTTGGAGTCCATTAACATCAACCGTGATGCAGAGATTGTCAAGGCCATAGTGTGCAGCAAACATCGTGGCCTCCCAAACTTGCCCTTCGGCAAGTTCGCCGTCTCCAAGAAGTGTATAGACGTTGATGTTCTTCTTTAGATATTTTGCTCCCTTAGCCATGCCAACCGCTGTCGAAATTCCCTGGCCCAATGAGCCTGTAGACATATCCACGCCCGGCGTGAGGTTCATATTCGGGTGTCCCTGCAGACGCGACCCAATATGGCGAAGAGTCAGGAGTTCTTCCACGGGAAAAAAGCCGCGATTGGCAAGTGTTGCATAGAGACCAGGGGCGACATGTCCCTTTGAGAGTACAAAGCGATCACGCTCCGGATCATGAGGCTTCTTAGGGTCCACACGAAGTTCCTTGTTGTAAAGGTAGGTAAAATATTCCGTCGATGAAAGTGAACCGCCGGGATGCCCGCTCTTTGCGGCATGTGTGCTGCGTAGAATCCCCTCACGCACCTTTACGGCAAAAAGCCGAAGCTCTTTTTGTTCAGCTGCTGTCATAAAACTCCTCCTCACCCGAAAAGCCATAATAAAGCTACGTCTATTTTATCCTCTTTTCTTCTAGGACGCAACATGCTTAAAGTTACAATTTTACCTGTATCTCCAAAAAGAAAAGCCATCCCATAAGGATGGCTCGCAGATCAGATTTCCATAATGATGGGCAAAATCATTGGACGGCGACGCGTTTTATCGAAAAGATACCGGCTGAGCGCATCACGTACATTTGATTTAATCGCAGACCATTCGCGTACGTTCTCGTCCTCGCAGCGATCAAGCGCCTGCTGCACGCGCGCCCGAGCCTCCTCCATCAGCGCTTCCGACTCACGCACGTAGACGAAACCGCGCGATACAATATCGGGACCGGAAACCACTTGATTCGTCTGCCGATCCATCGTCACAACAATAATAAGTATGCCATCCTGCGAGAGCTGGCGACGATCACGCAAAACGATATTACCGACATCGCCGACTCCAAGCCCGTCGACCATAACCATGCCGGACTGCACACGACCAACAACCTGCCCCTTCTCCTTTGTAAACTCGAGGATCTGTCCGTTCTCACTGATGAAGATATTTTCCTTTGGCATCCCAAGCTCACGTGCCAAATCTGCATGCTGTACAAGATGATGGTACTCGCCATGCACCGGCATAAAGAATTTCGGACGTACAAGATTGTGCATCAGCTTGAGTTCTTCACGGCTGCCGTGCCCTGAGACATGAATTCCCTTATCACGTCCATAGATGACGTTTGCACCGAGCTTCATTAGATTATCTACCGTCTTGGATACAAGCTTTTCATTGCCCGGAATAGGCGTTGCCGAGATGATGACTGTATCTCCTGGAACAATCGTGATCTTTCGATGATCGGATGAAGCCATGCGCGATAATGCAGACATGGGTTCGCCTTGGCTGCCCGTAGTCACGATGACAATCTGATCTGCCCGAAAATTGTTGACTTCATCAATACTGATGATAGTTCCTTCCGGAGCAGTGAGATAACCGAGTTCAAGGGAGATTCCCACCACATTCTCCATACTGCGGCCAAGGACAGCAACGCGGCGATTATATTTCACGGCAGTATCAATGACCTGCTGAATGCGATGAACATTTGATGAAAATGTCGCTACAATAATTCGTCCGCGCACATTATGGAACGCCTTATCAAACGCTGCGCCGACGGTTCGCTCGCTCGCTGTATGACCATCACGCTCCGCATTCGTACTGTCAGCGAGAAGCAAAAGGACTCCTTTGTTGCCAAGATCTGAGAAACGGCGAAAATCCGTCATCTGGCCATCCACCGGCGTATAATCGAGCTTGAAGTCCCCTGTATGAACGATCATTCCTACCGGAGTCTTGATTGAAAGGCCAACCGCGTCAGGAATTGAGTGATTGACTCGAATAAAACCGACGCTGAAACAGCCGATGTTAATGATATCTCCTGCCATCACAGAGTGCAGATTAGCCGAGTCCACACCGTTTTCCTTAAGCCTTCCTTCGAGAATCCCAAGCGTCAACCGCGTCCCGTACACAGGTACAGGAATCTGCTTCATTACATACGGCAAAGCACCAATATGATCTTCATGTCCGTGCGTAAGGACGATCGCGTTGACTTTATCCTTGTTCTCAATCAAATAAGTGATATCCGGAATAACAAGATCAACGCCGAGCATATCTTCCTCCGGGAACATCAGCCCAGAGTCTACAACGAGAATCTCATCGTCCACCCGGATGGCAGTCATATTCTTTCCGATCTCACCTAGGCCGCCAAGCGGTATTACCTGCACCTTCTGCACACTCTTTCCATGATTGCCATTACGATTTAACGACAAAAAACACACCTCCAAAATCATGAGACAAAGGGTTCTAGCCCCTCTGCTCTAAAATTATTTGTTCATATCATTCGATCATGAAATCAGAATTCATCCACACGAAAATACAGCGACCTGGAGGAGCTATTATCTCCGTTTGCCGCCATACATGGAAAAACGCCGTCTCCGTACGATTGCTGCGAAAAAATACGACCACACAGCAATTTCGAAAACTGCAAGAAAAATAATCCGATCCATTCACTTAATTTATATTTTACCATTGCAACAGCAACAATGCAAATAAAATTTAAAAGGCATCTCTCGCATGTGCAAGAGATGCCCAATGTTCTTTTATGTTTTCCTTTTGTGAACGGTCAAAATCGCATCGTAAGACCAACGCCGACCCCGTTTTCACGGGTGCCGTGATCCGGCTTAAAGTTATGATAGTTCACATTGAGATCAAGGTTGGCAATGAGCGATTTGTTAAGCCCTACTTGCGTCTCATTGAAATCCTTGCCGGCAATATAGGAGGCATATGCATTGAATCCGAGGACGCTCGGTGTACTGAGACCAAGTCCGCCGTATAGGTTGTTTTCATCTGTCGGCCCCATATCCCAACGATAGCCGCCGATCAAACGAATATTTTGTCCGAGAACATTATACTGCATATAGATATCCTTCGGATTTCCGTACTCATCACGATCATTGCGCGCAATACCAACCGTCATCTCATCTGTTGGCTTGTGTTCAATAAAAGCCTCTTTCGTTCCAATACCGACCGCAGTGTCGTGTGCGTCGAGATGATTAATCGGTGCCGCCATAGCTGCCGAAGAAATCGAAAGGCCTATCGCTGTAGCAAGAAGTGCACTTTTCCTCATCGTAAATCCCCCTTTCTGATATAGTATATTATCCATTTATTTCTTTATACTCAAATTAAATTATTATTATTGTTCGATAAATTTTAGTACCTAGCACTAAATCAAAAATTTCAGAGAAGATTCTGCTTCGCTTCAAGTTCAGAAATAATACGATGCTCCTCTGCCATTAGGGCCTCCGCCGCATCGAGCTGACTCTCAACCTGTTCATAAGATGTTCCCCCATAAGAGTTGCGGCATGCAACGCAAGTCTCCGGGCGAATCACCTCATATACGTCTTCATCGAAGAGTGGGGAGAGTTTCTGATAGTCAGCAAGCGACATATCACGGAGCCAGATTCCGCGTGCAATACACTGTGCTACAGATTGTCCCGCGACGGTATGTGCCTGACGGAACGGCATCCCCTTCTGAACGAGATAGTCGGCGAGATCCGTTGCATTGGAGAAATCGGCTTCAACAGCATGGCGCATTACATCGGCCCGTACCTTCATACCGCGAATCAGCTGCGCATAAACAGCAAGGCTGAACTTCACCGTATCAATGGCGTCAAAGAGTCCTTCTTTATCTTCCTGCAAATCCTTGTTGTAGGCGAGAGGCAGCCCCTTTACTGCCGTGAGCATTGCCATGAGATGACCGACGACACGCCCGGTCTTTCCGCGCACAAGTTCGGAGACATCGGGATTTTTCTTCTGCGGCATCATGGACGATCCGGTACAGTGTGCATCGTCCAATTCAACAAACGAGAACTCACGGGAACACCAGAGGATAATCTCTTCTGAAAGCCGAGAAAGATGCACCATGAGGATAGATGCCGCTGCGAGGAATTCGAGAATGTAGTCGCGATCGCTGACCGCATCCATACTGTTCGTATAGATGCGGTCGAAGTTCAGCTTCCTAGCGACAAATGCACGATCAATCGGCAGCGTTGTTCCAGCAAGAGCACCGGCACCGAGCGGCATGAGATCCGTTCGCACATAAACCCCTTGAAATCGCTCAAAATCCCGCGTGAGCATGTTAAAATATGCCATAAGATGATGTGCAAAGAGAATTGGCTGCGCACGCTGGAGATGCGTATATCCTGGCATGATGACATCCTTGTTTGCATCTGCAGATTCAACAAGCGCATTTTGAAGTTCCCTGATATGGTCCAGCACCTCCACAACAGCATGCCGCACAAACATATGGGTATCAAGCGCTACCTGATCGTTGCGGCTGCGTGCCGTGTGCAGTCGACTTCCGGCATCTCCGATGGTATCCGTGAGACGTTTTTCGATATTCATATGAATATCTTCAAGCTCCGTGCTGAACTCAAATTCCCCACGTTCGATCTGCCCAAGGATATCACGAAGCCCGGCATTAATCGCTTGATAATCTTCCTCTGAGATAATTCCCACTCTCATCAGCATTTCAGCATGCGCAAGAGAGCCTGCAATGTCCTCGCGGTACATCCGTCGGTCAAAGCCGATGGATGCTTGGAACTCGTTGATCATCTCATCAGTCGTTTTAGAGAAGCGCCCGCCCCAGAGCTTTTCGCTCATTTATTCTGCCCCTCCTGCATAAGAGCGCGCACCTTGAGCGGCAGTCCAAAGAGATTGATGAATCCCGTCGCATCTGCCTGGTTATAGACGTCGTCATGCTCAAACGTGACAAATTCCCTGCTGTACAGCGAGTATGGCGATGTTGTGCCTGCTGAAATGATATTGCCCTTGTAGAGTTTCAGACGCACCTCGCCCGTCACCGTCTCCTGCGTGCTGTCCACAAATGCGGAAAGCGCCTCACGCAGCTGGCAGAACCACATCCCATCGTAAACGAGCTCGCCGTAGCGGATCGCAAGTCCCTCTTTGTAGTGATAGGTTGCGCGATCAAGACAGAGATACTCGAGCTCGCGATGCGCGTAGTAGAGGATCGAGCCGCCCGGATTCTCATAGACGCCGCGCGACTTCATGCCGACAAGGCGGTTCTCGCAGATGTCCACGATACCGACGCCATTGCGCGCACCGATTTCGTTGAGCTTCGTCAGCAGCTCGACCGCGCCCAGCTTCTCGCCATTGACGGCGACGGGAACGCCCTTTTCAAACGTGACGGAAACATACTCCGGTGCATCCGGCGCATTCTCCGGTGCACAAGAAATCAGGAACATAGAGTTCTTCGGCTCATTCGCAGGATCCTCAAGGTCGGAGCCCTCATGGGAGAGATGCCAGATATTTCGGTCCATACTGTATGTCTTATTGTCCTCAGCAACCGGTATCCCATGCTTCTTGGCATACGCAATCTCAGCGGTGCGGGAATCAAGATCCCACTCACGCCACGGCGCAATGATCTGGAGGTTTGGAGCGAGAGCCTTTACCGTCAGTTCGAATCGAACCTGGTCATTTCCCTTTCCCGTTGCGCCGTGCGCAATGGCATCTGCCCCCTCGCGCTTTGCAATCTCGACGAGCGCCTTTGCAATCACGGGACGCGCAAACGATGTGCCGAGCAGATACTTCCCCTCATAGACGGCGCCCGCCTTGAGTGTCGGCCAAACATACTCCTCAAGGAACTCCTTTGTCAGATCGACAATGTGCACCTTCGATGCGCCGGATGCCAGCGCCTTGTCATGAACGGGTTCCAGTTCCTCGCCCTGCCCGATGTCCGCACAGACGGCAATGACCTCACAGCCGTCATAGTGCTCTTTGAGCCAGGGAATAATAACCGAGGTGTCAAGACCTCCGGAGTATGCAAGAACTACCTTTTTGATTTGCTTTGCCATACTTGAAACAACTCCTTTGTATAATCAGCCGCCCATAACGAGCGCCATGATGGCTTTTTGAACATGGAGACGGTTCTCCGCCTCATCAAAGATCACATTGGCAAATTCCTCAAAGACATCCTCCGTGATCTCCTCTCCCCGATAGGCGGGCAGACAGTGCATGACGATGCAGCGCGGATCGCCTGACTCGGCAACGAGTTCCCAATTCACCTGATAGGGACGAAAGACCGCCGTTCGCGCGTCGTGCTCCGCCTCCTGCCCCATGCTCGCCCACGTGTCCGTGACGATGACAGCTGCACCCGCAACCGCTTCCATCGGATTGTGCGTGATCGTGACGGTCGCGCCTGTTGCTGCCGCATCTGCCTTGGCATTTGCCACAACTTCGGCATTCGGCTCATATCCCTCGGGTGTTGCCGCCGCGAAGTTCATGCCGACCTTTGCCGCCGCATACATGAGCGAGTGCGTCATATTGTTGCCGTCGCCGACGTATGCCATCTTCAACCCCGCGAGATTCTTGCCCTTATACTCACGGATCGTGAAGAGGTCGGTGAGCGCCTGGCACGGATGCAGGAGATCGCTGAGCGCATTGATAACAGGGATGTCCGCATAGCGTGCCAGCTCCTCGATACGCTCATGCCCATAGGTACGGATCATGATGCCGTCGAGGTAGCGCGAGAGGACGCGCGCCGTATCCTTGATCGGTTCGCCGCGCCCGAGCTGCAGGTCCCGGCTGCTGAGAAAGAGCGCCTGTCCGCCGAGCTGATACATCCCGACCTCAAAGGATACGCGCGTACGCGTTGAGGCTTTCTCAAAGATCATACCGAGGGTCTTACCCGCAAGAATCGGATGCGGGATACCCGCCTTCTGCTTTGCCTTGAGATCAGCGGCAAACGTCAGAATCTCATCCACATCATCTGCACTGAGTGCATGGATGGAGAGTAAATCCATGCCTTTCTTCATCATAGCCCTCCTTGCTCGCATATGTCAAGAATGCAGCGCTCCAAAATACCAATCAGTTCATCCACTTCATTCTTTGTAAAAATCAGCGGCGGAATAAAGCGCAGAACATTCCCCGCCGTACAGTTGATAATAACGCCGCGTTCCAGCATAAGCCGTGCAATCGCAGCCGCATCCTTGCTCTGCTTCATCTCCATGCCGAGAATCAGTCCTGCGCCGCGCACCTCTGTGATATGTTCCGCGAATTTCTCCTGCAAGTCCATGAGGGCCTGCTTAAAGTGCGCGCCGACGGATTTCACAGTGCTCAAAAAATCCTCATCCGCAATCGTATCAAGGACCACATTCGCCGCCGCACAAGCAAGCGGGTTGCCGCCGAACGTAGAGCCGTGATCCCCTGCGTGAAAGGCTGCGGCAACCTTTTCTGTGACAACAAATGCACCGATCGGCACGCCACCGGCAAGCCCCTTGGCAAGAGTCACAATGTCCGGCGCCGCGCCATACATCTCGTAGGCATAAAAGCTGCCCGTGCGCCCCATCCCTGTCTGGATCTCGTCAAAGATCAAAAGTGCATCATACTTGTCGCAGAGGGCACGCACCTGCTGCAGATACTCCGCCAACGGCGTGCGTACGCCTCCCTCGCCCTGAATCGGTTCGAGTAAAACAGCCGCCGTATGCTCGCTCATCTTTTCTTCGAGCGCCGCAATATCATTATACGGCACATAGTCAAATCCGCCCGGCAGCGGCTCGAATCCCTTGTGGAACTTCTCCTGTCCCGTTGCAGTCAAAGTCGCAAGCGTGCGTCCGTGGAAACTGCCGAGCGCCGTTATAATCTGCGATTTTTCCGGACTGATCGTATGCGCGTATTTACGAGCGGCCTTAATTGCTCCTTCATTCGCCTCAGCACCGGAGTTCCCAAAGAATACCTTGCCGCCTGCGGTCAGCCGAGACAGCTTTGCTGATGCATTCGCCTGTGCCTCCGTGTAGTATAGGTTCGATACGTGTATGAGGCGCTCTGCCTGATCCGCAATGGCATTCACGAGCGGAACATAGTTATGTCCTAGCACATTGACGGCAATGCCGCCAAGCGCATCCAGATATTTTCGTCCATTGACATCCCACACATACGATCCCTCGCCATGATCGAGGACAATCGGATAGCGCGCAAACACAGGCAAGTAGCTTGCCTGGTCTTCTTTCATAATCTCTTCTGCGTTTTTCATTGCAACTCCTGCCTACGGAAGCACCATCGTTCCGATGCCGCGCGACGTAAAAATCTCCAATATGATCGAGTGATCCAGCCGTCCGTCAATGATATGCGCTTTATGCGCCCCTGCCTCGAGAGCACGGAGACAGGCCTCCACTTTTGGAATCATCCCGCCGTCGATCACACCGCTGCGAATGTATGCTTTCGCTTCTTCCAGATGCAGCTGCGAGATCAGGCTGCTCTTATCTGCAAAATCTTTGTATACGCCCTCGACATCCGTCAGAAGCAGCAACTTCTCCGCCCGAAGCGCACCGGCAATCTCTGCAGCGACATAATCAGCGTTGATGTTGTAGCTCTCGCCATGCTCGCCCATGCCGATGGGCGCAATGACGGGGACATAATCCTGCTGCAGAAGGTCTGTAATAATCCGCGTGTCAACGGCCGTAACTTCGCCGACATAGCCGATGTCCACCTCGCGCACGGCATCGCTTTCATACACGGCAGCCAGCTTCTTCTTTGCCTTAATCAGCCCTGCGTCCTTCCCGCTGAGACCGACGGCACGCACCCCGCGCAGATTCAAGAGGCTTACGATCTCGGAGTTCAGCTTGCCGTCCAAGACCATCTCTGCGATTTCAACCGTCTCTTCATCCGTCACCCTGAGCCCGGAGACAAATGACGATTCCTTGCCGACCTTTTTGAGAAATCCCGTGATCTCCGGGCCCCCTCCGTGTACGAGAATCGGCTGTATCCCGACGAACTTCATCAGCGCCACATTGCGCATGACGTTTTCTTTCAACGCCTCATTGATCATCGCATTCCCGCCGTATTTGATTACGACGGTCGTTCCGTAAAACTCCTGAATATACGGGAGTGCATCCATTAGGATCTCAGCTTTGTCTTTATCGGAGTACATGTCTCCCTCCTCTCAGGTATGGTATTCGCCGTTGATCTTGACGTACTCATACGAGAAATCGCACGTCCAGACCTTTGCCTCCTCCGGTCCGTCGCCGAGATCGACCTCGATCACAATATCATGCGCCGTCATGACCGCGCGCAGCGCATCTGCATCGTAGGCTGCACCAACACCGTCAGAATAAACGGGGATGCCGCCGAACTTTACGGTTGTGCGGTGCGGATCCATCGAAACACCGGAATAGCCAACTGCACAGATAACACGCCCCCAGTTTGGATCCTCGCCAAAGAATGCCGTTTTGACCAGCGGACTGTTTGCAACGCTCATGCCGACGGTTTTTGCATCGGCGAAGCTTTTTGCCCCCTTGACATGAATGGTCAGGAACTTCGTTGCGCCCTCGCCGTCGGCGGCAATCTTTTCCGAGATGCCTTGGCAGAGCGCAAGCAGCGCGTTCTTGAACGCCTCATAGTCCGCATTCTTCTCTTTGATCTTGGGGTTCCCGGCAGCGCCGTTAGCAAGCACAATCGCCATATCATTTGTACTCATGTCGCCGTCAATCGAGATCATATTGAGGCTGTGCTCAATGACTTCGGAGAGGGCCTCCTGGAGCAGTACACCGTCAATATCCGCATCGGTCGTGATAAAGCAGAGTACGGTTGCCATATCCGGGCGAATCATGCCGGAACCTTTTGCAATGACGCCAAACCGGACCTCTTTTCCGCCGAGCGCAACCGTTGTCGTCCCGGCTTTGGAATACGTATCTGTCGTAATGATGGCATTCCCCGCATCCGCACTGCCATCCAGAGAAAGCGCCTTGACTGCCGCGTGAATGCCGGATTCCACTTTATCCATCGGAAGCGGCTGTCCAATGATGCCGGTCGATGCGACGATCACATCCTGCGCTCTGCATCCAAGCGCATCGGCCGCAATCTCCTGCATGCAGACAGCATCTTCCTCTCCTTGGGCTCCCGTACAGGCATTTGCACAGCCTGCATTGGCAACAATCGCATGTGCCGTGTGTGTCGCAACAACCGCCTTAGAAACATGCACGGGAGCTGCTGCAACGGCATTCTTCGTGAATGTCCCTGCAACGGCAGCTTCTTTTTCACTGTAGATCACAGCAACATCGGGATTACCGCTTCTTTTGATGCCCGCCTTGACTCCAGCTGCCAGAAATCCTTTCGGGTAGGTAATCCCTGCTTTTGCACTCTGTTCACTAAACATATGTATTTCCTCCATTCAATTACGGATACATCGGCACAAGATCAAGCCCCGTGCGTTCATCAAATCCAAATGCAATATTCATATTCTGAATCGCTTGGCCCGCTGCGCCCTTGACGAGATTATCGATTGCTGAAAATACGACAACGCGCCGCGTGCGCGGGTCCACATGCCAGCCAATATCGCAGAAATTTGTGCCGCGGACGTATTTCGTCGAGGGATACCCTCCCCGTCCGAGCAAACGAATGAAAATTTCATCCGCATACATTTTTTCGAATGCCGCGTCAATTTCCTCGAATGCAGCGTCAGCGCGTATCGTCGCATAGCAGGTCGCAAGAATACCGCGTGAGATCGGAGCAAGATGCGGCGTAAAATTGACAATGATAGTTTCTCCCGCCTGATCACTCAGCGCTTGCTCGATCTCAGGTGTATGCCGGTGTGAAACAGCTCCATATGCCGTAAAATTGTCATAGAACTCCGGAAAATGCGAACTCTCCTTTGGGGATCGTCCAGCCCCTGACACCCCGGAGACCGCATCGACAAGCAGGGAATCCATATACACAAGATGTTCCTTTACAAGCGGTGCGAGCGCCAGAATACTCGCGGTTGTATAACACCCGGCATTTCCGATGATACGGGCTGTACGTACTTGACTGCGATAGAGCTCTGAAAGACCATATGCACGGTCTGCATGCGAATCAACGTGATCTACACGATACCATTCCTCATATACAGACACATCCGCGAAGCGATAATCTGCTCCAAGATCGATGATCCGCAGCGGCAAATCCGAAAGAGCCTTTGCTATCTTCATCGCATGACCATGCGGAAGAGCAATAAAGAGAACATCACTGGCTGCTCCGATGTCATGAATTTTCTCCATGGAGTCAAGTTTATTATCATAAATTCCCTTTAAATGCGGATAAAGTTTCGATATTTGTTCGCCTGTACGGCTTTCCGAAGTCAAATATGCAATCTCTGCTTTCGGGTGTCCATGCAGAAGACGAAGAAGTTCTTCCCCTGCATAGCCGGATGCTCCGATAATACTCGCTTTCATTTTATCCCTTCTCTATTCCCTTTCATAAAAGTTTTTATAATTATACATCTTTATTGGATATTTTTTCAAGTCTTTTCCAAAAAAAATTTTACCGGCCTCGCAGCAGTTCAAAAACATACTACAGACCGGTAAATAAGGGAATCAGCCTCTTACCAGGGAATCTTTCCGGCGCAGAATACGCGCCCCCTTCGTATCCAGATGCAGATGCAAAGGCCGGGCATCGACATCATGCGCACGGAATGCTTTACGCATAGCCGCAGCAACTTCCTCCGTACAGTTTCGATGTTCCGGCACAAAAGCGATGAGACAGGGCCCCGCCCCGCTCAATACTGCACCGTAAGCCCCCGCCTTTTTTGCTGCCGCAAAGACATCAAACATTCCCGGGATAAGCGGCGCACGATAGTTTTGATGCAGGGCATCCTCGAAAGCATTCTCCAAATGCCTCTCCGAGCCTCGTGCAAGGGCTGCTGTCAGCATGGATGCATGGCTGATATTAAAAATGGCATCCTTCATCGGCACTTCTGATGGAAGCACCTGTCTGGCAGATTTCGTTGAAAGATAGAAATCCGGCACCATAACAACAAAATGTATGAGGATACGCGGTAAAAACGAAAAACACTCTACATAATTGTCCGTTACCGTATTCACTGTAAAGCCGCCGTAAATTGCAGGCGCGACATTATCCGGATGCCCCTCGATATCTGTCGCAAGCTGAAGCAGATCATGCCGACTGAACGGATTTCCAACGATAGCGTTCGCTGCTGTGAGCCCGGCAACAATCGCAGTTGCACTGCTGCCCAGACCACGCGAAAGCGGAATCCGATTGCTCATACGAATCTTTGCGCCCCGAAACTCATCCATACAATCCGCTCTCTGCAGGAGGTACTGTATCGATTTCCATACAATATTGCGTGCATCGGTTGGAATATAGGCCGCGCCTTCTCCACGTGCCACAATATTCAGACCCGGCTCAGGGGTGAGCGTAAGAGTCATTTCATTGTAAATCGTGCAGGCTATGCCAAGCGCATCAAATCCGGGTCCCAGATTCGCACTGGTCGCAGGAACACGAACCCGTACCGATCGCTCGTTCATATCGTGTCCTCCTGCCCATCAGCAACGCGAATCAAACTGCGTACCTCACGCACAACAGGGAGTGCTCTCAACGCTTCTGCTGCAGCAGATGCTGCCGCGTGCGTAACAACATGGGTCACAGCAACGATTTCCGCATCCCCGTCCTCGGTCCAGCGCGCCTGTATGACAGACTTTAAGCTGACCTTTGCACGGCCGAAGGTTGTTGCAATCTCTCCGAGCACGCCAGGTTCATCCGCAACGACAAGACGAAGATAATAGGATGATCGCGTTTTCTCTACGGGACAGAGTTTCTTCCTCTCTCCGATTCTATACTTCATACGTCCCGTTGTTCCAGAGACAATATCCCGTACGACCTCGATGATGTCAGCAACAACGGCCGATGCTGTTGGAAGTGCCCCCGCCCCACGCCCGTAGAACATGGCATCACCGATCACATCTCCGCGAACAAAAACTGCATTGAAAACACCGTTTACCGAAGCAAGCGGATGCATCTTCGGGAGGAATACCGGATGTACGCGAACATCAATACCGTCGTCCGTATTGCGCCCGACAGCAAGCAGTTTGATCACATAGCCCAGATTGAGCCCGTATTCAATGTCATCCTCTGTAATATGCGAGATTCCCTCAACGGAAACATCCTCAAACTCAATAACCGTATCAAAAGCAAGCGAGGCAAGAATCGCCGCCTTTCGCGCAGCATCCAGTCCGTCTACATCCGCCGACGGATTCGCTTCGGCATAGCCCTTTTCCTGCGCACGACGCAAAACAGCATCATAGCTGATATGCTTCTCCGTCATCTTCGTCAGCATATAGTTCGTCGTTCCGTTGATAACGCCCATAATCTCAGAAATTTTGTTCGCCGTAAGACATTCCTTCAGCGGTTTAATGATTGGAATGCCGCCGCCAACACTTGCTTCATAGAGGAAATCAACGGTATTTTCATTTGCAGCCGTATAGAGCTCGCTCAGATGCTGTGCGATGACATCCTTATTCGCCGTAACAACATGCTTTCCTGCGGCCATCGAACGCAGCATATAGTCCCGCGCCGGAGAAAGGCCGCCCATAACCTCGACGACAATCGAAATCTCCTCATCGTCGAGAATTTCATCAAAATTATCTGTTAATAAAATCCCGTTCACTTCGGGTCGCTGTTTTTTAGCATCGCGTACGAGAATTTTTTTGATCTCAATATATGCGCCGGAACGTCCCGCAATTATGTCCGCATTCATGGACAGTGCCTGAATGACCCCCGAACCGACTGTTCCCGCTCCTAAAAGAGCAATCTTGATCGTATGCACAGAATCTCATCCCCCATTTTCAGCCTGTTCGAGCATCTCATGATATTTTTACCACATAATCAAAGTATATCATAATACAAAAGATTTCATCAAACATAAAGGACAGACATCAAATCTTGTTTTCCGTTCCGCGTATCAACCGATTGATATTCTCACGATGCCGCAGAATAACAAGAGTAGAAGCAAGCATGGCAAAGAGGATATACTCCATCGGGTACCCAAAGGCCGCAGCAAGGATTGGTGTGAGAACAGCGGCCGTAACTGAGCCGAGAGAAACATACCGCGTCTTGTAGACAATGATCAGCCAAATTGCAAATACAAGGAAGGTAACATTCCCCATCAATATTGTCAAAACGCCGAGAGATGTGGCAACGCCCTTCCCGCCGTGAAAGCGAAGGAACAGTGAAAAACTGTGTCCAATAATGGCAAAAAGTCCGCCAATGACGGCTGCAATTGGGGTCCCCGGCAGCGAAAGGCCGAGCAAGACGCCTGCTTGCCCCTTGATGCAGTCCGCAATGAACACAGCAATCCCGGCTCCTTTCCCAAGTGTTCTCCATGCATTCGTCGCGCCAATATTGCGGCTCCCATGTGCGCGCAGATCTGTGTGCCAAAAGAGTCTGCCGAGAATCAACCCGCTTGGAATAGAGCCAATGATATAGGAAAAGACAGCAACGAGAATATAATCCATCATTCCTCCTCCTTGCGCGCACGTACGATAAGACGAAGCGGCGTTCCCTCGAATCCGAAACTTTCACGCAGGCGATTTTCGAGAAAGCGCAGATACGAAAAATGCATCAATTCCGGATCATTCACAAAAATGATGAAGGTCGGCGGTATAATACTTACCTGCGTAACAAAAAGTATTTTGAGCTGCTTTCCTTTCTTTGTCGGCGGAGGATTGACGGAAACCGCATCACGAATCAGTTCATTGAGCACACTTGTCTTGATGCGCATCGACTGCTGTTCCGCAACATATTTCACCAGTTCCGTCACACGTTCGATGCGCTGCCCCGTAAGCGCCGAGGTATAGAGTATAGGTGCATATTGAAGAAATCCAAGTTTATCACGAAGTTCATCGGTAAACCGGAGCGTAGACTTATCATTCTTATCCGGAAAAATATCCCATTTATTTACAACAATAATGACACCCTTGCCAGATTCATGCACATAACCTGCAATCTTCGTATCCTGTTCCAAAATCCCTTCAGCTGCATTGATGACCATGAGTACCACGCCCGCACGATCAATCGCACGCAGGGAACGCATGACACTGTAACGCTCAACGGGCAGAGTGATCTTCCCCTTGCGGCGCATGCCGGCAGTATCAATGAGGAGATACTTCACCCCGTCGCGTGTGAAGTGTGTGTCAATGGCGTCGCGTGTCGTTCCGGGAACATCACTGACGATGACGCGGTCTTCTCCCAGCAGACGATTTACCAGAGAGGATTTTCCGACATTCGGACGTCCAACTACGGCGATTGCGATCTCGTCCGATTCTGCATCTGCATCTGTCGCCCTTGGGAATGCCGCAGCGACCATATCCAGAAGGTCACCAAGATTCATGGCATTCGACGCAGAAATTGGAATCGGATCGCCCAAGCCAAGTGCGTAAAAATCATAAATCAATGCCTCACGGTCAAAGCTATCAATCTTATTAACCGCAAGAATCACCGGCTTTTGGGTTCGGCGCAAAATGCGCGCAACCTCCTCATCAGATGAGGTCAGCCCCGCACGTCCATCGACAAGAAAGAGGATGACATCTGCCTCCTCTATTGCAAGTTCTGCCTGACTGCGCATGGAACGGAGAATATGATCGCTCTCATCAAATTCAATGCCGCCCGTATCAATCATGATAAACTCATGGTTCAGCCATTCCGCATCCATATAGATACGGTCACGCGTCACACCTGGCATATCGTCAACAATGGAGATACGCTTCTTGCCAATTTGGTTAAACAGCGTTGACTTCCCCACATTGGGGCGTCCAACTACTGCTACAATAGGCTTGCTCATCGAACGCAGCTCCTCTCATAGTCCCTGTGAATGCATTTCCGGCTGCAGGTTTCGTATAACCGGCATTACTTTGCCATGTATATCCTCCGCTGGCGCGTTCGCGATGATAATGCTCCCAATCTGTAATCGCCTCATAATAGTCGGCCCCAGTCGCAACCGGCTCGATACGGACATCAGGAAAGCTGCGGCGCATATCATCCAGCGTGACATCATCCAAAAAGACATCCTCTCCTTCACGCAAAGAGGATGCCGGGATTAATATCCCCTCTATATTCTCATCCAGCATCTTCAATGAATGGATCATATCACGTCCCGTAAGAAGCCCCGATACATTGACAGTTGCCCCAAAATGACGGTTTTCAATGGGCAGGACATGTATGCTCTGTGCCTCCGGATCAATCTCCCGTGCCAGTCGCTCTATCACAGGCGCAACTGCTGTCCCGCTCACAACAGCGAGTGATGATGTCCGTCCTTCTTTCGCACTCGGGGTGCTCACACGCGCCCATTCTTCGATGAAATTGCGCGTTAAACCTATACCGTTGTCCAACTGCGGAAACCCATCATACATTTCAGCAGGAGGAACTTCACGTCCTGCGAGAAAATAAAACTCATCTCCCAAATAGATAAAAGTACGTCCCTCCTCTGCACGAATCTGATGCTGCCAGCGTTCGACCTCATCAATCACGCGCGCGGCCCCTTCACGATCGAACTGCACAAGAGGAAACGGATCACTGCGATGCTTGGTGAGCCCCACGGGAACGATCGCAAGGGACAGCGCATGCGGCCGGCGCGCTACAATATCACGAATCGTTCGTTCCAGCTCTTCCCCATCATTCAGTCCGTGGCAGAGTACTACCTGCGTATGGTAATCCGCTCCCGCTTCTTCCAGTTTTGTGAGTTGCCCAAGGATATCTGCCGCTCCTTTATATCGGAGCATTTCAGCACGCAGTACGGGATTCGTACACTGTACGGAAACGTAGAGCGGCGACAGGTGAAAGCTTTGGATGCGTGAAAAATCCGCCGGTCCCATATTCGTCAGTGTTACAAAATTTCCATAGAGAAAGGAGAGCCGATAGTCGTCATCCTTGACAGAGAGACTATGTCGCATATTCGGGGCAATCATATCGACAAAACAAAAGCAACAGTGATTCGCACATTCGCGAATCCCGTCAAAGACTGCGCGCTCAAACTCTACGCCAAAGTCCTCATCATAATCCTTATCAAATTCGATGAGTTCCTGTTCCCCGTTCGTATGCTCGACAAGGAGTTCGATTTCCTCGTCTGCCATCGCAAAACTAAAATCAATGATATCACGCAAGGGCATGTTGTTTACAGAGAGGATCTTATCCCCCGGCACAAGCTCCAATTCCTCGGCAATACTGTTCTCTATAACACGCAATATAACGCCCGGATATAACTTCGCCATATGTCACTCCTTTCTCACGAAAAAGGAGTGACGTTGCATCACTCCTTCATTATCGTATGAAATTATTCGCAATCCGACTTACTTCAGCCAATCGAGATGCGCTTCGACCTGACCTTCCGTGTTCTCGCTTGCTTCTGCCTTTTCTGCCTGGCTCTCATCCACATATTTCTTAACATCCGCAGCATCTGCATCGCGCTTTGCCTTGGTGATCGAAAGTGAAATACGCTTACGTTTTGTATCGATGCGGAGTACTTTAACCAGTACAACATCACCTGTATGAACAGCCTCATCTGCACGCTCAATACGCTTTTCAGCAAGCTCGCCCATCGGAATAAGCCCATCGAATCCCGGTTCGATCTCCATGAACGCACCAAAGTCCGTCAGCTTGATAATCTTTCCTTCAATGAAGTCACCTTCTGCGTACTGCGCTGCCTTCTCGACCCACGGATCCGGAAGAGTATCTTTCACCGAAAGAGAAATACGCTTTGCTTCGCGGTCTACACTCTTAACATAGACATCAAGTTCCTGACCGACCTCGAGCACCTCTGAAGGATGCTTCACACGATGCCACGCAAGATCCGAGATATGAGCAAGTCCATCTACACCGCCAATGTCGATAAACGCACCGTAGTCGACAAGACGCTTAACCGTACCGCGTACAACCTGCTCCGGCTCAATAGCCGAGAACACAGCCTCTTCCTTTTCTGCTCGGTCACGCTCGAGAAGTTTCCGACGTGAAAGAACAAGGCGACGCTTCTGTACATCAACCTCGATGATCTCCGCTTCAACCGTCTGATCAACATAAACAGATAGATCCTTGACGAAGTGCAGTTCCATCTGGGATGCCGGAATGAATCCTCGTAGCCCCATAACGTATGCGACAAGACCGCCCTTGACTTCTTTCGCGATCTTCGCCTCAACTGTATCGCCATTTGCCTGAATCACTTCGATATCCTTCCAAGCCGCCATCTTATCGGCCTCAACCTTGGACAGGCTACCGCCATTATCTCCACCAAGCGACTTGATGTAAACATCAATCTCGTCGCCGACTTTCACAACATCGCGTGCATCATCCGGCGCAGGAACGGCAAGATCCCTCTTAGAGACAGGAATTTCCTGTTTGTATCCGATATCAACGTATGCTTCATCGCGGGATACCTGAACGACTACCCCTTTGACGACCGTACGCTCTTGGATATCGGGCATATCCTCCTGTTCCAAAAGTTCTTTCATGCTCTGCTCTGACACTGTTTATAAACCTCCTTGATAATCCAGTCCGGTGTAGAAGCTCCGGCTGTAATACCAATTTTATTAACATTATTCATCCATTCGTCTTGTAGCTCAGCTACAGTCTCAATGTGATATGTTCTGCACTTAGTGGCGCATAGTTGGGCAAGCCGCGTCGTATTGGCACTGTTCTTTCCGCCGACGACAAGCATCATGTCCACCTTTTCGGCAAGCTCCAAAGCTGCCGTTTGGCGCATGTCTGTCGCCGTACAAATCGTACGCAGAATTTTGATGTCACGCGATTTTTCCAAAAGACATGACACAATACTCCGAAAGCGATCACTTGAAAAAGTTGTCTGACAAACGACCCCGAGCTTTCCGCATTTCGGCAGCGCATCTGCCTCCTCCTCGGTCTCGATAATACGTGCGCCATGCTGGGTCCATTCGAAAATACTCTTGACTTCCGGATGTTCCTTCTCTCCAACAATAACGACAGTATATCCTTCCTCGGACAGCAGTTTTGCCGAGAGCTGTGCTTTTTTGACATGCGGACAGGTTGCATCCACCAGTTCTAAACCGCGTGACTCTGCCTCCTCATACACCTTTGGCCCCACTCCATGCGAGCGGATGATGACAAGACCATCCTCCATCTCCCCGAGTGAAGCAACAGTCCCAACGCCTTCATTTTTTAGACGCTCAACCATCTGCGGATTATGAATGATCGGACCAAGCGTACTGGAAGTACCATCTGGAGAGGCATTCTCTCTGGCGATCTCAATAGCGCGCTTCACACCATAACAGAATCCCAGATATTCAGCTAAAATAACCTCCATAGACCTCACCAGAAGCGTGTAACGATTCTCGGCACCTACACGCAGACAACCCCTATCCACACAATCTGCCTAACAGTATAACACGCCTGCTTCGCACGCGCAAATAAAATTTATTTTTTTTCTGCACTATTCGAGTTCGATCGTCCCGGGCGGCTTGCTTGTGCAGTCGTAAAGTACGCGATTGACTCCCCGAACTTCATTGACAATGCGGGTGGTGACCTTTGATAAGATCTCCCATGAGAGCTGCGCTGCCTCTGCCGTCATAAAATCGCTGGTCTCGACCGCACGTAGGACAACCGCGTAGTCATATGTGCGTCCATCGCCCATGACGCCGACGGAGCGCATATTCGTGAGCGCGGCAAAATACTGGCCGAGATTCTTCTGTATTCCAGCATTTGAAATCTCCTCGCGGTAGATAGCATCCGCTTCCTGCACGATACGTATCTTCTCCGGCGTAACTTCACCAATGATACGGATGCCGAGACCGGGCCCAGGGAAGGGTTGACGTTCGACAAGATGATCCGGGATGCCGAGTTCACGCCCTGCCGCACGAACTTCATCTTTGAAAAGCAAGCGAAGCGGCTCGACAATCTCTTTGAAGTCTACATGATCTGGAAGGCCTCCGACATTGTGGTGCGACTTGATAACGGCAGATTTGCCGAGCCCGCTCTCAATGACGTCGGGATAGATCGTCCCCTGTACAAGAAAGTCAACGGCACCGATCTCACGCGCCGCTTCCTCGAAGACACGAATAAATTCCTCTCCAATGATCTTTCGTTTCTGTTCCGGCTCTGTTATGCCCCTCAGTTTTTCATAGAAACGGTCCTGCGCATTGATACGGATGAAATTGACATCATAGACACCCGAACTGCCAAAGACCGCCTCGACCTCATCCCCCTCGTTTTTGCGCAGGAGTCCATGGTCCACAAAGACGCAGGTGAGCTGACTTCCGATCGCCTTAGAGAGCAGAACTGCCGCAACAGAGGAATCGACACCGCCTGAGAGCGCACAGAGCGCACGTCCCGAGCCGATTTTTTCGCGCAATTCCTCCACAGTCTTTTGAACAAAAGACTCCATACGCCACGTACCGGTACATCTACAGATACCATAAACGAAGTTTCGCAGAATCTCCGTACCGTTTTCCGTATGCATGACCTCGGGGTGAAATTGTACAGCGTAGAGACTTTTAGCAGGATTCTCCATAGCGGCAATCGGGCAGACCGACGTGGTTGCCGTTGTATGGAACCCGGCAGGAAGTCGGCTGATATAATCCGTATGACTCATCCAGCAGATATTTTTTGCAGGGATTCCCGTAAACAAAAGAGAGGACGGATCTATCATATCCACTTCGGTTCTGCCGTATTCGCTGATTGGCGCGGTCTCGACATGACCGCCGCATAGATGAGCCATGAGCTGCGCCCCGTAACAAATACCGAGCACAGGAACGCCAAGAGAAAAAAGTTCCTTTGGAGCCGTCACTGCCCCTTCCCCATAGACGCTGTTCGGCCCGCCAGTCAAAATGATCCCGCGCGGTGCGAGCCCGCGTATGTGTTCTAAGGAAATTGTATGAGGATATACTTCACAGTAGACGTGATTCTCTCGCACACGGCGTGCAATGAGCTGATTGTATTGTCCTCCGAAGTCGAGTACTAAAATCATCTCTGCAGCATCGGATCTATTCATAGTGGAAGTACCTCTCTCGTATTATGCTTCTGCAGTTTCCGTAAAATGCCGGACGGCACTGTGTGACACATCGATCGAAAATCCTTTTTGATAAAGGTTCGCCATCATCTTCTGGGCAGTGTCCGTCGGTTTATGCTTCATTGCAAGGATACGTTCTGCCACTTCGACCTCCCGCTCAAAGGTATCATGGGGGACCACACTCCACACCAGATCATGATCAAACCCTCTCTGTATCAGTTTGGCACATATCTGGCGAACAGAACTGCGGCGCTCATTGTAAAGGTACATAAACTGCTCGGCGCAAAGCTCTGCATCGTTAAGATATCGATGTTCAACGAGCCGTGCAATCGCGGCATCAATCTCTTCGCCAGAGAAGCCCTTGCGTTCGAGCTTCTCACGCAGCTTTTTCTCGCTGTGTGCCTGCCGTGCAAGATAGTCAACAGCGGTCGCAAGCGCTGTTTTTACAGCAGTCTTCGCTTTCCGTTTGCACGGCGTATTCTCTTCTAAACTCATTCAGGCACACCCGCCGAATTCTCCTGAGCGGCGGATTCCGGCTTTGCCAAGAGTTTCCCTCGGATCTTTTCTTCAATCTCTGCAATGATATCGGGGTTCCCTTCTAAAGTAATTTTGGCATTTTCCTTTCCCTGACCAAGGCGCGTACCGTTATACGAGTACCATGCACCACTCTTCTCCACGATATCTAGGTCAACTCCCATATCGATGATACTGCCGAGACGGGAAACACCCTCTCCGTACATAATATCAAACTCTGCCGTTTTAAAGGGTGGTGCGACCTTATTCTTAACGATCTTGGCCCGCGTACGATTACCAAGAGATTCGGTTCCCTGTTTAATAGAATCCGCACGACGTACGTCAATACGCACAGACGCATAGAATTTTAATGCGCGTCCACCCGTCGTCGTCTCTGGATTACCGTAGGTCACACCAATCTTCTCACGCAGCTGATTGATAAAGACGGCAACCGTGCGTGTCTTGCTGATAATACCTGTGAGTTTTCGCATCGCTTGACTCATAAGCCGCGCTTGAAGTCCAACATGCGAAGAGCCCATATCCTCATCAATTTCTGATTTCGGTACGAGCGCCGCAACCGAATCCACAACGATGATATCGATCGCGCCGCTGCGTACCAGTGCATCCACGATCTCAAGCGCCTGCTCTCCCGTATCCGGCTGGGAGATAAGAAGATCCTCGATATTCACCCCCAGCTTTCGTGCATATTCGGGATCAAGAGCGTGCTCCGCATCGATAAATGCGGCAATTCCGCCGGCTTTTTGTGCTTCAGCGATCATGTGGAGCGTAACTGTTGTCTTACCCGAGGACTCCGGCCCGTACACTTCAATAATTCGCCCACGGGGAATTCCACCAACGCCCAGCGCTATGTCAAGGGGAAGAATACCGGTCGAGATGACTTCGATATTCATATTTGCCTTGGCCTCTCCGAGACGCATAATAGACCCTTTTCCATGTGTTTTCTCAATCTGCTTAAGTGCATTCTCGAGAGCTTCTTCACGCGCTGTTCTCTTATCTTTCTCTGCCATATTATCCGCTCCTTCACAGTCTTTTATTTTCTTTTCAATTATACGAAAATCCCCACTCTTTTGTCAAAGGAATACGCGGGGATTTCTGACAGTCGGGAGAATATATTATTTTAAAAGTGAGCGAATGATTTCGTTGACGAGCTTTCCATCCGCACGCCCTTTTATGCGAGGCATAAGAACCCTCATGACCTTTCCCATATCCTTTGCAGTTGCTGCGCCAACCTCGGCAACTGCCTTCTCTGCAATCTGCTTTACCTCGTCCGGACTGAGCGGGGCAGGCAAATAGGGCGTCAGGATATCGATCTCCGCTTTTGTCTTTTCAACAAGATCGGCACGCTTTCCACGCTCAAATTCCTCAATAGAGTCACGACGCATTTTCACTTCCTTCGCAATAACATTGATGATCTCATCATCGTTCAATGTCTTCTTTCCGTCAATTTCTGCCTGACGTACGGCACCGCGAACAAGGCGAATTACGGAGAGGCGCGCCTTCTCCCCTTGCTTCATAGCAGCCTTCATATCAGCAGTGAGCAGCTCCATCAATGACATTATATTTCATCCTTTCCCAGTAATTACCGAAAAGAAAGGCATCCGCGGCACAGCGTCCACGGATGCCTTTTGCAATCAGCCTCTGTATTTGCGTTTACGCGCTGCCTCAGACTTCTTTTTGCGGCGAACGCTCGGTTTCTCGTAATGTTCACGTTTGCGAACCTCGGCAAGAGTGCCGGCTTTCTGTGACATACGCTTAAAGCGGCGGAGAGCACTGTCGATCGACTCATTCTTGCCGACCTTGATTTCATTTGCCATGCATTTCCCTCCCTCCACACGCGGAGTAGTATTATGTCAATAAATGACACGAACATATTATACTCTATTGAGATAATCTGTGTCAATCATTGAATATAATTTTCATAAAATGCTCATTCAATCAGTAATGCTATTATATGAGTGATATATAACCATTGAATAAATGAACAGATTTAAGTATATAGTATTGTTCAATAGATAATATTTATATTTTCTTCCTGATTGTATTGACATTCTATCTCAGTTTGCGTTATAGTTCTTTTGCGAGATTTAACCCAATCTACCAAATGTTCAAAGTTTAAGGAGATCTATTACCCATGCGCAGCGCAGCAAAAATTCTATCACTCCTGCTCCTGGTTCTCTCCCTTGCCCTTGTCGGGTGCGGCTCCGGAACCAAGACAGCGGATCAGCCGGCGGATAAGAAGGCAGCAGAGCCGTTCCGTATTGTCACCTCGTTTTATCCGATGTATGTTGCAGCGATCAATATCACCGACGGAATCGACGGTGTTGAGGTCCACAACATGACAAAACCGCAGACCGGCTGTCTCCATGACTACCAGCTCATGACCGAGGATATGAAGACCCTCGAAAATGCCGATGCCTTCATCATCAACGGTGCAGGCATGGAGGACTTCATGGACAAGGTAACCGAGCAACAGAAGAAGCTGAAGGTCATCGATGCCTCACGCGGCATTGAGCTCATCCATGATGAGGAGGGCGACAACCCGCACGTCTGGCTCAGCGTCACGGATGCCATCCAGCAGGTGCGCAACATTGCAGATCAGCTCAAGGAAGCAGACCCTGCCCACGCAGATGCCTACGAAAAGAACGCGGCGGCATACATTGAGAAGCTCACGGCACTCAAGACGGAGATGCATGCGGCTCTCGACAACGTTCCGCACAAGGATATCGTAACATTCCATGAGGCATTCCCCTACTTCGCAAAGGAGTTCAATTTCAACATCATCGGTGTCATCGAGCGCGAGCCCGGCACGGAGCCGACGCCGACGGAGCTCCAGGAGACGATCGAACAGGTCAATGCGCTCCCCTCGAAGGTTCTCTTCACAGAGCCGCAGTACTCCCCTGCCGCAGCCGAAACCATTGCGCGCGAGACAGGCGCAAAGATCTACACGCTTGACCCCGTTGTCACCGGCGAGGCAACACCCGCTGCAAAGACGGCATATCTCGACACCATGCGCAAGAACATGGAGACGCTGAAGAAGGCGCTTCAGTAAGCAGTACAAATCACCGCATCAAAAAACCCGGCGAGTTTTCGCCGGGTTTTTCATTTGGAATTATCCTGCGTTTGTGACCTGATCCGGCATCTCCATCTCCGGGACTTCGATGCGCGGGGCCTTGCCCTTCGGCAGAAGGGTGAACACGGACTTCAGAAGCTTTTGCGTGTACGGATACTTCGCCTGTGCGAGATCTTTCCCGTCCAGCTCCTCCACAACCTTGCCGAAGTACATGACGACGACGCGGGTGCAAAGACGTGAGACAAGCGCAAGATCGTGGCAGATAAAGAGAATCGTCAGATTCCGCTCGCGTTGGATGCGGACAAGCAGCTCCACGATTGTTTCCTGTACGGAAACATCGAGTGCACTCGTTGCCTCATCGCAGACCAGAATCTCAGGCTCGAGCGCAAGCGCACGCGCGATCCCTACGCGCTGACGCTGTCCGCCGCTCATGTTTGCGGGGTAACGTTCAGCGAACTCCTCGGGCAGATCAACGAGACGCAGCAGCTCTGCAGCCTTGTCCCGCGCACTTCCTTCGAGAAGGCCAAAGTTCCGAAGCGGTTCGCAGATGATGTCCTTGATCTTCATCTTCGGATTGAACGAGGTCGTCGGGTCCTGAAACACCATCTGGATGTTGCGCCGCATATTGCGCGCATCCTCGCCCTTGAGCCCGGTGATCTCCTGGTCTTTAAAGAAGATCTGCCCCTCCGAAGGCGGATGCAGCTGCATCAATGTGCGCACCAGTGTACTCTTTCCGCAGCCGCTCTCACCGACAATGCCGAGAATATCTCCCCGATAGACGGGGAAAGTCACGTCATCGCATGCCGTGAGCACCTTGCCGCCCTCCAGAGGAAAGCGCTTCGTCAGGTGTTCGATGCGCAGAATTGTCTCACGCGCCGATGCTGTCATAACGCTCCCCTCCAATCTGCGGCACTGCACGCAGAAGTTCTTTTGTGTAGTCCTTCTGTGCGTGCTCAATCACCTCTTCGGCAGTGCCGTGCTCAACGACACTGCCGTTCTGCATGACCATGATCTGATCCGACATATAGGCGGCAACGCCGAGATTGTGTGTCACAAGAACGATCGACGTGCCGTCTTTCTGACAAATATCCATCATCTCGTTGACGACCTGTGCCTGTGTGGTCACATCCAGTGCAGATGTCGGCTCATCGGCGAGCAGCAGGGCCGGCTTGAAGAACATCGCCATGGCGACGCCGACACGCTGACGCATGCCGCCTGATAGTTCAAACGGATGGCACTTCATGACATTGGCAGGATTGGAGAGGTGCATGCGCGCTAGCATATCCTGAGCCTGCGCAGCAGCCTCCTTCGCCCCCATATCATCATGTGTCTGAATGTACTCAACAAACTGCTCGCCGATGGTCCGAATCGGATCCATCATGCTGCCGCTGTCCTGGAAGATCATCGCGGCGGTCTTGCCGCTCACGTGACGCCAGTCCTCTGCGGAGCACTTCGTCATGTCCTTCCCGTCATAGAGGATCTCACCAGCCGTTACCCTGCCGACATGCGGCAGGCAGCCGAGCATCGCCCGAATGACGGTAGTCTTTCCGCTGCCGCTTTCGCCGACAATGGTCAGCACTTCCCCGTCCTTGAGAGTGAAGTCCACACCGTGCACCATTTCCGTGCCTTCGTATGCGATTTTGAGCCCTCGCACCTCAATTAACATTCGGGCTTCTCCTCCTTATTAGTTCGCAGGCTTAATTGCGCTTGTGACCCAGTAGTAATCTGCCGGATGCATGATTGCACCCGTAATCCTCGTCGAACTGACAATGTTCGTCTCAGGGTAGCCGAGGAACAGTGCCGCACCGTCATTGAGCAGGATCTGCTGCATCTCGATCATCAGCTGACGGCGCTTTGCCGGGTCAAATTCAACGGCAAGAGCCGCACACAGCGCATCATACGAGGGGTTGCTGTACCCGGAGCCGTTCTGAGGGTTGTCCCCATTCACATTCGTGCGCCAGTACCAGTTGAGGTAGATCTCGGGGTCACCCGTGTTGGCTGTTGTAATGTTCGAGATCAGCAGGTCATATTCACCGCTGATGCCAATCTTGTCGAGCAGGTTGTAGTCAACTGGCTTGATTTTGACATCGATGCCGACCTTCTTCGCATCTGCCTGAACTGCCTCTGCATAGATCGGCAGCTCAGCACGGCTGTTGTAGATAACAAAGTCAACGGAAAGCGGTTTGCCGTCCTTGTCGCGAATGCCGTCGCCGTCCGTATCCTTCCAGCCCGCCTCATCGAGGAGCTGGTTTGCACGGTCGACATTGTACGCATTCGGATCAGTCAGCTGATCGAAACCATAATCAAGAGAGGGCGGAACCGGCGCCTTGCCTGGGATAAAGGTCCCCTTGAGGATAACCTCATTGTACGCCTTGCGGTCCGTCATCGAGATGAATGCAGCGCGTACCTTCGGATCGCCGAGAATGCCTTTGTTGTTGATACGGGCGAGAACTGTACGGAGAGACGAAATACGGTCAATATGGAACTTCGACGTGTCATTGAAGAGCCCAATGTCGCCGGCAGCGATGTTGACCGCCATATCGACCTCACCCGACTGCAGCGCCATCGCGCGTGTATTCGGGTCGTCGATGGACGGAATCTCAACGGTTTCATACGGTACTTCCCCATCCCAATAGTACGGGTTCTTCTTCATGACGGCCTTTTCCTTCACGAAGGATTCGCATACATAGGGACCTGTGCAGATGGGACCCTGCTTTGCAAAGTCGCGCTCCCCTTCGCTCGATACATCCACGATGAGGAAGAGAGGATCTGCAAGGAAGCCCGGCATACTTGGCGACGGCTTTTCCGTCTTGATTGTGAGTGTCTGGCCGTCCGCCTTCATCTCCGTGTACTTGAAGAAGGTCTCCGCGCGCTTGTTCTTCGCAAAGGAGCGCTCGATCGATGCCTTGACCGCCTCCGCCGTCAGTGGTTTGCCGTTTGAAAACTTAACGTTGTCACGAATCTTGAACGTCCATGTCAGCTTATCGTCGCCGATCTTCCAGCTCTCGGCAAGCCACGGTGTCGCGTTCATTTTCTCATCGAACTTGACAAGCGTCTCGCCCATGCCGTAGCGCATGACGACCCAGCTGAAATAGTTCTCGGTCGGCTCAAGCGTATCCGCAAAGTTCGTGACGCCAACCTTCAGCGTCGTCTTGTCGCCTGCGGACTGTCCGCCGCCGCAGCCCGCCAGGAGCGCCGCTGCCATACAGCATGTCAGCAGTGCCGCAAGCCATCTTTTTTTCTTTCCCATTTGTTCCTCCTTTAATTTGCCTTGCGCGGGTCCATAATATCCCGCAGACTATCTCCCCATAGATTAAAGATTGCAACCACAGAAGCAATTGCAAGTCCCGGGAAAATCATAAGCCAGGGTGCCGTCTGAATCAGCTGACGGCCCTCATTCAGCATGAGGCCCCATTCCGGCGTCGGCGGCTGTGCGCCGAATCCGAGGAAGGAAAGCCCTGCAAGCTCCATCATGAGCGCCCCAATATCAAGCGCTGCCGTCACAATGATGATCGGTATGATATTCGGCAGGATATGCCGGCGAATCATCGCAATCGGACGTGTTCCGCTCGTGATCGCTGCAGATAGATAGTCCTGCTGCTTTACCTTGAGGGTCAGACTGCGCGCCAGACGAGCATACTTTGTCCACCCCACAATAACAACGGCGAGAACCGCATTGACGGCGCTGCCGCCGAGCACACCAGCAATCGCAATCGCAAGCACAATGCCCGGGAATGCAAGGAACACATCGGTCAGACGCATGATGGCGTTGTCCACCTTGCCGCCGATATAGGCGGAGATCACACCAATCAATGTGCCAAGCCCCGACGAGATAATCACAACAATAAGCGTCATCGTAATCGAGATGCGTGCACCATAGAGAATCCGTGTGAAGATATCGCGTCCAAGCTTGTCTGTGCCAAAGTAATGTTCAGCGGACGGCGGCAGGAGTGAGTTCTGAATCTGAGATTCATACGGATCATACGACGAGATCAGCGGCGCACAGATGGCGACAAGCACAATCAGGAGAATGATGCCTGTATAGATACGAAACAGCAGCTGGTCCCGTGTCATGCCTTCGCCCCCTTCCGCAGTCTCGGATCAAGATAGGTATAGGATATATCAACAATCAGATTCACAATCATATAGAGCGTTGCAATCCAAAGGACAAACCCCTGCAGGAGCGGATAGTCGCGCATCTCAATCGCGCGCACAGCAACTCGTCCGATGCCCGGCCACGAGAATACAATCTCGATGACGGCAACGCCGCCGAGCAGCCAGCCGATGGCAAGACCGAGCAGTGTGATGAGCGGCAGAAATGCATTCGGCAGAACGTGCCGCCAGAGGATGCGCTGCATCGACATGCCGCGCGCCTTCAACCCCGTCACATAGTCCTGTCCGAGTTCCTCAAGCACCGCCGTGCGCACCTGCCGCGTATATTTCGATGAGAGCAGAATGGCGAGCGTAAAGGCAGGAAGAATCAGACGGTCCAGGCTGACCTCGCCGCCCGCAATCGGGAACAACCCCAGCTTCAGACCAAAGACATAGAGCAGAATGAGTCCCACCCAGAAACTCGGCATTGAAACACCAAGAAAGGTGAAGACGCGGATGACCTGATCGGGCCAGCGATTGCGGTAGAGTGCCGATACAACGCCTGCCGGAATGGAAATCAGCAGCATCATAATAACTGCTGTTCCTGCCAAGAGCAGCGTCCCCGGCAGGTTCTGCAGGAGTTTATCCTGCACCGGCATCTTCGCCGAGTAGGAACGCCCCATATCCCCATGTACCACGCCATTCAGCCAGCTGAGATACTGTTCGTGAAAGGGGCGATCCAGCCCCAGCTCATGACGTGTCCGCACAATCGTTTCCTGGGAAACAATTGTGTCACCTGTCTCCAGGATCGCATCCACAGGATCCCCCGGCGCAATGAATGTCAAGCTGAAGGTCAGAAAACTGACGCCCAGCAGGGTAATGAGCATTTGCGCCAGGCGCATTAGGATTGCTTTCGCACTCAACTCCCCAACTCCTTTTTTGATAATTGCATACTAAAACCGCTTATCTCATAAGAGAAAGCGGCACAAACAATCTGCAATAATATGTTCCTAGGCAAGGCATATCACTGTCTTATTCATCTCCCCATCTCTCGTGAGTCCAGCAATGAATCCTATTGCGAGCAGGCTTTCCGGCTCATAGATCAGCGCGTTCCTCCGCCTTCCCGGTTTACACCAGTGACTTTACGGGCACAGGCTCTGCGCCTGTGGAAGAACACTCCCTATTTACGGCTGCGGGACAGCACGGGCATCACACCCGTTTTCCTCTCATCGCACGGCAAATCTCCGCATAATACGTCGATTACCGACACTCGCAACGTACTCTATGCAATTTTAATAGAATGTTAGTCGTAGTATATCTGTATCGGACATCCTTGTCAAGATATTCATTTCAGATTATTCTTCATTTATCAGACATAAGTCCCGTTTTCTTAAAGTTATTCTTTGTTAATATTGTCCCACCCCATTATACGAATACTTTTTTTGATAAGCAGAACACAAGAGTATTGTTGCACAAACAGCTCTTATCATCTGATCAAGAGCAAGGGAAAGCCATGCTCCTTCAAGTCCCATATGTAGTTTATAGAGAAACAGATAGGTGATGATAGGACGCAATACAGTAATGCTGATAAAGGAGTACACAGCGACTTGTATTGTCCTGCCGCTGGCACGCAAAATCCCCGCACAAACCATCTGGTGTGCTTCAGGAAAGCTCACTATTGCTACATAGGCAATAATAAGGCTGCCGAGTGGAATCAGTGCGGCATTGTGTGTGTAAATGGAGAAAATCTCCGTGCGTAATACAAAGGTTGCCAGGAACACCACTGTAGAAAAAAGCAAACTCCATCGTATGCCTGTCCATAGGTAGCGCCGCCATATATCGCGTTTCTCGTCATCTCGATTATGACCGGCAAGTACTGTGCTTGCCTTGCCGAGTCCGGCGCTGAAACTGTAGTAGAAATCGCAGAAATTCATGGCAATCGCATGTATAGCATAAGGAATCGTTCCAAGTTCCGCAACCATGCGCGTATAAACGACCATACCGATGCGCTCAAAGCCCTGCTCACTGAAGATGCCGCCAAACACACCAAAAAACTCGCGCAGATATGTCCGCGTCATGCGATAGCTGCCCTGCCGGAAGATGCCCCATGAGAGCAGGACACGCACACTCATGACAAACGACCAAACAGCGCCTCCTACTGTGCCGAGTGCAGCACCAAGAACGCCAAGCGCCGGAAAGGGACCAAGTCCGAAGATGAAGAGTGCGTTCAAGATGACATTGACAATATTACCTTGTATGTTGATCGAGAGTACGCTCATGGACTCCGCGCGACCGAACATCACCGCCTGCATGAGTGTTGTGACCGATGTGATAAAAACAGCCGGCAGGGTCCAAGTACCATAAATCATAGCATCCGGAAGATAATCCCACTGCGCACCCATCCAGAGGAGAATATCATTAAGAAAAACAAAAAAGAAAATATGCGCAACTCCGAGAACGATACCGACCAGAACTATTGTTTTTTTGAGGATATCCCCATACGTATCATGTCGATCCTGCCCGAATCGCTCTGCAATCAGAATGGTCACGGCTGCTGCCACCGAACGTGCTATCGTCAGGAGGATCATGCGGGGCTGCGTAAAAATACTGACGGCTGCAATTGCGCCTGTTCCAAGCGTGCCAACCATGATAATGTCGGCATTGCTCAAAAAAATCATAAGGACGCCCTCAAGCGCTGCGGGCAGTCCAATTCTAAGATAAGTTCTATCATAGGAGGTCAGCAATCTATCATCTCCCCACAACGCTTCTCGCATTTCCCTGAACAAGCTATCATAGAATAATAATACTTGTCAACAATATACACAAATATGAATTGACTTTCTCCATCAAATCATGTAGGTTTAGCCCATATGAGTTTATAAGTGTACGTGAAGGAATAATATCATCCATGAAAATAGCTTTCAGTGACTATGACGGCACACTCTCCGTTTCAGACACAGGCGTCACGGCAGAGACTATCGAGGCCATCCATGCGTGGCGCAGTTCCGGAAATAAGTTCGGCATTGTGACCGGGAGGAGTTACGACCTCATCGCTATGGAAACAAACAGTCATAAAATTCCAGTCGACTTTTACATCTGTTGCAACGGCGCGGCAATTCATGAACCGAACGGAAAGCCGATCACATCGACGTGCCTCCTGCACGAAGCGATGGCTCAGCTCTTCGACTCATCACATATTCGTACGTATGAGGGCGGCATGCTCTTCTTTACGCCGGAGCGCTCATATAGCTATGGTCTCCGTGAGGATATTCCTGCCCCCTTCCTTACACCGATTCAAAACATTGAGGATGTTCTATGTTTGAATAATGTCATCCAAATGGGCATGATGTTTTGCGATCGTGAAGCAGCCGTCGCAGCCTTTTCCTCAATTGATTCGGATTTCCCCAATATGTTTACAGGGAATATAAATCGTCAGTTTCTCGATCTCAATCATGCCGGAGTGAACAAGAGTACGGGCATCGCTTCTCTTGTTCATGAGAGAGGCTGGGAAGAGCGAGAGCTGCTCATTATTGGAGACGACCGCAACGATCTCACGATGATTGAGGCATATAAAGGCTTTACGGTCAGTCATGCAGAGCACTTTATGCATGACGCAGCATATGCTGTTTATGATTCTGTCGGCGCCATGCTACGCGATTATCTCTAAGCAAATAAAAATATCGGGCCTGCCGAAATATCTCGGCAAGCCCGATATTTTTTTAACGATTCAATGCACGATGCGCAATATCTTTGCGATGATATTCACCTTTGAAAGAGATCTGATCTACTGCGTCATAGGCAGATTGAACCGCCGAAGCAATATCCTTTCCCATACCGACGACGCCGAGTACGCGCCCTCCGTTCGTTACAATTTTCCCATTCTTCTTTGCTGTTCCGGCATGGAATACAAGAGCACCAAGCTTTTCGGCATTTCCTATGCCGTAAATCTCGTTTCCTTTTTCATAAGAAGCAGGGTATCCTCCCGCTGCCAGCACGACACAGACCGCTGCACCGTCTTTCCATCGAATGGGAACATCGGCAAGAGTCCCGCCTGCACAAGCGTGCATAATCTGGACCAGATCCCCATCGAGAAGAGGAAGAACCACCTGCGTCTCCGGATCGCCGAACCGCGCATTAAACTCCACAACCTTGGGTCCGTCTGCCGTAATCATCAGGCCGAGGTAAAGGCAGCCACGATATGCCCGCCCTTCCTTTTCCATGGCGGAGATTGTCGGCTTTAGTATCTCCTCCACGGCACGCTCCGTCAGCTCCGGCGTCATGACTGGTGCTGGCGCATAGGTTCCCATTCCCCCTGTATTCGGACCCTTGTCCCCATCAAAGGCACGCTTATGGTCCTGTGCACTGATCATAGGGCGAATCACCGTTCCGTCTGTAAAAGCAAGAAGAGAGGCCTCCTCACCTTCCATGAATTCCTCGATAACGACACGTGCTCCCGCATCGCCGAATGAGTTGTGCTCCATGATTGCATCAACGGCATCAAGTGCTTCCTGCTCTGTCATGGCGACGACGACACCCTTTCCGGCCGCAAGGCCGTCGGCTTTGACAACAATTGGGGTTCCTTCGCTGCGAATATACGCACGTGCAGCTTCCGCCTCAGCAAAGACTTCATAGCGGGCAGTTGGAATCCCGTACTTCTTCATGAGATCCTTTGCAAACGATTTCGAGCCCTCGATCTCTGCTGCGTTTGCACGGGGGCCAAAGGCAGGAATACCGGCAGCTTCGAGATCGTCTACAAGACCGTTCATCAGGGGGACTTCAGGGCCGACAACGACGAGACCGATGTCCTTCTCCTTGGCAAATTGCAGGATCGCCGCATTATCGGTGACAGCGATATCCGTCATCTCACCCATGCCCGGATTGCCGGGAATCGCATATATGCGCTCTGTTTGAGGGCTTTCGGAGAGCTTCCAAAAAAGAGCATGCTCACGGCCGCCTGATCCGATTACGAGAATGTTCACGTTGCTATCCTCATTTTTCCAGCTGCTGTGCAAGATACGCATTGATCGCAGCATCATAATCTGCCGTATGCGCAAACGCCTCATAGGCAAGCCGCATCCGCGTCATACCGTCAACTGCACCATCCTTGCGTATCTTTTCCGCAATCTCCGCATATCGTTCAGGATTTGTAATCACGGTGACAAATTTAAAATTCTTTGCCGCCGCACGAATCATCGCAGGCCCTCCGATATCAATCTGTTCAACAGCCTCTGCAAGCGTTACATTTGGATTTGCAACCGTCTCCTTAAACGGATAGAGATTGACCGCAACAAGATCAATAGGCGTGATCTTCAGCTCGCGCAGAGCTTTCTCATGGCTCTGGTTTCCTCGTACGGCAAGAATCCCTCCGTGAATAAACGGATGCAAAGTCTTGACGCGGCCGTCCATGATCTCCGGAAATCCCGTCACATCGCTGACATAGACGACGGGTATGCCGGCCTCACGCAACGCTCTCATCGTTCCGCCCGTGGAGACGATCTCTACCCCTGCCGCATGCAGCACACGCGCAAACTCCACAACGCCGGTCTTGTCGGATACGCTGATCAGGGCACGCTTTATCTTCATAATGCTCCTCCTTCACCGGCGGGCAGAATATGCACCTGCCGCCCGTCCGTATGCAGTCTTCCTTCAATATAGAGTTTGATTGCCTCGGGGAATATCCGATGCTCCTGCTCGAGAACCCGGGCGGCAAGGGTCTCCTCTGTATCGCCCTCCAGAACGGGAACCGATGCCTGAAGTATAATGGGACCGGAGTCCGTGCCCTCGTCCACGAAATGCACGGTACATCCGCTGACCTTCACCCCGTAGGCGAGTGCATCACGATGCGCGTGCGTCCCAGGGAAGCTGGGCAGAAGCGCCGGATGGATGTTCAGGATACGGCCCGTGTAGGCATGTACAAAAAGTGGCGACAGGATACGCATAAATCCCGCAAGCACAACCAGCGTCACACCGTGCGCATACAGCTGCTCCAGAAGCGCACGTTCAAACGCATCGCGCTCCGCATAGTCCCTGCGGACCACAGCAATGGCGGGGATTCCCTTCTTCCGTGCACGTTCGAGCGCATAGGCATCTGCCTTATCAGCGATGACCACGGCAATCTCCGCGTGTATACTGCCATCCTCAATAGCGGCGATAATAGAGGCAAGATTGGAGCCGCGGCCCGAACAGAGAACGCCAAGTTTCTCCTCACGCATCAAAGACACCGCCCTTGATGACGACTTCATGTCCGCCTTCTGTCACACGGCCGATCCGATAAACAACCTCATTCTGGGCCTGCAGATGCCCCTCAATGCACGCCGCCTCCTCCGGCGAAGCAATGAGGACCATGCCGATGCCCATGTTAAACGTACGGTACATCTCCGGCCAGTCCACATTGCCCCATTCCTGGAGCAGGCGAAATATGGCAGGCATCTCCCATGCTGTGCCGTCCACCTCTGCTCCCATGTCCTCCGGCAGGGCACGGGGAATGTTCTCGTAGAATCCGCCGCCTGTAATGTGCACCATACCGTGGATGTCAAACATACGGATGAGCGGAAGACAAATGCGCGGGTAGAGCCGCGTCGGCGTCAGGAGTTCCTCGCCGATCGTTCGGCCGAGTTCCGCCATGTACTCATTCCCCTGGAAGCCCTTGTGCTCAAAGACAATTTTACGCACCAGCGAGTAGCCGTTGGAGTGAACCCCCGAGGAGGGCAAACCGAGCAATACATCACCGGCCTGCACACGCGCACTTGTAATAAGTTTTGACCGTTCCGCAACGCCGACGGAGAACCCTGCGATATCGTATTCGCCCGCGGGATAGAACCCCGCCATCTCTGCCGTCTCACCGCCAATCAGGGCACAGCCGGACTCCCTGCAGGCACGGGCAACACCCGTGACTACTGCAGTGACCTGATCTGGTTCGAGTTTTCCAACAGCAAGATAGTCGAGGAAAAAGAGCGGCTCTGCCCCTTGTACGAGAATGTCATTGACGCACATCGCAACCGCATCCTGCCCAATTGTATCATGCTTATTCAGCATAAAGGCAAGGCGCAGCTTTGTGCCGACCCCATCCGTACCGGATACGAGAACCGGTTCTTTATATTCCTTCGTATTAAGGGCAAACAGTCCGCCGAAGCCGCCAAGATCCCCCAGCACCTCGGAACGATAAGTCGCGCGTACGCAGTCCTTGATCATGGATACGGATTTATTTCCCGCATCAATATCGACGCCTGCACCGCGGTAGGTCATTTTCTCCATCGGTTCTCAGAGCTCCCTTTCACGCTGTGCAATCTGCCGCCGTTCCAAAATAATCTTATCGTCTTCGTCGAGCTCGGCATCCTCTTCGGGAACCGGGTATTTATTATTGAAGCATGCATAACACATATGATCCGGATTGAGTGCGGAAACACACTGCCGCAGCCCATCAATCGAGATAAAATGCAGAGAATCTGCTCCGATAAAAGAACAGATTTCATCGACACTCTTGGTTGCTGAGATGAGTTCCTTGCGGACAGATGTATCGATTCCGTAGTAACAGGGGTCCGTAATGGGCGGACTGCTGATGCATACATGGATCTCACGCGCTCCGGCATTCCGCAGGAGGCGTACGATTTTGCCGCTCGTCGTTCCGCGCACGATGGAGTCATCGACCATGATGACGGATTTCCCTGCAACGACGGAACGCACCGGACTAAGCTTGAGCTTGACCGCTGCATCACGCTGTTTCTGCGTCGGCTGAATGAAGGTACGCCCAATGTAACGGTTCTTGATGAGGCCTTCGGCAAACGGAATCCCAGCCTCATAGGAGAATCCAGTCGCTGCCGTCGTCCCGGAATCCGGTACAGAAATAACGACATCCCCGCGAAAACCGGATTCGCGCGCCAAAACACGCCCCATCTCAAAACGCGCTGCATGGACGCTCTGTCCGTCAATGATAGAGTCGGGACGTGCAAAATAAATGTATTCAAAGATACAAGAGGCCACATCCTTGCCGTTAGAAAAACGATAGGATTTAAGACCGTCGCTGTCCATAACAACCATCTCACCCGGCAGAACATCGCGCACAAACTCTGCGCCATTGACATCAAGGGCGCAGGTTTCAGAGGACAGAACCCATCCGCCGTCCGGTGTCCGGCCGATGCAAAGAGGGCGAAACCCCTGCGGGTCGCGCACACCGATGAGTTTATCCTCCGTCATGATGGAGAGACAGAAGGCCCCGCGCACAACACTGACCGCCTCAAGAATTCGTTCCTCGACGGACGGCTTTTGTGAACGTGCGATAAGATGGACAAATACCTCTGTGTCAATTGTCGTCTGAAATACCGTGCCCTTAGACTCAAGATCGCGGCGAATCAGCGCGGCATTCGTAAGATCGCCGTTATGAGCCAGCGCGAGAGCGCCGCCCGCATAGTTAACACGCAGCGGCTGGGCATTCGCCGCGAGGCTGAACCCCGTTGTTGCATAGCGCACATGACCGATAGCAATTTTTGCGTTGTCAAGACGCGGAAGCTGCTCGCGAAAAACTTCGCTGACCAACCCCATGCCTTTTTTCACATCAATCCAATCGCCATCGGTGAGCGCAATGCCTGCACTCTCCTGTCCGCGGTGCTGGAGCGCAAAGAGGCCGAGGTACGTCATCTCAGAGACATCTTCCGTTGGGGAATATACCCCATAGATGCCGCACTCTTCCTTCCACTTTGGCACTTTTTCGTACATCGTGCTTATGCTTCTCCCGTCAGCCTGTGGAGCATCTCCTTATAGGCATCCTCGACGTTGCCAAGATCGCGGCGGAAACGGTCCTTATCCAACTTTTCCTTCGTATCACTGTCCCAGAAGCGACAGTTATCCGGTGAAATCTCATCGGCAAGGATGATATTTCCGCTGGCATCTTTACCGAATTCAAGCTTAAAATCAATGAGGTCCACGCGCTTCGTCTTGAGGAACTTTGTCAGAATATCGTTGATCTTCAGTGACATGCGCTCGATCTCATCAAGATCTTCGTCTGTAGCAATCTTCATGGCACGAATATGATAGCGGTTGAGCATCGGGTCACCGAGATCATCGTTCTTGTAACAATATTCGATGATGGGGAACGGCATAGGTACGCCCTCCTCCAAACCAAGGCGCTGAGCGAGCGACCCTGCCGCAACATTGCGGATAATGACCTCAAGCGGGATAATCGTAAGTTTTTTTACAATCATCTCGCGATCATTAGGCATAGAGATGTAGTGGTGACGAATGCCTTCCTTTGCCAATAGGTCAAAGAAAAATGCTGTCATCTTGTTGTTCATGACGCCCTTGTCTGCAATCGTTCCGCGCTTTGCTCCATTTCCAGCGGTCGCGTCATCCTTATAGTAGACAAGATATTCATCCGGATTTTCCGTCGCGTAGATAATCTTTGCCTTACCCTCGTAAAGAGCTTCTTTCCGCTCCATCACAAGCCTTCCTTTCATTCTGTTTCAATATAAATTTACCATAATAGCGCAATCAATCAGAGCTGTGCGGCCACACGGTCTGCCTTCGCCTCAACCTCAAGCACCATCTTCTCCCGATAGTCCATCAATGCTTCTGCAATTGATGCATCATATACGGCAAGAATCTCCGCCGCAAATATGGCAGCATTTTTTGCTCCATTGATCGCCATAGATGCTACGGGTACTCCCGAAGGCATCTGTACGGTGCTGAGCAGCGCATCCATACCATTCAGAGGAGTCGCGTTGACCGGAATGCCGATAACAGGTTTGATCGTATAGCTTGCAACAACACCTGCCAGATGTGCCGCGGCACCTGCTGCAACAATGAATGCCGCGAAGGCCTTGTTGTGATCCGCTTCCATAACGAAATCACGAACATTTGACGGCGTACGATGTGCAGATGCAACCTTGACCACAGGTTCAATGCCAAACTGCTTTAAGAGCTCAACTGCAGGCTTCAAGATTGGCCAGTCGGAATCGCTTCCCATGAGGACCGCTACCTTCATTTTACCATCTCCTTGGTCTCTATGATAACGAGATTTTATAGTCATGTCAATAGAACGAAAAAGGACTGCTGCAGTACATGCAGCAGTCCTCCAAACAAGAGAAGATATTAAGGTTTATTTGTATCATCGTGGAGCGGTGCACCGAATGTCAATGTATCCAAGAGGTTGATCAGCTGATTGATCTCCGGCTTCGAAACCTGCCCCGACGCCCCGAGGCTGTCCCCCTTTCGCCTCATCTCCTCACTGATAAGAGAGGAAAAGAGGACGAGAGGAACATTGCTGAGACGGTCATCCTCGCGCACGAGCTTCAGCAGGCGATGGCCGTCCATCTTCGGCATCTCGATGTCTGAGATGATAATGCGTACATGATTTTCGATCGGGCCGTTTTTGCGGGAAAGATCCTGTAAATAGTCCCACGCGTCCTGACCATTGCCAAAGTCGCGAATGAATTTATAACCTGCCTCATGAAGCGTTGAGACCAGGAGATCACGCAGCATCTTTGAATCCTCCGCCACAACGACATGTGCTGCGCCGCGGCGCGTCTTGGCATCCTGCGGAGCCTCTGCTACCGTCGTAAGCTTTTGATTGATTTCAGGATTGATCTCTGCAATGATCGTCTCAAAGTCAAGCAGGAGAACTATGCGGTCCTCCATCTTGATGATGCCGACCACACGCGAACCTTCGCCGACATTCGGTGCAGGCTCCATGTTTTTCCATGAGATACGATGAATGCGATAGACATTCCCGACGAGGAATCCGATGTCGTAGTTATTGATCTCCGTGACGATAATGTTCTGAAGCTCATCCGTCGTCTGGAGATTGAGACAGCGCGCCATATTAACAAGAGGCATCGCTTTTCCACGCAAGGTAAACAAGCCGTCAACATAGGGATGTGCCTCGGGCATTGTCGTCACTGGTGTCCGCGTAATGACCTCGCGCACCTTTGCAACATTGATGCCGTAGTTCACCTTCCCTATGCTGAACTCGACAATCTCAAATTCGTTTGTCCCCGTCTCAAGCAGGATTCCCTTTTTTTCTTCGATGACCGTATCTGCCATTTATCTCTCTCCCCCTACTCGTAAACATTGTTTGCTATGCTCTCTATTCGCCCTTTGGGAAAAAATTCCTTCCTATCTTTAAAAAAAATTAAGAGTTTTTCTTGCGCTCCAGTAAATATGTCCATCCATTGCGCTGCTCAATACGTCCTTCTTTAATGAGTCTGCCAAGCGCACGCTTGAATGCCGCTTTGCTGATATGGAAGCAGTCCTGGATAATTAAAGGAGAGGTAGCGTCAGTATAGGGAATTTTCCCATCATGTGCATCTAAAAGTGCAAGAATGATCTCAGCATCCTCTATCCGTGCTGTTTCCTTCGGCGGGCGCAGCGAAGCGTTGAGCCGGCCGTCCTCACGCAGATAGGTCACACGCATCTCGACCGTCTCACCGACACGCGGACGACGCGGTGCTTCACGGTGATCTATGAAGACGATATACCGCTCCTCTGTAAAGGCAAAAACTCCGCGCTCCGTGATATTGTAGATTGATCCCTTCAAGCGGTCTCCCACACGCACTCCCTCGGCAGGACGGGATGCACGCCGGAGTTCGTCCTCGACCTCCATTGTCACAGCAAGACGCCCGGACTTGTCCGTATAGAGCTTCGCCCATACGGTCTCTCCGACCTGAGGCCGCCCGCGCATGCCCGCATATGGCAGGAAGATACCGCGTTCGGCACCGACATCGAGAAAGGCCCCCTCCTTCGTGACATTAATCACGCGCAGACGGGCAACCTGTCCTTCCTTCATGCGCGGTGTGCGCATACTCGCAGTGAGGCGGCGCTTCGGATCGAGATAGAGGAACACGCGGACGCGGTCGCCGATCTTCACGGGCGCTGTCTGCTGAACTGTATGCAGAAGAATATCGTCACTCGTATTCCCTGTCTCCGCATCAAGAAAGACGCCCAGTTCACTCGCGCGGACGGCAGTGAGTTCCGCCACCTGGCTCGGCCCGTATTTGCGCGGGAGTTGTTCCGGCCTGCGCGTTCGCTCCTGCATCAATTAGGACTCCTCGTAGGGAGTAAGCTTCGCATCCCCCCACAAGCGCTCCAAGGCGTAGTATTCACGCGCCTCCTGCTGGAATATGTGCGCAACGGTGTCGCCGTAGTCGAGCAGCACCCACTCGCCCTCACGATAGCCTTCCTTGTGCAGGAACGAAATACCGGCCTCCTCCATTTTTTCCTCAATATTGTCTGCGATGGCGCGCACCTGCGTTGCCGTATTTGCAGAGCAGATCACAAAATAATCGTTCGTCGACATAAGTCCGATCATATCCATCTGCACGATATCGCGCGCCTTCTTCTCATCTGCCGCACTGCAAATCGCACGGCATTTTTCCTGCTCTGTCAATTCTGCCCCTCCTGGTTCTCTGTACCCGCCTCCGGCGGGAAAAGTTCATGAATAATTTCGTCCGCAGCCGTGCGGTCCATGATCCAAACGGTATCATCATCCCGCGAAAAATCTCCCGGGAGCATGATTGTACGCGGCGGTTCAATGCTCAATTTCCGAATGACGTTGCCGATGTGCACCGAGTCAAAGAGTTCCGCACTGGTCGTGACATTATGCTTCAGGATATCTGCAATCGCAGGAATCTTGGGCAGTGTATCCACGCGCAGCAGCTTCGCATAGAATGCCTTGACAAACTTTTGCTGGCGCTGCGTGCGCCCGAGATCACCAAGATCATCGCTGCGGTAGCGGAGGTAATGCTCTGCTCCAACGCCGTCCAAATGACGGTACCCCTGGCGCATATGGATGGAAAGCCCTGCTTCTGGATCGTCGTAGTCCATATTCCGCTCAACGTAGAGATCAATCCCGCCGATGGCATCGACAATCTGCCCGAATGTTGCAAGATCAATCACCACGTACTGATGAATCGAGATATCGAACATTTGATTAATCGTCCTGACCATCAGTGGTGCTCCGCCGACGGCATAGACATTCGCGAGACGCGTCTCCCCCTTGTTCTGCGCCATCGGTGCCCACGTATCACGAGGGATGTTGAGGATGCGCACCTTGCCCGTTGCGTTCTCCATGCTGATAAGCAGGATTGCATCGGCACGCGTTTCCTCCACATTGTCCATATTGACGGAATTATCGAGGCCGAGCACCAGCACATTGGTATAGCCGTCAAAGCGCACATCGACCGCGCCGCGGTTTTCCTCCTGGCGGATCAGATATGCCTCGTACATGTCCCGTACATCACGGTATGCCTGAACGCTCCACCCGATCAGATAGTATCCCGCAACACTGACGCTGACAAGGAGGACAATCGTAGAGATCAGCCGAAAAAGGCCGCGGAGAAATGCCCTGCGGCGGCGGCGCGTGCGCTGGCTGCGCCGTTTTTTAATATTTTCACGCGAATTCTCGCTTGCCAGCTGTGCGGCAAGTTCCTCCGCATCGTATTCCGACATGATCTCCCCCTTCCTCCCATGTGTTCCGATGCTGCACTCATGTGGGTCGATTATTTGATGCGTACGCCGCTGAAAATCAGCTCATTTCGCGCCGTAACGGTATCCGGATGGATGAGCCCGCCTTTCTGTATCACAAATCGTATAGACTCCGTCAGCGCAGCCAGCATCATCTCATCGAGCGAAACCGTGCGTGCGAGCTCACGCAGATACTCTGCCTCCGGATACACCCGCGACGGCTCGATCATATCGGCGTAGTAGACAATCTTATCAAGCGCGGTCATGTTGGCCCCCCCGACCGTATGCCGCCAGACTGCCTGTGCAATTGCCGCATCATCCACGCCGTAGACCTCATAGATGAGATAGGCCCCAACATAGGCATGAAGGAGAAGCGGCATCACGGACTCAATCCTGCCGATGGGAATCCCGCGCCGCCGCGCCTCCGCCGGAAGTGCAGCCGTCTCATAGGCGCGGCCGCAGTCATGCAGGAGTCCCGCTGTGCGCGCCCGTTCCTCATTCATCCCGAACCGCCGTGCCATCGCTGCCGCAGTCTCCGCAACGCCGAGCGAATGTCGATACCGCCCGGGGGCAAGGTTCTGTTCCAGAAGGAGCCGCATCTCTTCATACGTTTTTGTCATCGGCACGATACAGCCCCCTCTCCCTAATATACTCCTCTACGGCGCGCGGCACAAGATGCCGAATGGAAAGGCCGGCACGAACACGTGCACGAATCACTGTTGAGGAAATCTCTAAGTGCGGTGTCGGAAGCACCTGTATGTGGCTGCGCTCCTCTGCAGTAAATTTTTCAGCAATGAGCAGCTCATCCAGAGGAGCACCCTGCCGCGTCGCAACGATGAAGCGGCAGGAGCGCAGAAGACGCTCCGGCTCATGCCAGCGATAGAGATCGTTCATCGCATCCGCCCCTGTGATAAAGAAGAGCTCTGCACCCGCAAGCTGGGCCTGAAGTTCTGTAATCGTATCTACCGTATAGGACGGTCCTTCTCGGCGCAGTTCAATATCTGAGACAAAAAAATGTGGATTTTCGCATACGCCGTACTCTGTCATAGCAAGCCGGTCCTGCATGGACGCAGCGTGTGCAGCGTCCTTATGCGGCGGACGTGCCGCAGGAACAAAGAGCACAGCATCCAGGGGGGCCGCAGAACACACCATTTCCGCTGTAATAAGATGCCCCATATGGATGGGATCAAAGGTGCCTCCCATAATCCCGATTCGTCTCTCCATGCCGGCTCACCTCACGATGCAGAGAATCATGAACACAAGCGCGGTCAGCACGAGGAATATGCCAACTGCACGCAGATCATCGAGCATATCATGCCGCCCCTTCGGCGTCGCCGCATATTGGCGCAAGGTACGAAGATAGGCAGTCAAACGCCGCATTCGTGTATTTTCTGTGCAGCGGGCACAGCCTCCCGCACCTGTCCCTCGCCGTAGACAAGATACTTCGTACTCGTCAGCGCGTCAAGCCCCATTGGTCCCCGCACATGGAGCTTCTGCGTACTGATGCCGATCTCTGCGCCGAAGCCGAACTCAAATCCGTCTGTGAATCGCGTTGATGCATTGACATAGACGGTCGAAGCATCCACCCTCTGTTGGAAGTCATGGGCCGCCCGAATGTCGTTCGTGACAATCGCCTCAGAGTGCCCGGTGTTATAGCGATTGATATGTGCAAGCGCCGCATCTATATCCTTCACCGTCCGGATTGCGAGGATGAGATCACCGTATTCTGCCGCCCAGTCCTCCTCTGATGCCGCAGCGATGTCTGTGAGAATCGCACGCGTCCGTTCGCAGCCGCGCAGCTCCACGCCATCCGCACGAAGCAGATCAGCCATCCGCGGCAGGAACTCCTCCGCAATGGACTCATGAACGAGCAGTGTCTCTGCCGCATTACAGACCGAGGGACGCGATACCTTCGCATTGCGCACGATCTGCAGTGCCATCGGAACGTCCGCCGACCGATCCACATAGACGTGGCAGACCCCGGCTCCCGTCTCGATCACCGGAACGCTGCTGTTCTCGACAATCCGCCGAATGAGTCCGGCTCCGCCGCGCGGAATCAGCACATCGAGCAGGCCCGTCAGATGCGTCATGACATCAACGGCGGACCGATCCTTCATCGCGAGCAGCTGAACCGCCCCGGAGGGAATGCCCGCAGTGTATGCAGCACGCGAGAGCACCTCTGCAATCGCCCGGTTGGATCGAAGCGCGTCTGAACCGCCGCGCAGAACCACAGCATTTCCGGATTTCAGACAAAGCCCGATGGCATCTGCGGTGACATTCGGCCGCGCCTCATAGATCATGCCGATCACGCCCAGCGGCACACGCATACGCCGAATCTCAAGACCATTTGGACGACGCACGGAGTAGTCTTCTCTGCCGAGAGGATCCGGCAGCGCCGCCGTCAGGCGAAGCCCCTCTGCCATCGAGGCAACACGCTCTGCATCAAGGTGCAGGCGATCGATATACGATGCGCGCATCCCAGCTTCCTTGGCCTCGGATACATCCGCTGCATTCTCATGCAGTATGGCATCCGTATGCTCCATGAGGGCATCGGCCATCGCTTCGAGCGCCGCATTGCGCACATCCGTCCGCAGCGCCGCCAGCGCATAGGATGCTGCCTTTGCGGCCTCTGCCTGTGTACGAATCTCCTGCTCTATCATACGCAACGCCCCCCTTATACCATCAGAACCATATTATCCCGATGGATGATTTCCTCATGTGACGCTCCTTCTACGAGGGTCTGAAAATCCGCAGTCTGATGCCCCATAAGACGTGCAATATCCGCAGCATCATATGCGGCAATACCGCGTGCAACCTCCTGTCCTGCCAGGCTCAGAACACGAACAGTATCACCCGCCGAGAAGGCTCCGTAGACGTCCGTCACGCCGACCGCAAGGATACTTGCTCCGCGCCGCATCGCATCAATGCATCCGGCATCGACAACAATCTCGCCGGCAAGTTTCTTCCCGAAAGCAAGCCAGCTTTTGCGGGTTCGGAGATGTGCCTCGCGCGCAGGGAACAGTGTTCCGATTTCCTCGCCGCGCAGAATGCCGCGTATGATGCCGTCCTCATCGCCGCGTGCAATCACCATTGTCACGCCTGCATTCTGGGCAATCTTTGCCGCCTCGATCTTCGTCTGCATTCCGCCCGTCCCCTGCGCCGATCCTGCACCGCCGGCGAGGCGTTCAATCTCCGGCGTAATCTCCGGAATCTCAGAAATCAGACAGGCCGCTGCATCCGTCCGCGGATTCGCTGTATAGACCCCGTCGATATCGGAGAGAATAATGAGCGCATCTGCATCGACGAGCGCCGCAACGACCGCGGACAGATTGTCATTGTCGCCGATCTTGATCTCGTCGACAGCAACCGCGTCATTTTCATTGATAACCGGAATAACGTTCATCCCAAGGAGGGCAAGAAGAGCATTGCGTGAGTTCATATACTGATGATGACGCGCGGCATTCTCCTTTGTAAGGAGTACCTGCGCCATCGTGCGCCCGTACTCGTGAAAAAACTTCTCATAGATGTGCAGCAGCGCCCCCTGCCCGATCGCAGCCAGTGCCTGCCTCTCCGGCACACCCGCGGGGCGTTCCTTGAGACCAAGCGTATTCATCCCCGCCGCAATCGCACCGGAGGAGACGAGCAGAACTTCCTTGTCCTGATTTGCCTCATCGATCAGTTCGCGCACGAGATGCTCGATCCGATGGAGATTCATCCCGTCCGACGGGTGCGTGAGCGTACTTGTCCCAACCTTGACGACAATGCGTCTTGCATCGCGCAGACGGTCCCGCGCACTCATAGCTCGATCCTGGGCTTGTCGAAGTTCCGCCGGAAGAGCAGACCGTTCCTGCCAATCACCTGGACGAGGTTGGCGTCTGCCCGCTCTGCAAGAACGGTAATAGCATCCTCCGGCTCATCCGGCGCATTTTGCAGAACACGCACCTTGATGAGTTCGCGCTTTTTGATGGCCTCACGCGCCGATGCAACAACAGCGGGCGTCACCCCTTCCTTGCCGATCATGACGACGGCTTCCTCCGTCATGCCGAGTGAGCGCAGCTTCCGCACCTGCTTACTGGTCAGCGAATTTCGCAGCAAAGTCTTTCCTCCAATACTCCTTAATCCTGATAGTCGAACGCCATATCTCCGATGTGAACGGTCATGCCCTCTTTGATGCCGCGTGCACGAAGCTTCTCATCCAGCCCCTTGAGGCGCCAGATATACTGAAAACGGCGTACCGCCTCATCATTGTTGAAGTTCGTCATTGCAACGAGTTTTTCAATCGCCTTGCCTGAGACAATGAAGTCTCCCGCATCGTTGCGCGAGATCGTCACCTTCTCATCATCTGCTGCATTCTGATCGTATACCGCGACATTATCTTCTTCTGCCTCGGGCTCGGGAACATACGCATCCAGCCATGCCCCGACATGATCAATCAGCTCCTGCACCCCTGCACGCGTTGCCGCCGAGATTGCAAAGAACTCCATGCCCTCTTTCTGAGCAAGTTCTTTCAGGCGCGGCAGATGTTCCTCGGCAGACGGCAGATCAATCTTGTTCGCCACAAGAATCTGCGTGCGCCGAGCAATCTTCTCGCTGTACCGCGCCAGCTCCCTGTTGATTGTGTAGTAATCCTCCACCGGATCACGCCCCTCGATGCCCGATGCATCCACGATATGCAGAATGAGGCGCGTGCGTTCCACATGGCGCAGGAAATCATGTCCGAGGCCGACCCCATCGGCAGCCCCCTCGATCAGTCCCGGAATATCTGCCATGACGAAGCTCTTCTCATAGTCCGTCTGTACAACACCGAGCACTGGGGTCAGCGTTGTAAAATGGTAGTCCGCAATCTCGGGACGAGCTGCCGAACACGAGGCAACGAGGCTCGATTTCCCGACGCTCGGATACCCGACAAGACCGACATCAGCGAGAAGCTTGAGCTCTAAACGCAGTTTGCGGCTCTCCCCCGGTTCACCGAACTCGGCAAAGGACGGTGCACGATTGGCCGCATTCGCAAATTTTGCATTGCCGCGGCCCCCGCGTCCCCCGCGGGCAATCACTGCCTCGGCACCAACCTCGGTAAGATCGGCAAGCACCTCTCCCGTTGCGTCGTCGGCAACGATCGTCCCCGGCGGCACGTCAACATAGAGCGGCTGCGCATTTTTTCCATACTGATTTTTATGTTCGCCGTTCTCCCCGTTCTTCGCCGTAAACTTGCGATGAAAGCGGAAAGAAAGGAGCGTATTCAGATTGCGGTCGGCACGAAAGATAACATCTCCGCCGCGTCCGCCGTCACCGCCCGACGGGCCGCCCTTGGGCATAAACTTCTCATGGCGGAAGGCTGATTTGCCATGTCCCCCGTCTCCCGCCTTCACCGTGATCTGCGCGCGGTCAATGAACTGCATACGTCCCCCTATAGTAAGAAGCTGCTCCCACAAGCGGCACATTTCACCTGTGAAAACAGCTTTCTAAAAGAGCCTGCACCACAAGGTACAGGCATCTTCATATAACAAACTTAAACAGCAGTCTCCGCAAGCGGATACACACTGATCTGGCGCTGATGACGCCCCTTGCGCTCGAAGGCAACCTTGCCGTCAATCTTCGCAAAGATCGTATCATCCTTGCCGATGCCGACGTTGTGCCCCGGGTGGAAATGCGTGCCGCGCTGACGGACAATGATGCTGCCCGCCGTCACGTGCGTGCCGGCCTGCTCCTTCACGCCAAGGCGCTTGGAATGGCTGTCACGGCCGTTGCGCGTAGAGCTGACGCCCTTCTTATGTGCAAAAAGCTGCAAATCAAACGAGAACAATCTGTTCACCCCTTTACTTCCTGAATACGAATACCCTTCGGGCTGATCTTCTCAATCTCCGCAAGTCCCATATACATGGTACGGAGAATCGCTTCGGTGCAATCATCCGGCGGCTCTTGCAACCGGATTTCGAGATTTCCGCTCGCAATGTCATAGGTGACGGCGCGATGCAGGTGCTCCATGATGCCAAGAAGCGCGGACTGGGTCAGTGCAGATACGCCGGCGCAGACAATATCCTCTCCGCGCTCCGCCGTTCCGCTGTGTCCTGCGACACGACAGCCCGTGATCATCCCGTATTCATTCGTGACGATCTCAACCGAAATCACAAATTACGCCTCGATCTTCTCGATAATGACCTTCGTGAACGGCTGACGATGGCCCTGACGCTTGCGGTAGTTGGACTTCGCCTTGTACTTGAAGACGAGAATCTTCTTGCCCTTGCCGTGCGCCATCACCTTGCCCGTCACCTTCGCGCCATCCACCATCGGACGGCCGACCTTAACGCTGGCATCGTTCACAACGGTCAAGACCTGATCAAAAACGACGGTCTCGCCCTCGCCTGCCTCAAGCTTCTCCACAAAAATGGTATCGCCTTCAGCGACCTTGTACTGCTTGCCGCCTGTCTTTACGATTGCATACATGAAAACACCTCCCTATATCGTTACTCGCCGGCTGCGGTTCGGCAGTGCCGATTGTAGTGACCTCGCCGTGCGGTTGGGAATGGGCCTATGCCCAAACAGAGGCTATACGCCTACGTTAGAGGATAATAGCATATTCATAAGATGCTGTCAAGCTTGACTGATAGGCTGATTCACCATTTTTATCTTCAAAACTTTAATTCCCAAAATAAGAGTATTCCATAATCAAAAATAATGTTTTTTCATTATATCATTACTCTTTCATAACACTTTTTAACTCTTCTATATACTTTGATGTGTATTTATGAAGTATTTTTCTAAGAAGAAATACTTTTATATCATTATCATTGATCACATAGCGTACTTGACTGTTGAAAAGGGCATTTTGTGCAATTGAATCTGCTTCTTCTTCTGTCCATGTGTTAATCTCCTTCATTTCAGCTATGATTTTATGTGTCTGTTCAAATGATCTACTGGCCTCCAATGCCAATATAAGATCTGTTTTCTTCTTATCTTCCAATTTTCTACCGCTATCATGCTGTATTAGCTCATTTTGACAAGAATAATATTTTCTTTCCAGTTTCTCATTGATCGCGGTTCTAGTAATAATATCCTTTACCAGTCTATCCAATTCTTTTCCAACCGAATAATCTGCCGGAACAAAATACTTAATTCTTTCATCACGCATCATTTTATATACTTTACTCTTGTCGCTAGTTTCCAAATTATAGACACCAATAGAATATCCACCATAGGAGTTAACTAATTTCATACATGGAATATCTGTATCACTATCCCCGATATAAATCATATTTCTAAAAGGAACACGAAGCTGATCTGGAGCAAAGTGATCATTGACCTCTTGATTATTGACATCTAAAATCCCTTTTTCTATACGAAACAAGAACTGCGTTTTGTTCGTATAATTAACTACAAGTGCAGGCCATATAGCAACATCAGTTTCTTTATCAAATAAAAAGGAGCTAGCAAATATTCCTTCAAATTCATTTGCTATAGCCGTCCCCTCAATCATTTCACGTAGCCCAGAAGAAATAATATAATGTTCAACTTTTACACCTTCATCTACCCCATATTTCTTTATACGCTTGAACCAATCTTCTACTCCTGGAAACAACTTTACTTTTGAACCATAATCCTTTAATGCCGTTCGAGTAAATAGTGTTTTCCCTTCCGAACGTTTCTTCATCTCATACATCCATGCAAGATTCTGATCCATATTGTTTTCCTTAGCAAGACTATTGGATTCATCCCAGAATTCCGGTATATCATATCCAACTGATTGAATAAAACCTTGTGCCTGCATATCATTTGGCGATAACGTCTTGTCAAAATCGTAACAAATTGCTACAACAGGCTGTTTTGTTTCCATATCCATAATCCCATTTCTCCTTCTTGCTGATGTTTGATTACATTCAATGAATAACAAGCATACTCGATTCTCAACCCCATATATTTACAAAGTACTTTGCCATCAGCAGAGCAAGAATTCCAAACACGACGCTCAAAACAATATAGAGTACAGCAACGACAAACTTTCCTTCTTCAAGAAGAGACACTGTCTCAAGGGAAAATGTTGAGAACGTCGTAAAACCGCCGCATATCCCTGTCTGCAGGAAGAGTACAAGGCGCGGACCAAGCCCACTGTTCCTGCCCACAAAGCCAACGATCGCTCCGATCATAAAGCAGCCGATTAAATTGACAGAAAATGTGCCAAACGGGAAACCGCTTCCAAGCTTCGGTATAAATTGTCCAAGAAAATAACGGCACAGCGCTCCTATCGCACCGCCCAGACCAACAGCAAAAATATTCATTCTCCAATCCCTGAGCTCAAATGTGAGGTATCGTTCATAAGAGAAACAACGGCAAATCCGTCATCTTCAAATCGGATGCGATTGACCGCTGTATTGAGCTGAGAGATATGCCAGATCGAACGAATCGGCATAGCAAGAATATCGGCGAACAGGATCCGGATGGACGCTCCATGCGAAACGATAATAACACGCTTGCCGCAATGCTCTTCCGCAATCCCACGCACACGTCGCGCGACGCGCTTCTGAAAATCGGTAAAGTTCTCACTGTCTGGAATATCAGCCAGTTCGGGATCATTGTAAAAATTCTTCATTGCACCCGGATACTCTGCATTGACATCATGAAAGTTGCGCCCTTCCCACGCGCCGAAATTCAACTCCCGCAGAGCAGCATCCGGAATGACTTCCAACCCGAAACGCTTCGCAAGAGGCGCAGCCGTCTCCATAGCTCTCGTAAGATCGCTTGCATAAATCGCGTCCACATCGTCAACGGCGAGATTTCGTCCCAATGCCGCTGCCTGCGCACGCCCCTCCTGTGAAAGAGCTATATCTGAATGTCCCTGAAACCGTCCCGTCTTATTCCACTCGGTTTCCCCATGCCGAATGATGATGATTTCTGTCATATCCCCCTGCCCCTTTCATTGTTCAGGCTCTGATCTCGCATACGACACCGCCGGAGATCAGCCGTGCATTCTGCATATAGGTGTAGGCACCGTCAAATGCCTCCGCAAGCTCCTGCGTGCGCGCCTCCATATCTGCTGCACGCATATCCGATGCCCAGAGCGCTCCTACAACGGTTCCGCTGTGTGCAACGAGAACGCCAAGAGCCCCCTTCTCCTCAGCAGCAGCGATAAAATCATCCAGTCGTGCCTTGGGCAGATGTTCCTGGTTGAGGCGTGCGCTTTCCGTGGCCGTCTCTCCAAGGAGCCGTTCCTGTTCCCGTCCATCCGCTTGAAATGCCCGGCTGACGGTATCAAGCAGGCGGCGGTATGTCTCATCTTGATTGCCGGAGTTTCCTTTGCTCCGATAGTATGCAATGGTGTCTACTTCTCCGCCCACATCAAAGATGGAAATGCCGAGAAGAGGCACATTCCGATACTGTGCAAAGAGTTCCCCCGTTGTATGGCTGACATGGGAGAGCCCCGCAAAGGAAATGCCGTCGCTCGGCTCAATCGCAATGGCAATGTCCATGATCTCACGTCCTGTAAGCACACGACCGAATATCCGTGCCGCAGCATAGGAAACCGCTGCAATATCCGCACTGGATGAGGCCATCCCCTTGCCCTGTGGGATATGCGATGCAAGGCGTATGCCGAAGGGAAAGTGTTTCTGACCGATATAGACTAATGTCCGCTCAAGTGCCTCCTGCGCTTTTGTTCCAAGGCCGTGCATGCCCGTAAATGCATCCGACACCGTTGCTGTCGCATACATACTGATCGGCGCGGTCACAAGAAACGGCGTCCCTTCCAGGACGCCTTCGAGGAGTTCACCGCAGGATGCCGGTGCTTTTGCAATTATTTCCATAAGAGCCCCCAAACATTAGGTTGTGTTGATGCAAGAGAATAGACAAAAAGGACAAGCGTCTCCGTGAGAACTGTAGCTGCACCGTAAACGTCGCCGGTCACACCGCCCAATACATGCGTGATCAGCCGGCAGAAGAGAAGCGCAAATACGGTTCCCAGCACAAGCGCCAGTGCCGCCAGCCCCCCCCACGGCAGGACTAGGATCATTGTTATGAGGGCAGCAATCACAATTGTCTTGCGGTCCGCCATATCTGCAAACGTCTTCCCCATCCCATCCTCACGTGCATAAGGGAAACAGGCAACGGAAAGCACCATTGCAAATCTGCCGATCACGGGCATAACGAAGAGCGCAGGAATCAGCAGCAGCGGGTGCATATCGGAGATCAGCGCATACTGAACGAACATGAGCATCACGAAGGAAACCACACCGAACGCGCCGACCCTGCTGTCCTTCATAATCTCGAGTTTTCGTTCACGATCGCGTCCAGAGAACACACCGTCCGCTGTGTCCATAAAACCGTCTGCATGCAGGCCGCCTGTCAGGAGAAGAGGAAGAACCAGCAGGAGCGCTGCCGTGAGTGCGCGCATTCCGACTGCATAAAGCAGCAGCAATGCAAAGAGCGCATAGCATATGCCGAGAACGAGACCGACCAGAGGAAAAAAACGCGTACTGCGCCCGAAATCCTCTGCTGTCCATTCCGTCTGGCGCACGAGTCGAATCCGTGTAAGAAATTGAAGTCCAATGAGAAAAGAATGCATAAAGCGCCTCTATTTGTAGAGAGAAATCAAATAGTAAAAGAGCAGAAAGAGTACCGCAGCCGTATACATAAGCCGGATGGCACCTATAATGTGCTTCGCGGATATATCCATATGGGGGTCTCCCATATAGGCGCGAAAATGCCGCTCGCCAAAGTAGTAATTCACGCCGCCGAGCCGGACATGCAGAGCTCCGGCAACAGGAGCCTCTGCATGTCCGCCGTTCGGACTTGGATGCCCGGCGGCATCGCGCACGAGAATGTTCAGCGCATTCCGACCGTCATAGCCGAGCAGAAATGCCGCCATAACAAAGAGTATGCCCGTGATGCGTGCCGGGACAAAGTTCAGCACATCATCCACACGCGCGGCCATGCGGCCGAAGTAGAGATAGCGTGTGTTCTTATACCCGAGCATCGAGTCCATTGTATTTGCTGCACGATAGAGCACGGCGAGCGGAGCTCCGCCCAATGCAAAGAAGAAGAGCGGTGCTACGACACCATCCACGGTATTCTCCGCAACAGTCTCAATCGTCGCACGTGCAGCATCTGATTCATCCAGCTGTGCCGTATCACGCCCGACAATATAGCCGACGTGCTCCCGCGCCGCCGAAAGGTCTCCCTTGACAAGCAGCGCATAGATGTCCTGCCCTGCCTTTGCCAGTGTACGCGGCGAAATGCAAAAGTAGAGCAGTATGATGCCGGCAGCATCCGTCCCCCACTCTATGGGCAGCTGGCGCACCGCTATAAGAAGTCCCTCTGCAAATGCATAAGAAATGCAGAGCACCAGCAGCGTAAGCACGGCTCCCATGGCAAACTTTCGCTGATCGCTTCCTTGCTCCGGATACAGCAGCCGATCAAGCCAGCCGATGAAACGTCCGAGAACAGCAACAGGATGCCACCGTGTCTGCGGGTCACCAAGCGCCGTATCCAGGAAAAACGCAGCCATAGCAGCGATGGAGGCAGGGATCATCTGAGCGCCTCCACGCCGGCAATCTTCATGAGTTTCTCCATATCAAGACTCGTGCGCACTGTCTCAGCGAGGCGATCATAGGCGCGTTCCTTCGCCGCACGGTAGCGGTACTGCACGGGGAGCTCCTCCCATCCTCGCCGGACACGCAGACGGTTGAGCACAGTCCGCCGGAACGCATCATCATCAAAGATGCCGTGGATATACGTCCCTGCGACGAGGCCGTCATGCGAGAGGGCTCCGTCGAGCAGATCTGCTGCTGCATTGCCGGCCCGCACAATACGGAATGGGCGGTGAATATCCTCCGTGAACTGCGTCTCCCCCATATGAATCTCATAGCCGGGAAGTCCGCTGCCTGAAATCGGCGTACCCATGAAGGGGAAATCTGCACACTCTGCCGTGACCTGGCGCAGTCGTTTCTTCGCAGCAAAGGTCGTCTCGATGGGGAGATAGCCAAAGCCCTCCGTCTCGTCATGTTTGGATTCTGTATGATGCGGATCGCGAACAACGCGGCCAAGCATCTGATAACCGCCGCAGATGCCAAAGAGCGGCATGCCGCTCGACACGCAACGGCCGATCGCGGCCTCCAGACCGCTCTCGCGGATGTAGAGCAGATCCTCCGTCGTATTCTTCGAGCCCGGCAGCAGAATGAGGTCGGGGGTCCCCAATTCTGCAGGCGAGCTCACATAGTAGAGTGCTGCATCCGGCTCATTTGCCAGCGCGTCAAAATCCGTAAAGTTCGAAAGCTTCGGCGTGCGGATGACAGCAATGCGCAGCTGATCTGCACCTGCAGCCGCATCGCCGTAATGCTTTTCATCCAGGGAGACAGAATCCTCCTCATCAATGCCAAGCTGTTCGATATGCGGAACAACGCCAAGTACGGGCTTGCCCGTCTTCTCCTCAAGAAAGGTCAGTGCGGGCGCAAGCAGTGTCACATCACCGCGGAATTTATTGATGACAAGCCCCTTGACAAGCGCACGCTCCTCCTCGTCGAGCAGTTCCAGCGTGCCCACGAGAGAAGCAAGTGCTCCGCCGCGGTCGATGTCCGCAATGAGCAGGACAGGCGCCTGCAAATGCTTTGCCACACGCATGTTTACAATATCGTTCGCTTTGAGGTTGATCTCTGCGGGACTGCCTGCTCCCTCGATAACGAGCATGTCATACTCTTCCTGCAGACGCTCCAGAGCCTCTTCGACGGCTCCCCACGCCTTGAGAGAATACCCCTTGTGATACTCACGAGCGCTCATGTTGCCGACCGGTTCCCCCATAATGATGACCTGGGACTGAGCGTTTCCGCTCGGCTTCAGGAGGACGGGATTCATATCAACCATCGGAGCAAGCCCTGCCGCCTCCGCCTGTACGACCTGCGCGCGCCCCATCTCACGCCCGTCCAGCGTGACATAGGAGTTCAGCGCCATATTCTGCGCCTTGAACGGTACGGCACGGCAGCCCTCCTGCCGAAATATGCGGCAGAGCGCCGTTGTAAGAATACTCTTGCCTACATGAGAGCTCGTTCCCATCAACATGATGCTCTTTGCCATTCAGATGTCCTCCGCCAGTTTCTTGATGTTCACGGGAATACCGCAGGTGACAAGATAAACCTCCTCTGCATGGGAGGCAATCTGCTGATTCGCAAGGCCCGCCATATCCCGATAAAGGCGCCCGAGGCGATGCTCCGGAACAATCCCCGCCCCCACCTCATTCGTCACAAAGACTGTGGTCGCCGAAACCTCCAGCGCCGCAGAAACAAGCGCCCCTATGCGCTCTCCGACATGGACAGCGAAATCATCGCGCTCCTGTTCCTCCTCCGGATACTGAAGCATGTCGTTGCTCAGGAACATGGTAATGCAGTCAAAAAGGATGACACCGTGCGACGCTCCCGCCGCACGGATGGCATCCTCTGTATGGAAAGGCGCTTCATAGGTGGACCAATCCGCCGGACGGCGGTTTTGGTGAAGATCGACACGTTGGCGCATCTCCTCATCGTAGACCTGCGCAGTTGCAATATAGGCAACCTGCGCTCCCGTCTGTGCGGCCCAGCGCACTGCATAACGTTCAGCAAATGCCGATTTTCCGGAGCGCACACCGCCCGTGACAAGAATTATTTTCCCCATCCGCTGCATGCCTCCACAAAGCGCTCTGCTGCATCCGGGCAGCCTGCAAAATGCAAGTGCAGATAGCTGCCAAGCGTATTTTTATAAATGCATCCTGCCGGATACTGCGCGCCGCTGCGCAGCTTGGTAAAACGGAACGGGCGTACAGTCTCCGCCTCATCCGCAGCTTCCTCTACAGAGAAGTGGAACTCATGCCCGTGCAGGACAAGCCCCGCCGGACCAAATACCGTATCTTCCGTCTGCTCCGCTTCAACATAGCCGACCATCTGCAGTTTCTCCGTCATCTTCGCCTGTGCGGGGAAGACACCGGCCATCTCGTGAACAGCACCGGAAAAATCAGCTAATGACTGCATTAGATACATATATCCCCCGCACTCGGCATAGATGGGCATGCCAGCATCTGCCGCCGCACGAATGGAGGTACGCATAGATACATTGGCAGCAAGTTCTCCCGCGAACATCTCCGGGAAGCCTCCGCCGATGATGATCCCGTCCGCATCCGGAACGGCAGCATCACGCAGAGGACTAAACTCTATGATTTCGGCACCGCATACCTCAAGCACAGCGAGGCTCGCCGCATAGTAAAACGAAAATGCGTCATCTCGTGCAACCGCAATGCGGCATCTTCGTGCAGCGCGCTGCACAGGATTCTGCGGAAGGGGAAGAGCTGCTGCACTCTTGGCAAGTTCCAGTATATCTGCAATTGCAAGCCCTGCCTCGACCCTCTCTCCGACAGCACGAATCGTCTCCGATGCCGCATGCTCCTCCACCGGGGTGAGTCCAAGGTGCCGCTCCGGCAGAGCAAGTACATCGTCACGGCGAAGTGCGCCGTATACCGGCATATCAATGCCTGCCATCGCCTCGCGCACCATCTCCTCGTGCGTCTCGCTCCCAAGACGGTTGATGAGAACGCCTGCAAGGTTCAGTTCCGAGTCATAGGAGCGAAACCCGAGTGCAGTTGCTGCGACAGAGGCTCCTGCAGATTTTGCATCAATGACGAGGAGTACAGGAGCCCTCAGCAACTTCGCAACCGCAGCAGTTGAACTGACGCCGCGCCGCCCGCCGTCATAGAGTCCCATAACGCCCTCAATCACCGCGATATCCGCTCCTGCGCATTCGCGCGCAAAGATTTCCGTCAGGCGGTCCTCCGGCACGAGCCAGGTATCCAGATTATGCCCTGTGCGGCCGCCGGCGATCCGGTGATATCCGAGATCGATATAATCCGGCCCCACCTTAAATGACTGCACACTAAGACCGCGTGCCCGCAATGCCGCCAGAAGCCCCGCAACAAGCGTCGTCTTTCCTGCGCCCGACTGCGTTGCGGCAATGACAATGCGCGGAATATTCCACTGCATGAACCGATCTCTCCTTAGGGGCGCGTATTGTCAATCAGATACATCAAGGCATTGACTGCAGCGGCCGCAATCGGGCTACCGCCCTTCGTGCCCTCAACGGTGATATACGGCACAATGCCGTTCTCCGCGAGCTCTGCCTTGGACTCTGCCGCGCCGACAAAGCCGACGGGAATACCGACGATGCAAGCGGGGCGAATCCCCTCCTCGCGCACCATGCGAAGCACCTCAAAGAGCGCCGTCGGTGCATTTCCAATCGCAACAATACTGCCATCCAGCGCCTTGCCGAACTGGCGCATCGCGACCATCGAACGCGTAATGCCGAGTTCCTTTGCGCGAACGGCAACATCGGCATCAGCAACGAGACAGTGCACCTCTCCGCCGAACGAGGCCAGCTTCTTCTTGTTGATGCCTGTGCGGACCATCTCCACATCCGTATAGATGTGCGCGCCGCTCTTGAGCGCCTCAATCGCACGATCAATCGCCTCCGGATGAACGCGCGTGATCGGCGCATAGCCGACGTCGCCCGATGCATGAATCAGGCGCGAATAGACTTTCGTTGCACGCTCATCGAGGTTAAGCCCCTCCAGGTGCGGTGCAATCAGCTCCATGCTGCGGTTTTCAATTGCCATCGGCTCCTTAATAAAATCCATATTTATACCCCTTCTTTTACAATTTACTCATTGATTCAACAAATGTCTGTATTTCCTCAAATGTGTGCGCCATGTGCGGATAGTCAAGGACAGGACGGTCAATGACAACCACAGGCAGGCCCAAATCCTCGGCCGCCTGGAATTTTTCATCGGTACCGCCGATCGTCCCGCTGTTCTTTGTCACAATGACATCGGCATGATACTTCTCATACATGGAACGGTTCAGCTCCCGCGAGAAGGGCCCCTGCATCGCAATGATCTGTGCCGGCGTCAGCCCGAGCCCCTCACAGAGCGCAATGACCTCTGCCGTCGGCAGAACACGCGCAATCAGTGTGGCGTCCGCGAGCGGCGGTGCCTTGACAAAGCGCTCCAGATTCCGGCTTCCTGTCGTCAGGAATACCGTTTTCCCAAGACGCGATGAGACCTCAGCCGCCTCCTCATAGGAGTGGACGAGATGCACATTGCGGCAGGATATATCGGTCATGTTGCGTTCGTATCGAATGTAGGGGATCTTCTCCTCTGCCGCTGCTTTCATTGCATTCCGCGATACATTCACTGCATAGGGATGCGTTGCATCGACAAAGAGGTGAACCCCATGCTCTTTGAAAAATGCATGGAGGCCGTCTTCATCAAGCGGCGTATCGTTGATCAGAAGCTTCCCGCCGCCCGCTTCGCGCTGCTCTGAGAGAAGCTGCTCGCCATAGGAGCTGACCACAGATGCGGCCACATCGTATCCTGCAGCGCATAATCGGCGCACAATTTCCCGTCCGTCTTGCGTGCCTGCTGCTACGAAAATCAAAGTCCCGGCTCCCTCTTCTGATAACCGCGCGGCGTAATCATCCACTCTCCTACACGTCGTGTCTTAGAGTTGCCGATGATAACGAGTGAGAACATATTGATATCTTCTTTTGTAAATGTACCAAGTGTTGAAATTAGAGTTGTTTCATCAGCACGACTTGCGCCTGTCACAATGCCGACTGGTGTCTCAGGCATACGATGATGGAGGAAGATTTCCTGTACGGCTTTGATCTGGCCCACGCGCTTATTGCTGCGCGGATTGTAAAGCGCCGTGACAAAATCGCCCTTCGCCGCGAGCTCTGCGCGATCCTGAATGACCTCCCACGGCGTAAGGAGATCAGACAGGCTAATCACGACAAAATCATGCATAATAGGCGCTCCGAGAAGCCCCGCTGCAGCGCTCATCGCTGAGACCCCTGGAATGACGCCGCCGAACTCCGGCCGCTCCGTTTCCTCCATCTTCACGAGAAGCTCAAGGACAAGCCCTGCCATCCCGTAGATACCCGCATCGCCGCTTGAGATGACAACAACCGTCTCCCCATCCGATGCCGCTTTGAGCGCCGCCCGGCAGCGATCAATCTCCTGCGTCATACCCGTGTCGAGTACTTGTTTCCCTTCAACGAGTTCGGCAATGAGCTCAACATAACGCTTGTATCCGACGACTGTCGTCGCTTCTTCGATCGTGCGTCGTGCACGATAAGTCATATCGTCCAAACTGCCGGGGCCAATGCCCACAACGCTTATTTTTCCCATAAGAGTGCCACCGTCACTTTCCCAAATCCTGTTTTTCCGAGCGCCATGCGCCCTCCTTCTTTTCCTGCCGCACAGAGCGCCGCCGCTTCGGAAACATTCCCAACGCCGATGGTCTGCCGGACAAAATCGGACTCTGTCAGTCCATATTGATCAATCATATGTGCAAGGGCCTCGTTTGGAAAGAATTGAATCTCCCGGCCAAGCGTCCGCACTGCTGCGAGGAGACCTGCCTCATCGCGCTTGACCTCTGTACTGGCAAACGCATCAATGAAAGAGGGGCTCCGTCCAATCATGCTGCATGCCTGTGTGAGTGCCCGCAGAATCTTTGCCTCGGGTACGCCCGCGCGGCATCCGACCCCTGCAATCAGGCGCCGAGGCGTCAGATAGAGTGTGCGCGGCGGCATTGCAGACATCTCCGGAACTGCTTCTGCCCGCGTAATAATCACATGGTATTCGTCCTCTCCCACCGGAGGCAGCACCCCGCAAAAGAGCCTCGGCTGTATTTCCTCTGCGCGCAGATGCGCTTCATAGAACGCCGCATGCGGGAGGTCTGAATCAATGAAGTAGGATGCGGTTCTGCCCTCGACCAGCGCCGTATTTATTACCTGTATCCCGCTCTTTGGAACAGGGCGCAGCGCCAGCTGCGCTGCAATGCTGTCAGGCGCGAGAACGCCCGTCACATCCGTCGCTGTCGTAATGACAGGATCGGCACCCACAGCTGCACAAAGCCGCCGCGTAAGTTCATTTGCACCGCCGATATGACCTGACAGGAGGCTGATGCCGTGTTTCCCCTGCTCATCAAAGACAAGAACCGCGGGGTCATAGAGCTTGCTATCGGCATAGGGGGCAATCATGCGCACGACAATGCCGGTCGCCATGATGCAGACAAGTGCATCATAGCGTGTGAATGCCGTTTTCATGACATCTGCCAGACGCAAAAAATATACTGTTTCATATCCTTCCGAAATATTGCCGCGCAGGCGTTCCGGGATATGAATTACAGTACTGCCGTCTACTGCATCTGCAAGGCGGACAGCAAGTTGCACGCCTCCGGCGGTCAGCGCAAAGAGTGCTGTTCTCACTGCTTTGCGTCCCGGAACATATGCGAGAATCCGGGCGCATAGAGCTTGGAGAGCTCATAATTCGTATCGAGACAGTCTCCAACAACGATCATCGCTGTACGGTCGATCTCCTCCGCCTTTACCTGCTCTGCAATCGTCTCAAGCGTACCGCGCAGAATCTTCTGCTCCGGCCACGTTGCACGCTGCACAATAGCGATCGGTGTTGTTTTCTCATACCCGCCGGCGACAAGTTCCGCTGCAACCTCCTCAATCATTGAAATCGAGAGAAAGATACACATCGTCGCATGATGTGCAGCAAGGCCGCGCAGGTTCTCACGCTCTGGTACGGGCGTCCGTCCCTCATTGCGCGTAATGATGACCGTCTGGGAGATGCCGGGCAGCGTATATTCCTGTCGCAGGGCCGCTGCCGTTCCAAGGAAGGAGCTCACGCCGGGCACCACATCGTACTCGAACCCACGCTTCTTCCACGCATCCATCTGCTCCTGAATGGCGCCGTAGATCGCCGGATCGCCCGTATGCAGGCGAACGGTCATCTTGCCCGCGGACTCCGCCTGCGCGATCACTTCGACTACTTCATCGAGCGTCATATGCGCAGAGTTATGAATCTCAGCCCCATCCTTGCACATATTGAGAAGGGCAGGATTGACGAGAGATCCTGCATAGATGACGACATCCGCCTCTCCAAGATAGCGTGCGCCCTTTACCGTGATAAGCTCAGGATCACCGGGCCCCGCACCGACAATATGAATCATACATATACCTCACTTTCTCTCTGCCGTGATAATATAAATCGGGTTCAGCGCTTTTGCCATATCATAGGGGCCAACACGCTCCAATCGGCTGATCTGTACCTGTATCGCTTCATATGTATAGCGGTCTGCATGACTGTGAAAATAATCCAAACATGCAGCAACCGTCTGCATCGTGATCGCATTCGCCACAATGCGCCCGTTGGGATGCAGACGCTCTCCCACAATATCCAGAATGTCGGCCAGCTGCCGTCCGCTGCCGCCGATCAGCGCCGTATCAAGCGCCGGCAGCCCCTCCAAAGCGCCAGGGGCAGTTCCCTCGACCACCGTGATATTCTCCACGGAAAACCGCTTCGCATTCTCAGCGATGAGGCTGATGCCCTCCGGATTCTTTTCAATCGCGTACACATGCCCCTGGGGTGCAAGACGCGCGGCCTCGATCGAGAGCGAGCCGGTCCCTGCACCGATGTCATAGACAACGGCATCCGAAGCAATCTGTGCCTTGACGAGGGTAAGAATACGAATTTCCTCCTTCGTCATCGGCACCTTCCCCCGCAGGAAGGCATCATCCTTTATTCCAAGATCCATTATGTTTACTCCTCATTATCTGCACAGACGACAAGCACGCCGTGTCCGATCCCGGCGGCTCGAGACGCTTCTCCGATCGTCGTGTGCACAATCTGTTCATCTGCATACGAAAGCCGCGTGCAAATGTGCATATCATCATTTTCCTTCCAGCCGTGCGAAAGGAGTCTCTCTGCGATGGTCTGAGAATTGTTCCGTCCGTCGGTCAGCATACCGAGAACAGCTCCTGGCGCCCGAAAGAGTTCCTCCGGCAGAGGTTCCCGTCCGTGAAAACTGAGCAGACGTGCATTGTGCCACGGGAGAGCCAACCGGGAAAACGCAAGCTGCAGAGAGCTGATGCCCGGAATCACCTCAATCTGATCGAGGGGAAATGTGCGGCGTAGCGCATCCAGCAGAGAGTAATAGCCGGGATCCCCGGAGACCATGACAACAACGTCATTCTCTGCGAGAGACGTACAGATAAACGCAAGAACGCCCGGTATATCGGCACCAATCGCACACGTCTTTGCCGCAGGATGCGCAAAATCTTCAAGCGCACGCCGTCCCCCGACAAGAATACGCGCATTTGCGATCGTATTCTGTGCTTTTGGCAACAAATACGCCGGATTCCCCGGACCAATTCCTGCAACAATTATCTTATGCGTCACGCTTCCAGTTTCCATCCATGCTCCTTTGCAAAGGCACGCGCGCGATCGTCGGCGCCGAGAATATCCCCGGCAAAATTGACCATCAGCGCACCGACCTGCACCTTTCTGAAAAGATACCGCTCTGCCCGCACATGCACACGTTCGGCAATGACGGCGCAAACACGCTCCGAAAGCCCCGCCTCCGCAATACGCTCCATGGCATCTTCGGTTGTATTGGACGCAAGAACAGCACGCACGCCATCCTGCTCCAGCCCCTCTGCTGCCGCATATGCAGCAAGAGTTTCAAGACGTGCGTCAGCAATGCGGTTATGCGTATGAAAGACACCGGCAGCAATCTTTACAAGCTTGCCGGTATGTCCGAGAATGAGCACGCCCTTTGCCCCGCGCTCTGCAGCACGGTCCAGCATAAAGCCGATAAAATTACTGGTCTCAATGATTGCCGCCTGTGAAATGCCCAGAGCCAGGGCAATTCTCTCGCCAATTTTCCCAGGAACAAAGACGAGCACGTCTTCTCCGGATGCAAGCGCCACATCGATCTGCGGCACAAGAGAATCCTTGAACGCCTCTTCAGACATCGGACGCAGCACACCGGTCGTTCCGATCACAGAAATACCTCCCTCGATCCCGAGAACGGGATTGAGGGTTTTTTTTGCAAGTTCGACACCTTCAGGGATAGCAATGGTGACCTCCGCGCCAAAATCCTCCTGTCCTGTCATCTCTGACACAACGCGGCGAATCAACTCGCGCGGTCCTTTGTTGATTGACGGTTCACCAACCGGGAGACTCATGCCCCGCTTGGTCACTGTCCCGACACCTTCACCTGCACGAAAGACAATGCCCTGATGCCCATCAAGCATCTTCACTGTGGTAAATACAGAGACACCGTTTGTGATGTCCGGATCATCGCCTGAAAATTTAATGACCTCAGCGCGGACGCCGTCCGGCGTCTCCACAACGGCTTTCACAGGGATGACAAGCGGCGTACCGTCCAGCGCCGTGAGCGCGATCTCATTCCAATCTTCGCCCGCCTGAAATAAAAAGCAAGCTTTCACACCTGCCGCCGCACACGCACCTGTCGTGTAACCGCTGCGCAATTCTTTTGCCATAATCGCCTCTCAAACGACAGAAAAAACAATCTCATTATATCATTCTTCGACGCAAATGAAAAGAGCGCTGCACACCCGTGCAGCGCTCTTTGTCATCTGTCAGATATGGCGATAGAGGCCGATCACCTTGCCGAGCACTTGTACATCTGTCTCATAGAAGGGTTCCATCGAGTCATTCTCCGGCTGCAGGCGAATGCAGTTCTTTTCGCGGAAAAAACGTTTTACTGTTGCAGACTCTCCGTTGACAAGCGCCACAACAATATCGCCGTTGTTCGCCGTCGGCTGCTGACGTACGAGAACAAAGTCTCCGTCAAAGATACCGACGTTAATCATGCTGTCCCCCTGAATGCGGAGCATGAACACATCCTCTGCCGTCCCGATAAGGCCGCGCGGAAACGAGAATACATCCTCGATGTTCTGCTCTGCAAGAATGGGCTCGCCTGCCGTTACAACACCGACAAGAGGGACGGGAATCGTGCGCCCCCACGGATTCTCCCCCATGATGTCAATGGCACGCGGCTTTGTCGCATCACGGCGAATCGCGCCGTTCTCCTCCAACATGGCAAGATAGCGATGTACCGTTGAGCTGGATTTGAGCCCCACAGCCGTTCCAATTTCGCGCACCGAAGGCGGATAGCCCTTCTCGATCAAAAAGTCTTTTATGTACTGCAAGATTTCGGACTGGCGCCGCGTGGATATTCTGGTTTTCTTCACGGTGATACCCCCTGACAGGATTGTATGCATACAACTGTTCTTATTACATCATATCATATGTACGTTCTAAAAAAAAGACTTTTTTAGGAAAAACGTCAGTTTGTATCAAATTTTTGTTCCGCATCGCGTAGAATCCCATCGCGGCGCTCCTTTGAAGCAGTGAAATAATCATGTACGGTCTGCCGATCTTCTGCTTCAATTGCAGTAGCGACCTCGCTGAGAATATCCTGCAGCTCACGCAGCGCATCCACAATCAGTCTTTTATTCGTCATGCAGATATCCGCCCACATATCTGCATTGGAGGAGGCAATGCGCGTCGTATCTTTGAACCCGCCGCCGATGAGTTTAAGACACGCATCCAGATCATCGCCGCTGCGGTTGAGCAGCGTGACGAGCGCCGCTGCCGCCAAGTGCGGGACGTGGCTGATGACCGCTGCGCAGCGGTCATGCCGAGCGAGATCGAGCGTTGTAAAGTTCGCCCTCGTATGCACGAGAATATTCATCAGCCGTTCTTTGACATCCCGCGGTACAGACGGATCATCAATAATGACATACGCTTTGCCGGCAAACAGATCCTTCGTCGCCGCCTCCACGCCGCTTTTCTCGCGTCCCGCCATCGGATGCCCCGGCACGTAGAAGACAGACGGCGGCAGAATCTCATGCAGCGCATCGTATACATAGCCCTTCGTGCTTCCCGCATCTGTCAGAATGGTACCCGGCTTCAAATACGGCAGAATCCGCTTGACCATCGGCACAATCTGCAGAACCGGCGGGCTGAGGTAGACGATCTCCGCGCCTCCGACTACGGACGCGAGATCAGCTGAGGCCTCATCCACCGCACCAAGCTGCAGCGCCTTCTGCATAGATTTCTCTGAGCGGCAGAGCCCTGTGATATAGATGTCATCGCCAAGCGCATCCTTGAGACAGAGGCCGAGCGATCCGCCGATGAGTCCGACGCCGATAACAGCAAGCTTCGTCCGACTCATACGCGCCGTCCGACCGCAGGCGCAATCTGACGTACTTCATCCATGAGCAGTTCGAAGTTCTGAGGAATGAGGCTCTGATCACCGTCCGAAAGAGCCTCCTCCGGATGGCAGTGCACCTCGATGATGAGGCCGTCCGCACCGACAGCAACGGAGGCGCGCGCCAACGGACGGACCATCTGCCAGCGCCCGGTCCCGTGGCTCGGATCTGCAATCACCGGGAAGTGCGTGAGCTCTTTAAGTGCTGCGACGGCATTGAGGTCCATCGTATTGCGTGTAAAGGTCTCATAGGTGCGAATGCCGCGCTCACAAAAGATGATGTTCTGGTTGCCGCCCGATGCAATGTATTCGGCAGCATTCAGCCACTCACTGATCGTCGCAGAAATTCCTCTCTTGAACAAAATTGGCATCTGTATCTTTCCGAGCGCCTTGAGCATCTGGAAGTTCTGCATATTGCGCGCACCGACCTGGAGGAGGTCTGCGTATTCGGATACAAGTTCAATATCCTCCTTGTCCACGATCTCCGTCACCACGCGCAGCCCCGTCTTGTCTCCGACATCGCGCAATATCTTCAGTCCCTCAAGGCCAAGACCCTGGAAATCATAGGGACTCGTACGCGGCTTGAAGGCTCCGCCGCGCAGGAACTGTGCGCCGGCCGCCTTGACCTTAACCGCAACGTCATAGACCTGATCGTAACTCTCCACCGAGCATGGCCCCGCCATGATCGCAAGCTGCTCCCCGCCAACGGGGAAGCCTGCGACGTCCACGATGCTGTTTGCCGGATGGAAGTCGCGGCTGACCATCTTGTATTTCTCCGTAATGCGAACCGTTTTCTCAACGCCTTCCAGCATATTCATTTCAAGACCTGCAATGACTTTCTTGTCGCCGATCACACCAATGATGACACGGTCTTCACCCTTGGAGAGATGCGTGCGGAGTCCGGCCTGCTCAATCTTTGCGGCAACCTGATCAATATTCGCCTGTGTGGCTCTGGGGTTCATAACGACGATCATAGCTTTACCTCCATCATACCTTGATCATAGCAATCTCATCACAGTTCGGATACTTCGGGCAGTCGATGCATTCCTTCCACACCTTCTGCGGCAGTTCCTCCCGACTAATACGGATAAATCCGAGCTTCCGAAAAAAATCCGGCTTATAGGTAAGGGTAAACACCTTTTCAATACCGAGTGCATCTCCCTCATCAAGCAGCAAACGAACAATCTCCGTGCCAATTCCTCGCCTCATATATGCGGGAGCAATTGCCATCATCCGGACTTCGGCAAGTCGATCCCACATGATATGAAGAGCACCGACGCCAACAACCTCGCTTCCACTCTCGGCAATCACCATGTCACGCAGATTTTCATAGAGCGTATTGCGCGAACGCGGAAGCATCTCCCCCTGCGCTGCATAGATATGCACAAGTCCAAATATGGACTCGATATCGTCAAACCGCGCTTTTCGGTAGATCACTCGCCCACGCTCCTTCCCTATTGAAATTCTCTAGGCTGCGCTGCTTGGGCATATAAAGCTGAGCGGACAATCGCCACAGAGTGGTTTGCGCGCCTTGCAGATCTGACGTCCATGCAAGATCAGCCAGTGATGCGCGTCACTCCAATCTGCACGCGGAATCGCCTTCTGCAGCCCCTTCTCAACCTCGAGCGGCGTCTTGCCGACAGCAAGGTGCAGGCGATTCGCCACGCGAAACACATGGGTGTCGACGGCAATCGCAGGCACGCGGAAGGCCACGCTCATAACGACATTCGCCGTCTTGCGCCCGACGCCCGGGAGCTTCTGCAGTGCCTCGAAATCTGCCGGAACCTCACCGCCATATTCCTGCAGCAGGATATCACAGGTCTCAAGGATATGCTTTGCCTTCATGCGGAAGAACCCGCAGTCATGGATCGCCGCCTCAAGTTCCGCCTGTCCGAGCGAGGCAATTGCCTCCGGCGTATTTGCACGGGGAAAGAGACGGCTCGTCACAATGTTTACCCGCACATCCGTGCACTGTGCCGAGAGAATTACGGCAATGAGCAGTTCAAACGGCGTCTTGAATTCAAGTGCCGGTCTCGCGTTGGGATAAAGTTCGCGGAGAATGCGAAGTTGCTCCGCTTTGATGGCTTTCGTTACTCTCATATCAGTTCGTCAGTGACCTCGTAGGTGCAGGGATGCGGCCGCCGCGCGCAATGAATGCCGCCGAGCTGAACGCACTGCGCACGGGAACAATCGGAGAGTAGCCGAGGAGTCCTCCGAACGAGACTCCCTCGCCTACTTTCTTGCCAGGGACTGGGATAATGCGCACCGCTGTCGTCTTGTTGTTCACTATCCCGATCGCAGCCTCATCTGCAATGATAGCTGCAATAGTTGATGCTGATGTATCGCCCTCAATCGCTATCATATCGAGTCCGACCGAACAAACACAGGTCATCGCCTCGAGCTTCTCGATCGTTAGACTGCCGCGTTGCACAGCATCAATCATGCCCTCATCCTCGCTGACGGGGATAAATGCGCCCGATAGTCCGCCGACATGGGAACTCGCCATGAGGCCGCCCTTCTTGACCGCATCGTTGAGCAGTGCGAGCGCAGCCGTTGTCCCCGGAGCTCCGCACGCCTCAAGACCCATCTCCTCAAGAATGCGCGCCACGCTGTCACCAACCTCGGAGGTCGGTGCAAGCGAGAGATCAATGATCCCGAACGGCACTCCGAGGCGCCGAGATGCCTCACGCGCAACCAACTGGCCAACACGCGTGATCTTGAATGCGGTCCGCTTGATCGTCTCTGCAATCTCGGTAAAGTCCGCACCCTTGAGATCCTCCAGCGCATGCTTTACAACGCCGGGGCCGCTGACGCCGACATTGATGACGCGGTCCCCCTCGGCAACACCGTGGAACGCCCCTGCCATAAAGGGATTGTCCCCAGGCGCGTTGCAGAACACCACGATCTTTGCACAGCCGATCGCCTCCTGCTCACGCGTCAGTTCCGCCGTACGCTTGATCACATCGCCCATCTCGCGCACGGCATCCATATTGATGCCGGCCTTCGTGGAACCGATGTTCACCGATGAGCAGACAATATCCGTCGCAGCCATCGCCTGCGGGATCGAGTCGATGAGCACGCGGTCGCCGCGAGTCAGCCCCTTCTCCACAAGAGCAGAGAATCCGCCGATGAAGTTGACGCCGACAGCCTTTGCTGCACGGTCAAGCGCTTCTGCCACAGGTACAAAGGAATCTGTCCGGCATGCATCCGCCGCGATTGCAATCGGTGTGACGGAGATGCGCTTGTTGATGATGGGAATGCCGAATTCCGCTTCGATATCCTCACCGGCCCGCACGAGATCCTCAGCGGAGTGCGTAATCTTCTCATACACATTCTGACAGAACTTGTCAATGTTCGGATGCGCGCAGTCACGCAGGGATATCCCCATGGTAATCGTGCGCACATCGAGACGATTCTCCGTAATCATCCGGTTTGTTTCCCGGATGTCCTCAAATGTAATCACTCTGCCGCTCCTCGCTCAAATGCTGTGCATGACCTGAAAAATTTCCTGGTGCTGAACCTTGATCTCGAGGCCGCACTCCTCTCCCTTTTTCCGCAGCATCTCCTGCAGGTCCTTCAAACGGATCTCCGCATCATCCGGCATCTCAGCAATCATGACCATGTTGAAGAACCCGTCCATGATATTTTGGTTCACGTTCATGATGTTCACGCGCTGCTCCGCAAGAATCCCGCTCACCATCGCGACAATACCGACCTGATCTCGACCGACAATCGTCACAACCAGCTTCATCTTTGTCCCTCCTCACAAGAAACAAGCGTTTACTCAACACAGACATTCATAAAATATACACTAAGTTATAGCAGATAATACCGAAAGCGTCAATAATTATGCAATGATTCAGTCCTTTACGAATGTATATTCTTTGTTATGAGAGGTTTTAAACAATAAATAGCAAACAAAAATACGGTACGTGTCGCAAGAAAATATGCGGTCCATACCGTATCCTCATATGAATCAGAGCCCAAGGTCGCCCATTTTGATTTCTTCCACACGCCCATGCTCAATCTCGAAAGCGAAGCCAACCGTTGGATCTTCTTCGGAAAAGTAGATGTAGTCCTCCCCATAGATCATGCTTGGCTCACCATACACACGACGGAGCTCCTCCAAAGAAGTACCGATACAAACGCCCTTCCCCGAAGCAAGTGTACTGCGCTCTGATATCTTGACCTGGCGTACAAGGCCATCTACGAAATCCAAGGACAAGCCGTCTGTGTACTCATACTCAACAACTTCTTTTCCCGCATAACGCATGGAGCGCTCCGACTCCACTTCAAATGGCGCTCCATAACACGCACGCACATCATCCTCCGAAGCCCCATAAGCGATATCGCCAAGTACCAGCCCGTCGCGTGCAATGCGTGCAGCTGATTTTTGTTCCTCTGCACGATGCTGACGCAATGTCTCCGCCTCGCGCTTGGCAGCATCATCCGCCGAAAGCGTCTGCTCCACAGAATCACGTGCGATGGTGATCCTTTTCTCTTCATTCGTATGCGGCGGCACTGTCACAGTACTGCAAAACGCATCCATTGTAAAGTTCGCAGCGACACCGGCAATGACTGCAATTCCGACAAACGCCGCACCCATTCGAATATTCAACGGCCGTCTCTCCCTCAAAATCCTTTTATGAGCTGTATCACTGCCGCCGTGCAGATACTCAGCGAATCACGCCCATCTTGATCTCGTCGACACGATTATTCTCAATTTCAAAGGCAAAACCAATCGTCTGGTCGCCATCCGCAAAGTAGATATAATCATCCCCGCGTATTGTATCCGGCTGTCCGTAGGCCGCAATCAGCGTATTTACATCCGTGCCGACAGCAATATTTTCCTTTGTCTGAATACCGTTGCGGGCATCAATTTCAATGCGGCGTGCAGCACCATCTACAAAGGTAATGTCAAAGCCGCTGCCATACTCCCATTCGACTGCCTGTCCGCCCGAATAGAAGGGATTATATTTTGTCTCAACTTTATGTGGGGCTCCATATACGCTCCGCACATAATTCTCCGAAGCCCCATACTCGATGCCGCCAACAACGAGCGCATCTTGCGGCACAGACGCCTGTGCCGTCGTCCCTGCCCCAAGGAGACCGACGCCAAGAGCAATGCCCGCAATTTGCCTGCCAATTTTAAACATAATCCACATCTCCTTCACTAAAAACACATTTTCATGAATCCCCAATTCTATTGAAGAATTATAAAGTAAGACAATGAAAAGCCTCTGAAGGATTCTTTTCAGAGGCTTTTCATATGTCAAAAACTGCTGCGGAAAAATCCGCAGCAGTTTTTTCTAAAAAAGAGATTCACGCCTTGCCTGCAAGTTTTTTGTAGTTGTTGTAGCGCATCTCCGCATCCTTCCGTGTCTTTTCAAAGAGCGCCTCCGCGGCTTCGGGAAAATTGGTCTTCAAGCTGATGTAGCGGTTTTCGCCAAGCAGGAACTCTTGGAACTTCGAAAAATCCGGTTCCTTTGAGTCAAGTGTGAACGGATTCTTATCCGTATCAACCAGCTGTGGATTGTAACGATAGTTTGCCCAATAGCCGCACTCGACGGCAAGCTTTCCCTCAAGCTGTGCACAGCCCATGCCTTTGCGAATGCCATGATTAATACACGGCGAGTATGCGATAATGAGAGACGGACCTGGATATGCCTCCGCCTCACTGATCGCTTTGAGTACCTGGTTCTGGTCAGCGCCCATGTCCACCTGAGCAACATAGACGTAGCCATAGGACATCGCCATCATGCCGAGATCCTTCTTTTTCGTCTTCTTGCCCGTTGCCGCAAATTCTGCAATCGCTGCTGCAGGCGTTGCCTTCGATGCCTGACCGCCCGTATTCGAGTAAACTTCCGTATCAAAGACCATGATATTGACGTCTTCACCCGAGGCAAGGACATGATCAACCCCGCCGTAGCCGATATCATATGCCCAGCCGTCGCCGCCGAAGATCCACTGCGACCGCTTCACGAAGTAATCGTGATCGCTGTAGATGCGGCAGAGAAGTTCATCCTCGCCTTTCTCCTTCTCAAGAAGAACGCGAAGCAGGTCGGCACGGTCACGCGTCCCCTCTCCGCTGTCACGCTTATCAAGCCAGAGCTGCATTGCTGCCTGAAGCTCTTCTGAGCCCTTCTTCTCCTCAAGAGCCTGTGTTACGGCAACGGCGATGGACTCACGCACCGCCTTCGTTCCAAGCAGCATGCCGAGGCCGTATTCAGCGTTGTCTTCAAACAGGGAATTTGCCCATGCAGGCCCCTGCCCGTGTACATTTGTCGTATAGGGCATGGCTGGGGCGCTCGCCCCCCAAATAGAGGAGCATCCCGTTGCATTTGCGATCAGCATACGGTCACCGAAAAGCTGTGTGACCAGCTTTGCATACGGTGTCTCACCACAGCCCGCGCATGCGCCCGAGAACTCGAACAGCGGCTTTTCGAACTGAGAGCCGATCACTGTCGTCTTTTTCATCGGGGTATTCTTAACGGAAACTTTCTCAGGATCTACGCCATAATCGAAATACTTTTGTGCATCACGGAGCTTGTCATCGAGAAGAGTCATATCGAGCGCCTTACCCGGGCATACCTGCGCACAGTTGCCGCAGCCGAGACAATCGAGGGTTGAAACTGCTATCGTGAAATTCAGTCCCTTTGCTGGGCGTGATTTCACTGACTGAAAACCTTCCGGAGCCGCCGCAAGCTCTTCATCAGTCGTCAAAATAGGACGAATGGTCGCATGTGGGCAAACAAAAGAACACTGGTTGCACTGAATACACTTTTCCGGACGCCATACAGGTACGGAAATCGCCGTCCCACGTTTCTCAAACGCCGTTCCGCCAAGCGGGAATGTGCCATCCTCCATGCCGATAAGCTCAGAGATCTTGAGCTTATCGCCTTCCTGGCGGTTCATGACATTCTGGACTTTGGTGATGAATTCCGGCGTCTTCTCATTCACCGGCACTTCCTCATCCACAGCATCTTTCCATTCTGCGGGCACATTAACTCGATGGAGTGACGCAATGCCTTGATCAATTGCGCCATTGTTCATGTTGACAACCTTCTCGCCCTTGCTTCCATAGGATGAACTGACTGCGTCCTTGAGATATTTGACAGCATCCTCAATGGGAATGATGTTGGCAAGCTTGAAGAAACCTGACTGCATGACCATATTGAAGCGTCCGCCGAGGCCGAGATCCCGCGCAATTTGGACAGCATTAACCGTATAAAATTCGATCTCATTCTGCGCAATATAACGCTTCATCGACGCGGGCAGATGCGTGCTCAACTCCTCATCAGACCACAGTGTATTAAGCAGAAATTTACCGCCTTTCTTGAGCCCAGCAAGGAGATCGTACTGTCGAACATAGGACTGCTGAGAGCAGGAGATAAAGTCCGCCTTATTGATGAGATATGGACTCATGATTGGTGACTTCCCAAAACGCAGATGACTCATCGTAATACCGCCCGATTTCTTCGAGTCATAGGCAAAATATGCCTGGGCATACATGTCCGTCTTGTCGCCAATGATCTTAATGGCACTCTTGTTCGCACCGACTGTGCCGTCCGAACCAAGCCCCCAGAATTTACATGCCGTTGTCCCCTCTTTCGTAAGGTTGACATCGCCGTGAATCGGCTTGAGGCTGCGATGCGTCACATCATCTTCGATGCCGAGCGTAAAGCCGTGCATCGGCTCATCCTTCTTGAGCTCCTCATAGACTGCAAAAATCTGATCCGGCGTTGTGTCTTTTCCGCCGAGGCCATAACGGCCGCCGACAATAACGGGGGTCATACCGGAGCTGTAATAAGCCGCCTTAACGTCGAGGTAGAGCGGCTCACCGAGAGCTCCTGGCTCCTTCGTTCGGTCGAGAACAGCAACCTTTTGTACCGTCTTTGGAAGATATTTGAAGAAATGCTCGATAGAGAACGGTCGGTAGAGGTGAACAGATAAAATACCAACCTTCTCTCCCTGTGTATTCAAATACTCGGAGACTTCCTGCGCCGTCTGGCAGACCGATCCCATTGCAATAATGATACGCTCGGCATCCGGCGCGCCGTAATAATCAAAGAGATGGTGCTCGCGCCCCGTGATTTTCGTCATCTGAGCCATCGCTTCTTCGACAAGCTCAGGGATTGCGTCATAGTAGCGGTTAACAGCTTCACGTCCCTGGAAATAGATATCGGGATTCTGCGCTGTGCCGCGGATAACAGGATGATCTGGGTTAAGCGCACGGCGGCGAAATGCGTTAACAGCATCCCAATCGAGAATCTTTGCGAGATCATCATAGTCAACGACCTCGATCTTCTGAATTTCATGCGAGGTGCGGAATCCGTCAAAGAAGTTGATAAAAGGGATACGCCCCTTGATAGCAACGAGATGTGCCACTGCAGAGAGATCCATAACCTCCTGCACGCTTGACTCCGCAAGCATCGCAACGCCAGTCTGGCGCGCTGCCATAACATCCTGATGGTCGCCGAAAATATTCAGTGAAGATGCAGCGATTGCACGCGCACTGACATGGAATACACCCGGAAGAAGCTCGCCTGCAATCTTATACATATTTGGAATCATCAGCAGGAGCCCCTGCGATGCCGTATAGGTCGTTGTCAAAGCCCCAACTTGTAGTGAGCCGTGCACTGCTCCTGCGGCACCAGCCTCCGACTGCATCTCAATAAGACGCACCTTCTGCCCGAAGAGGTTTTTCGTCCCCTTTGCTGCGAGGCTGTCGACATGTTCTGCCATGGGCGATGACGGTGTAATGGGATAGATTGCTGCTACATCCGTAAACGCATAGGAAATATATCCGGCGGCTGTATTGCCGTCCATTGTCTTCATTTTTTTTGCCATATTGCTGCTCCCCTTTCGAAAGAAATGCACAAACATTTCTCAAAATACTAAAATATAAACACATAAGCAAAGAATTTATCCCTTCATTTCTTCTTGATAAAAAAAATCAAAAAGATTATCTATGAAGGAGCATCAATCCTATACTTTTCGTTTATTATACAACGGAAAAACAGCCTTGTAAACAAGATAGCAATTCTCAAAAATATAAGCAATTGTTCTTCCCGTTGTTTTATTATGGAGAAAATAACCGATTGTCCTACCAAAAAACGAGCTGCACTCAGCAGCTCGTCCGTCCTAGAAGGGGGTGAAGCGTCGGCCTTAGATCCCGTACTCGTATGAGATAAAGCGCTTCCGTAAGGTCAATATCACGACGGCTGTTGCCATACTCATATACATAGACAGGATGTTCCGCGCCGACCTCACTTCCTGGCATATATACATATTCATCCGTATGTCGATCGCCGAAAATAATGCCGCGCTCAAGCTGCGCCTCGCGCATCAAAACATATCCCTCCGCCAAAGCATATAGACGACTGCAGACGACACGCAGACCGCAATGATGACCACGCGGGTAAATCCCATCGGATCCCCTTCATAGGGCACAGGCACATTCATCCCAAAAAAACTTGAGATCACCGTCGGAATCGCGAGGATAATCGTGATTGCCGTCAGAAATTTCATCACGAGATTCAGGTTGTTCGAGACAATCGAAGAAAACGTATCAGCAAGACGCGCAAGAATTTTACTGTACATCTCTACCATCTCACGAGCCTGTTTATTCTCAATGATAACATCCTCGAGCAGGTCTTCATCTTCCTCGTACATCTTGAAAATATGGTGTACCGTCGTATTTGTGCGCAGGCGCATCAGGCGATCCAGAACCGCTCCGTTCGAGCGCAGTGCCGCATTGAAATACGTGAGGCCCTTCTGCAGCTGCAGGAGGCGTAGGATCTCGCTGTTTTTCATATCATGGCGCAGACGATCCTCAATTTCCTCAGAGAGTTTGCTGATCTGACGCAGATAGCGCAAATAGAAGACATCCGACTTGTAGAGAATCTGAAAGAGGAAGCGCGTGCGCTTGTAGGTACGAAAAAGTTTCGCCGTACGCTCGTTGAACTCTGCCATCACGGGCGTCTCCTCGAGACAGACCGTGATGATGTGCTCGTCCGTGAGGATGATCGCAAGCGGCAGCGTATCGTAGCTGTCCTCACCGCGATAGACCGGCACGTTTGTCAGGATCATGACCGAGTCATCTTCAACATCCGTATGCGAGCGCTCCTCATCATCGAGTGCAGAACGCAGGAAGTCGGGGTCAACCTCGGTGAGCGTACTGACAACCTTCAGCTCGTATGGCGTTGGGTTGACAATATTGATCCACGCCCCCTTGGTAAGCGTCTTAAGAGAAAGCTCTTGAAGAGGACCGGATTCCATGGATTTATAAATTTGAAGCAAGGGATGGCACTCCTTTCCGACCGCCCTCCCCTGTCAGCACAGAACGCTGTCTGTGAAGCAAAGAGAGGACGGGCTGTATATGTAGGGATCGGACTGCAAAGGTGTATCGTCCATGCTCTTCACTTCCTTCCGACTTTCAGAAATACTTCACATGAAAATGACCGAATGAATTGTAACGCAAAAAGAGCTGCTTGTCCATACCAGCAAGTAAAAACTTATATATTAAAGCGGAAATTCACCACATCTCCGTCACGCATGATGTAGTCCTTTCCCTCGAGGCGTACGAGCCCCTTATCGCGCGCTGCTGCCACACTGCCAAGAGAAACGAGATCATCATAGTTCACGATTTCGGCGCGGATAAAGCCGCGCTCAAAATCCGTGTGAATTTTCCCCGCCGCTCTGGGTGCCGTCGTACCGCGTGTGATCGTCCACGCGCGGCACTCATCCTCTCCCGCTGTGAGAAAAGTTTGGAGGCCAAGCAGGGAGAATGCGCCGTGAATGAGACGATCAAGGCCACTCTCCGCAAATCCGAGATCCTCAAGGAATGCTGTAGCCTCCTCCGCATCGAGCTCTGCAATTTCCTCCTCGAGGCGTGCCGAGATGGTTACGACTTCTGCCCCTGTACGAGCGGCGTATTTCTTCACCGTCTGCACATATAGATTCTCGGCATCTGCCGTCGCAGCCTCGTCCTCACCGACGTTTGCGATATAGAGAATTGGCTTGCGTGTGAGGAGGTTCAGATCGCGCAGAGTCGCCTGCTCCTCGATGGAAAGCTCCACCTCACGCGCAGGCTTTCCCTCATCAAGTGCAGATTTCAGACGCTCAAGCGCCATGTGCTCCGCCTTTGCCTCTTTGCTGCCGGACTTCATGAGCTTTGTCACTTTCGCCATGCGCTTTTCGATCGCCTCGAGATCTGCAAGGCAGAGCTCCGTCTCGATGATCTCAATATCACGCAGCGGATCAACCGCGCCCTCCACATGTGTGATATCTGTACTCTCAAAGCAACGCACAACATGTGCGACAGCATCGACCTGGCGGATGTGCTCGAGAAATTTATTGCCAAGCCCCTCCCCCTTCGATGCGCCCTTGACGAGTCCTGCAATATCGACAAACCGCACGCTCGCAGGCGTCGTCTTCTTCGAATGATAAAGGTCGGTCAATACCTTAAGGCGCCCATCCGGAACCGCCACGACACCGACGTTCGGTTCAATCGTACAGAATGGATAGTTTGCCGCTTCTGCTCCCGCCTTGGTAATTGCATTGAAAAGTGTACTTTTTCCTACATTCGGCAGTCCAACGATCCCGACTTCAAGATTGCTCACGGCTATTCCCTCTTTCAGTGAGTGAGATTTATCTGAAATAATGATATATTTTCCTGAATCATAACGTATACACTCGTTATGTTATACCAAAAAACCTGAAGAAGGTCAATCGTCACGGGTTTTCAAACACAGATAAATATATTCGATATTTTTTCTTATGAACATACATGCAAATGTTGCAAATGGCACTTCCCTTTTTAAAATCTTGTGATATAATCTGAGGCAAGCAGGGGATTCCCCTTTACAGTCAATTCACTTTCACGATATAGGAGGTCTATCATGGCAATTACAAAGGATATGAGCATCATCGAGATTGTGCAGACATATCCCGATACCGTCGAGATTCTGATGAATGCAGGCATGGGCTGCCTCGGCTGCGCAGCAGCACATTTCGAGAATATCGAGCAGGGCGCAATGGCGCACGGCATCGACATTGACGCACTGATTGATGCGCTCAACGAGTCCATCGGCGAGACGGCAACAGCGCAGTAAGCACTGAACGAGACAGAGGGCATGAAACCCGTTTGGGTTTCATGCCCTCTTTTTATCTCAATGATGACGAACAACTTCAAAACGCGCAAGCGAAATTGGTTCTTTCGGTTGAATACGGGCCTTCTCGCGGGCGGCAGTGATCTGCTCCTCTGCCGTATCAATTCCAGCAAGATCTGGCAAAAGAAGGCCGCGCCTATTATCTGTAAGACTCTTTACAATCACGCCGTAAACCTTTGGATCAAGCTCGGCCGCCGAAGAAATCGGCTCAGGTGCACTAAGAACGTCAACGCTGTAGACGAGGCGATTCAGTTCGCCTTCTGCGATGGGATTAAAGCGCCCGTCATGCGCCGCAGCCGAAACTGCATTGTACAAAATTTCCTCGGCGAGATTCTTCTGCGCCGGCAAGAATGTTCCAATACAACCGCGTAGCCTGCCGTATTTCTTAATGGAGACAAACACGCCTGCACATGTTTCCGTCAATTCGCGCGGTAGTTCATGTGGGAGAGGCATATACGCATGCGTCCGAACATAATGCTCGATGCTCTTGCGTGCCAGACACACATAGGCATCCTCTGACGCACGCAGGTCGGTAATCGCCTCATCCTCGCTGCGCGTAAGCTGTGCAGCGAAGTCATGTCCTGCATCAGCACCCGTCACGGTAAAAGAAGCGACAGCATAACCAACGCCGAAAGGCCCCTCATAGCTGTGAAGCCGGCTCTCCATTGACGTGCAGTCCAGCACCCCCGCGAGCATCCAGAGCCCATTCAGCCCGCAGTGCCCTGCCGTCTCGGCGTAGCTGCCCGGGATCTGCAGGAGAGACAGAAAATCCCCGGCTTTCATAAAGGTGCTGCAGAGTCCATCAAATTCTGCGCCTTCCGGTGCAAATCCATTGGGTCCGCCTGCTTGGAGGCGATGTGAGAGATCTCCGCTCGCAATACAAATTGTCCGCCGTCCAAGCTTTTTAGCCGTCGCAGCAATACACTGTCCAAGCAAAGCATGCATATGGGCAGGAAGGCCTGAGATGCCGATACGCACAAATTTTACCGCTGCATCTTCCAGATATTCACTCAGAAAAGCCAACGGTATCATCGTGCCGTGATCAAGCGAGGCATCCCTCTCCCCAAGGGTTCCCGCGGGAATCTCATTCTCTTCCGCCGCTGCAGAGAGAGCCCGCACAAAGTCCTCATCATATTCAATCCCCACAGATATCTCAGGATGACCGAATGCAGCAAAATTCCCCTCAGCGCCCGCTCCTGGCGAAATATGAAAAAAATCATCATATCCTGTTGCATGCGGACTGATAATGACAACGGTATCAGGATGGAGCGCTGCTGCTGCACACATCGTTTCATGATATGCCCGAATGGTCGCTGCAATTCCCCTCTCCCGTCCGGCACCAATAGCGGGGATGATGAGCGGCGGATGCGGAACGGCATAGGCGGCGAGAACAGCCATTATTGTTCACTCCTTCTCCGACGCAGAAAAAAGCCGACTGCATCACAGTCGGGCGATACGTGGGCCACAATACGAATCAGTACAAAACTTCCCTGTTGAGGAAATAAATTATGCAAAGACTTGTTGGCACAAAAAGCAAAAATATATTTAAGATGGTGCGGATGAAGGGGGTCGAACCCATACGCCTTACGGCACTGGATCCTAAGTCCAGCGCGTCTGCCAATTCCGCCACATCCGCATTAAAAATTAAGAATTCTCAGCATGCGTATTCTATCACGAAGGCACAGGACTGTCAATCTGCACAACTTCCCGAGAGAGAAACATTCCGGCGCTCCCCTCGCATACCACGCATAAGACTACACTTCTCCCAAGTGAAACAAAGGAGTATCCTCCCTTCCTCCCTTCCTCTCTTCGTTTTCTCTTCTTGCTTTCACTTCAAATTTGAAAAGCAAGCGATAAAGAAAGGGTCCCCCTGATTTACTGCATAAGAAAATACGCCTCCCACCGGGCAGCGGGAGGCGTATTTTCGATAGAGAGAAAGAAATGTAGGGAATGTATGTGAATTCTGCGGAAGGGAAGGCCGCAGAAAACTCACCTAAATAAGTTGTAAGCCTTAGGTATTCTTTGCAATGAACGCACCAACGACGGCACCAACAATTGCGGCAGTCGTGACGGAACCCTGCGAGTACCCCTTGCGCCTTGGCTTCTTGCGGCGTGCCGCAAGCTGTGTCACCTCGATGGAGTCACCATAGCTCGTACGCACATCCATCGTGCGCGGCACATCTGCCGTGTAACGCGGACTTGCCTCTGCAATGGCAGCGCTCGTACCAACAAGGCTGAGCGTCATTACGCCAAAGAGTGCAACAGCTATCGATTTTTTTACTTTATTCGTATTCATAAATACTCACTCCTATCCAAGGGGCTCGTAAAAGACTGCACACCGTTTGTGTGCTCTGCTCTTGCTTACATGCATAATATAGCGGAACGATTTTAGAACGTCTTGTGAGAGGCGTTAGTTTTAAATTAGCTTAAAAGAAGACTATCATTAGCGAGCTCGCTTCCCGCTGCCTGTTCAAACATGGAAAGGAGATCGCGTGTCGTCAGCCCCCGCTTCTCCTCCTGGGGCACATCGAAAAGAATACGGCCCTCGTGCAGCATGATGAGACGATTGCCGTAACGGAGCGCATCTCTCATATTGTGCGTGATCATCAGCGTCGTCAGTTGATCTTCCGAAACAATCTGCTGCGTCAGCTCAAGGACCTTTGCCGCTGTCTTTGGATCAAGCGCCGCCGTATGTTCATCAAGCAGGAGCAAATTTGGTTTCACAAGCGTCGCCATGAGAAGTGTCAATGCTTGCCGCTGTCCGCCGGAGAGAAGCCCCACACGTGAGGAGAGGCGTTCCTCGAGACCGAGTTTAAGGCGCCCAAGTTTCTCACGGAATATATCGCGCATCTCGCTTGTCGATCCCCAGCGTAGGGTCGGCATTTGTCCACGCCGCGCAGCAATAGCCAGATTCTCCTCGATCATCATCCGGGCAGCCGTTCCCATCATCGGATCCTGGAAAACCCGCCCGATAAACTTTGCACGCCGATGCTCCGGCCACTTGGTAATATCTTCTCCTGCAATAGAAATTTTACCGGTGTCAACAGAGATTGCTCCTGCAATGGCGTTCATCAGCGTAGACTTTCCCGCGCCGTTCCCGCCGATGACGGTCACGAAATCGCCAGGGTTCAAATGCAGTGTAATACCGCACAGGGCTTTCTTCTCCGTAATCTTCCCCGGATTAAATGTCTTTTTGATGTCCTCGATGCGCAGCATTACTGGACCCCTTTCTTCATCGTATTATACTTCGATTGAATGAGGGGCAGTGAGAGCGCGATTGCCACGAGGATTGCCGTAAAGAGTTTAAGATCGTTCGGCGGCATCCCGAGTTGGAGAACAATCGCAATAACCGCACGATAAACAATGGAGCCGAGGACAACAGAGATCAGCCAATTCTTAAAACTGCGCGTACCGAACAGCACCTCACCGATGATGACGGAAGCAAGCCCAATAACAATCGTGCCAGTGCCCATGCCGACATCTGAAAAACCGTTGCTCTGCGCGACAAGCGCGCCACAGATTGCTACAAGGCCATTCGAAAGGAGCAGGCCCAAAACAATCATCACATCTGTATTTACACCGTTTGCACGGATCATATGGGGGTTCGCGCCCGTAGCACGGATTGCCATGCCGAGCTCCGTGCCAAAAAACCAATACGTCAAAAGAACAGTGAGTATAACAACAACCGTACCAATGAGGAGAACATTCGCCGCCGCATCGAGGCTCCAGATATTCCATTCCGTAAACAGGGTCTCCTGCTGAAGTAAGGGGAGATTCGCCTTGCCCATGACACGCAGATTGACGGAGTACAGTCCGATCATCGTCAAAATTCCCGCGAGCAGCGCAGGTATCTTAAGTTTCGTGCAAAAAAAACCTGTGATAACGCCGGAGACACACCCTGCCGCACAGGCGACAAGAATTGCCGCGATCGGCGTATAGCCCGATACGAGCATTGATGCAGCAATAGCTGCTCCCAGAGGAAAGCTGCCCTCAACCGTCAGGTCGGCAATATCCAGAACACGATATGTCAGATAGACGCCAAGCGCATAAAGCCCCCAAAGGACACCCTGCGCAGCCGTCGCAATGACGAGATCCATAACGTCACTCCCTATAAGTCCGAAAAAAAGCGGACACGCTGCGTGTCCGCTCCGCTGTGTTTAGACCACTCACGGCACAATTGTCGCACCATTCAGCACATCTGCCGGAATCGTCAGACCGATCTTGTCTGCGTTCTTCTTGTTGATAACGACCGTGAGATCGCGCGCCGTCTCGATCATCATATCCGCCGGCTTTGTCTTTCCCTCAAGGATGTCCGCCGCCATATCGCCCGTCTGGACACCGAGCTTGTAGTAGTCAATCCCCTTGGTTGCAAGAGCACCCGCCGTGACGCCGCCAATATAGCCACAGATCACACCTTTGCCCGCCGGGTCTGTGACACTCGTGAGCGTCGGCATCGCCGATGCGATTACATTGTCCGTCGGCTCGTAGAACACGTCTACATCATCAATCATGCTCTGCGCAGCCTGTTGGATGTCGTTGACCGTCGAAATAGTCGCCGTGCGCACTGTCAGGCCCTTCGACTCCGCATATTCCTTCATTGCCTTGACCTGAATTTCGGAGTTGATCTCGCTGGAGGAGTAAATCGTACCGATGGTCTTTGCATTCGGATACAGCTTCATCAAGAGATCAATCTGATCGGCAATCGGGCTAATGTCACTTGTACCCGTAACATTTCCGCCCGGCTTCTCATTCGTCTTCACAACCTTCGCGCTCACATAGTCTGTGACCGCGGTGCCGACAATGGGAATCTCCTTCGTCGCATTCGCTGCAGACTGGACTGCCGGCGTTGCAATCGCACAAATGAGATCCACCTTATCGCTGATAAAGCGCTGGACGATATTCTGGAGATTCGACTGATCTGCCTGTGCATTCTGGCGATCAATCGTAAGATTCTTCCCCTCCTCATAGCCGCGCGCCTTGAGTCCGTCCACAAATCCACGATTCGCATCGTCGAGCGAGCTGTGCTCGACAAGCTGAACAATACCTACTTTATATGTTTTTTCACCTTTATCCGCCTGTTCGCCGCAGCCTGCTGACGCCAGAATTCCAAGGGCAGCAATGCCAAGGGCGACGCATTTTGCGATTTTTTTCATACGCATCGAATCCACACCTTTTCTAGTTCAATCATTACTCCACCAGAGTTGCATCCTTGAGTACATCCTCCGGAATGGTAAGTCCCAGCTTTGCCGCATTTCCCTTGCTGATGACGAGTGTCAGATCGCGTGCTGTCTCGATCGGCATATCAGCCGGCTTCTTCTTGCCTTCGAGAATATCTGCTGCCATATCGCCCGTCTGGACACCGAGTTTATAGTAGTCGATGCCGTAGGTTGCGAGGCAGCCGCCTGTTACCATAAACGGCTCTGCGCAGATAACGGCTTTCCCCGCTGCATCTGTCACGCCCACAAGCGTCGGAATCGAGGAGGAGATGACATTGTCGGTCGGCTCATAGAATACATCCACTTCGCCGACAAGGCTCTGTGCCGCCTGCTGAATATCATTGACGGTTGAGACTGTCGCAGCGCGCACCGTGAGGCCCTTCGACGCGGCGTATTCCGTCATCGCTTTGATCTGAATCTCCGAGTTGACCTCGCTGGAGGAATAGATCGTCCCAATGGTCTTTGCGTTCGGATAGAGTTTGATGAGCAGGTCGATTTGTTCTTTGATCGGGTTCAGATCGCTCGTCCCCGTGATATTTGCTCCCGGCTTCTCATTGGTCTGCGCGAGTTTCGCACTCACATAGTCCGTGATCGCCGTACCGACGATGGGAATATCCTTCGTTGCATTCGCTACAGACTGCGCTGCAGGCGTTGCAATCGCACAGATCAGATCTACCTTGTCGCTGACAAAGCGCTGGGCAATGTTCTGGAGGTTTGACTGATCAGCCTGCGCATTCTGGCGGTCGATTGTGAGGTTCTTCCCCTCCTCGTATCCGCGTGCCTTCAGCCCGTCGATAAAGCCGCGATTCGCCGCATCGAGAGCGTTGTGCTCCACGAGCTGGACGATGCCGATCTGATAGGACTTCTCACCACTTGCCTGCTGATCGCCGCCGCAGCCCGCCGTTATAACGAGCCCGAGTGCTGCGATGCCAAGAGCGATTGTTTTCATTGCCTTTGTCATCTGCATCGAATTCCCACCTTTTCTATTGTTTTAATTTTTCAATACTTGTTTATTATACATGGACATGGTCAAAAAAGCTAGTATCCACATGATGAAAAATGGCAAAGGACTGCCTCGGAAAGTGAAACCTCCCCTAACGCAGTCCCTATTATTATATTATGATGTTCGTCTCCCTTGCAGGATATCTTCAAGCGTATGCCATGCAAGCACCGCACATTTCACACGTGCGGGCATATTCGAAATGTTCTTGAGCGCTATCGCCTCGTCAAGTTCTTCGAGCGCGGCATCATCTGTAACTTCACGCTTGATCATCGAAGTAAATAACTGTGCCAGGCGATGCGCCTCCTCGACAGTTTTGCCGCGCATGAGATCAATCATGATATCCGTACTCGCCTGCGAGATGGCGCAGCCAACACCCGTAAAAGCAGCGTCCTTAATGATCCCGTCCGTGATCTCAAGTTCAAGCGTAATCTCATCGCCGCAACTTGGATTGTGTCCACGTTCACGCACTGTTGCAGATGAAAGCGTTCCCTTATTTTCGGGCAAACGGCTGTGTTCCCCAATCACCTCTGTATAAAGGTCACCGAGGGCTATTCCGTCAGTCGGCATAGCCCAACACCCCCCGTACCTTTTTCAAAGCATCAATGAATTGATCGACATCATCATGCGTATTATAGAGGTAGAAACTCGCACGACAGGTTGCGTTCTGCCCGAGATAGCGCATCAGCGGCTGCGCGCAGTGATGCCCTGCTCGTATTGCAACGCCATGTGTGTCGAGAATTGTAGACACATCGTGCGGGTGGATATCCTTCACGTTGAATGTGATGATGCCAGTCTTGTTGCCGCGTGTGCTGTCGCACCCGTAGAGCTCCACAAACGGAAGCTCGCGCAGCTTTGGCAGCGCATAGGAGAGCAGGTCTCGTTCAATCATCTCGATACGGTCAAAGCCGACCTTTTCAAGATAGTCAATCGCAGCGATCAGCCCAGAGGCCCCGCTGACATTTTGGGTCCCTGCTTCAAACTTTGCCGGGAGCTCTGCGTAGGTTGTATACTGTTCGCCCACATACTCGATCATATCGCCGCCAAAGAGGAACGGAGGCATAGCATCAAGGATATCATATTTCCCATACAGCACGCCAATGCCCATCGGCGAGAGCATCTTATGTCCGGAAAATGCAAAGAAATCCGCATCCATTGCCTGTACATCCACCTTGATATGCGGTACGCTCTGGGATCCGTCGACAACAACAACTGCACCGACCTCATGAGCACAATCTGCAATCACCCGAACATCGTTAACCAGGCCAAGCACATTGGACACATGGGTTACGGCGACAATCTTCGTCCGCTCCGTAATTTGTGACGCAATATCCGCCGCAGAGAGATTCCCATCCTCCTCGAGATAGATGTACTTCAGCGTTGCACGGCGCGCCTTCGCAACAAACTGCCACGGCACGATATTGCTGTGGTGCTCCGAGACCGTTATGACGATCTCATCACCCTCACGAATATTGGCACGCCCATAGCTATACGCAACAAGGTTCAGCGCCTCCGTCGCATTCTTCGTAAAGACAATCTCCTCCGACCGCGCCGCACCAATGAATTTCTGCGTGCGCACACGTGCCGTCTCGTAAATATCCGTCGCCTTTACCGAGAGTTCATACGCTCCGCGATGCGGGTTCGCATTATAGTAGGTGCAATAATCTGCGACCGCTTTGATGACTGCCGCAGGTTTCTGCGTCGTAGCGCCGTTGTCGAGATAGACAATGGGACGACCATTCATCTTCGTCTGCAGAATGGGAAAATCCTGCAAATATTCGTTAAAGCTCTTGTGCTCCACCCAAAAGTCTCCTCTCAAGATAGTGTGCGATCTCTGCGCGCAGTTCGTCATTCTCGATACGTGCAAGCACAGGCTCAAAGGATGCCTCCACAATGAGCTGCTGTGCTGCACGATCATCGAGGCCCCTGCTCATCAAGTAGAAGAGCTTCTCCTCATCCATTTTCCCGATACTGACTGCATGATGTCCGTCTACGTCTCCCTCATGTGAGAGCATGAGAGGAACGCTCCGGTTGCGCACATGCGGCGAGAGAATCGTGACTTCTTCGTCCTCTTTTCCGGTCGATCCGCGCGCTCCCTGAACAAAGTCCAGAGTTCCCCGGAATGTCTTGACGCTGCGGTTCAGCAATGCGCCGCGTACCTGCATATTTGCATCTGTGCGCTGCCCTTCCTGACGAATGATATAATTGAGATCAATCTTACGCTCGGCGTCACCAAAGTAAAGCCCCCAAACATCTGCGCGTGCTTCATCACCCGCGAGCGTTACATGCAGCTCTGATGCCGTATGCGCTGCTCCAATCTCGGCAATCGTACAGGAGAACAGCCCCTGTTTGCCAACCTCCGCCTTGATGCGGCTCGCCGCCGATCGATCCGTCGATACAAACTGAACAAAGGTAACATGCATTTTCGCTCTTTCAGGAACATCGACGGTGATTTCCTGTAAACCACTCTCACGCAGATCAATGATATAACTTTTTTGCTCGCCGGGCATACAGGAGAGCGTTACGCTTTTTGCTTTGCCGAGATTCTGCGGCAGGGGGAGTTCGTTAACTCCGAGCCAACGCCATGTCAACAGGGGGATTTTGCTGAAAACTTCCCGCATTGCCATCACCCCATTGTCCCTTCCAACTCGATATTGACCAAGTTGTTCATCTCGACTGCGTATTCCAGAGGGAGTTCCTTCGCAATCGGCTCCACAAAACCGCGAACGATCATCGCTCGCGCTTCATCTTCATCAATGCCGCGGCTCATCAAATAGAAGATCGCCTCATCACTGATGCGGCCGATCTTCGCCTCATGTCCGATATCCACCTGATCGCACATAATATCCATCACGGGGAGCGTATCGCTGCGCGACTCCGAGTCAAGCATCAACGACTCACAGTCGACGGAACACTTCGCACCGACAGCACGCGGCGTCACCTTGACGGCACTGCGATAAACTGCAACACCGCCTGCCTTTGAGATTGACCGCGTACTGATATTCGCCGAAGTATTCGGTGCGTCAAAGATCACTGTCGCCCCTGTATCAAGCTCCTGTCCCTTCGATGCAAATGTAATTCCCGTGAACTCACAAGTCGCGTTCTCCCCATGCAGAATACTGGTCGGGTAGAGCATCGATACATGCGAGCCAAACGATCCGGAGACCCATTCAATCGCACCGTTTTTCTCCACGATGACGCGTTTCGTATTAAGATTCATCATATTGCGCGACCAGTTTTCGATCGTCGAGTAACGCAGCCGCGCATTCTCCCTGACGAACAGCTCAACGCAGCCCGCATGAAGATTGGTTACATTATACTTTGGCGCAGAACAGCCTTCGATAAAATGAAGGTATGCCCCCTTCTCCACGATAATGAGTGTATGCTCAAACTGACCTGCCCCCGCTGCGTTGAGTCGGAAATAGGATTGCAGCGGGATATCCACCTTGACCCCCTCGGGCACGTAGACAAACGAACCGCCCGACCATACAGCGCCGTGCAGCGCCATGAATTTATGGGCTGTCGGCGGGAGGAGAGTCATAAAATACTCGCGTACAATATCGCCGTACTCCTGCAGCGCCGTCTCCATATCTGTGTAGACGACCCCCTGCTCCACAAGCGACTTTTGAATCGAGTGATAGACCACCTCAGAATCGTACTGCGCACCAACGCCTGCAAGCGTCGTCTTCTCCGCCTCCGGAATCCCAAGCCGATCAAATGTCTCCTTGATATCCTCGGGCACCTCGTTCCAGCTCCCTGTCATTTTAGCATCTGGCTGAACATAGGTCACGATATGATCCATATCGAGATACGACAGATCAGGCCCCCATGAAGGAAGCTCCATCGTGTGATAGGTATCGAGCGATTTCAGGCGAAACTCCAGCATCCATTCTGGATCATTCTTGCGTGCTGAAATATCACGAATAATCTCCTCCGTCAACCCGGATGCTGACTTATAGATAGAACGATCCTCATTCGTAATATCATAAATTGTTCGCTCAATATCGGCAACCTGTGTTTTTTTCTTTGGTACAAAATCCTCCATCCGGCTCACCCCACTTTTCCCTGATCCGCAAGGATGTGAGTGAACCCTTCATCATTAATTTGCTGAACCAGCTCCGCTCCGCCTTCGCACACAATTTTCCCATGCGCAAGGACGTGAACATAGTCGACCTGGAGCTTATCGAGGATCTTAGCATTGTGCGTGATAATGAGGCACGCGTTGTTCGATGTGTGAAACCTTGCCACGCCCTCAGACACAATTTGAACTGCATCCACATCAAGACCCGAATCCGTCTCATCAAGCAATGCCAGTTTCGGATGGAGCATAAGGAGCTGCAGCACCTCGCTGCGTTTCTTCTCACCGCCCGAGAACCCGACATTCAGATAGCGTTGTGCATAACTTGGATCGATCTGCAGCTCTTCCATCATCGCATTGAGTTCTTTACGGAACGGAAGCAACTTTATCTTCTCTCCCGTCATCATCTGGCGCGCCGTCCGAATCATGTTCTCTACCGTAATACCCGGGATTTCCTCCGGTGACTGAAACGCGAGAAAAAGCCCACGCCGAGCACGCTCAAATGCGCGCAGTTCACCAATATCCTCCCCCTCGAACATCAGATTTCCACCCGTGACCTCATACTTTGGATGTCCCATGATAACATTCATCAGCGTAGATTTCCCAGAACCGTTCGGTCCCAAGATGACGTGGACCTCCCCCTTGCGGATCATGAGGTCCAGACCTTTTAAAATTTCCTTTCCCTCAACGCCCGCATGAAGATCCTCTATCTGCAGCAATATACCTGCCATTATAAACTCTCCTTAAAATAATCTGTTGTTTAATCCCTACAAAAATACTCGGGATTTACTTTTTCATCATTGTAGGTGCTTTCATATAAAAAGTCAATAACCTCAAATATCATCTATAAATTAAATAAATAATTGAGATTCTTTTTCATAGTTATCCATAGGAAAAAGCTCCTAAACGTCTCATATGCTCTGGTATTATATATTTGCTATTAAAAATCCGTATTTTCTGTAATATAAAAGAGCCCGTGAAAATCACGAGCTCTTTGAATGAGCGGCAACTACCTAGTCTCCCGCGCCGTCTCCAGCGAAGTACCCTCGGCCTC